>Ga0105854_1001052_pt1 | contig 11536 bp, 8 predicted proteins | sample OrgsoiDNA_201058_FD_89679 | JGI IMG/M metagenome (GOLD analysis project Ga0105854, IMG submission 89679) | Permafrost soil microbial communities from the Arctic, to analyse light accelerated degradation of dissolved organic matter (DOM) -... | ecosystem: Environmental > Terrestrial > Soil >... | reverse complement strand
GCGACGATGAACGCCGCAATCGTCATGTGGGCAAGCCGGTACGGGAATGACGGATTGAAGATGATCTTGAACCAGTCGACCGGTACAACATGGCCGTTCTCGATCCTGATGCCTTGCGGTGTCTGCATCCAGCTGTTGGATGCGAGAATCCAGAACGTCGAGATCAGCGTTCCGATCGCGACCATCAGCGTGGCGCCGAAATGCGCTCGTCGCCCCACCTTGTCCCAGCCGAACAGCATGACCCCCAGGAAACCCGCCTCAAGGAAAAAGGCCGTCATGACTTCGTAGGCTAGAAGGGGTCCCGTCACCGGACCGGCAAACTTGGCAAAGCCAGACCAGTTCGTTCCAAACTGGTAGGCCATGACAACGCCGGACACGACTCCCATGCCGAACCCGACCGCGAAGATTTTCGACCAATAGATGCAGAGGTCCTGGTAGTAGCGCTTTCCCGTCCGGATCCACGCTGCTTCCAGCACGGCCAGAAAGCTCGCCAGGCCAATGCTCAACGCCGGGAAAATAATATGAAACGAGATGGTGAAAGCAAACTGTATGCGTGAAAGATCCAGCGCGCTCGGATTCATAGCGGTAAGTACTCCATGCGAAGGCTGCCTTACTTACTAAGTGTCTGCGGCTATCTCGCGCCGCAAACGTCTCCGCCACCCGCTAGCGCAGGTTGGTTCTGGCAAGTTCGACGATCTCATCGCCTCGCCCGTTCAGGATGGCGCGCAACATGTACAAGCTGAAGCCCTTCGCCTGCGCAAGCTCGATCTTGGGCGGCATGGCGAGTTCATGCTTTGAGGTCACCACGTCGACAAGCGCCGGCCCCGGGTGGGCGAAGGCGGTTTTCAACGCTTCGGCAACGTCTTCCGATTCCTCTACCCTGATGCTGAAAATCCCGGCGCCCTTCGCGATCGCCGCAAAATCCGTCTTGCTCAGATCGACGTTGGTGTCGAGGTAGCCACCCGCCTTCAGCTCCATGGAAACGAACCCAAGCAGGCTATTGTTAAACACGACAACCTTGATTGGCAGGTCGAGTTGCCGTGCCGTCAGAAGGTCGCCAAGCAGCATGGACAACCCGCCGTCGCCGGACAGCGAAATGACCTGACGGCCCGGGTTGGCGCCTTGGGCGCCAAGCGCCTGAGGCATCGCGTTAGCCATGGAACCATGATTGAACGAGCCATGCAACTGACGCTTGCCGTTCATGGTCAGGTAGCGTGCCGCCCAGAGCGTCGGTGTACCGACATCGGCCGTGAAAATTGCATCTTCGCTCGCCGCTTCGTCGACCAGCCTGGTCAGGTATTGCGGATGAATCGGCCTGCCCGGCCCCGCCGGGACGGCAAGGTCGTCCAGGCCTTTTCTCGCCGACACATAATGCTTGCGGGCATGGTCCAGGAAATTCCGGTCGTCCTTGCGCTGCAAGCGCGGCAGGACGGCCCTGATCGTGTCCTTGACCGTGCCCACCAGCCCGAGCGTAAGGGGCGCCCGGTGGCCGAGCTGTGAGCCCTTCCAGTCGATCTGCACGATCTTCGCGTTGCTCGGGTAGAACGGACGATACGGAAAGTCCGTGCCGAGCATCAGCAGCGTCTCGCAGGATTCCATTGCGTGATAACCCGAGCTGAAACCGATCAGGCCGGTCATGCCGACATCGAAGGGGTTGTCCCATTCAACGAACGGCTTGCCGCGCAGAGCGTGGACCACTGGCGCTCCGAGCATATCGGCTAACGCGACAACTTCATCGTGCGCGCCGGCTGTGCCGCTTCCACACAACAGCGTGACGTCTCTTGACCGGTTAAGCAGGTCTGCCAGCCGGTCAAGATCAGCCTGCGCAGGGACGATTGACGGTGGGGCCGTTTCGGTCCAGCTTCCGGCTGCCTCGAGACACTCCTGCAACGCGACGTCTCCCGGCAACACGATGACGGCGACGCCGCGCTCCTCAATAGCCGTGCGCATCGCACGCGCGAGCACGCGCGGAAACTGCTCGGGGTTCGTCACGAGTTCTGCAAAATGGCTGCATTCCTGGAAAAGCTCCTGAGGATGGGTCTCCTGAAAATAGCCGAGCCCGATTTCCGTTGACGGAATATGCGCGGCAATCGCGAGCACCGGTTGATGATTGCGATGGCAGTCGAACAGTCCGTTGATCAGATGAAGGTTGCCCGGACCGCAACTGCCCGCGCACACGGCAAGCCGTCCTGTCGATGCCGCATCGGCCCCGGCGGCGAACGCGGCGCTCTCCTCGTGGCGAGTGTGCATCCAGCGGATCGAGCCGATCTGGTCCAGGCTGAACGCCAGTCCATTCAAGCTGTCGCCCGTCACACCCCAGATTCTCTCGACGCCGGCGGCCTCGAGCGTTTTTGCCAGATACTCTGCGATAGTCTGTTTGCCCATGATTCGCTCCTGAAAGAAGAAATTCGCAATAGGGTTTAAATACCAGTCGAACGGCGCGCAACACGCCGGTACTTCGAACGCAGGCGCCCGCAGGAACTGCAGGCCTCAACCGAACGTGAACGCATACGCTTCAACGCCAGGGTCGAGAAACTCGATAGAGAAGGTGTGATCCGCGACCCCGTGCGTTTGCCGAACCAGCTGATACAACCGGTGCTCGGTTACAGTGCCGCTGCCGTCAGCCGCGACATCCGTCCCATGCGCGTTACCGGGCGCGGCGCCGTCGATGCTTACGCGAAACCGGACAGGTTTTCCGTCCGCACCCGGCCCCAATACCAGATGCAGGTCGCGCGCATGGAAGCGGTATACGACGTGTCCGGAAGCAGCAGCAAGCGTCGCACGGTCTTTCTCGACGTCCCATTTACCGGCCAGGCCCCACTCATTCAGGGCCGGCCGTGTGGGTGCAACGTACACGCTCACTTCGTCCCGAAGCTCGCCGCCCGGCGACGCAAAATTGTCCGCCTGCGCGTAACCGATGTAGTTTTCCGGCGACTGCAGATCCGCGCTGTCGGCGGCGATCTCTACGCCAGGTGTCGCGGTGTTCGCCAGGCCCGGAGCAGTCATTGCAGCATTTGCATCGCCCGCTTCTGTCAGCAATAGCTGGATGACCTGTTCCGATTTCGCATAGTTGCCTTCGCCAAAATTGTGGTGGCGGATCTGTCCGCGAGCGTCGACAAAATACTGTGCGGGCCAGTACTCGTTGTTAAGGCCCCGCCAGATTGCAAAGTTGTTATCGATTGCGACCGGATAATCCACACCGAGCTCACGCGTCGCCTTTTTCACGTTCCCGATATTGCGTTCGAATGCAAACTCGGGCGCATGCACGCCGATCACCACGAGCCCTTGGTCCTTGTATTTTTGCGACCATGTTTTCAGGTATGGGAGAGAACGCAAACAGTTAATGCACGAGTAAGTCCAGATGTTGATCACCACAACCTTACCGCGCAACGCCTGGACCGTAAGGGGCGGCGAATTCAGCCACTGGACGGCCCCGCTTAGCGTCGGCAATATGCCCTCGACCGGTAGTGGTGCGCTCTCTACGGCGGCGTTATAGTCCGGTGCACCCGCCATGATGTTCGCCACAACCTTGGTCATTGAATTGCCGAACCGACTGTCGGGCGAGACAACCCCGGTCGAATTCCTTGCAGGCGATAACCGGTCGACCAACTCCTGTTCGACGCCGCCCGTCGCGAAGGTCGATACGCGTGCCAGCACGCCGGTGTCCCACCCCAACGAGATCGCAAGCACACCGAGCAACATTGCCGCACCCATCCCCCGACGGATCCATTCACCCGCGCCGAGCCATCGCTTCATCAACGTGAATACCCGACCGCCGATCAACAGTGCTAACGCCAGCGAGGTCGCCGCGCCCGCCGCGTAGGCCACCAGCAGCAAGGTCGTGCTGAAACTCGTGCCACGCAGCGCTGCCGTCGTCAGCATCAGGCCAAGAATTGGCCCGGCGCACGGCGACCACAGCAAGCCTGTCGCAATCCCGATCAGAAAGGACGATCTCGGGCTGGCCGGCTTGCCACCGGGAGCCGCGGACTCGGCGATCTGGTTGCCCACGCTAATCAGCGGCTGCATCAGCTTGGCCGCAAGACGAGGTAGTAGCAGCATCAGGCCGAACACTGCGAGTAACGCGAGGGCAAGCCAGCGACCGTACTGGTTCGCTTGCGTGATCCAACTCCCGCCGACTGTTGCAAGGCTCGCTACAGCAGCAAAGGTCAACGCCATGCCAGTAAGCATTGGCAACACGCTGCGAACGAACGGTTGACCCGCGCGCGAAAAAACAAATGGCAGCACCGGCAGGATGCACGGACTGAGAATCGTGAGAACACCGCCAAGATAGGCCAGAACAATGAGCAACATGGAATTCACGGCGGTTAGGAATCTAAATGAGGTTCAGGCAAAAGCTCGCGTAAATCACGACGAGGCATTCGCTAGACAGCGAAAGTCGCTTGAATGGATTTTCCGAAAAGTTGTCGCCACTCGTTGCTGGTCTAGTCCGACGTGTGAATTCCCGGTGGAGTTTGAGAGTGTTCATCGCCGATGAGCAAGTGCTCAGCACGGTCCTCGTCAGGCTGGCGAAATACGTAAAAACTCGGGATTCGAGCGAATCGATTTGATGCATTCTGTTCATCAGTACTGCGGATCAAACCTGCCATGGAACCAAGATACGTGTCTGCGCATGAAAATGAAATAATACGAACCGGTGCTACCGCCCCTTCTCAGGCGTAGGCAGTTCATACATGCGTATGCGCCGCGTAGGGGATGTGCGATACGAACGACAGGCGTCGTGCTACAGATGCGGTGCAGAGCATAGGCCAAACGCGTTTCGACTCAGGGCGACATGCAAGGTGCCATACGCAAGTATGAAACCCCGAAACGCTCGTTGGAGCGCAGACATCGGTCAATGCTCAGGTCTCGCAATCGCTTTAGACAAACCAGGCGGATGCCGGGTTGAAAGCGCCGCCGTAGCGCGAAAACCGGACTATGGTTTTCCCAAAACGAGATGGAGAAAATGTTCGATGGTGGCAGGATCGACAGGCTTCTCCAACAGAGCCAACGCACCATTTGCCATGACCTTCGCCCGTAGAGCGGCAGTAGGGAACGCTGTGACAAAAATGGTCGGCGGTGCACAGCCTAATTGGAGAAGGCGTGCATGCATCTCGACACCGGACATCCGCGGCATTCGCACATCAGAAATGAGACACGACGTTTCGGTGATGTACGCGGACTGGAGAAATGCCTCTGGCGAGGAGAATATATTCGCCTGCCAGCCTAGCGAACGAATCAAAGCGGAAGTAGCGGCGCAAAGGGCGGCATCGTCGTCCACAATGGAAATAACGTGAGCGGTACGCACGCCACGGACCTCGCTCTTCAGATGAGATGTGCGCACAGAGGGGCTTGCGCCGTACGCATCTACAATAACCAGCGTAGCGTTTGAACGCTCAAGCCGAAATCATACCTAGGTATAGGCGTATCAGGGTCGCATCGGCGATGTAACAGCCTCCGCACGGTCGGGTAGCCATCAGGGCGCCCGCCTTTGCAACCGCTTGCCGATCCCACATTGGCCCGCGCACACGACACGCCCGAGCAATAAACGCCTCAAGGAGACTTCGGGTGGTTCGGCGGGACATGAATCGCTTCGGCCTTTCTAACCAGGTCCGCGACGGAACGCGACTCCATCTTCTTCATCATCTGACCACGATGGATCTTCACAGTGATTTCGCTCAGGCTCATTTCCGACGCAATCTGCTTGTTCATCAAGCCAGCCAGAACAAATCCGAGCACTTCCTTCTCGCGCGGCGTCAGGGAACTGTAAGAGATCTTCACTGCTGTGAGTGTCCGCTCGGTCGCAATGCGTTCGCCATCATGTTTCAACGCGTGTGCGACCGCGTCCAGCATGTCCTGATCGCGAAACGGCTTCGGAAAGAAGTCGAGTGCGCCAGCCTTCATAGCCCTGACAGACATCTCCATGTCGCCATACCCCGTAATGAACAAGATGGGTATTTGCAAGCCTGCCTTGACAATATCTCGCTGAAAGGTGAGACCGCTCTCTCCGCGTAGCCTGACGTCAAGAATCAGGCAGCTCGGCACGTCATATTTCGAAAAGCTCAGAAATTGGTTGGGCGATTCGAACGCCTCCACGCGTAATCCGATTGAGCGCAATAGTCCGCCAAGCGCCTCGCGCATCGACTCGTCGTCGTCCACTATGTATACAACCGGCGTTTCGTTTGCGCTGCTTCGAGGCGGAGTCGAAAGTGTTCCCGAAATCATCTCGTGCTCCTTGAACCAATAAGATTATGCGGCGACGTCAGCTTTTGAAGCTCCGATTTTTTTCTGTCTGCAGGCATGAGGAAGTCTGAATAATTTTTTGCCATTATGAGACGCTGAGCATGGTGGCGCAAACGAATTGCTCCGTAAATCGCCAGTCCGGCAGCGCTTGAAAGCACTATGTTTTCATATGATGTTTGTGCCAGATACTGCGGGCCTCTGTAGGTCGTTCTATTTCTCGCCGACACAGCGCGGTCTTCGCACAGGTACCAACAACACGGCGAAAATACACCACGCATGAGTCGTGGGAAATGATCGGGTAGCGTGGCCAAGCTGAAATGCCTCGCTACTGAATGAGTGGAAGCCGGCGTGGCAGCCCGCCGAGTTACTGACCGAAGAAGATCAACGTAAAGTCGCGACTGGCTGTATGACGGGCCTCTGCAGCAGCTCCCGATGCCGACGAGTCGCTGACCGTTCCGCCAAAACCGCTCATTCCGCCGTTCTGTGCGGCCACGCGGGCTTCAGCTGCCTGAATGTCGTCCGGATAGTACGGGTCGGTGCCACGAGCCGGGTTATAACCGGCCTTCACAAGTTGCGCCAACTCGGCGCGCACTTGCGCCCGCGTCACGGGCACGTTCGACTGCGCGAACGAGGCGATCGGAGCGGCGAGCGCGGTGGCGAGAACAAGGGCTTGAACGAGCGATTTCATGATGAGTTGCCTTCGAAGGTTGTCATGTACTACCAGGAACACGTGCGGCTTTCAGGGTCCACGAGTCGCAGTCTGTTTGTGATCTGCGCTGTGGGACACATCAGCATTGCGGCCTTGATGCATTTGAGGCCGCTAACGTATCTGGCTTGTGTCAAGAAAACCGCTCAATTGCAAGTTCGTGTATCACCGTGACCCGTAGATACATTGCGACATAAATCTCCTTCCTCCGTTCGAGCTCGTGAGGTGAGTCGGTCGCATTTCCATACACCAAGGTGTTAGATGGCTAAACGAAGATGATGTGCAAGATATCTCCATGTAGCATGGTTTATATCGGGATATGGAAGTACCTTTAATACAACGCGGTGCCCAGCAGGCCTTTGGCTTGATTCCCAAGCAGGACGCAGCACCCACGTGACAGCGTATGTACCGGGTCCGAAAACGACACCCCCGAAAATGCTCGGTTCGCGGTGTTTTACTCAGACGTCGGCGAACGTATCAACGACTGATTCAGGGTGCGAATATGTCAACGTCAATTATGCTTCTTGCCAATGGGTACATCGAAGTTGCCTGTGCAGACCCGTGGCTTTCAGCGCTTCTTCGGCACTACATCATCCGGCGCACCGTGGACTACTCGTCGGTCTGCATTCAGTAGTCAAGGCGGGACCCCATCCGCTGCGAATACAACAATCAATATCCTGGCAAACCAATCAGCTAGTCAGCGAGGTCCAGCATGCGCCTGAAAAACCCTTTTGAGCCTGCCCGATCAGGCCGTATGGTCACATCACACCTTCAGGACGGGAGCATGTGGCACGAGCACTATCACCACCCCGATGAACCGGCAGCCTGCAGCGAAGGCATCATGAACGCGCATCGTGAAATGCAGCTCTCACCTATTACCTGGAACCCTCGCCTCCGCATCTACGAAAGTCACGAACCGATTGACCAGCCCAACTCAGCCCTCGCGACAATCACGCAATCTATAGTGGTTTTCACGGCTATCTGGTCGATATGCGAATTGCCCTTAGAACTATTGGTCAGTCCAACAGCCATTGAGAGCGCCGCATCCATCATAGGGAAACTGATCTGGCTGTCTTTGACACTTTGGGCGTTGACCGGTGGCCAGCCGGCGAAAACAATCTTTGCGTTGTGCTGCGGCGCGAGCGCGCTAACCATTGCTTCCGGGTTACTGGACGAGCGGCAGTTCTTCGCTTGGGGATTTTGTATGTCGACAGTCGAGTGCGGGTTGAAAGCTGCGGCGTTCTTCTTGATCGTCTGGACGGCCGCCCGGTAAACTGCGCTGCAGACTGCCGGTTTGCCTCATCCTGCCCTTCAATGCATGTCGCGCAAATCGCATCAGAGGCCGGTTCACGCGGTGACGATAGATATAAAATTGCTTTCCCCACCTACCGATCCTCCGTTTCTCACCTGAATTTACCGATCGTCGTTTTTCAAGTGTCTTTCGACGATACGCATAGGTTTCCTATCTAATTCTGGAAAATTCTATTTCAATTTTTCAGCGCACTGACGCCATACCGCCCACGCCCGCCGGACAGACATGCAAAACGACACCAAGGAAAGTTTCGTACGCTTCACGATACCGCACGGATGCAATTCGGTCTGCTGTTCAACGTGAGACACGCCTCAAGCCCTCCACCGTCACGATTTCGCAGCATCAAGCTGGCGTTCATCGCTTCAGCCAATTGCTTCGCAATGGCAAGGCCCAACCCCGTACCACCCGCTTGTCCGTTGCCCGAAGTTTCGACACGATAGAAAGGCTGGAATACGGCGGCCAGTAGTTCGTCCGGGATGCCAGGGCCTCGATCAAGCACCGTGATGTAAATCCTCTGCTCCTGGGTCGATTCAATTCTGACTTCGGCCGAACCCGAAAACTTGATAGCGTTATCGATCAGATTGCCAAGAACACGCCGCAACGCATAGGGCTTGACGAGTAGTACTCGCCCCACATGCCCGGCTAACGACACTGAGTCACCGGCGTCGACGTAGTCGCCGATCAGGCTTTCCATGAACGCATCTGGATCGACACGGCGCGCAACCTCGGCCGTGCCGTGCAGCGTGCGCGCGTAGGCGACACCCTCGCGTACAAGGGACTCCATCTGCTTGAGGTCGTGTAGTATTTTTGCACGCTCGGACTCATCGTCCATCAGATCGGCGCGTATGCGCATGCGGGTAATGGGTGTTTGCAGGTCGTGAGAAATGGAGGCCAGAACCTGGATCCGCTCTTTCATATACCCACCGATGCGCTCCTGCATCGCATTGAAAGCCTTGGCGGCGCCGGCAACCTCCACGGGTCCGTTCTCGGACAGCCACTCAGCGCTCAGATCGGGACCCAACGTGTCCGCTGCGTGCTCGATCGCACTCAGGGGGCGTATTGCGAGCCGAACTGTGACCCAACAACATCCGGCTAGCAGCGTGAATTGCGCCAGCGCTGCGAGTGCTAAACGGCTGGACAGAGGTATCCCGCGCGCGGAATGAAAATCAGCTGTCAGAGGAGAGTCTCCGACAAATCGCTGATAATCCTGCAGATGTTCCCGTTCACTCGGAAATGCGCTTACGCCAACCGGATAACGCGAACCACCACTTTGCTCGAACGCCGCGTTCGTCGCGAAGGCAACCTCTGCGTTCGGCGGCAAGTCGCTTTCATCCGGGCGGAGAATAAAACCATAGGTACGGGCCGCCAGTCGCGGCAGCCATCCCGGGTGCCCGGCTAGTGTAAGTCGGTCAAGAAGTGCGAACGGACCTGCAACTTCGCGCTCTATGTAAGACGCCGTCATGGAGGTCGGCGCCTTGTCCTGCTCGTACAATGTCAGCCAGAACGACAAACCCTGTGCTGCGATGACACCCGCAAGCATGATCAGGCTCAGGCGCATGAAAAGCGTACGTGGCCACTTAAGAAGGCGATAGAGGTTCATTCAACGTGGTCTTGCTTTACAGCAGCGGAGAACACGAAGCGCTCGTTCCGCAGGGTCCGATATAGCCTGGCCCTCGCGTGCGGTCACCGATAAACTCGCTCCAGACAACCAATTTTTAAACGCATGCGGACCGGACCCCTGCGCCTCTCGGGCAACGGTGAAAGATCGAGTGTATGTTGTTATCGTCATGATGCTCTCCGGTTCGCAACTTTAAGCTTTGTATCCCAAGCGCCCCATTGCCTCAGGTCGCCATATGTCTCTTCACCACGATTATGTAAATAATATGTTGCCGCCAAGTGTCGACCACGCGTGCAACGCGAACGGTATTTCCCGCTCGTACCGTCGCGTCCTTGAACCATCAGTCATTATTCTTTAGCTAACCTTAGCATCAAGGTAGATCTCGACGCACGCTCCAAAGGAGATTTGTGCCACACCAAATGCCAACCGTGCGTGTTTGCCAAGTTGGCTGAATACATCAGCGATCAGGTCGACTGCGACAGAACACCCCGCGAGGCGGCCCTCTTCAGTCGACGTTGGATCGGAATGCGTGCCTGCCAGTGAAACGTGAAATGCAGACCCGGTAGTCCGGGTACGCTCGTTAGTCGTTGACTTCGATGATTGCCTGGGCGAAGGCTTGAGGCGCTTCCTGAGGAAGGTTGTGACCCGCGCCTGCGACGAGCTTATGCGCGTACTTGCCCGAGAATTTTTTGGCATAGGACGCAGGGTCCGGATGGGGTGCACCGTTGGCATCCCCTTCAAGGGTGATCGTGGGCACGGTGATGATTGGGGCTGCGGCCAGTTGCTTTTCCAAATTGTCGTATTGTGATTCACCTTGAGCCAGGCTCAGCCGCCAGCGGTAGTTGTGAATCACGATGCGGATGTAATCCGGGTTGTCGAACGACGCAGTGCTGCGGTCGAACGTGGCGTCATCGAAGGCCCACTTTGGCGACGCGGTCTGCCAGATCAGCTTGGCAAAGTTGTCCCGGTATTTTTCGTAGCCAAGCTCACCGTGTTCCGTAGCGAAATAGTACTGATACCACCACGCATACTCAGCCTTTGGCGGCAACGGCATCTTGTTGAATTCAAGGTTGTTGACCAGGTAGCCGCTGACAGAAACCAGCGATTTGCAACGTTGCGGCCACAGCGCCGCCAGGATGCAGGCCGTCCGCCCTCCCCAGTCATAGCCGGCTACGGTCGCCTCCCGGATCTTCAGGGCATCCATCAGCTTGATGATGTCGACTGCGACCACTGCCTGCTGGCCATTCCGGAACGTTCGATCCGAAAGAAAGTGAGTCGTTCCATGCCCGCGCAGATGTGGGACGATCACGCGGTAGCCGACCGACGCCAGCAAGGGCGCGACATCGACATAGCTGTGAATGTCGTAAGGCCAGCCGTGCAGGAGAATCACAACCGGACCATCCGCGGGACCAGCCTCCGCATATCCCACGTTCAGGACACCGGCGTTGACCTGCTTCAGCGTACCGAGCGACGTGTTGGTCCCGGCCTTGACGGTCGGCAGATTCTCTTTACCCGACTGTGCGTGTGCCGAGCCAATCATGCCAAGTTGGGTCGCAGCGAGGGTCATGGCCGCAGTGCCCAGAAAACCGCGACGGCTGGGATCGATCTTGTCCGACATGTCTACCACTCCTATTGAGGTTTTGACGCAATCGCAGGAAAG
>Ga0105854_1001051_pt1 | contig 11541 bp, 14 predicted proteins | sample OrgsoiDNA_201058_FD_89679 | JGI IMG/M metagenome (GOLD analysis project Ga0105854, IMG submission 89679) | Permafrost soil microbial communities from the Arctic, to analyse light accelerated degradation of dissolved organic matter (DOM) -... | ecosystem: Environmental > Terrestrial > Soil >... | reverse complement strand
GTCCGCAGGCGGCAGGCCACTTGATCGAAGCCTTCGGGCGCTTCGCGGTGGGCGGCTCGCTCATCGTCGGCGCGGTCATCTTTCTCATCCTGATGGTGGTGAACTTCGCGGTCATCACCAAGGGCTCCGGCCGCGTGTCGGAAGTGGCCGCGCGCTTCACCTTGGACGCCTTGCCCGGCAAGCAGATGTCCATCGACGCCGACCTCGCGGCCGGCATCATCGACGACGTCCAGGCCAAGCAGCGCCGCGCCACGCTCGCAGAGGAGACGGAGTTCTTCGGCGCCATGGACGGCGCCTCCAAGTTCGTCCGCGGCGACGCGATGGCCGGCATCGCCATCACCGCCATCAACATCGTCGGCGGCCTGCTCGCTGGCCTCCTGCGCGATCACCTCTCGCTCAGCCAGGCAGCGGAGACGTACACGCTGCTCACCATCGGCGACGGTCTCGTTTCGCAGATGCCGGCGCTGCTCGTCTCGACCGCGGCAGGCATCGTGGTCACCCGCGCGGGCGCCGGCTCCGATCTGCCCACCCAGATGGGACAGCAGATCCTCGGACAGCCGCGGGTCCTGAAGAGCGCCTCGGTGGTGATGGCGCTGCTCGGCTTCTTGCCGGGCATGCCCACCGTCGCGTTCCTGGGCCTGGCGGCCGGCACCTTCGCGCTCTCGCGCCGTGCCGCGAAGCGGAAGGCACAGCCCTCGCTCGACGCCAAGAAAGAAGCGGCCAAGGAAGCGGCGCGGCCGGAGCGCATGACCGACCTGCTCGCGCTCGACGCGCTGGAGCTGGAAGTCGGCTTCGGCCTCTTGCCGCTCATCGATCTGGCCAAGGGCGGCGAGTTGCCCGGCCGAGTGACCGCGCTGCGCAAGCAGATGGCGACCGACTTGGGGATCGTGCTGCCTTCGGTCCACCTGCGCGACAACCTGCGGCTCGAGCCCAACGAGTACCGCGTGCGGCTGCGCGGGATGGAGATCGCCCGCGGCACGGCGCACGCCGACAAGCTCATGGCGCTCGATCCGTCGGGCAAGCCGCCCCAGGTCGCGGGCATTCCCGCCAAGGAGCCCGCTTTTGGTCTGGCGGCCGCCTGGATCGCGCAGTCGGAGAAGCCGCGCGCGGAGAGCCTCGGGCTGACGCTGGTGGATCCGGCGTCGGTGATCACCACACATCTGTCAGAGTTGTGGCGCAAGAGCGCTCACGAGCTGGTCGGGCGTCAGGAAGTGCAGGAGCTCCTCGCCGCCGTCGGCAAGGAAGCGCCCAAGCTGGTCGAGGACGTCGTTCCGGGCACCATCACGCTGGGAGAGCTGGTTCGCGTCGTTCGCGGGCTCCTCCGCGAAGGCGTCTCGGTGCGAGATCTGCGCACCGTCCTCGAGGCTGTCGCGGATGCGGCGCCGCGCAGCAAGGACACCAATTTCCTCATCGAGCAGGCGCGCAAGCGGTTGGCCCGGCAGATCACCGCGCGCGTCTCCGACGGCACGGGCGTGGTCAGGCCCATGACACTGGATCGGCCCACCGAAGACGTCCTCCGGCAGAGCCTGGGTGTCTCCGACGGCGAGCCGACCCTCTCGCCAGAGGTGGAGACGGCCCGCAAGCTCATCGCGGCGCTGCAGGCGAAAGCTTCGGCACTGAGTTCGCAAGGACATCCAGTCGTGCTGCTCGCTCCGCCAGATCTGCGTCGCCCCCTCTTCGACTTCGCCTCGCGCTTCGTCGCCGACCTCTCGGTCATCGCCGCGCGCGAGCTCGTCCCCGGCACCTCAGTTGAGCCGGGCGGAACCATCTCGCTGTGACCCTCATGGAGAAGCAAATGAATGCAACCGTCCGCACCTTCCGCGCTCGCGACTCGCGCACCGCCCTCGCCCTGGTGAAAGCGGCGCTGGGTCCCGAGGCGATGATCCTCTCGATGCGCGAGGTGGGTGGCCTGCTGCGGGAGCCGCAGATCGAGATGACCGCCGCGCTCTCGGTGCCGGACGCGCCTGCCGTCGCCCTGGCGGCGGTGCCCGCTGCCGTCCCGCGCGACGCGGAGTTGCTCGAGCAGCTGCGCGTCCTCCGTCATGCCCTTGAAGATGCCCGGCAGCGCTTCGACGGCGAGAAGAGCGAGGAGAAGCCGAAGGTCTCCGCGCAGCAGCAGCGGCTCATCGCGCTGGGAGCGGAGCCCTCGGTGGCGAAGTCGATCGGCGCCAACGTCAAGGCGGCGGCGCAGCTCGCGCAAGCGGTCGCCCAGCGCATCGAGACGGTGCGGCCGCCGTGGATGCCGGGCCGCCGCAAGGTGATCGCGCTCGTCGGTCCGCCGGGCGTAGGCAAGACCACCACCATCGCCAAGATGGCGGCCCGCGCGGCCCTGCTCGAATCCAAGCCGGGCGTCGCGCTGATTACCGTCGATACCTGGCGCATCGGCGCTCGCGAGCACCTCGCGCGCTACGCCGAAATTCTCGGCATCGACCTGACTGCCGCCTCGACCGGCGCGGAGCTGGCAGCGCAGGTGAAGGCAGCCTCGTCCGCCGGACTGGTGCTCATCGACACCGCCGGCCGCTCCGACGCCGAAGCGGTCGCGCTCCAGGCTCAACTTCTACGCGCGGTTCCTGGCATCGAGCTGCACCTCACTTTGAGCGCCTCGATGGGCTGGCAGCAGCTGGCGGAGGCGGCTCATTGTTGGCGCGACCTGGGTCCCGACCGCGTCATCCTCACTCGCCTCGACGAGGCCGTGACGCCCGCCGCCGCCCTCTCCGCGCTGCTCCGTCTGCGGCTGCCCGTCTCCTGCTTCACCGACGGCCAGCGCGTCCCCGAAGACCTCCAGCCCGCCGATCCGCTCCGCCTCGCGAACTTGATGCTCGAAAGCCACGCCCGCCACCAGGAGAACTCCCTTGAGCTCGTTTAGCTCGCCCGAATACCAGGCGACCGGCCTGCGCCAGATGGTGCAGACCCCGCGCAAGCGCAAGCCGTTGCGAGTCATCGCCGTCACCAGCGGCAAGGGCGGCGTCGGCAAGAGCAACCTGACCGCCAACCTCGCCATCGTCGCGGCACGGGCCGGACGGCGGGTGCTGATCATCGACGCGGACCTGGGCCTCGCGAACACCGAGATCATCCTCGGCGTCCAGCCGCGCCACCACATCGGCGAGCTCTGCGACGGCATCCGCACTCTCAGCGAAGTGCTCACGCCCGCGCCGCACGGCATCTCGCTGCTCTCCGCCGGCGCGCGCATGAACAACATGAGCAACGAGCAGCAGCTCAAGCTCCTCACCGAGCTCGAGGAGATGGAGAACCGCTTCGACTTCGTGCTCATCGACTCCGGCGCGGGCCTCGGCGACAGCGTGCGCTTCTTCGTCGGCGCCGCCCAGGAAGCCATCCTGGTGGTCTCGCCGGAGCCCACTTCCCTGGCCGACGCCTATGCCGCGGTAAAGACGCTCTCGGCGCAGGTCAACCGCTTCCATGTGGTGGTGAATCCAGCCGCCGATGAATCCACCGCGCGCGGCGTCTTCGAGAAGCTGACGCAGGTGACCGGCAAGTTCCTCAAGGCCGAGGTCAGCTACCTGGGCTTCATTCCGCACGATCACAATTTGAAGCGCGCCGTGATGTGGCAGCGCCCGCTCGTCGATCTCTTTCCCAGCTCGCCGGCGAGCGAAGCAGTCCGGACCCTTTACCACCAGCTCGAAGAGCGTCGCCCTTCGGCAGCGCCGCACGGTGGCCTCAAGTTCCTTTGGCAGCAGTTGCTGCGCGACTCCATGGAGACAAAGCGATGATCGCGATGCAGAAAGCTTACGAAGCGTATCGGCCCGAGCCGCTCTCGGACGGCGATGTGGTGTCGAAGTATGCGCACCTGGTCGATCGGCTGGCGCGGCAGATCTCTGCCCGGGTCGGCTCGCGCGACATCCAGGACGACCTCTGGTCGGTTGGCGCCCTCGGGCTCGTCGATGCGGCTCATCGCTTCGACCCCGCGCGCGGCATCAAGTTCGAGACTTTCGCGCAGCACCGCATCCGCGGCGCGATGCTCGACGAGCTGCGGCAGATGGACCACTTGCCGCGCCGCCTGCGCACAGCCGCGGAGAAGGCCTCCAGTGAGCGGCGCACGCTCTCCGCCACGCTCGGCCGCCAGGCCACCACCGAAGAAGTGGCGAAGGCGCTGAACATGCCCATCGACGAGCTCCAGGAATTGGAAATGCTCTCGCAGCCGCTGCTCGCGTTCGACTCGCCCGAAGCGGGCGCGCTCGTCCCGGTGGCGAGCGATGGCCCGTCGCCGATGGAAACCGCGATAAAGAACCAGCTCTCGGCGCAGCTCGTCGAAGCGGTTCACACATTGACCGACCGGCAGCGGCAGGTCGTGGGCCTCTACTATGTCGAGGGCCTCACCTACCGCGAGATCGCGAAAGTCCTCGGAGTCAGCGAACCGCGCATCTGCCAGATCCACGGCGACGCGGTGAAGTCGCTGCGGGTCACCATGGAAGAGGCGACGGAGTCGCAAAGCTGAGCCCTGGTGACGCCAAAGGCTGGCCTCACCACGCCGAATCCATGCGCTTCGCCAATCACCTGGTTGGCGCGGCGCATTCCTTTACTGCTCACACAGGGCCGCGTCGCTTCGCCTTGATTGGTACGTGCCTTCGCCGCGTTCATGTCGCCGCGATCGCCGCTCGTCGGTCCTTCAGATCGCTCTGGTTCTAGCCGTGACTGAAGAGCAGTGTCGCGATGGCGTCGAGTTGCTTGGCGTCCGCCTTCTCGCGGATCTGGACGGCTTCCGCGCGCTTGCGGTCCGCGGCGCGGCGGACGACTTCCAGTGCCATCTGCGCGGACTGCGCCTTGACCCGGACGTTCTCGACCACCGTGGCCTGGGCGCGGACCTGCTGCTCTTTGACGCGCACCATCTGTAGTGAACGGGTGTGGCCTGCTTCGACGAGCTGCCACTCCGCGGCATCGCCGGGCTTGCGCTGATCGTTTGCCGCGCTGGCTCTGGCTGCCGCCAGCTCCCGCTCTTGTCTCAGGGCTTCGCGCCGCGCCGCGGAGAGCTCGCGCTCCACTGCTTCGGAGGCGCGGGTGCGGATGTCCACCACCGGGTCGAGTCGGGTCTTCTCAAGCACGTGCTGATGATCGTCTCGCTGCACGAAGTTCATAAGACACGAAACAATCCTGCGATGAGCCGTCATGTTCCTGTCGCCGGGGCTGGCCCGGGGCTTGCTCTAGTTCCCGGCATGGCAGACGGCATCTACATCGGCATGTCGGGCGCGGAGGCGCGCAGCGATCAGCTCGACGCAATCTCCGACGCGCTCGCCAACGTGCAAACGCCGGGCTACCGCGCGCAGCGGCCGGCCTTCGCCACCGTCCTCTCGCAGGCCGGCGGCGTGAGCTACGCCATGGCTGCCGGCACCAGCGTCGACACCCGGCAGGGCGTGCTGCAGCAGACGGGCAACCCGCTCGACGTCGTGCCCCAGAACGGCGCCTGGCTCTCGGTGGAGACGCCTTCGGGCGACGTTGCCTACACTCGCGACGGCCGCATGTCTGTCGGTGCGGACGGTCAGCTTCGTGTCGCCGGCGGCCTCGTGCTGGGCGAAAGCGGCGGTCCCATCTCCCTTCCCGAAGGTTCGGCCATCTCCATCGGCAGCGACGGAACGGTGATGGCCAACGGTGAGCCTCTCGACCGCCTGGGCACGAGCCAGCTCGACGGCGCACTGCAACACGTCAGCGGATCGCTCTACAGCGCGTCAAGCGCCGAGCCCGTCACCGAAGGAATGCAGGTCGGTTCGCTCGAGATGTCGAACTCCAGCGCATTGGAAGCCGCGGTCGGGATGGTCTCGGCGCAGCGCGGCTTCGAGAGCTCCATGCAAGTGATCGAGACCTACAAAACCATGCACGACCGGGCCAGCGAGCTCGGCCGGGTCCGCTAGGAGGAACCAATGTTGCGATCTCTTTATACGGCAGCGACGGGAATGGAAGCGCAGCAGACGCAGATGGACGTCATCGCCAACAACCTCGCCAACGCTTCGACCACCGGCTTCAAGCGGGAGCGGGCGGAGTTCTCCGACCTGCTCTCCGACACCATCCACGCTTCCGGCGCGCCCGATCCGCGCGGCGGCAGCAGCCCGGCGGCGCTGCAGGTCGGTCTCGGCGTCCGCACCGACTCGACCACGCGCACCTTTACGCAGGGTGACCTGCAGACCACCGGCAACTCGACCGACCTCGCCATCCAGGGCGACGGCCTCTTCCGCGTGCAGCGCGCCAACGGCGAGTTCGCCTTTACCCGCGCAGGCAACCTGCGGCTCGACGCAACCGGGCGGCTGGTCACGCAAGCGGGCGATCTGATCGACCCGGCCATCACCGTTCCGCAAGGCGCCTCGCAGCTCACCATCAAGCCCGACGGCACGGTGACCGCGCAGGTCCCCGGCCGCACGGACGTCAGCGAGCTGGGTACGCTCGAGATCTCGACCTTCCCCAACTACGGCGCGCTGCAGGCCCTGGGCAACAACCTCTTCGAGCAGACCCAGGCGAGCGGAAACGCCACCCAGACCAAGCCCGGCGAAAATGGCGCCGGCTCGCTCAACCAAGGCTTCCTCGAGACCGCGAACGTCAAGGCCGTCGAGGAGATGATCAACGTGATCACCACCCAGCGCGCCTACGAGATGAACTCCAAGGTCATCCAGAGCGCCGACCAGATGCTCCAGAAGCTGACGAGCCTGAGGTAATCGAAATGCTTGTCTTCGCAATTATTGCCGCAACAATCATTCCGCCGCCGGTCGCCGAGGCGGTCCGTACCGCTGTGGCGGTGCCCGTGGCCACGGTCGAGCTCTCGGCCTATCGGGCGGCGCCTGCCTCCTGCGTCGCGCGGGAAGCGCGGGTCGATCGTCCCTACTTCTTCTCCGGCGAGGTGATGGCACGCTTCACCGGCCAGGATTCTCGCGGAGCCTGCAGCGGCGCGGCGCTGATGCACGCCACGGTGCGCGCTCGCGTCTGGGTGGCGGCGAAGCCTTTGCGGGCAGGAGAATTGATCGAGGCCGTGCAAGCGGAGCGCGAAGTGCGCGCCGAGCCCATCGAAGTTCCCGAAGGGGCGCGCGCGGCGAAGTCCATCGCGGCCGGCTCCATCATTGAAGCCGGCTCGCTGCAGGACGCGGCGGGTCCCACCGGCGGCAAGATCCCCATCGAACTGCGCGACGGCTCGTTGCGCATCGCGACCGCCAGCCGGGTGGTGCCGTGCTCGCGCGGCAAGAGCTGCGCGGTGCTGGAGACCGGTAAGCACGTCGAAGGCCTCGTCCAGAACGGCGTCCTCGTGGTCGAGGTGTCGCCATGAAACCAGCGGTCTTCATCATCATCAGCCTCTCCCTCTACGCCTGCGCTCATGAAATCAAGCCTTACGTCTCCAAGCACCGCGAGTACTCGCTGGAAAAGGAGGAGGAGAAAAACCAGCTGCAGCAGACCCCGGGCAGCCTCTGGCGCGAAGGCTACGCCGGCCAGATCTTCTCCGATGCGCGCGCGCTCCGGCAGAACGACCTGGTCGTCATCAAGGTGGAAGAGATCGCCGACGCCCGCCGCTCATCCGACACCGCCCTCTCGCGCGATCAGAAGACCGTGATGGAGCTGCAAGCCTTCTTGAACGCCGCCGGCATCGCGCAGACGAACAACCGCAGCGTCGATCTGGGCATCAACGGCAACTCCAGCTCTTCCTTCAACGCCAACGGCCAGACCGGCCGCACCGAGCGCCTCACCGCCACCGTTCCCTCGGTCGTCCGCAAGGTGCTGCCCAACGGCAACCTCTTCGTCGAAGGTCACCGCACCGTCCTCGTCAATAGCGAGGAGCAGCACTTCTATATCTCCGGCGTCATCCGCCCCATCGACATCGACCAGGACGACTCGGTGAAGAGCTCGGCGCTGGCGGACGCGGAAATTGAGTTCACCGGGCAGGGCGTCCTTTCCGAGAACCAGAAGCAGGGCGGCATCGCGAAGTTCCTCTCTCACCTGTGGCCCTTCTAATGAAACGGCTGACTGCCATCGCCGCGCTGCTCGCGCTCGGAGGAGCCCAAGGCGCCACCGTCCGGCTCAAGGAATTGGCCGACGTGCAGGGCGTTCACGACAACCAGCTCTTTGGCTACGGGCTCGTGGTTGGCCTCGCGGGCACCGGCGACACCGAGCAGGTGGTGTTCACTTCGCAAGCCATCGCGGCCATGCTGGGCCGGTTCGGCGCGCGCATCGACAAGAAGGATGTGCGGGTTCGCAACGTCGCCGCGGTGATGGTGACCGCGCGGCTGCCGCCCTTCGCCCGGCCTGGCGCGCGCATCGACGTCAACGTCTCTTCGATGGGCAACGCCCGCTCGCTCTCCGGCGGCACGTTGCTCCTTACCGCCTTGAATGGTCCGGACGGCGCGGTCTATGCGGTCTCTCAAGGTCCAGTGCAAGCAGGCGGATTCAACGCCTCGGCGGCCGGTTCCGCCGTCACGAAGAATCAACCGACCAGCGGAAACGTTCCCGGCGGCGGGTTGGTGGAAAAGGCCGCTCCGGGCGAGTTCGGCAAGGGTCCCATCGTCTTCCAGCTCAAGCAGCCCGACTTCACGACCGCGAGCCGCGTCGCCCAGGCGGTCGACAAGGAGCTGGGCAGCGAGACGGCCGCCCGCGCGCTCGACTCGGCGGCCATCGAGGTGAAGATTCCGGAAGACGCACAGAAGGACGCGGTCGGCTTCGTGGCGCGGCTCGAGGCGCTGCAGATCGACGCCGACCAACGGGCTCGCATCGTCGTCAGCGAGCGCACCGGAACGGTGGTTCTGGGTGAGCAGGTGCGCATCCGGCCGGTGGCGGTGGCGCACGGCGGACTGCAGATCGCCATCCGCGAGAAGCCGCTCGTCTCCCAGCCGAGGGCCTTCGCGAAGGGTGGCCGGACGGTCGAGAAAGAGACCGCCGACATCGAGACCAGCGAGAGCACCAACGGCGCCGTCGCGCTGCCTGCCACCACTTCCGTGCAGGAGCTGGTCAAGGCCTTGAACATGCTCGGCGCAGGTCCCCGCGACTTGATCGCCATTCTCGAAGCGATGCGCGCCGCGGGGGCGCTCGACGCCGATTTGGAGGTGCTCTGATGAGTATTTTTTCTGGACCCATCGCTGCCAGCAATGCGCAGCAGGAAGCAGCCGAACAGCTCGAGTCGCTCCTCACTCAGAAGATGCTCGAGTCTTCCGGGGCCTTCAAAGGCTCGGGCGAGGCCGGATCGTCAATGAGCGGGGGCCTCTTCGCATCGACGCTCGCCGACGCGGTGGCGAAATCGGGCGGACTCGGACTCGCCAAACAGCTCCAAAGCCAGCTTCCACAGGGGTTTAGCGACAAAAGCGTCATAGACGTGACGCATTCCCTTATCGCACACCCGGCCGCGGCCGATGAACAAGGAGGCAAGTCATGAATCGGCCGGGAGATCGCCATGAAGATCAGTGGAACACAGGAAATCAGTCCGCGGACGCCCTTGAATCCAGCCTCGCGAGTGGGCACCCCCAACTCCGCAGGGTCGTCTTCGGCGGACACGGTGGACAGCTCGCCGATCGCGCAGCAGGCGATGGCGGCGCAAGCGAGCCGTCACGAGGCGAAGGTGGACAGCATCGCCTCGAAGGTGAAGCAGGGCACCTACGTCTGGCCGTCTTCGCAACAGATAGCGGACCGGATCATGGACGACGCGGAGCTGACAGCACGCTTGCAGGCAATGTTCAGGGGCTGATCGCCGCTCGCGCTCTGCTTCCGGACATCTCGCGGATCCTGCACTCGATGCAGGAGGCGCTGGTTCCGGCGGTCGCGGCGGCAGAGTCGCAACGGGCTAGGATGGTGAAGACCTTTTCGCCAAATGCGCTGCACGATGGCGCAACCGATCGCGAAGTCTTCAATGGTCTCGCGCACGGCCAGCAGCTGGCGCTCTTGGAAGTGGTCGAGCGCGCCTGCAACCTCATCGGTCTGCCACGCGTCTCCATCTCGATGCTCGCCAACGCCCTGGGCGCAACCGACCTGCTCGTTCTCTATCGCAACATCCGCAAGCTCGCGTCGCGGCTGGAGACGGAGGACGCCACCAACCGGCAGCTCCTCAAGCGCTCGCTCTCCTGCGTGAAGGCGTATCTCTCGCAGCTCGCCCCCAAGCCCATCTACGACCGTCGCGGCATGGGCCGCAGCCCGCAGATGGCCTCCACCCTTTCGACGCGGATTTGAGCCATGGGCGACCTCCTTTCGGTACTGCAGAACGCCGCCAGCAGCCTCTCGGCCGCGCGGGGAGCAGCGCAGACAGCCTCCAATAACCTGGAGAACGTCAACACCCCGGGCTATTCGCGGCAGACCGCCGTCATCCAGTCGGTCATTCCTTCCGACCGTCTCGGCGGCGCGACGCTGGGCAACGGCTCGATGCTGGCCACGGTCACGCAGAGCCGCGACCGCTTCGTCGAAGCGCAAATGCCCGTCGCGCTGGGAAGCGCGTCTTCTTCACTGGCGCAGACCAACACCTTGCAGTCCGTGACCGCGCTCGACCCGAGCGCCACCGACGGCATCGCGGCTTCGCTGGGCAATTTCTATTCGGCGCTGCGCGCGCTGCAGCAGGACCCGAGCAACCCGGCGCTGCGGCAGACGGCGCTCGCCAGCTCACAGGCGCTGGCGCGGAGCTTCAACCAGGCGTCGTCGTCCATCTCTTCGGCGCGGAGCGCGGTCGACTCGCAGCTGCAGACTACGCTGCCGCAAGTGAACCAGCTCGCCTCTCAGGTCGCCTCCTTGAACCTGCAGATCCAACAAGCCGGCACCAGCGGCGGCTCGCCCAACGCGCTGCTCGATGCGCGGCAGCAGGCGGAGGATCAGCTGGTGCAGCTGACCGGCGCCGTTCCGGTCAAGGACAACAAGGGCAATGTCAACCTCGCGCTGTCCGACGGCACCGCGCTCGTCTCCGGCGACGCGGCGGCACAGTTTTCCGTCGCCCCCGATGCAACCAACGGCGGCCATCTCGCGCTGCGCATCACCCACACCGACGGCACCGGGCCTACCGCGGTGCAAGTCTCTTCCGGCACGCTGGGTGGGCTGATCACCGCTCGCGACGGCGCGCTGCAGTCGGCCTCGAGCGGCCTCGATCAGCTCGCAGCCGGTGTCGCCGATTCAGTCAACACCGCGCATGCGGCGGGCTTCGCGGAGGACGGCTCGACCGGCCGCGTGCTCTTCACCGGCACGGCCAGCGCCGGGACCATCTCCGTGAACGCCGCCATCGCGGCAGACCCCACCCTCTTCGCAGCCGCGGGCGACCCTGCGGCGGCGAGCGGCGATGCCGGCGCTCTGCAGGCGATGATCGCCACCGAGTCGCAGACCTCGGTGAACGGCAACACTCCGGAAGGCGCGGCGGCACAGCTCGTCGCCGGGTTCGGCAGCGCCCAGCAGTCGGCATCGGCGCTCTCCGATCACGACGCGGCGGTCTCGAACCAACTTACGACGATGCGCGCTTCGGCCAGCGGTGTTTCGGTGGACGAAGAAACCATCAACCTCACGCAGGCGCAACAAGGCTACCAGGCCATCGCGCGCGTCATCACGGCTGCCAACGCCTGCTTCGACGCTCTCTTCGCGGTGCAATGATGCGAGTCACCG
>Ga0105854_1001050_pt1 | contig 11544 bp, 6 predicted proteins | sample OrgsoiDNA_201058_FD_89679 | JGI IMG/M metagenome (GOLD analysis project Ga0105854, IMG submission 89679) | Permafrost soil microbial communities from the Arctic, to analyse light accelerated degradation of dissolved organic matter (DOM) -... | ecosystem: Environmental > Terrestrial > Soil >... | reverse complement strand
GCGATGGGAACCTCTGCCAGGTTCAGGCCCGCTCGATGAGATGGCGCAGGTCGTCGTCACGCTCCTGGAGCCTTATTTACAGCCAGATAATTATTAAACCTATTTAGGGGATGTTGTACTAGCGACGATTTTGGGTTAAGAGCTTTGCAGGCACGGCCGGTGCTGAACTACTGCGATTCGGGGAGTTACTGATGCTTTCAAATGCTGGCAAGCTACACCACCTTTGGACTAACCGGCGAGTGCAGGTCAACGGTGAACAAATGCGTGTTTTGGTGGTAGACGACAATCACAACGCTGCTGAAGCGTTGGCGACTTATTTATCATTCGAGAATCTGCAATGCCGCTTGGCTTTCGGCGGTGTCGAGGCGATTGCGGTTGGAATTGCTTGGTCACCTCATGCAATTATTATGGATATTTCGATGCCCGGATGCAGTGGTTTTGAGGCTGCGCTTACGCTGCGCCAGGATGGTCGTACCTGCGGAATAGCCATAGTCGCATTCACTGCGTTGGACGAATCAGAGGTGCGCAGCCATATAGTAGACAGTGAGTTTGACGGGTATTGCCAAAAAGGCCAAACCCCGGCCAATTTATTTGCGCTTGTCATGAGCATGGCGTGCTGAATGCCTGAATAGACGGCAGGGTGAGCCGCACCGGCTTCCGAGGCTTCCCGGCGGCCCGGGTTCTTATGAAGTACGCGCGATCGCGGTACGGATAGTGTTAGAAAACTAGGGCGAGTACGACTCACCGAGGGCGGCGATCAGGTCGATCGCTGCGAACATCGACTTCATGGCTGAGACTTTGAGTAGCTGGGCGCACAAGGCCGAAGCGGATAAAGAGGGCATGCGGGCGAGGACGACTGCGCGGGAGCGGATCAATGCGTTGGCGCCGGAAGTACGCGAACCGCGCCGGGCCAAAGGGCTCTTGCAGGCAAGATTCGACGCTAGTCGATGCTAGTCGACCCTGTATAGGTCAGTCTAGTTTATCCGTATCGGGCGGGTTCAAACTTCGCTTGTCGACCCAATCAGATACGGAAATAGTGTGACCGCAAGCGATTGAGTCAGCCTCGCTACGCGTGAGATTTATCAGTAGTCCTACGGGATTTAATAGGTACGGGGAAGCGAGACAGGCCAAACGAGCGACGTTGCTGTTCGACCTATAGAGCCGCCCCTCAACTAGCGCGTTTACCCAGCAATGACGCGATCAGTTCAGTCAACTGGCTCAGATCGGCGGGTTTAACGAGGTGATGATCGAAGCCAGCTTGCCGAGACTTTTCTCGGTGCTCGGCTTCTCCGTACCCGCTATGGGCGATTAACAAGATCTTTCCTGAGTCCGGCATTGCACGAATTTGGCGCGCGACCTCGTAGCCGTCCATGTCGGGCAACCCGATGTCAAGGAGGACCACGTCGGGACGGAAATCTTGCACGCCCTGTAGTGCTGTTATGCCGTCGTGAGCAACCTGTACTTCGTGCCCATCGAGTCGTAAGAGAGAGGCACTGCTTTCCGCTGAATCTGTGTTGTCGTCGACCACCAGAATCCGTTGTTCGACGTTCTGCAGCGAAGCGCCTGTCTGCGTCACCCGAACGTCGGGGATCACGCCTCGCGCCAGTGCGGGAAGCCGGACCACAAATTTGCTGCCGTGTTTAAGGCCTTCACTAAACGCCCGCACCGTGCCCCTGTGAAGCTCGACAAGACGACCTACGAGCGCCAGACCGAGCCCCAGGCCCGCCGACTTTCGATCAAGGGAGCGTTCGGCTTGAACGAAGATTTCGAAGATCGTCGGTATAAGATCGGCCGCCATCCCGATGCCATTGTCGACGACCGACAACACGGCCTCAGTTCCATCGCGTTCTAACGAAATTCGGATCTGACCGCCGGCGGGCGTGTACTTAAGTGCGTTGCCAAGCAAATTCGTCACGACCTGCTCGATACGCATTGCATCCGCGTTGATCGTCATCGCGTCGGTCGGCAGCGCGAGCGACAATTCATGCTGATGTAAGTCGATCTCGGAGCGCATAGCTTCGACCGTCCGCCTAATTGTCTCAATGAGATCGATCTGCTCAATTTTGAGGGTGATGATCCCACGCGTGATGCGTGACACGTCCAGTAGATCCTCGACGAGACGGATTTCGTGATCGAGCTGCCGCTGCGCCGCAACTCGCGCACTTTCCTCAGATGCTTTGTCGGCGCTACCGCGTTCCCAGATCTTCAGCCCGTTGCGAATCGTGGCGAGGGGGTTGCGTAGTTCATGCGCGAGCATCGCGAGGAACTCGTCTTTTTGCCGGTCCGCGGTTTGCAGCCGGCCGAAGGCCTGATGCTGCCGGGTGATGTCGTCGATCGTGAGTAAGATTAGCGCGTGTTCGGACCACACCACACGCACCGCGTTTAGTCGCATCGTACGCAAACCGATGCGCGGGAATTCGTGCGTGATCAGGAAATCCCGAACAACGGTGTGCTGCGGAAGAAGCTCCTCCAGCAACTCCCGCAAGGCCGGAATATTCCACTGTTCGTTGCCCAGCGCGTAGAGCCGGGTGCCGAGTGTTTTCTCGGGGGTGGTCTCGAAGACTTGATAAAACGCGCGATTCGCCCGCGTGATGCGAAGGTCTGGCTCCAGCACAAGCATGGGTTCGGACATCGTCTCGACGATTGAATCGGCGTAGTCGCGAGCGCGCGTCACCTCATCGTGGACCGATCTAAGTTCCTGGTTGCGGTAGCGCAACTCGTCGTTGGTAGTAGAGAGCTCCTCATTTAGCGATTGGAGTTCTTCCTTCGCGGTCTCGAGTTCCTCGTTGGTGCTTTGAAACTCCTCATTGCTCGAGAGTAGTTCTTCTTCACTTGATTTAAGCTCTTCCCTCGCGCTGTCATGTTCTTCCAGCATTGCCCGAAGTTGTGCACGCGTGGCATCCAATTCGGTGTTTAGGCGTGCGATTTCCTCCTCATTACCGCTGTACATTCCTCCTTTCTTGCGCCCTCCCTTGCGTAGGGTCTGGAGCACCAGTGTTTTCAGCGATTCACGTTTGCCCGCGGAGAAGTCATCAGGCTGACGTGTCGGCGACTCAAAAAAGATGAGGAACCAACGGCCTTCGACCTCAGCGACTTGTAGCAGGTGCACCTCGAGGCTTGCCTTGCTCGCGCCCCCGATCGTATCTATCCGTAGTTTCGTTTTACGGACCACAGCGCCTTCTTCGCGAACCTGTTTTATCGCTTCGCTTACGGCCAAAAAAACTTCCGGCCGGGCAAGTCGCTGCAAATTGCTGCTTGGAGGACCGTTTGGGTTGACCAGGAACAACGACGTGTCGCCGCGAAACTCGATAATGTTCAAGTCGTCATCGCAAACTACGCATGGGGGTACGTACCGGGCCAAGGCCGCGCGATCAACCTCGCGCCGAATCGACTCCGCACTCGTCGACGCCGGGCCGCTTTCGAATGAAGTCTGAGAATGAAGTGGTGCTTGCGGCACCACCGTCGGCGTCAAGTGACCTGCGTTCGGTCGGCCCGGGTGTGGTTTCTTGCTGTAGAGCTTGCTGCGCTTACTTTCAATGATACCGAACAAGTCAGAAAATGCGCCAACCGTTTCGGAAGGTCCCAGCATCAGCACGCCGTTTGCCTTCAGCGCATAGTGAAACAGCGGCATGACGCTTCGTTGCAACACCGGATTCAGATAGATAAGCAGGTTGCGGCAACTGACCAGGTCCATCCGTGAAAACGGTGGATCGGTCGCGACATTGTGACGAGCGAACGTGCAAACGTCTCTGATTGATTTGTCGATGCGGTAGTACTGCCCGTCACGCACAAAAAATCGCTGGAGTCGCTCAGGCGAAACAATGCGCGCGATGTTCTCGATATACCGACCAGTACGCGCGGTTTCCAAGGCATCGGCGCTCACATCGGTGCCGAATATCTGAACTCGGGTGCTCGTGGCGCGTTCGCCCAGATACTCCATCAGGGAAATTGCGATTGAATACACCTCTTCTCCACTGGCACAGCCGGGCACCCAGATTCGGATTGGCTCTTCGGACTTTCGCTCGCCAATAAGGCGCGGAAACACAGTCTGAGTCAGGACATCAAAGGTCTCGAAGTCCCTAAAAAACTCAGTTACCTGAATCAGCAGGTCGCGTCCCAGCGCGAGCGTTTCTGCCGCGTCGGATTCCAAGACAGCAATGTAGTCGGCGACCGAAGTAAGCTGTTGTAGCGCCATTCGCCGGGACATCCTGCGTTGGATGGTGCCGCGCTTATAGTTGGTGAAGTCGATGTCGCAGGCATTCCGCAGTAGGCGAAACATGGGCCGCAGACTTGCTTCGGCATGGTCAGTGAGGGAGTCTGGTAATTCCCGGTGTGCCGATGCGAGGTGAAGATGTTGGCCCACGCGCATGATCTCTTGCGCAATGTCTTTCGGTGATAGCACGAAGTCGACGCAGCCCAGGCCAATGGCGGCACGCGGCATGCTGTTGAATCGAGCAGTCGCGTCGTCCTGGGCAAAGGTGATGCCGCCTTCATGTTGAACTGCTTGCAGGCCCAGCGCGCCGTCCGAACCACTGCCTGAGAGAATCACGCCGATCGCGTTCACGCCCTGATCTTTGGCCAAAGAGTCTAAGAGGTCGTCGACGGGCATGGGTGGCCCGAGGGTATCGTCGCGCGGTCGCAATCTGATACGACCCTGCGCAACCGACATGCTGGCATTTGGTGGGATGATATAGAGGTGGTCCACCTCTACCGCCATGTCCTCAACGGCTTCCAAAACTGGCATTGCCGTGCGCTTGGCCAGAATTTCAGGCAACAGGCTAGGTCGAGACGGTGCCAGATGTTGAACCACGAGAAACGCCATGCCGCTGGCGGCCGGGATTTCTTCAATCAGCGCCGAGATCGCTTCAAGCCCCCCAGCAGAAGCGCCGATCCCCACCATAGGAAAGGACGGCAGACTTGATTCATTTGCCGCTGGCTCGAGATTTGTCACCTTACATCCCAAAAACAATTAGAGCCGACGCGCATTTCCGCGCACTGAGTGCATATCGACAAAAACTCGACAAAAATCAGCTGCCGTGTCGTAAGTTATTGCCAATCCTCTGCTATCCGATGGCCGGCGGATCACTGGAGGCGCAACTCTAGACCAAATCGTTGGGCAACAGGACTATTAACGCCGCTCGGTGCATAAATCGCTCGCAACAGGGAACGTTTGCGTCCTGGACCTCAAATTGCCGTGCGGCAATGGAAGTTATTACTTTACTCGGCTTCGTTCATGGCAGGTATCCCTCGTTTGCTCGTACTTATGAGTTGGGCTGCCTGACAATGAGTCGGTGGCTCGTCCGTTCCCGCGACTTGTCAAACGCCGTCACAGTATGTGCGCGGTGCGCAATCCTCAAAATCGACGTCTGCGGCGGTGCGCAAAGCTGTTGCCGTTGAAGTTGACGACGCAACTGGCTTGGAAGACTCTCGCGCGCGGTCGGGTTGTGTGACTTTCAGCAATAGACGGCGGGTCCTTTCGGCGCTGTTTGACGCAATTAACTCAGGCCGATATTGCCTTTTGCCTCACGCGCTTGATGGATTGACTCGTAGTTGTGTAATCGGGGCAAACTATCGCGCCAGACGCCAGACGCCAGACGCCAGACGCCAGACGCCAGACGCCAGACGCCAGACGCGTTACGACCCCTTTCCTACATATCTAGATGAATAAACCGGGCAATAGTAGCCAGCATCGGACCGGAGCGCGGTGCAGGAATCTTATCTGTTAAGCAGTTCTCCAAAGTCGAAAGGTCGCGAAACATCGCTATGTCGGACGCTAGATAAATTTGCCTTGCAAATGATCGGTGCAAGACGAAAGAAGCTATGTTTCATTTTTTCATCATAGGCTTTTTTTGCCCATCCCCCGAAAAGAGAAAATCTTCCTCAAACCTTTATCTGGCTTGATTTTCAGGGACTCGCTCCAGCACTAAAATAGTCGGCCGGTTACGTTCCGCGTCGGATAGACAGTTCCTGCAAGGTGTCTTGCAGCAGTTGCAATTTGAGGTTGCGACTGCCACTCGTGCTGTCTTTCGCTCCCAGCTGTTTGTCCAAGGATTGCTGCAACAGTACCTTCAATTGGGAGAGGTAAGCAGCCGCCCATGGCTCAGCTTCAGCAATAGCCCGAACCAGCGCGTTGTATTGTCCGTGCTCGTTAGAAGCGACGGCCGCGAGGACTTCCTCGGCAAAGACTGCAGGTTCGGTACCAGCGTGAGCGGTCACCTTAATCAGGTCGGCGCAAGCTTCGTCGAAAACGCAACTGACATCCCATCCTTCTTCCCCAGTGCGTTCGAATACGGTTTCGGCTAACTTGAAGAACCTCCACATCATGTCAGGCGCATGATCCGGGGCCACGAGAGCGACATGCGTCACAATGACTGCTCGTATCGCATCCAGTTCCCAAGCCACTTCACGGATCTGCTCTGCGTCGAGAAACGACGTTTGCCGACTGAATTCATCTATCCATTCACGGGTGGCAGTGACGACGTTTCCGCCTTTCTGCACGTACAGTTCGAAATACAACCGACGCTGCATACATGGAAGCATCGTGGCAGCCTCGGCTAACATTGCCGCGAGGCGTTCCGGGCTGATCGCCGCTAGGGCCGCAAGATCAATCTCGCCTTCGTGGTTCACTGTGTCATTTCCGTGTTTGAAAGATCGGCCACTGGGCAGGGCAATGCCGGGACAGACTTGCCTATCTACGATTTCGTACAAATTTGATTTCGGAGAACGTCAAAAAATGCTCCATCCTACGTTCCGGTCCTGGCGGCTGGCCTTGGTTTCGCTGCCGGTGAAACGGGCGTCGTGAAGGGAATCGGCGCGAACAGTGCTTCGAGATCATCATCCGAGAACTTGACAGCGCCGGCGGCGTCTTCGGACAGGATGCTGTCGGCGAGCTGGGCCTTTTTCTCCTGCAGTGCGACGATTTTTTCCTCGATGCTACCGGCGGCGATCAGCTTGTAGACGAACACCGGTTTGTCCTGACCGAGACGGTGTGCGCGGTCGGTGGCCTGGTTTTCGGCAGCGGGATTCCACCACGGATCGTAGTGAATCACGGTGTCCGCGGCCGTCAGGTTCAGGCCAACCCCACCGGCCTTCAGGCTGATCAGGAAGAGTGGCACTTCGCCATGCTGGAAGCGCTGCACGGGCGTCACGCGATCGGTGGTGTCGCCGGTGAGGATAACGTATGGGATGGAGGCTTTCTCGAGTGCGGCGCAGATCAGTGCCAGCATGCCGGTGAACTGCGAGAACAGCAGCACACGCCGACCTTCGTCGATCAGTTCCGGCAGCATCGCGAGCAGTAGATCCAGCTTGGCCGATTCCTTGACGCCGGAGGCTCTGTGCAGCTTGACGAGGCGTGGATCGCAGCAAACCTGGCGCAGCTTGAGTAACGCCTCGAGCACGATGATGTGACTGCGGGCAAGCCCTTTGGCAGTGACGGCGGCCCGGACCTTTTCGTGCATCGCCGCGCGCACGGTTTCATACAGATCGCGCTGCGCGCCTTCGAGGTCAACGGTGCGCACAATGGTGGTCTTCGGCGGCAGTTCTTTGGCGACCTCATCCTTGCGCCGGCGCAGCATGAAGGGGCGAATGCGCCGCGCGAGTAGATTGCTGCGCACGGTGTCGCCGTTTTTCTCGATCGGGGTACGCCAGCGCTTCGTGAAATCTTTCTGGCTACCGAGGAACCCAGGGAGTAGAAAATCGAACTGCGACCACAATTCGCCGAGGTGATTTTCAAGTGGCGTGCCGGTCAGACACAGGCGGTGCCGCGCCCGCAGTTCGCGGATGGTCGCCGCCGCTTTGGTGGTGGCGTTCTTGACGTACTGAGCCTCATCGAGGATCAGCAGGTGATAGTCGTGCTCGGCGAGGATGGCCTGGTCACGCCACAGCAGCGCATAGGTTGTCAGAATGAGGTCGTGTTCGCCAATCTGATCGAAACGATCCTTACGCTGGGGCCCATTCAAATCCAGCACCTTCAGATCCGGCGTAAAGCGACGGGCTTCTTCGCGCCAATTGTGTACCAGGGTAGTTGGCACAACAATCAGCGCGGGCCGGTCAAGGCGACCGGCCTCCTTCTCTGCGAGCACGTGGGCCAGCGTCTGCACGGTCTTGCCGAGGCCCATGTCATCGGCGAGCACACCCGCCAAATTGTGTTCGCGCAGAAACTGCATCCAGCTCAGACCCTGATGCTGATAGGCCCGTAGTTCAGCACGAAGGCCTCTTGGCACCGTTGCCTCGGTTAAGCCTGGTCCCGCTTGCAGGCGTCGCGCCAGTTGGCGGATCGACGCATCGCCTTGGAACTGCCAGCGGCCCGTGTCGTTTAATGCCTCTAGGCGAGCGGCGTCGAGTTCCGAGATGCGCAGGGAGCCATCGCCGACGGTGTCGATCAGGTCGACCAGCACCCGCACGACGGGCTTGAGCCGGTCCGCACGCAGGCGTAGCCGTTCGCCCTGATCGGTTTTGAGTTCAATCGCTTCGTCATCGGCAATGCTATCGAGTTCGCCTGACAGCCAGCGCCGGTCACGACGGAACAGCTCAGCCAGCAGCGGCTCCAGGCGCACCGTGCGATCGCCCACCGTGATGCCCATTTCCAGATCAAACCAACCATCGCCGGCATGACGCACCATCCCGTCAATGTCATCGATCTCGATCACATTGAAACGAAACGCCGCTCCCATGGTGACCCGCCAGCCGTTGCTGCGCAGCACGGGCAGAGACTCATTCATGAAGACGGGCCATGCCTCGGGCTCCGGCAACCCGAGCGCCGCCTCAGCAAAGGGCTGCGGCCCATAGCCGGGGGAAACCTTCTGTAGTCCGGCCTTGCGCAGTTCGAGCAATCGCTGTTTTTCAGCATGGGGGCGGCGTTTGACCTGGGTCACGTCGCCATTTGGCGCCACGAATAGCGATTTGCTGTTGTCCGCATTGACGCTCATGCCGTCGTAGTCGAAGCTGAGCGTCGCGAAATCGAACGCATGCGCCTGAGGATCATATTTGCGGGGGTCACGATTACTAAAGCCCGACGCATATAAAGGCCGCGTATCGAGTGACAGGACCGGCACAGGTTCGGTATCGATCACGCGAATCGCTGACGTATCGTGCGTGGGCGGCAACGGCAGATCCGGTGCGCTCTCGCGCAGCACTGCAGCCACGAGCGGGGCTTCGGCCAGCGAGATCGGCGGCATCGACAGATAATCCCGCAGCGATCCCAACGACATTGACAATTGCACGATGCCCGCTTCACCGGTTTGTGTGTCGACATACCACGCGGGTTCCGTCGCGATGACCACGGTGGCGTTCGGCTCGGTGCGTATCATTGGCCGCACGCGCTCGTCGGCCTGCGTCTGCCACGCGATCTGGCCCGGTCGTTCAGCCCCCTGAACGAGTGCAGGACCTGTTGCCGATAAATCCAGCTGCATATACGAGGTTTGCGCTGCCTTGTGCTCAACAAAGAAGCGCCCGATTGCCACCAGTTTCGACAGGGTGTCAGCACCGTTTGTGCCCTGCAACGCAAAGGCCCCGTAATCTTCACGGGATCGTCCTAGCCATAATCCGCGCAGCAGGATCAGATCATCGGCGGTGACAAACTTAGGCGGTTTGATGAGGGCGGCCTCAACGTTGCTCCATGACTCGGCACGCGCGCCGAGCGTGCCGTCCTTGCCTAAACCCGCCTTGTAGATCTGAACCTCGTGGCGTTGACGATAGTCCACCCAGACCAGCACGTAGGCCAGCGCATGCGTGGGTCTCGCTGCGGCCTTCTTCGCGCCGGGCACCGCCGCGGCCCGCTGCGCGCGGAAGGTCTCCAGCCAGCTCACGAGTTCGGGACGCACGCTGGGTGTCGCCACGCCTGTCGCATCGGGCGTGGGGCCGGGCATATTTTCGAGCCCCGCGAGCAGCAGCGCCGCCGCATGTTTGCACTCGAAGCCCACGGGACAGGTGCATTCGCTTTCGATCCAGAGACCTTCTTCCGACTCGTAGAAATGCACCTCCGTCTCATAGGGGTGCCAGGCCGAGCCTTTCACCTTTCCGCTGAGCCTGTGGTCTCGCCAGCGCAAACCCGACACGGCGCGGACGTACTCACGCCCCTTGGCGACCGTGTGGGAGCCTAACCAGTTCGTAATCTGCGCGCGTTCATAGAAAACTGACGACATCAAGGAAACCCATCCATGCGTGTTCAAGCCGGTGATGACAGCAACGCAGGTGTGCAGAGAAAACGTCGAGGTTCCGCTCACGACATTGGGCTGCCTGCGTTTGCCTCCAGCATCCATTGCCGGTGATGGATGCGTATTTTACGCGAGCGCCTTCGGCTAGCCGGAGGGCTCGTCTGGATGTTCACTGCTGCGTGTCGTTTGTGTATGTCGCTGGTCGTCTTCGGCGTGCAGATAGATGCCGGTGGTCTCGATCGACGCGTGCCGCAGATTTTTCTGGATGAAGCGCAGGTCCGTGCCGGCATCGGCCTGATGGGATGCGGCGCTGTGGCGAAGCCAGTGGGTCGATGCGCGACGTAGCGTGGCGGTGCCGGCCGGGTTGGTGGTGTCTAGCGCGTCAGCGGCGCGGCGGAACACTTCTCTGACGATCAGGTAGATGGCCGCGGGTGTCAGGTGCCGCGCAGTGTCGCCGGCGATGCTCATTACGGCGGGCCCGGTCTCGCTCGCGCACGGCACGGGCGGCAGGTCGTGAAAGGCGCGATAGCGCGTAAAGTCCGCCATCAACGTGTCGCTCACCGGCACCTCGCCCTCGGCGCCGCCCTTGCCGATGACGTGCAGCCACCATTTGTCCCGGCGTTGATAGAAGTCGGACGCCTTCGCGTGCGCGGCTTCGGAGACACGCAGCGCGGTGTGATACAGCAGACGGATTAGCCAGCGGCTGCGTTCGTAGTGCTGTTCGTCGCGTTCGCTCAGGCGCGGCCAAAGCTCGACGCTCGCGAGCACGTGATCCCACAGCGCGTGATCAAGGTAGCGCTCGACGCGGCGAGACCGTTTTGTCGACGTGTTGCGTCCGCGTCGCAACGCGAGCGGATTGCCGCAAACGAGAGTGAACCAAACCGTGGGAGGTCAATTCATGCCGCTCGGCATGCATTCGGCGAGTTTGCAGTGCAGAAGTCTTGGTCAACACGGCAAGTTTCTTAACCGAAAATTCTTCGTTGAGAACAGCAACTCTGACCTGTACCAGGCAGTGCGCTCCTTCCGTCCATCGCATTTGTTGTTTCTTCGCCATGCGATGGCTGACCATTAGTTCACTGCGGACTCGGCAATGCTGCTGCTGATCGGTAGCCCCTTGTGAAAGCGCATGCCATAGCTCACGAGCGTACCGGCGTTGTTCTCGATGTAGAAGTACAGGCGGCGCAGGTTCCAGAACAACGTCGAGTGCTCATAGCCTTCCTTCGCCAACAGCGTGTCATCCAGGGCCTTGATGCGGGACACCGATTGCCGGCCCTTTCCATGCCAAACCAGCCACTTGGCGTGATCGATCTCTGTCTCTACAGCGATTCGCTCGTGAGGCTCCATCGTTTGGCTTCCCAACACCGAGTTCTTGGCAGCCTTGAACTTCATC
>Ga0105854_1001048_pt1 | contig 11558 bp, 12 predicted proteins | sample OrgsoiDNA_201058_FD_89679 | JGI IMG/M metagenome (GOLD analysis project Ga0105854, IMG submission 89679) | Permafrost soil microbial communities from the Arctic, to analyse light accelerated degradation of dissolved organic matter (DOM) -... | ecosystem: Environmental > Terrestrial > Soil >... | reverse complement strand
GGCCGGCTCGCGTCGCAGGCGGGCGCGTACTTCCTCGAGAAGCCGCTGGGCGGCCGCGGCCTGCTGCTCGGTGGTGTCCCTGGTGTCGCACCGGGACGCGTCGTGATCGTCGGCGGTGGCGTTGTCGGGTACAACGCGGCTGTGATCGCGCTTGGACTGGGCGCTCAGGTGACGATCCTCGAGCGGTCGATCGATCGCATGCGCCACCTCGAGGAGATCCTCTCCGGCCGGGTGAGCCTGCTGATGAGCTCGATCCTCCAGGTCGCCGCCGCGGTCGAGGAGGCAGATCTCGTGATCGGTGCCGTGCTCGTCCCCGGTGCGGTGGCGCCGAAGCTCGTGACCCGCGAGATGATCGCGGGCATGAAAGAGGGGGCCGTCGTCGTCGATGTGGCGATCGACCAGGGCGGCTGCTTCGAGACCTCCCATGCGACGACCCATGCCGATCCGGTGTACGCCGTGGACGGTGTCACGCACTACTGCGTCGCGAACATGCCGGGCGCCGTGCCGATCACATCGACGAAGGCGCTGACGAACGCGACGCTTCCGTACGTCGAGGCGATCGCGGGCAGTGGTCTGCACGTCGCTGTCGCAAGCGACCCCGCCCTCGCCAAAGGGGTGAATGTGATCGAGGGGAAGCTGACGTACGAGGCCGTCGCAGAGGCGCACGGGATCGACTACACGCCGCTCGATGACGTGTTGCCGCTCGCGGCTGTTCGAGGCTAGAGGCTACTCCGCCGGAGCGGGCTTGTTCTTCTTCTTGTCGGGCGAGGGGCTGATGCGGACGACGAGCCATGTCACGCCGGCTGCAAGCGCGATCACGCACACGATGAAGACGGCGATTCCGAGGAGTCCGAGCCCAGTTGCCACGGACGTAGGATAGCCACGTGCCCCGTGCGTGCGTCATCGTGTTGGACGCCGTCGGAGCGGGTGAGCTGCCGGACGCGGCCGACTTCGGCGACGAGGGGTCGAATACCCTCGCGAACGTCGCCCGCGTTGTGGGCGGCCTCGACCTGCCCACGCTCGAGGCGCTCGGCTTTGGGAACGTCGAGCCGCTGGAGGGCTGCGCACCGCAGCCGGGAGCGCCCGCTGTCGCCGGACGTCTGCTGGAGCGCTCGAAGGGCAAGGACACGACGACGGGGCACTGGGAGCTGATGGGCGTCGTCACGCCGCAGGCGATGCCGACCTATCCGTTCGGGTTCCCCGACGACGTGATCGACCCGTTCATGAACCGCACCGGCCGTAGCGTGATCGGCAACAAGCCTGCGAGCGGGACGGAGATCATCCAGGTGCTCGGGGAGGAGCACCAGCGGACGGGCAAGTGGATCGTCTACACGAGCGCGGATTCCGTCTTCCAGATCGCCGCGCACGAGGAAACGGTGCCGCTCGAGGAGCTCTACGACGGCTGCCGCGTCGCGCGCGAGATCCTCACGGGCAAGCACGCGGTCGGGCGCGTGATCGCGCGTCCCTTCACCGGCGCGCCAGGTTCGTACGAGCGCACGCCGAATCGTCACGACTTTTCGCTCCGGCCCGCTCGTCCGAACTACCTGTCACTCGTCAGGGAGGCGGGGCACAAGGTGTACGGCATCGGCAAGATCGGCGACATCTTCGCTCACCAGGACATCGACGAGGAGTTCCCGACGAAGTCGAACGTGGACGGGATCCAGAAGACCGAGGAACTGCTCCGGACGATCGACGACGGCTTCGTGTTCGCGAACCTCGTCGAGACCGACTCGCTGTGGGGGCACCGAAACGACCCGGTCAACTTCCACCGCTGTCTGCAAGATTTCGACCGTCGGCTGCCCGACATCCTCGACGCGCTCCGCCCGAACGATCTCCTGATCCTGACCTCCGATCACGGGTGCGACCCGACGACGCCGTCGACCGATCACTCGCGCGAGCACGCCCTACTACTCGCCTACGTGGAGGGAAGGAACGCGGCCGGCAAGATCCACGAGGGTGGCGAGTTCGGCGACGTGGGGGCGACGGTGAATGCCTGGCTCGGCGGGCGAGCACCGTCGAAGGGCATTCCAGGAAGCCCGATCGTCGACGGCACATGATCGGCCCGGAGGAGGTCAAGGCGTTCTTCGTCGCCCACAGAACGCGGTGACGAGGCTCGACGATCCTGCACTCGTCGCGGCCGAGTACGCAGACGATGCCCGGCTCCGACGGCGCGCGGCTGCGTTCACCGCAGCGGCGAGCGTCGAGGACGCGCGACTGCCGCTCGTGGCGGCGCTCGTCGAGGCCCGCCCACGTCGTGTGTTGGAGGTGGGCTGCGGCTGGGGCGAGCTGGCCGACTGGGTGGCGCGTGAGACCGGGGCCGAGGTCGTCGCGACCGACCTGTCGCCGCGGATGGTCGAGCTGTCGCGGGAGCGGGGCCTCGACGCGCGCTTCGCCGATGTCCAGCAGTTGCCGTTCGCAGACGGCTCGTTCGACGCCGCGGTCGCAGCCTGGATGCTCTACCACGTGCCCGACCTCGATCGGGGCCTGTCGGAGCTCGCGCGCGTGCTGCGCCCCGGCGGGCGTCTCGTCGCCGCGACGAACTCCGCCTTGCACCTCCAGGAGCTCCGTGAGCTCGTCGGTAGCGGGCCGTCGCCGTCGACGTTCACCCGTGAGAACGGCGAAGCGCTGCTGCACCGTCACTTCGCGAGCGTGCGGCGTGAGGATGTCGACGGGCAGCTCGAGTTCGAGACGCGCAGTGACGTCGAGGACTACGTCCGCGCATCGATCGTGATGTCGCCCTTCGTCGACAACCTTCCGGTCGTCGTCGAAGAACCGTTCCGCGCACGGCGGGCAAGCTCGGTCTTCGTGGCGGACAAGGCCGCAACGTGAGCCACATGAACGATCCGAGCAACGTGAGAGTGCAATACGCCCGCGAGGACAATCTCCGTGCGCGTCAGAACCTCTATGAGGAGAGAGAGGGGTCGGATCCGTTCACGGTGCTCTGGGACGTACTGACCAAGATTGCGCCGCACCGGACACTCGAGGCTGGTGGAGGCACGGGTGAGCTTGCCGAGCGCATGCGCGACGAGCTCGGCGCGGACGTTTCGTTCGTCGACCTCTCTTCGCGCATGGTCGAGCTCGCGCACGAGCGCGGCATCGACGCCCAGGTCGCGGACGTGCAGGCGCTGCCGTTCGCCGACGAGAGCTTCGATACCGCTGTCGCGGCCTGGATGCTCTACCACGTCCCCGACATCGACCGGGGCATCGCCGAGCTGGCGCGCGTGCTCGTGCCGGGTGGACGCCTTGTGGCGGTAACGAACTCGGAGCTGCACCTCCGTGAGCTGCGCGACCTCGTCGCCTATCCCGCCGGTCTCTTGCCGTTCAGCCGCGAGAACGGCGAGGAGTTCCTGGGCCGCCACTTCTCGGTCGTCGAGCGGCTCGACGCCGACGGGGTCGTCACCGTCCGCGACCGTGCGAAGCTCGTCGCCTACCGCGAGTCGCTCACCGTGAAGACCGAGCCGGTTCCGGAAGACGTCGAGCTGCCGCTGTTCGTCCACTGCGCCTCGTCGATCTTCATCGCCTTGAAGTGACCCGTCGCGAAGTGATCCGTCCGAGCGAGCTCATCCAGCGCAAGCGCGACGGTGGGGAGCTGTCGGCGGGCGAGATCGCGGATCTCGTCCTCGGCTACGCGCGCGGCGAGGTGCCCGACTACCAGATGGCCGCGTTCTGCATGGCCGTTTACTTCTCGGGTCTCTCCGCGGCGGAGACGTTTGCACTGACCGACGCGATGGTCCGCAGCGGCGACACGATCGACCTCGGCGCCGCGCTCGGCCGCAAAGTCGTCGACAAGCACTCCACCGGCGGCGTCGGCGACAAGACGTCGCTCTCCGTCGGTCCGATCGTCGCCGCGTGCGGAGTGCCGCTCGGGAAGATGAGCGGGCGCGGCCTCGGCCACACCGGCGGGACGCTCGACAAGCTCGAATCGATCCCGGGGTATCGCACCGAGCTGACGCTGGACGAGTTCGTCGCGCAGGTTCGCGAGGTCGGCCTCGCCATCATCGGTCAGACCGGCGACCTCGTCCCGGCCGACAAGCTCCTCTACGGGCTGCGCGATGTGACGGCGACGGTCGACCAGGTCTCCCTGATCGCGGCGTCGATCATGTCCAAGAAGATTGCGGGCGGCGCGCAGGCGATGGTGCTCGACGTGAAGGTCGGCGACGGGGCGTTCATGAAGACGCTCGAGGACGCCCGGCACCTTGCCGAGATGATGAGCGAGCTCGGCCGTCACGCCGGCCGCGAAGTCGTCTGCCTGCTGACCGACATGGACCAGCCACTCGGGGCAGCCGTCGGCAACGCCCTCGAGGTGCAGGAAGCGCGCGACACGGTGCGCGGCCACGGCCCCGCCGATTTCACGGAGCTCGTGCTCGACGCCTCAGCGCGGTTGCTGGCCCTCTCCGACCTCGGCATCGACGCCGTCGAGGGTCGCCGCCGTGCCGAGGACGCCGTCGCCGACGGCAGCGCCGATCGGGCCTGGTGCCGCTGGATCGAGGCGCAGGGCGGCACCGCCGACGACGCGGCGCTCCCGACGGCACCGATCGTGCGTGAGGTCGCCGCGCCGGTGGCCGGCTACGTGTCGGCGCTCAGCGCGGTCACGGTTGGCAACGCCGCTGTGCATCTCGGCGCGGGGCGGCGCACCAAGGAGGACGTCGTCGACCATGCGGTCGGCATCGTTTGCCGCGCCAAGCGGGGCGACCGCGTCGAGGTTGGCCAGCCGCTGGCCGAGGTGCACGCCCGGTCGGACGCCGCCGCCGACCTCGCCGTGTGTGAGGTGCTGTCGGCCTACGAGATCCAGGACGTCCGGCCGGCCGAGCGGCCGGTACTGCTCGAGGTTGTCTCGCGTTCGGAACGTGGTTCCGGCTTTGAGCCAGGTTCATGAGTTCTCGGAGGCGGCGTCGGTTCGAACCTCATGAACCAGGTTCGCAACCACCGCGAACCTGGTTCGGCCGGCGGGCTACGGTTCGGCCTGTGCCGGAGTTGCCCGAGGTCGAGACCATCCGCCGGCGTCTCGCGCCGCTGCTCGAGGGCCGTCGCTTCGAGCGCGTCGAGATCACGGATCCGCGCCTGACGCGACCGCACGACCCCTTCGAGATCGCCCGGGAACTGGAAGGCGAGCGCGTGACCGGCGTCGACCGCCGCGGCAAGTATTTGATTGTTCGGTTCGAGTCGGGAAGGGCTCTGCTGGTTCACCTCCGGATGACGGGGTCGCTGCGGCACGCGCCGGAGGGAACGCTTCTGGACGATCCCCACCGCCGGGCCGTTGTCAAGCTAGACGACGCATCGGACGTCGCCTACCGCGACGTCCGACGCTTCGGCACGTGGCTGCTCCTCGAACCGTCCGAGGTGGACGGATACCTCGAGTCCCGCGTCGGTCCCGAGCCACTCGCGGCGTCCTACCGGGCTCGGCACCTCGCCGGCCGGCTCGAGGGACGGCGAGCACCGATCAAGGCCGCGCTCCTCGATCAGCGCACCGTGGCCGGCGTCGGGAACATCTACGCCGACGAAGCGCTCTGGCGTGCGCGCGTGCATCCGCTCACACCGGCCGCCGAGCTGACGCCGGACGAGGTGAAGGCCATCCACGGAGCGGTGCGTGCCGTCCTTCAGGCGGGCATCCGCCGCCAGGGCTCGACGTTGCGCGACTACCAGCTTCCCGACGGCACGAGCGGCACCGCCCAGGACCGGTTCAAGGTCTACGGCCGGACCGGCAGCCCGTGCGAGCGCTGCGGCACGCCGATCGACAAGATCCGTGTGGCCGGGCGCGGCACGTGGTACTGCCCGGCCTGCCAGGTCTACGCCGCGAGCTCGTCCAGCCGGCCCTCGCGGTCGAGGCGCCAGAGCTCGGTGTAGCCGCCGATCGGCCGGTCGCCGATCAGGATCTGCGGGACGGTCCAGCCGCCCGTCAGGTCGTGCAGCGTCGCCCGGAAACCGGGGTCGTCGTCGAGGTTGATCTCGTCGTAGGGCAGGCCGAGCGCGTCGAGCAGCGCCTTCGCGCGGACGCAGTACCCGCACCAGCGAGTCGTGTACATCGTGATCGCGGCCATCGCAGGTACAACGGAGTTTCCGGCATTTGGATTCCCCGACGGCGGCTCTACACTGGCTCGAATGGCCGGTAGGACGCACAAGACCGAGGCGATCGTCCTCCGCTCGATGCGGTTTTCGGAGGCCGATCGGATTCTCCACCTCTACACGGAAAAGCGCGGCCGGCTCGGCGCGATCGCGAAGGGCATTCGCAAGACGAAGTCGCGCTTCGGCGCACGCCTCGAGCCGCTCTCACACGTCGAGCTCTTGCTGCACGAGGGAGCGGGGGAGCTCCAGACGATCACCGGCGTCGAACTGCTGCACTCGCATCGAGCGAGCCGCGAGGACGGCTACCGCCTGAACGTAGGGATGATCGGAGCGGAGGCGATGCTGCGCCTCTACAGCGAACCCGAGGCGAACGAGCGCGCGTTCGGCGCGCTGGCGCGCTTCCTCGACCTGCTCGACGAGACGCCTCCCGCCGCGACGCGGCCGGCCGTCGACGCGCTCGGCCTGTCGTTCCAGCTGAAGCTCCTCTGGCTCGCCGGCTACCTGCCGCACGTGACGAGCTGCGTCGAGTGTGGCGGCGCGGACGGGCTGGTCGCGTTCTCGGCGCGCGCGGGCGGCGCCGTCTGCACCGCGCACGCAGGCGACTCGCTCCGGCTCGCGCCGGAAGGCCTCGCAGGCATCGAGCTGCTCCTCTCGACACCGCTCGCCGACGCGACACCGGCGGGCCTCTCCGAACGCGCGCGGCGCGACGCGCTCGCGGTCGTCACCACCTTGTACGAGGAGCACGGCGGGTTCCGCCTGAGGACAGTCTCGGCGTGAGCGACGTCGTCGAGCGAGTCCTCGCCGCGCTGAACGGCGGCGACATCGATGCGTTCGTTTCGTGCTACGGGCTCGAGGCGACGATCGAGGACGGCTACGACCGAGTCGTCGCGCGCGGTCATGCCGAGCTGCGCGCCCGATACGCGCCGATGTTCGAGGCGACGCCGGGCCTGCGTATCGAGAAGGTCTCGCGCACCGGTGCCGGCGCGTTTGTCGTGCAGGAGGAGCGCGTCACCGGCCGAGGCGAACCGGAGCACCACGTCGCGGTGTACCTCGTGGAGAACGACCTGATCGCGCGCGAGCGCCTGCTCCGCTGATGATCCGTGACCTGGGCGACGGCTACGAGCTCGACGACTCGAAGGAGCGGATCGACCTGGTCGAGGTGCACCGCTTCCTCTGCGAGGTGTCGTACTGGGCGAAGGGCCGGCAGCGCGAGACCCAGGACGGCCTCGTGCAGAACGCGGCGCGTGTTGTTGGGCTCTACAAGGATGGGCGGCAGATCGGCTTTTGCCGGGCCGCGACCGACGGTGCGTCGTTCGTCTACCTCGCCGACGTGTACGTGCTCGAGGCCTACCGCGGGCGCGGCCTGGGGGAGGAGCTCGTGCGCGAGATGGTCGAGAACGGGCCGCTCCGGCACCTGCGCTGGATCCTCCACACGACGAACATGCACACGCTCTACCGCAAGTTCGGCTTCGACGAGCCGGACTACAAGGTGATGGAGAGGCGCTCGACGAGCCAGGCAAGCGACAGCGGGTAGCGCCACGTCAGCCGTTGATGCGTGCCGGGGAAGAGCTCGAAGTGCACGCGGTCGGGAGGCGTGCCCGCGGCGACGACCTCGCGGTGAAACGCGGTCGCACCGAGATCGAGGTAGTACTCGTCGCTTCGTCCGGAGTCGATCCAGATCGCGTGCATGTTCCGCAGCGTCTCGGCGTGCCGCGGCTCGCGCGCGAGCACCACGGGGTCGAAGCGAAGCCAGCGCTGCCAGACTTCGTCGATCACTTCGCCGGTCTCGATGTCGAACGGGAGCTCGACCGTGCCGTCCTCGCGCGCGGAGTACGCAGCCGCCATCGCGTACGTGTTCACGAGCAGTGGGTCGTCCGGTGACGCAAGCACGGGCCGACCCGAGCGGAAGTCCGCCCAGAACGCGTCGAACGATCCGTCGTACCTCTCGCGGAGCGCGCGGGCGGCCGGTGCGAAGTCGCGGGCGTAGCAGACCTCGAAGAGCGCGTCACCGGCGTGGGTCGCCAGGCCGCCGAAGAGATCAGGCCGCATGAGCGGCGTGATCATCGCGCCGTACCCGCCCGACGACTTGCCCTGGATCCCACGATGAGCGGAGTCGGGCAACGTCGGATAGCTCGCGTCGACGAACGAGACGAGCTCGTCGCAGAGATACGTCTGGTAGTTGCCGATGCCGGGCGAGTCGACGAACTGCGAGCCGCCGACGGCCGTGAACGCGTCGACGAGCACGACGATCGCAAGCGGGTCGAGCGCGGCGATGCGATCCGGATACGACGGGCTCCACGGCTCGACGTTGAACCAGGCGTCCGCCATCCCGGTCATCCCCTGGATCACGTAGACCGACGGGTAGCGCCGCGTGGAGTCCTCCGGCGCCCAGACGTGCAGCGGGCGCTCGTGTGGGTCTCCGAGAGGGTTGTCTCGCAGCGCATCCGAGGTGAAGGCGTGCTCGTGCCAGGCCATCTCTAGGACGAGTCGAGGCGATCGAGGAGCAACTGCTTCGTACCCTGGATCGCAATTCGCTCTTGCGCGAGTGTGTCGCGATCACGCAGCGTGACGGTGTCGTCGGCAAGCGTCTGGTCGTCGATCGTGACCGCCCACGGCGTACCGATCTCGTCCTGGCGCCGGTAACGCTTCCCGATTGCCGCGGTGTCGTCGTACTCGGCGGAAATCGACTTGCGCAACTCCTCGTAGAGCGGCCGCGCCTTTTCGGTCATCGCCCCGTCCCTGCCGATCAACGGCAGAACCGCGACCTTCACCGGCGCAAGACGCGGGTGCAACCGAAGCACCGTGCGCGGACGTTCGGCCACGACCTCCTCGTCGTACGCGTCGCAGAGAAACGCGAGCGTGGATCGAACGACGCTGATCGCAGGCTCGATCACGTGCGGGACATAGCGCTCCTCATGGCCGATCCACTCGAGCTTCGTCCCGGACGCCTCGCTGTGCTGGCGCAGGTCGTAGTCACCACGATTCGCTACGCCCTCGAGCTCCTGCCAGCCGATCGGGTAGAGGTATTCGATGTCGCTCGTTGCGCTCGAGTAGTGCGACAACTCCTCGGCGGCATGCGCGCGCACGCGCAGATGCGAGCGGCGCAAGCCCAGGCCGACGTGCCAGCTGTGGCGCTGGTCGACCCAGTAGCGGTGCCACTCGGCGGCGTCCGCAGGCGGGACGAAGAACTCCATCTCCATCTGCTCGAACTCGCGCATCCGGAAGAGGAAGTTTCCGGGGGTGATCTCGTTGCGGAAGCTCTTGCCGATCTGCGCGACGCCGAACGGCGGCTTGACGCGCAGCGACGACGTGATGTTCTTGAAGTTGACGAAGATGCCCTGGGCAGTCTCCGGCCGCAGATACGCGACGCTCGCCTCGTCGCGCAACGCTCCAACGTGCGTCTCGAACATCATGTTGAACGCGCGCGGCTCGGTCAGATCGCACTCGGAGTACCCGCCGGGGTGCCTCGAGGGGCGCTTTCCGCATGCGGCTTGCTCGAGCTGGTCGGCGCGAAACCGCAGCTTGCACGTGCGGCAGTCGACAAGCGGGTCGGAAAACCCTTCGACGTGACCGGACGCCACCCAGACCTGCGGATGGAGGATGATCGCCGAGTCGAGCGCGACGACGTCGTCACGCTCCTGGATCATCGAGCGCCGCCACTCGCCCTTGACGTTGTCGTTGAGCAGGACGCCGTAGTGGCCGAAGTCGAACGAGGAGCCGAGGCCGCCGTAGATGTCCGAGCTGGGGAAGACGAACCCGCGGCGCCGACAGAGGGACGCGACCTTCTCGATCGTCGCCTCGCCCTCGAACTGCTCGAGTTGCTCTGCCGCCATGGCCCTTGAAACTAGCCGAGATGGTCCAGCGGCTCGATGTGAACCTCACGCACTCGCGAATAGCCTCTAGAGGCTTGATGTGAATTTCACGTACTCACGGATGACGTCCCAGACACGGCGCAGCTCGCCCGGGTCGGGCTTGAACGTAGGCACCGCTATGCCCTGCGCCCGCCCCGAACGACCTGCTTGGTCTGGAACACCCCCGCAAGCACCCCAATCCACATCAAGCCCCTAGTCGTCGGGCTCGCCGTCGTCATACTCGAGCGACTCGATGCGCCCGATCACGCCGAGGCCGCGCCAGAAGATCTTGCGCGAGCGCGGGTACCAGCACATGTCGTTCGGCCGTCGCGTCCCGTAGATCAGCATCGTCATCCCGTTCGCGCCTGCACGGAACCAGTGGCTGACACGCGTCGCGGGCGGCCGCGCGATCACATGGCCGCTGCGGATGGCGATCTCCTCCGGCTCGGCGCCGCGAGCCTCCGCCACCGGCGACGGCCAGAGGTGGAGCGTGCCGTCGCCCTCGAGGATGACGAAGACCTCCTCCTCCTCGGAGTGGCAGTGCGGCACCGCGCCGCGTGCCCCGGGGTCCAGCCGCTCCCAGTGAAGGCCGGCCTGCTCGGAGCGCTCGTGCGTCGCGAGCGGCGCGGTTGTCGACGAGCCCCAGTGCTCGAGCTCGACGACGTCGATGTTGACGATGTTCGGCGGCCGCTCGGCGGGCTCGCCGTAGGCAAGCGGCGGCACCTCGGCCTCGATGCCCCACGGGTCGTCGATCCGTCCCTTCACCCATATCCCTCCGATTCTGAGGGCGCTCGAGCGCGGCAGCCACCCGGCCTCCGTGGGGTGGTTCGTGCCGTAGGCGAGGTAGTCGAGCCCGTCCGCGCCGGCGACGAAGGTGTGGTCGTGCTGGTTTGCGCGATGGATGACGCAATCGCCGATGCGGACCTCGTGCACCTGCTCGTCCTGCCAGGCGAGCCCGGAGCCCGCCAGCACGAAGAAGATCTCCTCCGACGCGGTGTGCGAGTGGGGCGGGGTCGGCAGCTTCCCGGGGGCCACGCGGACACGGTTCACGCCGACGCTCCCGGCGCCGGCGGCGCGCCCGAGCAGCTGCCAGGTCGCGTCCATCTCGCCCTTGGCTCGGTGGTGGCGCTCGACGTCGTCCCAATGGGCGATCCCCACGCGGGGAGACTACGGCTTGGAGATGTCGACGGTGAAGGTGCCGCGGCCGGAGAGCCGTTCGACCTTCAGCGTCAGCGAGCGCTGCCCGCAGATCTCGTAGTGCACCGCCGTCGCGTTCCGCGCGATGAGCTGCGAGCCGTCCCAGAGAGAGAGGCGGAGCTTCGAGTTCGCCGGCGCATGCAGACGCGCGACGAACGAGCCGTCGAGCGTTGTCTGCACGCCGATCGTGCGCACCGTGCCGTTCCCGAAGAAGCCCTTGACGTGATGGAGTGTCGGCCCGGTCCAGGGATCGCTCACGTCCTGCTCGAGCAGCGACAGCGCCGTCGCGTCCGGGTACAAGGACCGGTCGACGATGTCCCAGCCGATCGACGTCGAGCCGGCCTTCGTGAGGTTGAGCACGCGGAAGCTCTCGGCGAACGCCTCGCCCGGGTTCTCGGTGTACGAGGACCCTTCGTTCCCGGGGTCGAGCTCGCCGCTGGCCGCCCG
>Ga0105854_1001046_pt1 | contig 11573 bp, 9 predicted proteins | sample OrgsoiDNA_201058_FD_89679 | JGI IMG/M metagenome (GOLD analysis project Ga0105854, IMG submission 89679) | Permafrost soil microbial communities from the Arctic, to analyse light accelerated degradation of dissolved organic matter (DOM) -... | ecosystem: Environmental > Terrestrial > Soil >... | reverse complement strand
TCGGACATGGGGCGCAAGGAAAACCGGCGCTTCCATCGCCTGCCGCACGCGCGAATCATCGACTTGCTGCGCCACAAAGCGGAAGCCATGGGCATCGCCGTGGCCGAGGTCGAGGAGAGCCACACGAGCGCGGCGAGCTTCATCCATGGCGACGCCATGCCCACGGTCGCCGCGAAAGTCACGGGCAAGCACAACGAGCGCCCGGGCGGCGCGGCCGCCCCGCGCAAAAAGAAAAACCCGGCCGCCGCGGAGGCGCCCCTGGACGTCAAGCCCTTGACGCCCGAGGAAGATGCCCTGATCGCCCAAGAAATGCCATTGCTCAAAGCAAGCCTGAGGCCGCTGGAAAAGGCCCGTCGCGACGCGGCGGCCCTCGCCAAGGCCGAGAAAGAAGCCAAAGGCAAGCAGGCGTCCGAAGCCGCCCGCAAGGCGCGGGCCGAGAAGAAGCAAGCCGCGCAAGCGCAAAAGGCAGCCAGCGCGGCCAAATCGGTCGATGAAGCCGCCGCGGCGACGGCCTTGCCGCCGGCGCCATCGGGCTCAGAACAAACCGAAGTCGCAGAACAAGCAGAAAAGCAGCAAGAAACAGCAGCATTGGAGGAGATTTCGGGCGCGCAAGCCGTGCCCGAGCCCGCGGCCCGGAGCTTTAAGTTCTCCGGCCGGCGAGGCGACTCCTCGCGGCTCAAAGCCGCAAAGGATCCGAGGGCGTTGAGCCGAGATTGGTTCTACCTGGATTCGAACTCTCGTGGATGCGAAAAAATCCATTCAGACGGGCAGGCGGCGAACAACACGCTGCGCAAGCACAGCCGCTTCGCGTGCCACGGCCAAGTGTCGCTGAAGCACGACGTCTTCATGTTCCATGACCGAGGGGGATTCTATAAGCTGGCGGCCGCGCGCGGCGCGCCGAGGCGACGAGCCAAAGCCGGGCCTGCCCCGGCCGCTTGTTGAAGCGCGTTTTGAAATTTGCGAGGGTCTTTTCGCCTGGTCCCGGCCCCTGCGGATCGTGAAGTCAAGTGTTTTGCCCTTGGCTTGCGCGATTTTCACCTGTGTCACACTCTGGGTTTCCCCATTCATTTCCTGGATCGCCATGCCCAAACTGCCCAATGTCCCCGCCTCCGCAGTCTCCGAGCCCAGCGCTCGCCGGCCCATCGCCGCGCGCGACACCGGCTGGGCGCGCTCCATGGCGGCCTCCCTTGCCCGCGCGGGCGCGTCCCCCAACGCCATTTCGGTGGCGAGCGTCGCGTTCGCCCTGTTGGGCGCCTGGGGCATGTTGATGGTTTCGCCTTGGGGCTATCTGCTAGGCGTCGCGGGCATTCAGTTGCGCCTAGTGTGCAATTTGCTCGACGGGATGGTGGCCATCGAGGGCGGCCGCAAAAGCGCCGTGGGCGAGCTTTACAACGAGGTTCCGGATCGGGTGGCCGACAGCGTTTTGCTCGTGGCCATGGGCTACGCTTCGGGATTCGCTTGGGTGGGTTGGGCCGCGGCGCTCGTGGCGGCGTTGACCGCCTACATCCGCGTCTTTGGCGGAGCCTTGCGGCAAAAGCAGAGCTTTCGAGGCCCCATGGCCAAGCAGCACCGGATGGCCACGCTTTCCGGCGCTCTTTTTGTCGCATTTTGCGTGTCCTTCGTCCCTTTGCCTCCGCTCTCGTTGGGCGCGGCGGCCCTGGCGTGGCCGCAGGCCGCGTTGCTTCTTGCGGGCCTGATCGTTGTCGCGGGGTCCGCCCTCACCTGCTGGCTGCGGTTGAAGGGCATCGCTCACGGCCTGCGCGAAGAAGAGGCGGCGAAGGCCGAGGCGGCGTGAGCGCGCCAGCGTTGGCTCGCGTCGGATTCGGCTGACAATATCCATTCGCCCGACGCTGTTGCGCGGGCCCAACGGCGCCAGAACGCATTCGCGCCAAAAAGGCGCGGCTCGCCGACGTTTCCGGTAACATAACTGCATTGAGCGAGCGCCAACGCGCTTGCCGCACAAAGAGGTGTCCATGCGAGTTCCACTGATTTCATTTGCGTTGATTGGCTTGACTCGGTTGCTCGTCGGCGCGTATCCGCGCTGGGTGGGCGGAGTTTTGCCGACCGGTCCGCAACGCATTTATTTCGCGAACCACACCAGCCACATGGACACGCTCGTGATTTGGGCGGCCTTGCCCCCGCGGTTGCGCCGATGCACGCGCACGGTGGCGGCTCTTGATTATTGGGGCAAAAAGCCCGCGCAGCGCCTGATCGCCATGAATGGCTTCAATGCGGTGTTTGTCGATCGCGAGAAGGCGGCCGATCCAGGGCAGCCTCCGGTCGATCGCCTGGCGCCCCTGTGCGCGGCGTTGGAAGCCGGCGAGTCCCTGATCATTTTCCCCGAAGGCACGCGCGGCGCGCAATCGCTGCCGGGCGCCTTCAAAAGCGGCCTGTATAACTTGGCGCAGCGCTTCCCGAGCGCAGAGCTCGTCCCGATTTATCTGGAAAACCCGCACCGCGCGATGCCCAAGGGCACCTGGTATCCGGTGCCCATCACCTGCTCCGTGCGATTCGGCGCGGCGTTGGATCGCCGTCTGAATGAGCCCAAAGACGCCTTTTTGTCCCGAGCCAGAGACGCTGTCGTGCACCTGGTGGCGCCTCCCTTGCTTGAAGACGGCGCGGCGGCCCTGCCGGACGCCCGCGACGCGAAAACGCTGAATCCGGACATCACGGCCACGAGCGTTTCGAGCTCCTCCTGACGAGCCGGCTTGTTGAGGCCCCCAATTTGTTTGCCCGCTTTCCCTTTTGAGGTTTTGCCATGAGTCTGAGCCACTTGTCCCCGCACGACAAATTCTTCTGCCTGATGGGCGGAGTGGTCGCCATTGGTGATCGCGAGCGTTTTGGGCGCCATTTTGGCCTCCACGGTCAAGGAGGAGAAAGGGCGCGCGACCGTGCAAAACCTGAACGCCCGCGTGCGCGCCTGGTGGGGCATGGTCGCGGTGCTGGGCCTGGGCTTCTTCCTGGGGCCTTGGGCCACCCTGACGATTTTCGCCTTTTCGTCGTTTTTCGCGCTGCGCGAGTTCATTTCGCTCACGCCCACGCGGCTGGGGGACCATCGCCCGCTGGCTTTCGCGTTCTTTGTCCTGATCCCCGTTCAGTATTGGCTCATTGGGAGCCACTGGTATGGCATGTTCGCCGTTTTCATTCCCGTCTATGGCTTTGCGCTGCTGGCGATTTCAGCCTCCATGGCCGAGGACACCACGCGCTTTTTGGAGCGATGCGCGAAAATTCAGTGGGGCGTGTTGCTGTGCGTGTTCTGCGTGAGCCACGCGCCGGCTTTGATGCTCTTGGATATTCCTGGATACAAGGGCCAAGGCGCGCTCTTGCTGTTTTGGATGGTCGCGGTCGTGCAGTTGTCGGACGTGCTGCAATACGTCTGCGGCAAGCTCATCGGCAAGCGCAAGCTCTCGCCGTTGGTGAGCCCGTCAAAAACGGTGGAGGGCTTGCTGGGCGGAGGGCTCCTCGCCATTGGCGTGGGCACCTCGCTTTGGTGGGTCACGCCCTTCACGCCGTGGCAGGCGGCCTTGTTCAGCTATCTGCTCGTGGTTTGCGGGTTTTTGGGCGGATACGTGTTGTCGGCCACCAAGCGAAGCCTGGGAGCCAAGGACTGGGGCAGCATGATCGAAGGGCACGGCGGCGTGTTGGATCGGATCGACTCGCTGTGCTTCGCGGCCCCGATCTTTTTTCACCTCGTCCGCTACTTTTTTTCGGGCTGAGGCGGCGACACGCGCTCAACGCTTCAAAATAAAAAAGGTCGCGTCGCGCGGCCTTTTTTTGCGGCCATGAAAAGGTCCGCGGCGCGCGTTGCGGGACTGATGGCGGTCGATCGAGAGGGGGCGCCCCGCCAGGGCGCAATCAAAGCGCGCGCGGCTTGATGCGGCGACTGCTCGCTTGTTCTTCGCTTTCTGCATGCGCCAATCCCTTTGGCGTGGCGTCCTCGACGACGCCAGCCAAAGCCGCGCTCTCTTGGCGAGCCTTTTCCTGCTCCAAAAAACGGGCAAATTCGGGATAGCCTTCGCGAATCGCCATGTCGCGAGGCGTGTTCCCTTTGTTGCAGCGCGCGTCCAGGTCGCTGACGGGGGCCAGCAGGCGGGCGGCCTCCAAGCGGCCGAGTTCCGCCGCGCAGTGCAGAGCGGTCCAGCCATCCTGGTTTCGAGCCAGGGGATCGGACACGGGCAAGAGCAGCCGCACGCATTCCAACTCATCGGCGCGGCCATCGCCAAAGGGCATCATCAGCGCGGTGTATCCCATGTGGTCTTGGTCTTTCGCGTTCGACAACGGGAGCAGCCAAGCGACGCTTTGGGCGTTGCCCGAGCTCGCGGCCTCCATCAACGTCGTTCGATTCCAAGAGGTTTTTTTCGTCGGGTCGCTATGGGCCGCCAGCAATTGGGCCGCCTCAAAGCGTCCGGTGGCCAACGCATGCCACAAGGCGGTTTTGCCAGACGGATCGCATAGCGTTGCGTCAGAAAAAGGCAGCAGGGCTTGGATCACCTGAACGTTGCCGCGCGACGCCGCGGCCATCAAATGCGTGCGGCCAAATGGGCTGCTCTCGTTCGCGTCAGCGCCCAAGCGCAGCATCTCCCGCACTTGCTCCACCTTTTCTTGGTCAATGGCCTGGGAAAGTTCGGCGCGAGAAAATCGCTTGCGCAAGGCCAGAGCGTTGTTTTGGACGGGCATGTCAATTTTTCCAAAAGGTCGGTTGTTCATTGGCGCGCCGGGGCGAGAAGATCGGATTGCTTTGGGTTGCGGAAGTCACAAAGACTTCCGTGCGCGTGAAGGCGGCGTTTGCGCCGATTGTTCTGTTTTCCGGGGAATTTGGGCGTCAGACATCGCCTGGCGCAAAAGAAGGCTTTCCAAGCGGGCGGCGATCGCAGGCCCCGCCGATTCAGCGAGCGCGAGGAGCATCGATTCAAACTCGGCGTCAGTGGAAGACGGCGCCAAAAAATCAGCCAATTTCCACATCTGAAGGTCGCCGGCCAGCGCAAGGGCGGTGTCTCCATTGTGGTTGATGATTTTTGGATTGGTCACTTTGGACAACTTCAGGGCGAATTCTTCGTTGGGGGCGTGAAGAAGGCTCAGCATGAGCGCGGTGTTGCCGTCGCGGTCGACGGCGTTCGGGTTGGAGCGGGGCAAAAGGGCCAGGCCGACTGCGCGCGAGCATTCCATGGCGGCGCGCATGAGCGGCGTGCGGCCTTCGCCGTCGAGAGAGTTCAACGCGGCCGACTCGAACAATTCAACGCACTCATCGTTGCGCCCAGAAATCGCATGCATGAACGCCGTTTTGCCGTCGCCGTCCACAAGAGAGACATCCGAATGCGGCAACAGCAAGCGCGCGGCCTCAGTCCGCCCGCGCATGGCGCACTCCATCAAGGGCGTGCTGCCTTGCTGGTTCGCGGCGTTGGCGTCGCTGACGGGGATGAGGAGCCGAAGGCATTCCACGTCGCCGCGAACGGCCGCGGCGAGAAGCGCCGTCCATCCGTCATCGTCTTTGGCCGCAGGGTCGGAAAAGGGCAAAATGGCCTTCACAACCTCGGCGTCGCCGCCCATGGCGGCCACCATCAGGGGCGTCATGCCCGATGAAGGAGCCCTGGCGGACAAGTCTGAAAGCGGAGCCAGAGCGTTGATCGCCCAAATATTTTTGCCCAAAACAGCGGCCAGCAGCGGCGTGCAGCCGTCCGCGTCGCGCGCGTTGACATCCGACACCGGGAGCAATCGCTTCAGAAAAGAATGGAAAAGGGTTTTGTGCCGCGAGCTCGTGAATTCTCCGCGAATCTGGTCAAACGCCAGCGCCATGAGCGGCGTGCGGTCCTTATGGAATGGGTCGCGCAAGCTCGCCGACCGAACGCCGTCAAAGCGGCGGCAAAACGCCACGATGTCCAGCGTTTCGATGGCGTCGAAGAGGGCTTGGTCGGATTGGGAAAGCGTTTTTTTGGAGGAGGGCATGGGAGGCTTCAAAAGGAAGGCTGGGAGCGCGTCAACGCCATAAAAGGCAAAGGGCCGCGAGACGCTCGCCGGACATTCATTTTAGCGCGTTTTTTTGCGGGAAGGAAGATCGCGCAACGAGGGCCTAGGCAGGGGCAGGCCGGAAATGGATGCGCCAAACGCTTGGAAAGAGTCTTCGAAAAGGGCGAAAAAGCGCTCGCGTTGAATCTGCCCCTGCTCACAACGCCCGTGGGCGGCGGGAGTTGGGGGCGGGATTCGAAGCGGCAGCCGGTTCTTCTGGCGTGTCGCCGAGCACGTTCTCTGAGCGGATCGGCGTGGCTTGGTCGGCAACGGAGAGGCCGACCGCCGGCGTCGCGATGGGCGCCTGGTGGCGTTTCATTTCCTGCGCCAAAAAAAAGGACTCCAATCGCGAGGCGATCGACGGATTCAAGGCGCGCGCCGTGGCCAGCAGCAACAGTTCCGTCTCTTGGTCGGAGGCGCGGGCGAAAAGGCCGCCCAACGTCCCGAAAAAGCCATTCTGAGCCAACAAGCTCGCGCCCGTCTCTCCTTGTCCGTTGACGCGAAAGACCGAGCTGACGGGGGCCAGAAGCGCCGTGGTGTCCGCGTCTTTCACCAGCGTGGCCAGCATCAAGGCGTCGTTTCCGTCCGCATTGGTCGCCATCGGGTCGCTGACCGGCAAAAGAAGGCGGGCGATCGCGACCGGTGAGCGGGTCGCCGCGTGCATGAGCGCCGTGTTGCCGCGATGGTCTTGCGCCCGCGGGTCGCACAAGGGCAAAAGAATTTTAACCGCTTGCGCGCCGCCGCTTCTCGCGGCCAGCATCAAGGCGTCTTGGCCCGCGTTGTCGCGGTCGGCAAGATTGGCGTGAGGCAAAAGCGCGCGCAACGGTTTTTCTCCATAGGCCGCGGCCATCAAAAACGCCGTTTCGCCCGCGGAGTTTTTTTGCGTCAAATCGCTGATGGGAAGCAAAAAGTCAAGCAATTGGGTGTTGCTTTCGTGGACGGCGTGCATAAGGGCGGTGTTGCCCTCGTCGTCTTGCGCGCGCAAATCGAACGCCGGAGCCAGCGTCGCCATGATCTCGATGTTGTCGTGCATCGTCGCGAGCATCAACGCGTTGGCGCCGTGATTGAGCAGGCCCTTTGGGTCGGAGACCGGCAGGAGCTTGCGGACGGCCTCCGGATTTTCATTCGCGACCGCTTCGGCCAAGGCATCGCGTCCTTCGTGGTCGCGCGCTTTGGCGTTCAAGCGAGGAATCAAAAAGTCAAGCGTCGCGAGACGACGCTCTTCGAAGGAGGATTGGGCTTTTCCCGATTTTTCAAGCGACGAATCCGCCAGAAGGCTCCCGAAATTGCCGCCGCCAAAGACATGAGCGGTTTCTGGCGTGAGCCCTGAGCCGCTGGCGCCGACGCGATCCGCGCCGCCGGTTTCAATGAAACGCGCGGCCGCCGCGAGCATCAAGGGCGTGCGGCCTTTTTCATCGCAGAAATCCGCGGCGCCATTTTCGCCCAGCTCCTCGCGAAGGGCCGCCAGGCTGCAAGACGCCGCCGCCCGAAGCACCGCCGCGCGGTGTCGCGCGAGCTGCTCGTCGGGGGCGTGGAGGAAAAGGTTGCTGAACATGGCGGAAGCCTCAAGTGCGATTCAAAAGCGCGCGTCAGAGCGAGCGGGGGCGTTTCTGCGGCGCGGGGGTTGCGGGGGCTGCGCTTTGCGTTTCGGCGCGAGTTTCTTGGTTCAGCAAATAGGCCTCAAACCGCGCTCCCGCAGCCGGGCCAACGGCGAAAAGCAGAGCGCTGCGGGCCAGAGACTCAAATTCGGCGTCATTTGCGCGCGAAAAAACCACGGAAAAAATAGAGCCCATTCCCGCGGCGAAGGCCAACGAAAGGGCTTGTTCGCCCTGCGCGTTGCGGGTTCCGGGATTGGAGGCGGGAGCCAAAAAAGCGGCGATTTTTTCCACTTTTTCACGCGGCGGACTGCTGCCTTGGCCAAGAGCCTTGAACGCAAGAATCAACGCGTCATTGCCCTCGTGGTCAATATGGCGCGCATCAGGGGCGGCAAAAAGAATCTCCGCGGCCTCCGCGGCCGCGAAAGAAGCCGCGACCATCAAGGCGTTTCTCCCCAGGTGGTTGAGCGCGTTCACGTCGCAAAGCGGCAAGAGGCGCTTGATGGCCCAGACCGAGTTGTTTTGCGCCGCGACATGCAACACCGTGTTCCCATGGGCGTCGGTCTGGCTCACGTCGGACACCGCCAAAAGCCGCCCAAAAAAGTGTTGGTCGAGGGCCGCGGCGGCGCTCATCAAGGGCGTTTGGCCATCGTTGTCCGCAATGAGCGGATTTGAGAGCGGAAAAAGGAGATCGAAAATGAAACGTTCTTTCGATCGAGCGGAAATCGTCATATGCAAAGGCGTTTTTCCGCGCCAATCTCGGTCGTCGACGGGAAAAAGGGAGGCCAGCAGCTCCACGGCCTCGAATTTCCCTGCTTCAACGGCAAAATGCAACGCGGAAAAACCATTGTTGGCCCTGTTGGATAGGTTTGAGCGCGGCAGCAGCGCGCGAATCGCCGAGATGTCCCCCGCGCGCGCCGCGAACATGAGCGCGTCGGCACCCGCGACATTGCGCGCAGCCAGATCCGATCGGGGCAAAAGAACTTCAAACGCCGTGAGCTGGACCGTGCGGCCGTCGTCATGGGGCTCCGGCGCGCCGATGGAATGCATCAGCGGGGTCTCCCCGGCCTCGTCGCAAAAATTAGCGTTTCCTGAAACGCCCAGAAGGCGAGCGACCTCACGTCCGTTCCCGTTCGACGCCACGTCAAGAATATGCGCTTGGTTGGAAGAAAGTGGCGTCTGAGCTTGCGGCATGGCGATCTCGGAGTGAAAAAGACGGAACGAAATGGAGGGCGCGCATCGGTGGCGACCTGCCCTATTCTAACACCGCCGCGGCGTTCCGGACGAATGCCGGCGGGGCTGTTGCAAAAGCGCACAGACGCGACGTGTTTCGCGAGGAAAACCCCATTTTCGTTTCACGGAAGCGCTCGCCCAGCGGCCCGGGCAACGTTTGCTTTCCCGACAAGCCTTCTCGCCTTTGACACCTCAACGCAAACGCGAGAGAATGAAGCATGGCCGCGGAGCGTTGCGACGCGAAAAAGAAAACCTCGATCCCTCATTGTCGCTTGTTCCTCCCATGCCGAAACCACCGTCGCCCGCAAACGCCACAACCAGAAAAAAGCTCGTCAGCGCGCTAATCAACGGGCCTGCAAGTTCCTTGGCGGTCGTTGAGCCCGCGAACGCGGTGTTCACGGATCCAGGGCCCGCGTTGGAGTGGATTCGCTGGGCCGAAAGCCCAAAGCCTTTCGCCTATGGCGCGGAGTGGACAAAGCCCGTCATTGTGCGAGAAAGCGAAGAGGTCCAAAAATGCAAGGATCGAGCGGAGACTTGCACCCGGGCGCTTGTGGAGTGGGTCACTGGGAAACCGTCCAAGATCGCCAAAAGCAGTGAACACGAGCAAGCCGCGCTCGATGCGGCGCAAACGCGCTTGATAACCGACAGAGCAGGCTTCATGGAAGACTTGGCTCGGGATTGGCCGTCGAGAGCTTGGAACACCGGGCATGACGATTTGGCAATTTGGGCATATCGGACGGTGCTGGCGGTTCATGCGGCATTGAACGACTCCGAAAAGGCCATGGCGGAGCAAGCCAGGTGGCGCTGGCAGAGCACGCTGGGAAATCCGGCATTCATCCGCCGCGCCGCGCAATACGATTTGGGCCGCGCGGGAGACGGCGGCGGGATGGCGTTGGGCCCCATTGGCGCCTTGGCGTTCGCGGTGCTGGACGAACGATCGAGCCCCGGCGAATCGCTTCTTCAAAAAGAGCCGTGGGCTTGCGCCCTGATGGCGCTGCGATCGGGGACGCCCACAGTGGGCTCCTTTCAAGCCATGTGGTGCAGCGCGGTGAATGGCGATGGCGCGAAGCCCGCCCTGAGCGTTCTCGGGCGCTCTGGCGTCATGGAGATTCCGGGAATGCAAGAGGTGATCGTTGGCGCGATTCGCGCTGGCTGGAAAGCCGCGCGCGTTTATTTGAAATCGCCGGGCTCCTGCGCGAGCATCGCGGATCGAGCCATGAGCTGCGCCGACGCTTTGGACGTGGCCGACCGCGCCGCGCAAGCCTGGATCATCGCCCGGGATTATCCGGCAAGCGATTTGGCGGCGGCGTTGACTGAAAATAAAGTCGTCGCCGCTCGGCGTTGGCGGGCTTTGGGGGCCAACGGCCTGGACATTGACCCGACGCCGTTGCTCAAACTCAAAAGCCTGAAGGGCGGGGGCCGGCAAGTGGCGTCAGAAGCGCAAGCCGAGCGCGAACGGGAACAGCTCGCCGCGGTGATCGCCCAAAGCGTCGCTCCCGGCGAGGAGCCAGAATCAAAAAAAGCGCAGCAAAAGTCCGCCATGAGGCTCTGACGCGTCTGATGCCCATGCCAGACGGCGAGAAAAAATTCTGCGCCGTTGGGCCGAAAAAAGACGTTTTTTCAATGGGGCGAGACAGGGCCGACCAAAAAGAATAAAATAAAGCATTGCCGCGCGACCTGCGCGACCGACTGAACGTCAAGCCTTGCCAAGGAATTCGCATGACTCGAGCAAATTCATCGCGCGCCCTCTCTGCCTTCGCGGGCCTGGCGCTTCTCTCCGCCGCCAGCTTCGCCTGCGCAGCCAATGGCTCGCCCACGGTCGACCCGACCTTGGAGCTGCGCGTGGACGCCACGGAAACTCTGGCGACGCGATCGCACAGGGATTTCGTGGTGGAGCCGCACCAAGGCGTGAAGGCCGTGCATTTCTCTTTATGGCGCGCAGGCCAAATGGCGCCGCTCAAAATGAAGGCAGATCAAACCCAATACGACAATTCAGCGAAAATCGTGGTGAAAACGGCGCTGAATGGGGCCAATGTGGCGCTGTTTCCTCCGTCGGAAAAGGCCGTGAACATTCGCACCTTCGGGGCGCACCTGGTTGGCAAAACCGTGGAAGTGAGTTTTGTCGCAAGCCCCGCGGGCGAGGCATTTCCCCAGCCGGGCGACTACGCCGCGTTGGCCGCTAAAATTTTGGGGGGATTGCTGTTGGGCGCGGCATTGCTGAAAATGGCGCCAAAATTGGCCACAGGAAGCCTGGGCGGCTTGCAAGCCCTGCGAGAAGCGCGCCGTTCGCTGGCGATCAAGCAATCGAGCAAGAAGGCTGGCGCGCGAATGGGCTGAGAGCCCGCAAAAATTGAAAAACCGTCAGCGCGTCAATCGCGCGGCATAGGAAGGATGAAGATCATGTCGAACAAAACCACTCTGCGCGCCTTCGCGGCTCTCGTTGTCCTCGCGACGCTGGCGCCGGCGCAATCTGCTTTCGCGCGCGGAGGAGCCCACGCCTCCGGCGGCCATGCTTCTTTTGGGGCGCACAGCGAGGCCTTTTCCGGCGGAATGCACCCGGAGGGCGGCGGCGGAGAGCGCGACAGTGGCGGATCGAACAATGAAAATCGCTCGAGCGGTGGCTCAGGCCATGTCTACTATTCGACGAATGTCGGGGGCGGCGAGCAGGACCAAGACAACCAAGATCCGCAAACGCCGGCGGAACGCGTGATTGCCGATGTTTTGGAAGCCGCGACAGTGGCG
>Ga0105854_1001044_pt1 | contig 11585 bp, 7 predicted proteins | sample OrgsoiDNA_201058_FD_89679 | JGI IMG/M metagenome (GOLD analysis project Ga0105854, IMG submission 89679) | Permafrost soil microbial communities from the Arctic, to analyse light accelerated degradation of dissolved organic matter (DOM) -... | ecosystem: Environmental > Terrestrial > Soil >... | reverse complement strand
GGCAACGGGAAGGAGCCGGGATGATTGACCAGCGGATAGTCGGCATTGATCGCCGCCATTGCCTCCGGTCTCACGAAATGCGGCACCAGGGCGAAGGCGAAGGGCTCGCGCGCCACTGGGGCGGCTTCAAAGGCCTCAAGGTCTATGGGCAGGGCGCGCATCGGCCCGCCAATACCCCTTCGACAGGAAAAACGCAAAACGAGGGATAACAAGAAAGTATAGCAGTTGGCGCTGGCCCCAAAGCGCCCTAGATAGGCGGATGGCTTTCCTGCAATCCCAGTCCCCGCGCCAACCTTTCTTCCGTGCGCCGCCTGTTGTGCTGTGGCTGATCGGCGGCCTGGTGGCGGCCCACGCAGCGCGGGTCGCCCTGCCGGAAGCGCGCGCCGACGCGCTTGTGTACGAATACGGGCTATATCCGTTGCGCTACAGCCGGGCCTTCCTGGAAAGCCATATGGCCGATCCCGGCACAATCTGGGAACGCGCCGTCCCTTTCATCTCCTATATGGGGCTGCACGGCAGCTGGACCCATCTGATCATCAACTGCCTCTGGCTGCTGGCCTTCGGCCCCATCGTCGCGCGCCGCTTCGGCGCCATGCTGTTTCTTGTTTTCTTTATCGTCTGCGGCGTGGTGGGTGCCGGCGCGTATCTGGCCTTGAACTGGGCCAGCCCGGTGCCGGTGGTGGGCGCTTCGGGCGCCATCTCAGGCCTGATGGCGGCAGGTCTTAGAATGCTGCCCGGCCAGACCCCCTGGGCGGTGCCGGGGGAAACGCCCTTGGCCCCCATCTTCTCCCGCCAGATCCTGGTCTTCACCGCGGTATGGGCGGCGATCAACTTGCTGGCGGGCGTGACTGGGCTGGGCATGGGCGGGGAAAGCGGGCTGGTCGCCTGGCAGGCGCATCTGGGCGGCTTTGTCGCCGGATTATTGTTGTGCCAGCCGTTCGATTGGCTGCGCCCACGCACCATAGGCGTGCCGTTGGATCATTAGCGGCTTGCCGCTGCGCCGCCGGGGGCATAGGATTTCCGACGCCTGTAGTAGGATGCGCCGATGCGGCTGCCCAAGTTAAGCAAACTGGAATTGCAGATCATGGATGTGTTGTGGAGCGGCGGGCCCTCCGCCATCCGCGAGATCCAGGAAAGCTTCGGCCCCAAGAACCGCCCGGCCTACACCACGGTGCAGACCATGGTGTACCGGTTGGAAGCCAAGAAGGCGCTGCGTCGCGCCCGCAAGATCGGCAACGCCCATATCTTCGAGGCGGTGATTTCCCGTGATGCGGCGAAAGTCCGGCTGGTGGATGACTTCCTCTCGATGTTCGGCGGCCGGATGCAGCCGGTGATGGCCCAGTTGATCGAGGCCGGCAATCTTTCCCCCAAGGACGTGGCCGACGCCGAAAAGCTGCTGCGCGAGCTTTCCGCCCGGAAGAAGAAGGACGCATGACCCTGGGCCTGCTGGATCATCTCTGGCAGTCCACCTTGTTCGCGGGCGCGGCGGCTTTGCTCACGTTAACGCTGACGCGCAACGGCGCCGGGCTGCGTTTCTGGCTGTGGTTCGCGGCCTCGGTGAAATTCCTCGTGCCTTTCGCCGCCCTGGCGGCGCTGGGGGAATATCTTTCCCGGCTTTTCCCCGCAGCTCTGCCGCGGTCCCTCCTGGCGATCCAGCCGGCGGCGGAACAGCTGTCGGCGCCGGCGCAATTGCTGGTGGCGCGGCATAGCCAAGGCGCCGACGCTTTCACCATTTTGGCGCCGCTGTTGCTGGGCCTGTGGCTGCTGGGCATGGCGGCGGTACTGGGCCTGCGGCTGGTGCGTGGCCTGCGCCTGCGCGCCGTCATTGCGGAGGCGCGTGACCTGATGGTGCCGGGACCGGTCCGGGTCAAGGCCTCGCCTTCGCTGCTGGAGCCGGGGCTGGTCGGCATTCTGAAACCGGTGGTGCTGCTGCCCGACGGCCTGATGGCGCGGCTGTCGGAGCAGGAACGCGATTCCATCCTGGCGCATGAGTTGGGTCATCTCAGCCGGGGCGACAATGTCACTGCGGCGATCCATATGGCGGTGGAGACCCTGTTCTGGTTCTGGCCGCCGGTGTGGCTGATCGGGGCGCGGCTGATCGCGGAGCGTGAGCGCGCCTGCGACGAAAGCGTGCTGGCGCAGGGCCACGATCCGGAAGTTTACGCGGGGAGCATTCTCAAAGTGTGCAAGTTCTGCGTCCAGTCGCCGCTGGCCTGCGCGCCCGGCGCTTCGGGCGCCGATCTGGCGGGCCGGGTGCGGCTGATCATGACCGGCGAGGCGGCGCTGGACCTTTCCGCCGGCAAGCGGCTGCTGCTGGCGGGGGCCGCGGCGCTGGCCCTGGGGCTGCCGGTGATGGCGGGATTCCTGGCCTCGCCGCTGGCGGTGGACGTGCAGAAGAAAGTCGCCACCGTTCGCGCCCAGGTGGCGGCCAGCTTCACCCACCATGTCGCGGCGGTGGAGGAACAGATCGGTATCGCGTCAACAATGCATGTGCGCGTGGCACCCCTGCCGCGGCTGAAGCTCGTGAAGGTCGCTGCGGCGATTCCCCCTTTGCCGCCCGAGCCGGCGGCAATCCAACAAGACGCCGTGCCCATCGCTGTCACGCCGAAGATCCAGCCGGAGCAGCAAGCCGTTGCGCCCATGCCAGGCGCAAGTGTGAAGGACTTGAAGCAGGCGCTGGCGATCACGCCCAGCGGCCAGGGCGATCCCGATGCCGTCACCTGCCGGGTGCCGCAGCTGTTGCCGGGCTCGCGGCTGGCGGGTCCGGAAGTGTGCAAGACCAACCGCGTCTGGGCTGCGTTGCGGGCCGATGGCCAGGACATCAGCCCCGATGGCACCACTCTGGTCGCAACTTTGTCGCGCAGCCATGCGCTGCTGGCGATGGCAGGCAAATGCTACACCAGCGGAGCGATGCCCTCCCTCCAGAGTAACGGCATCTCCGACAACAACATCATCTTCGCCTGCCGCTAGCGTCAGTGCTGGTTGCGGAAAACAAACTTCCATGTTAGAAAAACTACAATAGTAGTAATTCGGGGCGGCATGGCGAACTGGCTTTATCGTATGGCGATCTTGGGTCTTGCCACCACCGGCATGGGCGCGGCGGCGCAGCCCGTGACGGCGCCGACCGAACATGTCACCGTGACGGGAACCAGGTCGCGCGAGGTGCTGGACAGCTTTGTGCAATCCTTCGCCGCGCCCGCGCGGATGACGGGAAAGCTCGCACGCTTGGAGGATGGGATATGCCCGATCACTATCGGGTTGCGGCCTGCGGCCACCAAGTTCGTGATCCAGCAGGTGAAAGACGTCGCCGCCAAGGTCGGCGCCCCGGTGAATGACAAAGAGTCCTGCAGACCCAATATTGCGATTGTCTTCACCACCGGGCCGCAGGCGTTACTGGACAATGTGCGCAAGCACCAGCCGCAATATCTGGGCTATTTCGATAATAACAGCCAACGCGATGCGCTTGCGACTGTCACCCATCCCATCCAGGCTTGGTACACCACCGCGACCAAGGATCTGCGCGGCATGGCCGAGCTGGACAATGCCAAGGGCGGGGGTGACGAGATTACCATTGTAGACGACCCCCTCAACCCGGCCCAGATTGTGACGATGGTGATGCCGCACGCCCACGGCCGCAACGTCACGGGATCGCGGCTGGGCGACGGCCTGCGCAGTGTTTTTGACCAGGTCATTATTGTCGCCGATCCGAGCAAGCTGTTGAATTATGAGATCGGTTCGCTCGCCGATTACATTTCCATGCTGGCCCTCACCCAGCTGAGCTCCCTAGACACCTGTCAGCAATTGCCCAGCATCGTGAATCTCCTGGCGTCCGGCTGTACACAAAAGGCGAGCGCGCTGACGGACAATGATCTTGCCTATCTGCGCGGCCTTTACAAAATGAGCCCAGACCGCACGGCGCGTATCCAGCAGGATGAAGTGGCGTATGGGATGGAGAAGAGTCTCGAAGGGCGCTAAACTGCGCCTCGCTCAAGCTCGGCGCGTTCGCCGCTCAAATCTGTCCACTGGACAGATTTGTCCGGCCCTGCGGGCCGGTCGCGCCTCACTATTCCGCCGGCGCGGGCGCCGGCCCCGCGCGGCGGCGGCGCGATTTGCGGCTCTGCAGCCTGCCGCCCAGCCGGTCGAGATAGGAATAGATCACCGGGGTGATGTAGAGGGTCAACAGCTGCGACAGCAGCAAGCCGCCGGCCACGCACAGGCCCAGCGGGCGGCGGGATTCCGCGCCTGCGCCGCTGCCCAGCGCGATGGGCAGGGTGCCAATCAAGGCCGCCATGGTGGTCATCATGATGGGGCGGAAGCGGGTGATGGCGGCTTCGTAGATCGCCTGTTCCGGCGGCACATTGGCGTCGGCCCGCTGCCGGTTCAGCGCGAAGTCGATCATCATGATGGCGTTCTTCTTGACGATGCCGATCAGCATGATCATGCCGACAAAGGCATAAAGCGTCAGCGACATGTCGGAATTTGTGATTCCCCACAGGAACAGCAGATGCGCGAACCACAAGGTGAGGAGCCCGCCCACCGCCGCGGAGGGCAGGCCCGACAGGATGGTCAGGGGATGGATGAAGCTTTCATACAGGATGCCTAAGATGATGTAGACCACCACCATGGCGATGATCAGCAGTCCCCCCATATTCTTGGTGGAGTCCTCGAAGGCCGCCGCGGTACCCTGGAAATTGCCCTGGATGGAATCGGGCATGCCGATTTCCTCGCTGGCCTGGCGGATGCCGCTCACCGCGTCGGACAGCGCCTTGCCCGGCGCCAGGTCGAAGGAAATGGTGACGGCGGGAATCTGCCCCGCATGGTTGACCGACAGCGGCACGGTACTGGCGGTCATCTTGGTGACCGCGGTCAGCGGCACCAGCGTGTTGCCCGCGCCTGTGATGTAAAGCCGGTCGAGCGCGCTGGCGTCGCGCTGGTAGCGCGGCAGCAATTCCATGATCACTTCATACTGGTTGGATGAGGTGTTGATCTGCGAGATCTGCTGGCCGCCAAAGGCCGAGCCCAGCGCGGCCTCGATCTGCTGCGGCGACACGCCGAAGGCGGCGGCGTGGTCGCGGTCGATCTTCACCTGTACCGAGGGCATGGCTGCGTCATTGTCGGAAACCACATCCACAAAGCCCGACTGCTTGCGCAGCGCGTCCATCAGCCGGCCGGAATAGTCCTGCAATTGGGCCAGATCCAGGCCCTGCAAAGTGTACTGGTAGTTGGAACGGGCCATGCGCGCGCCCAGCCGGATGGCGGGCGGATTGGTGATGAATACATTGGCGCCGGCAATGCGCGACAGTTTGGGGCGCAAGCGGCGGATGATGGCGTCGGGGCCTGACTTGCGCTGGGAGAGCGGCTTGAGCGAGATCATCATCAGCCGGGCGGTGTTGGTGCCGGCGCTGCCATTGGCGCCTTCGATCTGCGCCAGCACGCCTTCCACCGCAGGGTCCTGGGCGACGATCTTGGCGGCCTGACGGGTATAGATCGCCATCTGGGCATAGCTGGTACCGTTGGCGGCCTGTATATTGCCCTGCAACCGGCCGGTATCGTCGCTGGGCAGGAAATCCTGCTGCATGATCGCCAGCAGCGCCACGGCGGCCACTAGGCTGCCCGCGAAAATGCCCAGGATGATCCGGCCATGGCCGATGCTCCAGCGCAGGGTGCGGTCATAAAAGGCCTGCACCGCGTTGAAGGTGTTTTCGCTGAACCGGTAGAAGGCGTTGTGCGCCTGGCCATGCTCGTCCTTGAGGATACGGGCGCACAGCATGGGGGTGAGGGTGATGGAGATGAGGCCGGAAAACAGGATCGCCAGGATGATGGTGACGGCGAATTCATGCAGCAGCCGTCCCACGATACCGCCCATGAAGACGATGGGAATGAACACCGCCGCCAGGGAAATGGTCATGGACAGGATGGTGAAGCCGATCTCGGAGGACCCCTTCATCGCCGCGTCATAGGGCTTTTCGCCCATTTCGATGTGGCGGACGATGTTTTCGAGCATCACGATGGCGTCATCCACCACAAAGCCGACCGACAGGGTCAGCGCCATCAGCGAAAGATTGTCCAGGTTGAAGCCGAAAGCGGACATGCCGGCAAAGGTGCCGATGATGGCGATGGGCAGCGCCAGCGAGGGGATGATGGTGGCCGACACCCGGCGCAGGAAGACGAAGATCACCCCCACCACCAGCGCGCCGGCGATGAGCAGCGTGGTCTGCACGTCCTCGATCGAGGAGCGGATCACCTGGCTGCGGTCGAACACGATGTCCAGCTGGACCGAGGGCGGCAGGTTCGCCTTGAATTGCGGCAGCACCTTTTTGATGGAGTTGATCACATCCACCACGTTGGAGCCGGGCTGGCGGAATATCGCCAGAACGATGGCCGGCTGGTCCTTGTACCAGCTCAGTGAGTAGGGATTTTCAACGCCGTCGATCACCTTCGCCACGTCCTGCAGGCGAACCGGGCTGCCATTCTGGTAGGTGACGATCTGGTTGTTGAATTCCGCAGCATTGTTGAGCTGGCCGCCGGTATGGATGACGGTTGAGCGGGTGGGCCCGTTCAGTGCGCCGGTGGCGAGATTGACATTGGCGTTCGCCACCGCGGTGACCAGCTTGTCGATGCCGATCTGGCGGGTGGCCAGGGCGGCGGGATCGGCCTGGATGCGCACCGCATATTTGGCCGAACCGAACACGCCGACCTGCGCCACGCCTTCGATGGTGGAAATCTGGCGGGCCAGCAGGGTTTCGGCATATTCGTCCACTTCCGACGGCTTGAGCGTCGCCGAGCGCATCGCCAGGAACAGGATCGGCAAGTCGGCCGGGTTCTGTTTGCGGAAGGTAGGGGGCTGGGGCAGCGCCTTGGGCAGGTTGCGGGTGGCGGCCGAGATGGCCGATTGCACGTCCTGGGCAGCGCCGTCCAGGCTGCGGTCCAACGCAAATTGCAACTGGATTTGGGTCGAGCCCTGGGTGCTCGACGACGTCATCTGGTCGATGCCGTTGATGGTCGAGAACTGGTTCTCCAGCGGCGAGGCCACCGAAGAGGCCATAGTGTCGGGATCGGCGCCGGGCAGGCTGGCAAAGACCGAGATGGTGGGGAAATCGATGTTGGGCAGGTCGGAAACCGGCAGGCTGGCATAGCCATAGGTGCCGAAAATCACCAGCGCGGCCATGACCAGCGTGGTCATGACGGGACGTTCGATAAAGGGCTGCGACAGATTCATGGTTCGGCGATCAGCCTGCGTTGTCCGACGCGTGCTTGACGCGGCGGCGTCCGCTCGTCATCTCGCTCTTGCCGCCCGGCGCTGCCGCGCGCTTGGCGCCGGTGATGCTGACTTTGGCGCCGGGAATGACGCGCAGTTGGCCGTCGGTGATCACCTGCTCGCCCTTGTGCAGCGTGCCGGAGACCGCGTCACTGACTCCGTCGTCGAACAGCACCTTGACCGGAACCTGCTGGGCGGTGCCGTCCTTGACGGCGTAGACAAACTGGCCATCCGGGCCGGTATTGACCGCCTCGCGCGGCACCAGGGTGGCGCCGGGGATTTCCGACAGCGCCACCACCACATCCACCAGCTGGCCGGGGACCAACGCCATGTCGGCATTGGGATAGGTGGCGCGCAGTTCGATGGTGCCGGTGGTGCCGGTCACGGCATTGGAGATGAAGTTGACGGGGGCCTGGATGTAGGCGCCCCCGCCCGCGTCATGCAGGGCGATGGTGACGGTCAGGCCCTTGGTGCGCTGCATCTCCTGGATGCGCGGCAGGTCGGATTGCGGCAGGGAGAGCGAAATCTTCACCGGCTGGATTTCGTTCAAGGTGACCAGCGGCGTGGCGCTGGTGCTGGCGGTGCTGGCGGCGACCATGTTGCCGGGCTGGATCAGGATCGGGCCGGTCTTGCCGTTGACCGGCGCACGGATGGTGGTGAATTCCAGGTTCAGCCGCGCGGCTTCCGCGGTGGCCTTGGCTTCCAGATAGGCGGCCTGGGCGTCGTCGAAATCCTGGCCGGCGATGGCGTTCTGCGCCTTCAGCCGGGCATAGCGGTCGGCCTTGGCCTTGGCGGTGGCCATGGAGGCCAGGGCATTGTCATAGGTCGCCTGATAGGGGCGCGGATCGATCTGGAACAGAATGTCGCCGGTCTTGACCATTTGGCCTTCCGTGAAGAAAGCCTTGGTCATCTGGCCCTGGATGCGGGCGTTCACCGACACGGTCGAGTTGGCCAGCACGGTGCCGATGGTGTGTTCGATCACCGACATGTTGCGCACGTCGACCAACCCTACCTTCACCGGCGCCGCCAGGTTGCGCTTGGGCGCAGGCGCGCTGGCATGGGTGAAATACCACCAGCCGCCCAAGGCCAGCGCCAGCGCCACGCCGCCGATCACATAGGTGCGTGCCCGCCCGGCCGGGGCGTCATCCCCGTCGTCATCCCGCGTCGGCGGGGTCTGCAGCGAAGGCATCTGGACATTCATACGGCACGATCCTGATACGACGCCCCCGGCCAGGGGTCGCTTGATTTACAGTATACACTTTCAATTCCGCCGCACCTTGCGATGGATTGGAGGGCCGGTTCCACGATGCTTTGGCTATTCCCCAACCCGTCCGGCGGTGGCCGATCCGGAAATTTCAGCTTTGCGGCTGGGGTTATAAGTGAAAACCCTCTCATAAATGTGCCAGAAATGGCGGTCCGGCGGCCCACAAATACCGGAAAAGGCTGATAAAAGCCGTTAATGCCGACAATTGCATGACAGAGGCCGGCGCCGGCGATGTTGCTCCGCAGCAGCGCCAGCGTCTATAAGCCCGCCAAACCCGCGCCCCTCTTATTGATTCTGGTCCCATGGAAATCCGCAACATCGCCATTATTGCCCATGTCGACCATGGCAAGACCACCTTGGTGGACCAGCTGCTGAAACAGTCCGGCTCGGTGCGCGAGAACCAGCATATGGCCGAGCGCGCCATGGACTCCAACGATCAGGAGCGCGAACGCGGCATTACCATCCTGGCCAAATGCACCTCCGTCGAATGGCACGGGGTCCGCATTAACACCGTGGACACGCCGGGCCATGCCGACTTCGGCGGCGAAGTCGAGCGTATCCTCTCCATGGTGGACGGCGTGGTGCTGCTGGTGGACGCGGCCGAAAGCGTGATGCCGCAGACCAAGTTCGTGCTCAGCAAGGCCTTGAAGCTGGGTCTCAAGCCCATCGTGGTGATCAACAAGATCGACCGTTCCGACGCCCAGCCCAAGGAAACGCTGGAATCCATCTTCGACCTGTTCCTGGCGCTGGACGCCAATGACGACCAGCTCAATTTTCATTACCTATACGCTTCGGGTCGCAACGGTTGGGCGGTCAAGGAGCTGGAGGACGAGCGCAAGAATCTCGATCCTCTGTTCCAGCTGGTGGTGGACGATGTGCCGCCGCCCAAGCCGTACCAGTTCGCGACCGAGGAGTATCCTTTCAAGATGCTGGTGACCACCCTGGAAGCCGACAATTTCCTGGGCCGTATTCTCACGGGGCGCATCGAATCCGGCGTCATCACCACCAACCGCAATATCAAGGCGATCAATCGCGACGGCGAGATCATCGAAAAGACCCGCGTCACCAAGCTGCTGGCCTTTAGGGGCCTCGCCCGCGTGCCGGTGGAGCGCGCCGAGGCCGGCGACATCGTCGCCATCGCCGGCCTGGAAGAGGCCACCGTCGCCGACACGCTGTGCGACCTTACGGTGACCGACCCGATCCCCAGCCATCCGATCGATCCGCCGACCCTGGCGATGACCATATCCGTCAACGACAGCCCCTATGCGGGCCGCGAAGGCGACAAGGTGCAGAGCCGCGTCATCCGCGAACGGCTGCTGCGCGAGGCCGAAGGCAATGTCGCGCTCAAGGTGCAGGAAACCGGCGACGGCGATTTTGAAGTGGCGGGCCGCGGCGAGTTGCAGCTGGGCGTGCTGATCGAATCCATGCGCCGCGAGGGCTTCGAGCTTTCGATCTCGCGCCCGCGCGTTCTTTTCAAGACCGTTGACGGCGAGAAGATGGAGCCGATCGAGGAAGTCACTGTGGACGTGGACGACGCCTATACCGGCATCGTCATCGAGAAGATTTCAATGCGCAAAGGCGAAATGACCGACATGCGTCCCACCGGCGCCGGCAAGACCCGCATCGTCTTCCATGCCCCGGCGCGCGGCCTGATCGGCTATCACGGCGAATTCCTCACCGACACCCGCGGCACCGGCGTGATGAACCGCATGTTCCTGGATTACGCCCCGCACAAGGGCAGCGTCGGCGGCCGCACCAACGGTGTGCTGATTTCGACCGAGCAGGGCGAAGCGGTGACCTACGGCCTCTGGTACATCGAAGAGCGCGGCAAGCTGTTCATCACCACCGGCGCCAAAGTCTACGAAGGCATGATCATCGGCCAGAACGCCAAGGACAACGATCTGGACGTCAATCCGCTGAAATCCAAGCAGCTGACCAACATCCGCACCACCTCCAAGGACGAGGCAGTGCGCCTGACCCCGATCGTGCCGATGACCCTGGAACAGGCGATGGCCTATATCGAGGACGATGAGCTGGTGGAAGTCACGCCCTTGAACATCCGCCTGCGCAAGCGCGCCCTGCTGCCCCATCTGCGCAAGCGCGCGAAACAGGCCATGGACGCGTAACGGCGCACCTTTTCGCGCTGTAACAGGCCGTTTTTGCAAGCCAGCCCGTTCCAACTCGCCTATATTTCCCCACGTCATGATCGTGATTCTGGCCAGTACGGTGGGGCTTCTCGTGGTGGCGATCATGGTCGCCCTTGTCGCCCGGCGCCTGTCGCTGCCCTATACCGTCGGACTGGTGGCGACGGGCATCGCGCTGGCGCCCGCCAGCACCCAGATCGGTCCGCTGCTCAGCCACGACTTCATTTATCTGGTGATTCTGCCGCCGTTGCTGTTTGAAGCAGCCATCAGCATTCATTGGACGGAGTTGCGCCGCGATCTGGTGCCCGTCACCGTGCTCAGCACCCTGGGCGTGGTGATTTCCGCCGCCGTCATCGCCGGCGGCATGATTCATGCCCTGGGCTGGCCGCCGCCCTCAGCGATAGTGTTCGGCGTGCTGATCGCGGCGACCGACCCGGTTGCGGTCATCGCCATGTTCAAGGATCTGGGCCTGAAAGGCCGGCTCAGGCTTCTGGTGGAAAGTGAAAGCCTGTTCAATGATGGCGTGGCGGCAGTGTTGTTCACCCTTGCGCTGGCCTGGGCAATGGCGCCAGCCGCGCCTTCTGGAGCGTTCTCCGTCGCCCTGTCAGTGGCCAGGATATCGGGCGGCGGCATTGTCGTGGGGTTGCTGGTGGGTGGGGCGGCCTTGCTGCTGGCGGGCCGCACTCTCGATCACCTGGTCAGCGCGGCGCTGACCACGGCGGCAGCCTATGGATCGTTCCTGCTGGCGGAACACCTGCATTTTTCCGGCGTGTTGGCGACAGTGGCGGCGGGACTCCTGATCGGCAATGTCGCGGTGCTGGGACAGCCCAGTTCCAAGACTTTTTCCTCCCGCGAGCGGGAGTTCGTCCTGGGCTTTTGGGAATTCGCCGCCTTCGTCGCAAACTCCCTCGTGTTCCTG
>Ga0105854_1001043_pt1 | contig 11590 bp, 8 predicted proteins | sample OrgsoiDNA_201058_FD_89679 | JGI IMG/M metagenome (GOLD analysis project Ga0105854, IMG submission 89679) | Permafrost soil microbial communities from the Arctic, to analyse light accelerated degradation of dissolved organic matter (DOM) -... | ecosystem: Environmental > Terrestrial > Soil >... | reverse complement strand
GTGCTACTGGCGGTGGTTTACGCCTGCATACAGTTACGCGGCCAGTTTCCCAAAGGCAGTGGCCCGCGTACGTTGATCGTCGAAATGCACTTCATGTTTGGCCTCACTGTGTTCGTGCTGGTGTGGCTACGCCTGTTCGCGCGCAGCCTGGGCGTTGCGCCGAAAATCGTGCCAGCGCCCCCGCAATGGCAAAGCCTGTTGGCCACGCTGATGCACGTTGCGCTGTACGCGTTGATGATCGGCATGCCGATCGCCAGCTGGCTGATCGTCAGTGCCGAGGGGCATTCGGTGATGTTCTATGGCATTGAGCTGCCGCCGTTGATCGCTGAAAACAAGGCGCTGGCCAAAGAAATCGAGGGCTGGCACGTGCTGTTCGGCAAGATCGGCTACTGGCTGATCGGGCTGCATGCATTGGCGGGGATCCTGCACCATTACGTGATCCGCGATAACACGGCGCTGCGCATGATGCCGGGTGGAAGCGGGCTCGGGCGCAAGGGCGGTGGGTCAGCCACCAAATGGGTCGATTGATGCAGCGCAATCGCGGCCGGGTAGCCGACCTGAGTGAAGCAATGGCCGGAAAAAAGCACAGCAACACCGGATATACCTGGCTGCAATGAAAAGCCAATGTGGGAGCGGGCTTGCTCGCGAATGCGTTGGGTCAGTCAGCTCATTTGTACTGACCCACCTCATTGGCGAGCACGCCCGCTCCCACCCACGGATTTGCGCTAGGCAGTAAACCCACGGCGACCTTGCAGGCCGCCGGTATGCACGAAGATCAGACGAGTGCCGGGGGGAAAACGCCCGGCCTCGATTTGCTGCTTCAGCGCCAGCAAGGCCTTGGCGGTGTAAAGCGGCTCCAGCGGCAAACCACTGGCCTGCTCCGTGGCGTGCATGAAATCAAGCAACAACGGATCGACCTTGGCGAAACCGCCTCGGCTTGCATCCACCAATTCATACCCTTGCTGCACGATGGCCTGCACGTTTTGAGCGACGCCGTGGTCATCCGGCACCGCCATCGCGCCAAAGACTGCGTGCGCGCCCGCCTCGGCCAACGTCAACCCGGCCAGGGTCGTACCGGTGCCCGCCGCCAACCACCAGGCGTCGTAGTCGGCCCAGCCGAGGGTATTCAATTGCGCGCGCACTTGATCGACCAATACCGCGCAACCCAGGGCACCGGCCATTGCACCGCCGCCTTCCGGCACTGGGTAAAGTTGCGGGTATTGTGCGTGCCACGGCAACCAGAAATCCGCCGCATGCCGCGCGCGATAGCCGCCGTAGCCGAGCCAATGCAGCTGCATGCCAAAGGCTTTCAGGTCGAGCACAGTGGGTGTGTCTTGAGGATGGCCGCGCAACAGGCCCACGGTCGGAAAACCGAAGCGTTTGCCGGCTGCCGCCAGCGCGTGCAGGTGGTTGGAGTGCGCGCCGCCGAGGCTGATGACTCCGCGGGCTCCGGCCGCCTGGGCATCGGCCAGGTGCTGGGTAAGCTTGAACCACTTGTTGCCGCTGATCAGCGGGTCGATGCAATCCAGGCGTAGCACAGCCACCTCGACGCCGTTCAGCCAATCCAGCTGCAACAGTTCAAGGGGCGCGTGGGGAAGCCAGTCGAAAGGGCCCATCGGGAGGCCTCTGAACGAAAAAAGGGGCGGCAGTCTACCACCGCCCCTTTTTTCGTCTTACAACTCGGCAGCGAGGCGCGAGCCCTGGTTGATGGCGCGCTTGGCATCCAGCTCGGCCGCCACGTCGGCGCCGCCGATCAGGTGCACGTTCTGGCCAGCGGCGATTAGGCCGTCCTGCAATTCGCGCAGCGGGTCTTGCCCGGCGCAGATGACGATGTTGTCCACCGCCAGCAGCTGCGGCTCGCCGTCGGCGCCGATGCGGATATGCAGACCCTGGTCATCGATGCTCAGGTATTCGACGCTGTTGAGCATCTGCACACGCTTGTTCTTCAGGCCTGTGCGATGGATCCAGCCGGTGGTCTTGCCCAGGCCGTCGCCGACCTTGGAGGTTTTGCGTTGCAGCAGGAACACTTCACGCGCCGGCGCATGCGGCGCAGGCTTGATGCCGGCCACGCCGCCACGGGCTTGCAGTTGCGTGTCGATGCCCCACTCTTTCCAGAACGCTTCGCGGTCCAGGCTGGTGGACACGCCTGCGTGCACCAGAAATTCAGAGACGTCAAAGCCGATACCGCCAGCGCCGATCACCGCCACGCGCTTGCCCACCGGCTTGCGCTCAAGAATCACGTCCAGGTAGCTCAGCACCTTGGCGTTGTCGATGCCTGGAATCGCTGGCGTACGCGGCGCAATGCCGGTGGCCAGGATAATCTCGTCATACCCGCCCGCCGCCAGTTGCGCGACATCCACACGGGTGTTGAGGCACACCTCGACGTGGGTGGTCTGCAATTTGCGCTTGAAGTAGCGCAGGGTTTCAAAGAACTCCTCTTTGCCCGGCACGCGCTTGGCGATATTGAACTGGCCGCCGATTTCGCTGGCGGAATCGAACAAGGTCACTTGATGGCCGCGCTCCGCCGCCACGGTAGCCGCTGCCAGGCCCGCAGGACCGGCGCCGACCACGGCGATTTTCTTGATCTGCTTGACCGGCAGGTAGTTCAGCTCGGTTTCGTAGCAAGCGCGCGGGTTGACCAGGCAGGTGGTCAGCTTGCCGCCAAAGGTGTGGTCCAGGCAGGCCTGGTTGCAACCGATGCAGGTATTGATTTCATCGGCGCGGCCGGCAGCGGCCTTGTTGACGAAATCCGGGTCAGCCAGGAACGGCCGCGCCATTGAGACCATGTCGGCATCGCCCTCGGCGAGGATCTGCTCGGCAACTTCCGGCGTATTGATACGGTTGGTAGTAATCAGCGGAATCTGCACCGCACCGCGCAGCTTGGCGGTGACTTTACTGAACGCGCCACGCGGCACTTTGGTGGCGATGGTCGGGATACGCGCTTCGTGCCAGCCGATACCGGTGTTGATGAGGGTCGCACCGGCTTGCTCAATGGCCTTGGCCAACTGCACGATTTCTTCCCAACTGCTGCCGCCCTCGACCAGATCGAGCATCGACAGGCGGAAAATAATAATGAAGTTCGGGCCCACGGCTTCGCGCACGCGGCGCACGATGTCGACCGCCAGGCGCATGCGGTTTTCGTAGCTGCCACCCCAACGGTCGGTGCGGTGGTTGGTGTGGGCGGCCAGGAACTGGTTAATGAAGTAGCCCTCGGAGCCCATGATTTCCACGCCGTCGTATTCGGCGACCTGGGCCAGCAGCGAGCAGGTGACGAAATCCTGGATCTGCTTTTCGATGCCTTCTTCGTCCAGTTCCTTGGGCTTGAACGGGTTGATCGGCGCCTGGATCGCGCTCGGTGCGACCTGCTTGGGGCTGTAGGCATACCGCCCGGCGTGAAGGATCTGCATGCAGATCTTGCCGCCCGCTTCGTGCACGGCCTGGGTCACGATCTTGTGCTTCTGCGCTTCCTCGTCAGTGGTCAGCTTGGCTGCACCGGCATACACGCCGCCCTCGTCATTCGGGCCAATGCCGCCGGTGACCATCAGGCCGACACCGCCACGGGCGCGCTCGGCAAAATAGGCGGCCATGCGCTCGAAACCACCTGGCTTTTCTTCAAGGCCTGTGTGCATCGAACCCATCAGGGTGCGATTGCGCAAGGTGGTAAAACCCAGGTCCAACGGGGCCAGCAGGTGCGGGTAGGCAGCAGCGGTCATGGTACAGCTCCACAACGGATCATCACGGGACGTGGCAGGCTCGAATGGCCTGCCATCGGTTTATGTCCCACAGACTAAGAGGCGATGGACTGCCGCTCAATGACTGAAACTGACAACTTATTGATCCAAATGCACAGCGCCCCTTGGCAAGCAGGTGCCTGGGCCCTACCCTAGTCGGCGAACCCTGCACACGGTCTGTTGTCTGTTGCCCCATGCGTAAACTTCTAGCGTTCACCCTCGTCATGGCCCTGGTTGCCGCCGTCACCGCGTATCTGGTCTGGACCCAGGAGCGCCCTGTGGCGCACTACCTGTCGGACCTGCGCATTTCCCTGGCCGTCAATGAAGGCGAACCTGCCGATCGTGGCAACTTGCTCGGCATTCAGCCGGAGTTGTTTCCCGCCGATTACCAGAGCCTGGAACGCCTGCACCTGAAGCTCGCGGCGTACCTGCAAAAGGCCCGTGATCAGGGGCTGATCAATCAAAAGACCATCGTGGTCCTGCCCGAACATATCGGCACCTGGCTGATGCTCAGCGGCGAAAAAAACGAGTTGTACCAGGCGGTCCATTTAAAGGACGCGATGAACTGGCTGTCGGCCAGCAACCCTCTGCAGTTTGCGCGCGCATGGATCAGCGCCACCGGCGACAACCGCATGGATGACGCCTACCTGCGTATGAAAGCCTCCGCGATGGCGCGCGACTATCAGCTGTTGTTCGGCGGCCTGGCCAAAGAGTTTGGCGTCACGCTGGTGGCCGGCTCCATCACCCTGCCCAACCCGAGTGTCGAACAAGGCCAACTGCATGTCGGTCATGGCCCGCTGTATAACGCCAGCCTGGTGTTCGGTGCCGACGGTTTGCCAGTGGGCCAGCCACAGCGCCAGTTCTACCCGATCTATGATGAGCGCGGTTTTATCCAACCGGGCGACGAAAATATCGTCAACGTGGTCGATACCCCGGCCGGGCGCCTGGGCATCCTGATCGGCAGCGACAGCTGGTACCCGGACAACTACCGCAAACTCAACGAGCAAGGCGCGCAGTTGGTCGCCGTGCCGGCGTTTGTGACCGGCCGCGAGACATGGGATCGCCCATGGCGCGGGTTTAAAAGCGTGTCGACGCCCCCCGAAATCAGCCTCAAGCCCGAGGAACTCAGCGAAGGCGAAGCCTGGCACCGTCTGACCCTGATCAGCCAACAACCGATCAGCCAGGCAAGCGCCGGCATGAGCGTGTTCCTGCGTGGGCAGTTCTGGGATCTGGGCACTGCCGGGCACAGCTTTCTCAGCAGCAACGGGCGAGTCAACGCCGACAGCGGCGCCCGTGGCGCACGCCTGCTGAATATCTGGTTGTAACGCCTTGAAGCCGGTGCGCCTCGGGGATCTGTCAGTGGGCTTCGTGCACACCCTGGCGGACGCCATTCAAAGCCACGGCCTGGACCCGCAACCGCTGCTGCTGCAATACGGCCTGGACGCAGCGCGCCTCGCCGAAGCCGGTGCGCGCCTGTCGATCCCGCGTTACATGCTCCTGGGCCATGCGGCCATCCAACTGACCGGTGACCCGGGCCTGGGCTTGCGCATGGGCCAGCTCAGCCGCTTGAGCCAGGCGGGCCTTGCAGGGGTCACCGCCGCGCAGGCGCCCAACGTGCGTGAAGCGGCGCGCACATTGACCCGGTTCGAGGCGCTGTACGGCTCCAACTATCGCGGGCAGTCGAGTTTTCACGAAGATGCCGAAGGGGCGTGGCTGCGGTTCTATTCCATCAGCCCCTACAACGCCTACAACCGCTTTGTGGTGGATTCGATCATCGCCGGCTGGCTGCAGCAATTGTCCAGTTTGGCCCAACAACCGGTGCAGGCGCAGCGCATCGACATCGAATTTGACGCGCCCCCGTATTGTGACCAGTACGCCGTGCTGGGTGACGGCCCGGTGCATTTTGGCGCCGACGCCAATCAATTGCGCCTGAGCCAGCAAACCCTGGCGATGCGCAACCCGCAGCATTGCCCGAGTACCTGGCAGCTGTTGTTGAAGTTGTGTGAAGCAGAGTTGGAGCAGTTGACGCGCACCCGCAGCCTGCGCGAGCGCATTACCCGGTTGCTGGGGCCGATGCTCAATGGCGGCCGGGAACCCGACCTGGAGGAAGTGGCGGCACGCTTGAAGCTACCCACCTGGACCCTGCGCCGCAAACTGGCCGAAGAAGGCACGCAGTTTCGCGGGATTCTCAACGACACCCGTCGCGATCTGGCCATGACCTACATTCGTGATACGGAGTTGGCGTTCGGCGAAATCGCCTACTTGCTCGGTTTTGCCTCAGCCCAAGCCTTTCAAAGGGCGTTCAGGCGGTGGAACAACCAGACCCCAGGGGAATTTCGCCGCAGTCAGCGGCATTCCGCCTGAAGTCGGTATTACAGCTCGGTGGCGTCATCGACCGGATCCAGCGGATCCAATTCAAACGCATGGTACTCCAGCAGTTCTTCTTGGTAATCGTCCATGGTGGACTCCTTGTGAGGTTAAAGCGGCTGCCAATAAATGACCCGCACAGCCAGCCTAAAGTGCCGTGATGACGAAAAAATGTCTGCGCCATGACGTTCCTGCACATCCTGATTAAACGTAGCAGCGCTGGGTTGATTTAGCGTTTAACGTTTGACGTGCGATTGCAATCATTGCATGTGCAACTACATTTCTATTAGGGTACGAACCTCTGTTGCCTGGAGCTTCAACCCATGCCCGCCTCTACCGCTAACGCCGCGCAGCTGTGTATTGACGCACTGAACGGCGCCGAACCATCGCGAAGTTCGCCGTTGTACACGGTGATGACCATGGCCAATACCCTGGAATTCAGCCAGCAAGCCTGGGTAATTCGCGGCCAGTCACGCAGCCGACGCGTGGGGAGCTGGCCTACCTGGTTCGCGCGTAATACCGGCGAAAAACCACTGCTGTACCTGCACAGCGCGGCGTCGTCGGCGCAGCTGTGTGCGTTGTCGGATGAGACCGCACAGCGCGGCATCCTGTGCAACGACATCGAGAACCAACCTTCGCCCTGGCCCAAAGGCGCGCAACCCTCGCTACCGCTGTGGCTGGCAAACCAGCCGCGTTGCACACCGTATGATCCGGCCTCGGGTGAGGAAGCCCGCGCGATAGTGCTGGCCGGGTTGCGCACGTTGTACGTCGACGGCCAGCCCGGGTTTTATTACCTGGCGCTGCATGATCAAGAGACCGCCGTGACGCTGGATGCGCAAGACCGTGAAGATGCGCTCAGGGGCATGTACCCGATCCAACGTCGCCAAGGGGAGGTGCGATTGCTCGGTGCAGGTCAGGCACTGGTGGAAGTCGCTCATGCGGCTCAGTTGCTTGAACAGGACTGGAGCATCACGGTGCAGCTGTGGAGTTGCCCCAGCTACACGCGACTGGCCCGCGAGGCTGCGGCCGCTGCGCGCTGGAATCGGCTGCACCCCATCGCGCCCCGGCAGAGCTGCCATTTGCGTGATTGCCTGGCCGGGGATACCACGCCGGTAATCGCCGTCACCGGTTATCCGCAGCCGATTGTCGATCAGCTGGGGCCGTATGTTGACGCGCGTTTTGTGGCGCTGGGCGCAGGCTCAGTGCAGGCGTGTGCGCCGAGTCGTTTTTGGATCGTGGTGTGTGCGTTGAGGGCGTTGGCGGATGAAGGGTGTATTGACGCACACCAGGTGGAAATAGCGATGAAACGGTATCCACTTGAATGAATGAGAAACGCGATAAACATGTGGGAGCGGGCTGGCTCGCCAATGCGGTGGTTCAGTTAACCGGTAGGGTTCTGACACACCGCTTTGGCGAACACGCCCGCTCCCACATTGAATCTGCACCGTATCTCAGATCTTGCGTCGGTTGCGGGTGTGCACACCCGCCTCCACCGCCAACCCCGCCGTACGCTCCAGGGCATCGGCAAACAACTGGCGCTGCTCGGGCTCGATTTGCGACAGGAACAACTCGTCGACGGTGCTTTCGTAGATCGTCCACATTTTTTTGCGCAGCACCCGACCCGCGTCGGTGATCGAGGCAAACGCCGCTCGGCCGTCGCCGTCTGAACGTGAACGCACCACCAGGCCGTCCTTTTCCAGACGGTCCACCAGGCGCGTCAGGTTATAGCGCTCGATCGCCAGCACATCGGCGAGTTCGTGCATCCGGCGAGTGCCCTCGGGGCCGCTTTCCAGGCCCCACAGCGCGTCATACCAGGCGTACGGCGGCAGGCCCGCCTCAGCCAGCCGGCGCTCGATTTCACGGATGACCGTCCTGTGGGCCCTGACAAAACGGAACCATACATCAGGCTCATTCGACGACATGCAACACCATCCGGGGAATTTCAAGAAGGTTGCAATAGTAGCTCATCCCGCGCTAGATTCAGGTATGTCGTTGCAATTGCAACTACATTGGCGCTACTCCCACAAGGAGCTCGCTGCTTCAAATCCGCCTACCCTGGAGCTTCACATGACCCCCAATAACGCTGTAAGACTGGACGACGATCCACAGGAAACCCGCGAGTGGCTGGAGTCCATCGAATCGGTGCTGTCCACCGAAGGCCGCCCGCGCGCCCATTACCTGATAGATCAGTTGCTGGATTTCGACGTAGCGCGCCATGGTGACTTCTACGGGCGGGTGACCACACCCTACGTCAACACCATTCCCGCCGACCGCCAGTTGCCCTACCCCGGCAACCTGGCTATCGAGCGTCGCACCAATGCGTTTATCCGCTGGAACGCCATGGCCATGGTCTTGCGCGCAGGCAAACATTCCGGTGTGGGTGGGCATATCGCGACTTATGCGTCAGCTGCTGTGCTGTACGACGTAGGCTTTGACCACTTTTTCCGTGGGCGCACCGACACGTTCGACGGCGACCTGGTGTACATCCAGGGCCACTCCTCTCCTGGCATCTATGGCCGCGCGTATCTGGAGGGGCGCATCAGCGAAGCACAGTTGGACAACTTCCGCCGTGAGGCCGGTGGCAAAGGTTTATCGTCCTACCCGCACCCGCGCTTGATGCCGGACTTCTGGCAATTCCCTACCGTCTCCATGGGGCTGGGGCCGATCACTGCGGCCTACCAGGCGCGATTCATGCGTTACCTGGAATTTCGCAACCTCAAGCAACACCAGGGCCGCAAGGTCTGGGCCTTCCTCGGTGATGGCGAAATGGACCAGCCGGAGTCCCTCGCCGCCATCTCCCTCGCCGGTCGCGAGAAACTCGACAACCTGATCTTCGTGGTCAACTGCAACCTGCAACGCCTGGACGGCCCGGTGCGCGGCAATGCCAAAGTGATTCAGGAATTCGAAAGCCTGTACCGCGCCGCCGGTTGGAATGTGATCAAAGTGATCTGGGGCGGTGGCTGGGACGCGCTGCTGGAAAAGGATCAGAGCGGCCTGCTGCGCCAGCGCATGATGGAATGCGTGGACGGCGATTATCAGAATTACAAATCGCAGAACGGCGCCTATGTACGCGAGCATTTCTTCGGTAAATACCCGGAGTTGCTGGCACTGGTTGCAGACATGTCCGACGACGAAATCTGGAAACTCTCACGCGGTGGCCATGACCCGGACAAGGTCTACAACGCCTACGCCGCTGCCGTGCGCCACCAGGGCCAACCGACGGTGATCCTGGCCAAAACCGTCAAGGGCTTCGGCATGGGTGAAGCCGGCGAAGGCCAGAACATCAACCACCAGTTGAAGAAAATGGGCGCCGAGGCGGTAAAAGCCTTCCGCGACCGCTTCGGGCTGGAAGTGGCGGATGACCAGCTCGACGACATCCCCTACCTCAAGCCCGCTGCCGACAGCGAAGAAGCTCGGTACTTCGCCGCGCGTCGCCAAGCCTTGGGCGGCTATGTGCCCGCGCGCCACAGCGCCATCGAGTCGTTGCAAATCCCCGAACTGAGCGCATTTGCGTCCCAACTCAAAGACACGGGCGAGCGCGCCATTTCCACCACCATGGCCTTTGTGCGCATCCTTGGCACGCTGCTCAAAGACCCGCACCTGGGCAAGCTGATCGTGCCAATCGTGCCGGATGAATCGCGCACCTTCGGCATGGAAAGCCTGTTCCGTCAGATCGGCATCCATTCAGCGGTGGGTCAGCTTTACACCCCACAGGATGCCGGGCAACTGAGCTACTACAAGGAAAGCAAGGACGGACAGATCATGCAGGAAGGCCTGAACGAATCCGGCGCTATTTCCTCGTGGATCGCGGCCAGTACGTCCTACAGCAACCACGGCCTGATGACCGTGCCGTTCTACATTTTCTATTCGATGTTCGGCTTCCAGCGCGTCGGCGACCTGGCCTGGGCGGCGGGCGATGCGCGGGCGCGCGGGTTCCTGCTGGGGGCCACGGCGGGGCGTACCACGCTGATGGGCGAAGGCCTGCAGCATGACGACGGCCACAGCCATATTCTGTCGTCAGTGATCCCGTGCTGCGTATCGTATGACCCGACGTTTGCCTACGAGCTGGCGGTGATCATTCGCGAAGGCATGCGGCGCATGTACGTCGAGCAAGAGGACATCTACTACTACATCACCCTGCTCAACGAGAACTACCCACACCCGGCCATGCCCGATGGCGTGGAGCACGGGATTCTCAAGGGCATGTATCGACTCAGCAGCCACCCGCAAGCGCAGGTGCAATTGATGGGCAGTGGCTCGATTTTGCGCGAAGTGATCGCCGCGGCCGACTTGCTCGAAAAGGACTTCGCCGTGCACAGCGACGTGTGGAGCGTCACCAGCCTGACCGAGCTGCGCCGTGACGGGCACGCGGCGCAGCGCTGGAACCTGCTGCACCCGCAAAGCGAGCCACGCGCGAGTTACGTTGAGGAATGCCTCGCCGGGCAACCCGGGCCGGTGGTGGTGGCCACGGACTACATGAAGTTATTCGCCGATCAGGTGCGCCCCTTCGTCCACGGCCGTCGCTTTGTAGCGCTGGGCACCGACGGGTTCGGGCAATCGGATACCCGCGAAACCTTGCGTGAGTTTTTCGAAGTGGACCGGCACTTTATCGTGCTGGCGGCCTTGAAGGCACTGGCCGATGACGGCGTGATCGGCCGGGACAACATCACTCAGGCCATCAGTCGCTACGGGATCAACGTCGACAAGGCGGATCCCGTAACGGTCTGAGTTACTGCGCGGGCGTGGGCAGCGGCGGAATCGCCTCTGTCGGCGCCGGCAGGCTCGGATTGGTCGGCGCCGGGGCCGGCTCGCTTGCCGGGGTCGGGGCCGGCTCTTCCTTGGGTGCAATCGGTGCCGTCTCGGCGGGCGGCGTCACCGTTTGCGAAGCAGCCGGCGCTGCCGGTTCTTCCTTCGGTGCCTCGACCTTCTCGGCTACCGGCGCTGCCTTGGGTTCCGGCACACCGAGGTCAGCCTTGGGCTTCTCGGGGATATGCTCGGCCTTCTTCACTTCCTGCGGCAGGAATACGTCCACCAGCGCAAAATAACGGTCGTAGAACTTGGGCGCCGAGACCGTCTCGCTCGCCACCTTGACCATCGAGTCATCGGTGGAGCCGATCGGCATCGACACCGAGCCCAGCACACCCACACCGAGGCTTGCGGAGTTGTTGACCTTCTTCAGCGCATAGCGATCCTGCAAGGCGTTGGCAAACATCGTCGAGTGGTTATTGCCTTTGCCGTCATCGGCACACACCACGTTGAAGCTGATCTGCAGGTGTGTCTCGCCGGTCTGCTGAAAGCTCTTGTTACCCACGACCAGCTTCGGATCGCTGCTGGTGATGATGTAACCCTGGCTCAGCAGGGCACGCCGCGCCGCTTCGCAGGCCGCCACGTCGCTGACCGGGTAATCACGGGAGAACGTACCGGAGTCGTCGAAATTCTCATGTTCATAAATAGCGGTCTTGGGTGACGAGCAGCCCGCGGCGCCCGCCAGC
>Ga0105854_1001041_pt1 | contig 11597 bp, 10 predicted proteins | sample OrgsoiDNA_201058_FD_89679 | JGI IMG/M metagenome (GOLD analysis project Ga0105854, IMG submission 89679) | Permafrost soil microbial communities from the Arctic, to analyse light accelerated degradation of dissolved organic matter (DOM) -... | ecosystem: Environmental > Terrestrial > Soil >... | reverse complement strand
TACGGAAGACTGGGCCACGGCCCTGAAAAACACCTTGCGCCAGGCGCCCGACGTGATACAGATCGGCGAAATCCGCGACCGCGACACCATGGACCACGCCATCGCATTTGCCGAGACAGGCCATCTGTGCCTGGCCACCTTGCACGCCAACAACGCCAACCAGGCGCTGGACCGCATCATCAACTTTTTCCCTGAAGAACGGCGCCAGCAATTGCTGATGGATTTGTCGCTCAATTTGAAGGGAGTCATCTCGCAGCGCCTGATTCCAGCGAGCAATGGCAACGGACGCAAGGTAGCGATGGAAATCCTGCTCAATTCGCCGCTGATGAGCGAGCTGATCTTCAAGGGCCAGGTGCATGACATCAAGGAATTGATGAAGAAATCGCGCGAACTGGGCATGCAAACGTTTGACCAGGCCCTGTTCGAGCTGCATGAAGCAGGATCGATCAGTTACGAAGACGCCTTGCGCAACGCCGATTCTGTCAACGACCTGCGCCTGGCGATCAAGCTCGACGGCAAATCCAGCTCTGCGTCCAATGCGGCGCAAGGCCAGGCATCGTGGGGACTGCTCTGAGATGACGAACATTCATGATTTCCAGGCAGATAGCCTCGACGGCAAGCCTGTCGACCTGGCACAATACCGGGGCAAGGTACTGCTGATCGTCAATACGGCCAGCGCCTGCGGCTACACGCCACAATACCAGGGGCTCGAAGCGCTCTACCGCCGTTATCACGACCAGGGCCTGGTGGTGCTGGGCTTTCCCTGTAATCAATTCGGCGGCCAGGAGCCCGGGGCCAACGCAGAGATCGGCGCCTTTTGCGAAAAAAACTTCGGCGTCAGCTTTCCCCTGTTTGCCAAAATCGATGTGAATGGCAGCGACGCCCATCCCTTGTTCCAGCAATTGAAACAGGCGGCGCCCGGCATCCTGGGCACCAAGGCCATCAAATGGAATTTCACCAAATTCCTGGTGCGCAGGGATGGCAGCGTCTTTGAACGTTATGCCAGCGCCAGCAAACCGGAAAAATTGGCAGCAGATATCGAAAAATTGCTAGCGGAATAGGGGGCAATTAGATTAATTTTAAACAACTATGATGCAAAATCAATAAATTTGATTTTATTTAAGGATTGCCGTCAATATTGTGTTCCAAATGGCAATTTTTCGGTGATAATGTTTGCACAATTATTCGCAGATATCGATCAAAATAACGATGCCAGTCTTCGGGAAAATACTATCTTCATGGATGCGGATGGGGTCTTATTCCCGCCTCTTCATTCCCATTTCCCTGTTGATCATTAGCGTATCGGCGGTTCGCTATCAAGCCTTGCTGAATCAGGAAACGGCGCTGGCCACTTCGCACTATCAAAGCGAGGCGCGCCAGCTTGACCTGTACCTGGCCAATACGGTGCTGCCGCTGGCAGTGCAGACGGACTTGCGTAGCGTGCCGCGCGTGCTGCGCAGCGCCCTGCCGCTAAACCACAACCTGTCTTCTATCCGCTGGGACAACGCTGGGGAACATACCGAAGTGCTGCCCGACACCTCGCCCGAGGAACAGCTTGCCGCCAGCGTGCCTGCATGGTTCGCGCGCCTGACGGGCATCACGGCGATTAACAGCAGGCTGACGGTGGCACTGCCCGGTGGCCAGGATGCCATCCTCGATGTGCATTACAGACCCGACCTGCCCTTGCTGCAGGTATGGAACCGCGTGCGCCACCAGGCCGTGATCAGCGCCATCAATATCACCCTGATCTTTGTCTTGCTCAGCCTGATACTGGCCTCGCATCGCAAGCTGCTGGCGCGGCTGACCATGGCCACCGAACGTTTCCGCAGCGGCGACTTCACGATCCGCATGGCGGACGGCGCCACGCCGGAAGAGCAAGCCGTATCGCGCTCGTTCAACAGCATGGCGGGCGATATCGGTAACATGCTGTCTTCGCTGCAAGCGAGCCAGAAACGGCTGGGCGAGCAGTTGAACGAGACGGTGCACATGCAGAAGGCGCTGCAAAAGATGTCCTGGCAAAACTACAATGATGTGCTGACCGGACTGCCTAACCGGGCTGCGCTGGCGGCCCGCTTCGAGCAGGAACTGTTCATCTCGCGCGAGCGCCAGCGGCTGCTGGCCGTGTGCCTGTTCGATCTCGACCATTTCCAGAGCATCAACGACCGCCATGGCGCCGAAGCAGGCGATGAAATCCTCAAGCAGGTGGCGGCGCGCCTGCATGACTTCACGGGACAGGTGCACTATGCGGCGCGCCTGGGCGGCGATGAATTCGTCATGCTGCTATGCGGCCAGGCCAGCATCGCCACGATCGAACAGAATGTCACCTTGCTGATGCAGGAATTGAGCCGGCCCTACCAGTGCGACCAGCAAGCCTTGCACATGACGGCCAGCGCCGGCATCGCCGTCTACGCGGGCAAGGAACTCAATGCAGAAAGCTTGCTGCGCCAGGCCGACCACGCCGCCTACCAGGCCAAGCTGACCGGACGCAATCAATACCACTTCTTCGACACCAACCTGGACGAGGAAGTACGCACCCACCACAACCAGCGCACGGAAGTGCGCCATGCCCTGATCAATGGCGAACTGCGTCTGTATTACCAGCCCAAGGTGAATATGCGGGCCGGCACGGTGGTGGGCATGGAAGCGCTGCTGCGCTGGCAGCATCCGCGCCGCGGCGTGCTGGCGCCGGCGCAGTTCCTGCCGCTGGTGGAGCAAACCGATCTGATCATCGATATCGGCGAATGGGTGCTGCGCCAGGCCCTGTGGCAAATGCAGCGCTGGATCGCTGCCGGCCAGCACTGGGTGGTCAGCGTCAATATCGCGGCGCGCCACTTCCAGCAGCCCGATTTCGTCTCGCGCCTGAAAACCATCCTCGGCGAATTTCCCGGCGTACGCCCCAGCATGCTGGAACTGGAAATCCTCGAATCGTCCGCCCTGCACGATATCGAGCACGTGCGCCGCATCATCCGCGCCTGCCAGGCGCTGGGTATCACCTTCGCGCTGGACGACTTCGGCACCGGCTATTCCTCGATGTCCTACCTGAAGCGCCTGCCGGCCAACATCGTCAAGATCGACCAGAGCTTCGTGCGCAATATGCTCAACGACCACGACGACCTGCACCTGGTGCGCGCCGTGATCGGCCTGGCCCGCTCGTTTTCGCTGACGGTGATTGCCGAAGGGGTGGAAAGCATCGAACACGGCGCGCGCCTGATCCAGCTGGGCTGCGACCTGGCGCAAGGCTATGGCATCGCCCGCCCGATGCCGGCCGACGCCGTGCTCGATTGGGCGGCCAATTTCGTGCCGGCGCCGCAGTGGCGCGTGGCCCAGTTCACTGAAACGCCGGTTTAAGAGCGGCGTCGATCAATTCTATCCAATGCCGCACGGGCGTCTGCGTGCCCGACTGCAGATGGTTCAGGCAGCCGATATTGGCCGACACGATCACGTCCGGCGCGCATTGCGCCAGGTTCGCCAGCTTGTTGTCGCGCAGTTGCTGCGACAGCACCGGCTGCAGCATCGAATACGTGCCGGCCGAACCGCAGCACAAATGGCTGTCGGCACACAGGACCACATCAACGCCGACGGCGCGCAGCACCTGTTCCACATTGCCGCGTATTTGCTGGCCATGCTGCAGGGTGCATGGCGGGTGATAGGCTACGCGCCCGGTGATCTTCCCCTGCACCAGCGCCGCCAGTTCCGCCTCAAACACCGGCATGATTTCGGATAAATCGCGGGTCAGCGCCGCAATGCGCCGCGCCTTGTCCGCGTAGACCGGATCATGGGCCAGCAAGTGGCCATATTCCTTGACCGTCACGCCACAGCCGGACGCCGTCATGACGATCGCCTCAGCAGTCTCCACATACGGCCACCAGGCGTCGATATTGCGGCGCATATCGTCCAGCGCCGCTTCCTGCTCGTTCAGATGGTGGCGCAGCGCGCCGCAGCAGCCGGCCTTGGGCGCGGTGATCAATTGCACGCCCAGCGCATCGAGCACCCGCGCCGTGGCCGCATTGATATTGGGCGACATGGCAGGCTGCACGCAGCCATCGAGCAGCAGCATGGTGCGGGCATGGCTGCGCATGGGCCATTGTCCTGGCGCCGCACCGGGGCGCAATTTGTCTTGCAAGCCTTTCGACAGCAAGGGCCGCAGCGCCTGCCCCACTTTATAGGCGGGCGTAAACAGCCAGCGGCGCGGCAAGGCTTGTGCCAGCGCATAACGCAGCGCCCGTTCACGCAAGGGCCGCTGCACCCTCTGCTCGACCACGTTGCGGCCGATATCGACCAGGCGGCCATACTGCACGCCCGAGGGACAGGTCGATTCGCAGTTGCGGCAGGTCAGGCAGCGGTCCAGGTGCGTCTGCGTCTTGCTGGTGACTTCTGCGCCTTCCAGCACCTGCTTGATCAGGTAGATGCGCCCGCGCGGGCCATCAAGTTCGTCTCCCAGCAACTGGTAGGTCGGGCAAGTGGCGGTGCAAAAACCGCAATGCACGCAGGCGCGCAAAATCGCTTCAGCCTCCATGCCTTCGCGCGTGTGCTTGATGAAATCGGCGAGATTGGTTTGCATGCGCCCTCAGTACATTCTGTGTCGGTTGAAGATGGAAGCGGGGTCAAAAGACAGCCGCAAGCGCTGGTGTATCTGGGCCACGGCTGGTGCCAAAGGGTGGAACACGCCCACTGACTTGTCGCCGCCACGGAACAGCGTGGCGTGGCCACCGGCGGCCGCCACCGTCTGGCGGATACGCTGCGCGCCTGCCACATCGGTTTCGCCATCGAGTTTCAGCCAGCGCTGCGCCCCGCCCCATTCGATCAATTGCCGCCCTTTCAGGATCACGGCGCTGGCCTGCGGCGGCAAGGACAAACGCCACAAGCTGCCCGCACCGGAAAAGAAGGCATGTGTCTGTTCGCGCAAGGCAGCCCAAAACAGCAGCGCCTCGGATGACTCCACCACCTCGCCGCCCAGGGTGTGCAGCGCTTCGGCCACGGCCGCGTCGGCGCCCGACAGGCGCACGCTCAGGACATCGTCATGCCAGCAGTTGGCGGCAATCGGCAAGGGCTTGCCGGCCCATTCATTGAGCAGGCGCAACGCCGCGATCTCGGCGCATTCCAGGCGCACGGTGGCCTCGCGCAGCGGCAAGGGCAGCACTTTCAATGACACTTCAAGGATCAGGCCCAGGGTGCCCAGCGAGCCGGCCAGCAGGCGCGAGACATCGTAGCCGGCCACGTTTTTCATCACCTGGCCACCGAAAGCGAGGCGTTCGCCCCGGCCATCCATCAGCACGGCGCCCAGCACGAAATCGCGCAGCGCGCCGGCCGAGGAGCGGCGCGGACCGGACAAGCCGCTGGCCACCACGCCGCCGATGGTGGCGCCAGGATCGAAATGCGGCGGCTCGAAGGCCAGCATCTGATTGCGCGCGGCCAGCGCCGCTTCGATCTCTGCCAATGGCGTGCCGCAGCGGGCCGTGATCACCAGTTCCGTCGGCTCGTAATCGATGATGCCGGCATACGCGCGCGTATCGAGCAGCTCGCCTTCCAGCTGCTGGCCATACCAGTCCTTGCTGCCGCCGCCGCGCAGGCGCAACGCTGTACCGGCGGCGCTGGCGGCCACGATGGTTTGCCTGAATTGTTCCTCGATCGCTTGCAAAGGGTTCTCCAGCATGATTAAAAACGCGGCAGGCCGGCAAATGGCAGCCGCCCCGCCGTGACATGCATCTTGCCGAATTCGGCGCAGCGGTTCAGGGTCGGTATCGCCTTGTCGGGATTGAGCAAGCCATGCGGATCGAAGGCCCGCTTGACGGCAAAAAACGCGTCCAGTTCGGCACGCGTAAATTGCAAACACATGGAATTGATCTTTTCCATGCCCACGCCATGTTCGCCCGTGATGGTGCCGCCGACGGCCACGCACAGGGCCAGGATATCGGCGCCGAACGCTTCGGCCCGTTCGAATTCACCAGGCTGGTTTGCATCGAACAAAATCAGTGGATGCAGATTGCCATCGCCCGCGTGAAATACGTTCGCGCAGCGCAAGCCATGCGTCTGCTCCATCTGCGCGATGCCCGTCAAGACTTCGGCCAGTCTCTTGCGCGGGATGGTGCCATCCATGCAGTAGTAGTCGGGCGAGATGCGCCCGGCGGCCGGAAACGCGTTCTTGCGGCCCGACCAGAAGCGCATGCGCTCCGCTTCCGACGTCGAGACGGTAATCGCGCTGGCGCCCGCCCCTTCCAGCACTGCCGTCATGCGGGCGATTTCCTCTTCCACTTCGGCGTGCGTGCCATCGGCTTCGCACAGCAGGATGGCGGCTGCATCGGTGTCGTAGCCCGCTTTGACAAACGGTTCGACCATGCGCGAGGAAGTCTGGTCCATCATTTCCAGGCCAGCCGGGATGATGCCGGCAGCGATCACGCTGGCCACCGCATTGCCGCCCGTGACCACGTCGCCGAAAGACGCCATGATGACCCTCGCCGTGGCCGGTTTCGGTATCAGCCTGACCGTCACTTCGGTGACGATGCCCAGCATGCCTTCGGAGCCGATAAAGACGGCCAGCAGATCGAGGCCCGGTGCGTCCAGCGCTTCGCCACCCAGTTCAATGATGTCGCCAGCGATGGTGGCTACCCGTACGCGCAGCACATTGTGCACGGTCAGGCCATATTTCAAACAATGTACGCCGCCCGAATTTTCCGCCACGTTGCCGCCGATGCTGCAGGCGATCTGCGACGAGGGATCGGGCGCGTAATACAGCGCGTATTGCGCGGCCGCCTCGGAAATGGCCAGGTTGCGCACGCCCGGCTGCACCACGGCGATGCGCGCATAGGCATCGACACGCACGATGCGGTTCAGGCGCGCCGTCGATAGCACGACGCCATCGGCAATCGGCAAGGCGCCGCCGGACAGGCCCGTGCCGGCGCCGCGCGGCACAATCGGCACGCCAAGTTCGCGGCACACGCCCAGTATGGCGATCACCTGTTCTTCCGTGTCTGGCAAGGTGACCACCATCGGTAACTGGCGGTAGGCGGCCAGGCCATCGCATTCATACGGGCGCGTGTCTTCGGCATCAGACAACACGCAGCGGGCAGGCAGCACGGCCAGCAAGGCGGCGACCACGGCTTGCTGGCGCGCCGCTGTACTCAATGCGTTCAGTTGCGGAGCTGGTGCGGCATTATGCATAAGATAGTCCGGCAAGATGATCTTGCAACGATTGTAAGCACAAAAGCTATAGTCATCGCATTTTTTTGCGCAGATGCCGTATGCTGCCCTCATTCTTCACAACACAAGGCACAAGATGGGCAAGCGACTCTCGAAAATCGCCACGCGCACGGGCGACAATGGCAGCACCGGTCTGGGCGACGGCAGCCGCACCAGCAAGGACAGCTTGCGCATCCACGCCATCGGCGACGTGGATGAACTCAATTCCTACCTGGGACTACTGCTGTGCGAAGCCATGCCCGACACCCTGCACGGCGAACTGGTCGCCATCCAGCACGACCTGTTCGACCTGGGCGGGGAACTGTGCATCCCAGGCTACCAGTTGATCAAGGAAGAACATGTGTTGCGCCTGGACGCCATGCTGGCCCACTACAATGCGGACCTGCCCGCCTTGACGGAGTTCATCTTGCCGGCCGGTACGCGCGCCGCCTCGCTGGCCCACGTGTGCCGCACCATCTGCCGCCGCGCCGAGCGCAGCATCGTGGCGCTGGCCAATGCCGAAACCATCCACGAGCATCCGCGCCAGTATGTGAACCGTTTATCGGATTTGCTGTTTGTGCTGTCGCGCGTGCTGAATCGTTTTGGCGGCGGTGGCGATGTGTTATGGCGGCATGAGCGCACACGGGGATAATCGGGGAAGCTGGCCTGTCCAGCGTACTGGCAGGCCCGCACAATCTTGATTTACGGCAAATACGGATCGCAACTCTTGTAGCAGATCTGGTGAATCTTGGTGCAGGCACCGGTCGACTTTGGACGGTCAATCGTGCACTGTATCAGATCATCATCGCACTGCGAATAACATGCAGCCTCACCGCCACCAGCGATGGCATACGAGGCACTGACACCCATGGCAAATAGAAAGAAACCCAACTTTTTAAACATGATATCCCTTTGTAGTAGTGGCGAAGAAAAAATCGCAACACGCCGCCTTTTTCCATGCTGCGACTAAAGATCAATAGGGCAGCTGGAATCAGCCGGCGATTTTCTTGAGGGCAGCCTGCAACGCATCGGCGTTATAGCCCTGGATCTTGCGGTTGCCGATCAGGACCAGCGGTACGCCGCCTCCGCCCAATGCTTCGTGGGCTTTCTTCGCTTCCGGCGATTTTTCGATATCGAGATCGACGAATTCAATCTTGTTTTCTTTAAAGTAGGCGCGCGTCTTGGCGCAATAGCCGCACCAATCGGTGCCATATAAAACCACTTTGCTTTGCGGATTCGGGAAATAGGCGGCGTAATTACCTTCCTCGTAATTCGACTTGAACAAGCCAGGCAACAGGGACAAGCCATAACCGCTACCCAGGCCGGCAGCGAGTATCAAGGCATACAGTGCTGCGGTTTTTAATTTTTTTTGCATCACGCTTATCCTGAAAAACAATATGCAATAGCCATATGCAATGGCCCATACCAGATTTATTTAAAAGAAAATAGGGAATAATGCTAATTATTAGCACATCATTCCCGCCTGCCTAGAAGACAGGCATCTTGATTTAGCCGCAGGTTTTCAAACAAGCCTGGTAGTTATGACTGCAGAAGGGAGAGCTGTCACCATAAATCATCTTACATTCCGTCAGTTCTTCCTCGCAGACATAGCAGTTGTTAGTCGCTGCCATGGCATAGGAGGCACTCAATCCCAGGGTAAAAATAAAAGCTGCAATCTTCTTCATTCATTCCTCGCCGTGTTTTAGTCATGAACAGAAATCAATCATGATTTCAGCTTATTTGCTTGCTACAAAAACAAATATATCCTTCACTTATTTTAGAGTCAATATTTCTTTTTTCAAATAGAGCATTCCTGAAAATATTTTTTCAGCAAAAGAAAAATGTGATGTTTCGAGAGATTTAAAGGAGAGTATGTCTATACAATAATGCGCGTCTTATAACGAAAACAGGCTGCAAAAGCAGCCTGTTTATTCACCCGTACCCCCCTGCTGAAAACAGCTGCTATCCGCCACCGTAACTTGCCGCAGCATGAGGCGCTATCTTTTTCGCGTGCAGATGTTCACGCAGCAATCCGCGCAGCAATTGCACCTGCGCCACGGCATCGGCCTGCAAGGCCGTCAAACTTTCCGTATTGCATAGGTCAGGCGCTGGCGCATCGGCATCGCCGCGCAGCAGCGCGTCGATTTCGCTACTGACTTCGCTGATCCAGCGCTGCAATTCTGGCGGGGCTGGCTCGGCCTGCGGACTCAGACTGATACGCGCCGTGCTGCCTGCCACGCGGCGCAGCAAGGGCAAGGTAGACATGGCGGCCAGGCCCATGCCCGCACTGCGGCCCAGGCGGCGCTCGATGCGCAGGCGCTGCACCACTTGCTCTGCATTGTTGCTGGCCAGCCCCGCTTCGCGGCGCAAATGCGCAATCGATTTGTCCCATTTGCCGCCGGCCGCCATCACGCCCAGCAGGTATTGCAGATTCGCCGACACAGCCTCGGTCAGGCGCTGGTCCAGGTCGTCCGCCTCGCGGTCGGGCCACAGGAAAAACGTCGCCAGCAAGGCCAGCACGCAACCGAGTACGTTGTTGCCCAGGCGGCTGAGCGCGTACACCATCTCATTGGCCGGCGCCGCATAATCAGCCACCAGCACGAAGGCCGGTGTCATGAACATGACGTGCAAACCATAGTTGACGCGGCGCAGCGCCATAGTGGCCACGATCAGCGGAAAGACCACTAGCGAAATGGCCAGCGGCGTATGGATCACGATGCCGATCAGCACGGCCAGCAAGGCGCCCAGCACGCTGCCGGCCACCCGCTCGATGCCGCGCGGCCAGGTGGTCGACACGGAAGGCTGCAGTATCAGCAAGGTCGCCATGGTGGCCCAATAGCCAAACGGGATATGCAGCATTTCGACCAGCATGAAACCGGCCGTGGTCGCCAGCGACACGCGCGCCGCATGGCGCCAGCTCAGGGAACGGGGTGTGGCGTTAACCTTCAGCGTTTGCCACGCTTGTCCCAACGACAGCAAGGCTTGCTCGCGCCATGGCAGCTCGGTGGCGCGCGCCATGCCCAGGTCCATGAATTCCACGTTCAGGCGCAGGGGCAGCAAGGCGCCCAGCGCCGCTTCGAGGCGCCGCCCACACGCGGTCAGGCGGCGCTGCAAGTCCAGCGGCGCCACATCGGGCTGGCGTTGTACCGACAAGCCCAGTCGCCGCAGCAGCACCGCCATCGCTTCCAGGCTGCGCCGCGCACGCGGATCATGCCGCAGGCGTGGGCGTTCGCGCTCGCAGGAATGCGTGACGGCGATCAGGTAGGCGAAGATGCGTTCGGCGTCGCTGAGCGCCAGCAGCAGGTTGTCGTACAAGTCGCCACGGCCCGCGCGCGCTGGCGGCACGGCGGCCAGCGCTACCCGCGCCGCTTCCAGCGCGGCGCGCGCCTGCGAGCGGTAGCTGGCGCCATGCGCGGTAGCGCCGCCCTGCTCATCGTCCTGCGCCAGATAGCGCGCATTGTCGCGCGCGATACCGGCCAGGCGTGAATAGGCAGCGGCCACGGCGCGCCGGGCCGGCACAAACGGATGGATGCGCCAGACGGTAAAACTGAGTACGGTAGCAAACACGCATCCAAACAGATACAGGCCCAGGAATGGCGCGCTTTGCGTCAAGGAATGGAGCGGATGGGTGACCATCACCACGCAGGCGGTGGCCGCCAGGATAGACACTTGCGCCGTGGCCGCGCCCCAGATGCGCGCCAGCGCGCCAGCCCAGGAAAACAGCAGTACGGCGATGGCCGCCATCAGCAGGCCATGGCCGGCCGCCAGCGCAGCCAGTCCGCCCACCACGGTCGATAGCAAGCCGAATCCCAGCATCGACACGAAACGCATGCGCCGCGTGCCGGCCGCGTCGGCCAGGCAAGTCCAGAAGGCGCCGATGGCGGCCCAGGCAAAATCGGGGTGGTTCAGTAGCAGCCCCAGCAGCAACACGGCGCTGGCGGCGCACGCGGCGCGCAAGCCTTCGGACAGATTGGTTTCGTCGATGGCCAGGGTCACCATCCACAGGGGACGGCGCTGTGCCAGTTTGTCGCTCAATACATGCAGCGCCGTCACAAGCCGGCTAGTCGAGGTGCGCGCGCGGCGATGGAGTTTCCTGAGTCGCAAGGTCAGCTTCGTTTAGGATGAAAACAGGATCGTATCATTGCCGCGACACAAAATGTTGCAGTGCAGCGTAAACGTGGAGCCGATGCGAAAAAAAAGCGACACCGCAGTGCCGCTTCCGTTTGATCAGCTGACCACCGCCAGCCGTGGCGCCGTGTCGCCAAAGCGCTGGGTAATCGATGCCGCGATACCCGCGCCATCGAGGCCCACGCTTTTCAGCAATTGCACAGGGTCGCCATGGTCGATGAACTGGTCGGGCAAGCCCAGCATCAGGACAGGCTTGACGATGCCTTCCGCCGCCAGCGCTTCGGCCACGGCCG
>Ga0105854_1001039_pt1 | contig 11606 bp, 11 predicted proteins | sample OrgsoiDNA_201058_FD_89679 | JGI IMG/M metagenome (GOLD analysis project Ga0105854, IMG submission 89679) | Permafrost soil microbial communities from the Arctic, to analyse light accelerated degradation of dissolved organic matter (DOM) -... | ecosystem: Environmental > Terrestrial > Soil >... | reverse complement strand
GCTACATAACCGCTTTGTTAACGCGCCTTTAATTCTTACTCTTTATCTTGCACTTAAGCCGATATCACTATATGCTTAATAAATTTGGAGCGGGAAACGAGACTCGAACTCGCGACCCCGACCTTGGCAAGGTCGTGCTCTACCAACTGAGCTATTCCCGCAATAATCAGAACTTACTGATTTTTTTAACTATCTTCCGGCTGACCTTTGGCTGCCGTCTGATGCGATGCATTCTACTTACCTGACGCAATGAGTCAATAAAATTATCAACTACAGACGATCGTTTGACGCTTTTTAACTCAGTTTGATCAGGGTTCCAGCAAATCATGACGCGCCGCGTTCAAATATTGGAACATAGACCAGAAAGTGAGCACCGCGGCAATATACAATGCGCCTACGCCGACCCAAATGACAATTGCGTCATGGCGCCATAATAAAGCCACCAGCGATAACATCTGTGCCGTGGTTTTGACCTTACCAATCCAGGAAACTGCCACACTGCTGCGCTTGCCAATTTCAGCCATCCACTCACGCAGCGCAGAGATAATGATCTCGCGGGCAATCATGGTAGCCGCCGGTAACGTTATCCACCACGCATGAAAATGCTCAGCCACGAGAACCAGCGCCATTGCCACCATGACTTTATCTGCAACCGGGTCAAGGAAAGCGCCAAAACGTGTAGTCTGCTTCCAGCGGCGGGCCAGATAGCCATCGAACCAGTCAGTGATCGCTGCAAAGACGAAGATCAGTGCACAAGCCGTCGGTGCCCATGCATAAGGCAAATAGAAAGCCAGCACGAAAAACGGGATAAGTACAACGCGAAACAGGGTGAGGCACGTCGGTATATTAAATTGCATGGCGTAGGTAACTGTCTGTCTTGTGTGGTTATTATGAGTATGTTGCTACATCGCTCTTAGTGTTTCAACGCATTATGGATCTTTTCTGCCAACGCGTTGGAAATACCCGGCACCTGTGCAATTTCCTCAATACTGGCATTCAGCAATGGCTGAATCCCGCCCATATACTTCAGTAAAACTTGCCGACGTTTAGGGCCGACGCCTTCGATTTCTTCTAATGCACTGGTATTACGAACTTTTGCGCGTTTTTGGCGGTGTCCGGTGATGGCATGATTGTGCGAGTCATCACGGATATGCTGAATAAGATGCAATGCAGGAGAATCTGAAGGCAGTGAAATGCCCTCCCCTTCCGGCACGAAAAACAGCGTCTCAAGACCAGCCTTACGGTCAGCCCCCTTGGCAATGCCAATCAATAATGGCTTGGACTTATCCCAGGTCACATTGAGTGAGGAGAAGACATCAATCGCCATACCTAACTGCCCTTTACCGCCATCAATAAAAATGACATCAGGGATTTTTTTATCTTCTATGGCTTTGCCGTAACGCCGGGTCAGCACTTGCGCCATGGCGGCATAATCATCGCCGGGCGTAATACCGGTGATATTGTAGCGCCGGTATTCCGAACGTAGCGGCCCATTGGCGTCGAATACCACGCACGAAGCGACGGTTTGCTCGCCCATAGTATGGCTGATATCAAAACATTCCATGCGGTTAATTTCGGAAAGTTTGAGCGTTTTGGCAAGTTCGCTCATCCGTTGATGGATAGTAGACTGCTGGGACAATTTGGTCGTCAGGGCCACTGACGCATTGGTGCGCGCCAATTTGAGATATCGTGCCCTGTCCCCCCGCGGCTTACTCTGGATTAAAACTTTGCGCCCCGCCATCTCACTTAGCGAGTCTGCCAGCAGATCTTTCTCTGGCAGACTGAAATCCAGAAGAATTTCTCCAGGCAGCGTACGGGATTGACTGCCTTGCAAATAAAACTGCCCGACAAAGGTCTGAACCACTTCGCCCAGATCCGTTCCACCCGGGACTTTTGGGAAATAACTGCGGCTGCCCAGCACCTTGCCCTGACGGATAAACAGTACGTGCAGGCATGCCATACCGGATTCAAAGGAAACACCGATAACATCCAGGTCTTCACTGTTACCTGAGACAAATTGACGTTCAGTAACGCGACGCACCGCCTGAATCTGATCGCGGATACGCGCCGCCTCTTCAAAACGCAGGGACTTACTGGCCTCTTCCATACGCTCGATCAGATTATTCAGAACTTGCTGGTCCTTACCTGAAAGGAACAGGCGCACGTAATCAACCTGTGCTTTGTACTCTTCTTCGCTGACCAGTCCTTTTACGCATGGACCAAGACAGCGGCCGATCTGATATTGCAGACAGGGGCGCGAACGATTGCGGTAAACACTGTTTTCGCATTGACGAATCGGGAAAAGTTTTTGTAACAACGCCAAAGATTCACGCACCGCATAGGAATTAGGGAAAGGACCGAAATATTCCCCTTTGGCGTGTTTGGCGCCCCGGTGGATTGAAATCCGCGGGTGGTTATCAGCACTTAAAAAGATCAGTGGATAGGATTTATCATCACGCAGCAGCACGTTGTAACGTGGCTGATAGAGTTTGATGTAGTTATGTTCAAGCAGCAGCGCTTCCGTCTCGGTATGGGTCACCGTGACATCGATATGCGCGATATTTTTTACCAGGGTTTCGGTTTTACGGCTCGAAACCTGCAGACGAAAATAGCTGGAAAGACGTTTTTTCAGGTCTTTCGCTTTACCGACATAAATAACGGTTCCACTGGCATCATACATTCTGTAGACGCCCGGTTGGCTGGTGACCGTACTTAGAAAGGCCTTTGGATTAAAGCGTTCATCACTCACTGCCAGATAAAGTCTCCGCGTTGAACAAACCGTGCCGGATAGCAAGGTGCGTCAATTCAACGTCGCCGCTGATATTTAATTTACTAAACATGCGATAACGATAACTGTTAACTGTCTTCGGACTCAAGTTAAGTTGTTCCGAGATTTCATTAACTTTTTGACCTTTGGTAATCATCAGCATGATTTGCAACTCACGTTCGGAAAGGCTGTCAAACGGCGTTTCGGATTGTGGCGCAATCTGGCTAAGCGCCATCTGCTGGGCAATATCGGAAGCAATATAACGCTGACCGGAGTCCACCAGGCGGATTGCATTAACCACTTCCTGTGGCGCAGCCCCCTTACTCAGATAGCCGTAGGCGCCCGCCTGCATGACTTTCGCTGGCAACGGGTTCTCAGTATAGATAGTGAGCATGATAATCTTGATGTCAGGGGAGAAACGGACAATTTTTTTCGTCGCTTCTAACCCGCCGATCCCCGGCATATTCATATCCATCAAGACAATATCTACATCGTTGCTGCGACACCATTTCACGGCGTCTTCGCCACACTGGGCTTCACCCACAACTTTGATGCCTTTGATATCTTCTAAAATGCGTCGGATCCCTGCGCGCACCAGTTCGTGGTCATCAACAAGAAGAACGCTAATCAAAGAGAATTCTCCAAAAATAAAGGCGACACACAGTCATGTTTTCATGGCTTGTCGGCAGGCGATATTACGTAGAATACGTGAATAAAGAACTTTGGACAGCTTGACAACCAAGAGAGTGCAGCATTGACAGGTCGATTATGAGGCTGCTGACCTGGCTGTCAGATATTGACAGCGGAAATAAATAAAACATCGTATAAAACGTTAATTTAATTAACGACAGCATTTTACTCCATACATCTGTAGTTGACCACGTAATGTCTGTAAAAAAATGCGATTGTGCATGTAAAAGTAAAATGCCATCAACGTTAAAAAACATTTAAGAAAAAGCACAGATAAATCATACAGAAAAGTCATTTTCGAGTCCGTTTTTGGAATCGTTGTAAATCAGACCGGGGCAGCCTTACTCGAATGGGGATATCCCCTCCAATAGCGCTCAAATAAACAACGGAGCTTGGGGCAGATATTTTTGTCATATTAAAATATATTATTAGTAAGCCCAAAAAAGAGGCATTTTGAATGAATAAATTTCTCTTTAAACATGAATCATTCTCAACCTCATTAAAAAGTTATGTATCCGTGCGGCCATACTGACGTCAGTGCTTTGAAACTCAGTGCTGCACGAAGTTTGGAATGATTGTGTTAGAATACGGCCACTTTGTTTCCGGCTACCAGAAAAAGCCTGAAAATCCTATTATTGAATTGAGCTGTGCACAGCTTTGGAGTCCAAATGAGTAACTGCGATTTTACCACTGAAGCCAATGTCGAAACGCTGGCAACAGAGGTGGCCTGTCTGAAAGCCACTCTGACCCTGATGTTAAAAGCGATCGGCCAGGCCGATGCTGGCAAAGTCATGCTGAATATGGAAAAGTTTGCCGCTCAGATGGAAGATGAAAAACAAGCCGATATCTTCAGAAACTCTCTGCAGCAGATCAAGTTTGCCTACCGTCAGTAAGTTCTCATAAGACTTGCCCTACAGGCCCGCACTGAAGTGGGCCTGCCTTTTCCAGTATTCGTCTCCTGCAGTAACCCTATCTCTGTCCTGACCCGCGGCCCGATCTCTGCTAAAATCAAACCTCCACTTTCTCTACCAGACTTTTGCTCCGCTAAAAGGTCTAAAACAGGAAAAGATGATGAGCGAGAACAACAGTGACAACAAAACGAAGGCTGATGAAGTGCATATCAGCGACGGTCTGGCGAAACTGCATGAAGTCGCCGAAATGATGACCGAAGAAGAGTTGCAGCAAAAAGCAGAAGAAGCCAAACAGGCAGTTGAAGACGCAAAAAATAACCGTCACAAATAGTCTGCCCGCCTTTGGTTTTCATTGGCTGTCTGGCTACGGGCAGCCACAATATTCGGTCTCCAGTGCCTCTTTTTAGCAACGTTCAGCCGGGAAATCTCTCGCAATGCATAGTTCCCCTCTCGCCCCTTTTCAGGCGATAGCCTCACTTGCCGTTGAATATAAGCACGGCGATGAAGAACCCCGGCATAGTCACCGCTGTTCGCAACTGATTCACGTACGCCACGGCGTGGTGGAAGTCAGCACCTCGTTGGGGATCTGGATGGTCCCACCGGGACGCGGCGTCTGGTTGCCTGCCGGGGTCGAACACCGCTTACGCTTTATCGGCGGCGTACAGGCCCGGACTCTCTACGTTGACCCACTGGCCCGCGCCGATTTGTCTTCACAATGTCAGGTTGTACAAATTTCCCCCCTGTTGCGTGAATTGATTTTCGTCTCTCTGAGCATTCCTGCTGACTATCATTCCGGTGGCCGCGATGAACGCATCATGGAACTGTTGCTCGACGAACTGCGCCTGCTTCCGGTATTGCCCCTGCATCTGCCTGAACCTAAAGAGAGCCAGTTGCTGGAGATCTGCCAGCAAATCCGCCACTCGCTCTCTTCCCCGTGGGAACTCGAAGAGGTTGCCACGCAGCTCAACATCAGTGGCAGAACATTGTCGCGCCGATTTCAACGCGAAACGGGACTGCGATTCAGTGATTGGGTCAGGCAGGCTAAGTTGTTAGCGGCATTACATGCGCTGGCGACAGGAAACTCCGTGCTGGATGTCGCACTGGAACTGGGCTATGACAGCCCCAGCGCCTTTAGTGCGATGTTTAAACGCGCGCTGGGCGTATCACCCAGTGACTATTTTGCTCTGGAACTTCCTCTGCCGGCACCTCAAAGTAAAAACTGAGCGGCCGCATTGAACAACGCCTGTAACGATGCGCTGGAAACGTCACTATCAATGCCTACCCCGTAGCGTGTTTCACCCTGTTTACGCTGGCAACTCACATACGCCACGGCACGGCTGTGGCTCTGATGCCCCAGCGTATGTTCATGGTAATCACCAATCTCAATTTGAACATCAAAATGGCGGATCAGGGCATCAACTGCCCCCGACAGTAAACCGTTCCCCGTCCCTGATAATACCTGCTCCTTACCCTGATAGTTCACCCGCGCACTAAAGTGATAAGCATTGTGCTCATCACTGCGGATGTCATACCCCTGCAGCTTCAGTACCGGTTGCTCCACCAGCCCGTAACGCTGACGGAAGAGACGCCACACGTCGCTGGTACTCATCTCTTTGCCGGTTGTATCTGTTTCGCGCTGTACGGCTTTACTGAACTCAATCTGCAAGCCTCGCGGTAATTTCAGGCCATGATTCTGCTCCAGCAACCAAGCTGCGCCACTCTTACCTGACTGGCTGTTAACCCGGATCACGGCTTCATAGCTGCAACCGACATCAGCGGGGTCCAGCGGCAAATAGGGTACCTGCCAGCGGGCATCACCACGGCTATTTTGTGCAGCGAAACCTTTTTTAATGGCATCCTGATGCGAGCCGGAAAACGCCGTGAACACCAGTTCACCAGCATAAGGATGGCGCGGATGTACAGGCAACTGATTACACTGCTCAACGACTTCAACAATCCTTTGCAAGTTACTGAAATCCAGTCCCGGCGCCATTCCCTGAGTATAAAAATTCAGTGCCAGCGTTACCAGGTCAACATTACCGGTACGTTCTCCGTTACCAAACAGGCAGCCCTCCACTCGGTCAGCACCTGCCAGCATCGCCAGCTCGGCGCAGGCCACACCCGTTCCGCGATCGTTATGTGGATGAACACTGATTGACACCTGCTGACGACGGCTGAAGTGACGGCAGAACCACTCAATCTGGTCGGCATAAATATTGGGTGTACTGACCTCGACCGTGGCAGGAAGATTGATGATCATCGGGCGCTGGGCGTCCGGTTGCCAGATGTCAGCCACCGCCTCGCAGATCTCCAGAGCAAAATCCAGTTCAGTAAAGCAGAAGGTTTCCGGGGAATATTCAAAGGTCCACTGAGTTTGCGGGTTCTGCTCGCACAGCTGTCGAATCTGTTTTGCACCACGCACCGCAAGCTCACAGGTTGCGCTTTTGTCTTGATTAAATACCACATCACGGAAAATCGGTGCCGTCGCGTTATAGAGATGCACAATGGCGCGGGGAACATCTTTCAGAGCCTCAAATGTGCGCTCAATCAGGTCAGGTCGGGAAGGCGTTAAAACCTGAATGTAGACATCATCAGGAATGACCTTCTCTTCAATCAATCCCCGGACAAAATCAAAATCCGTTTGCGAAGCCGAAGGGAAAGCTACTTCGATCTGTTTAAAGCCACATTCAATCAGCAGATCGAAGAACAACCTTTTACGCTCATTGTCCATGGGCTCGGCCAACGCCTGGTTCCCATCTCGCAGATCGCTTGAACACCACTGCGGCACCTTATTGAGCACCTTGCCAGGCCATTGTCGATCGGCCAGGTTGACGGGTGGAAACGGAAGATATTTCTGCGAAGGGTCGGCTAACATAGTGATTCTCCATTCAACGCTGCTGACCTCATGCCGCAGCCTGAAAAGAGTATGGCGTAACCGGAAACAACGCGCGCCCTGCTAACTGACATCAACCCGTGCGTAACGGACAAAGCGCCAACAATAAGTGCAAAGCAGGTAGCTGCGGGTTACCGGCTGGCGGTAACCCACGCCCAATTACTCTTCTTCTGCTTGTTCAGCGACAAAACGGGTCACTTTGAGCAGGCGATCAAACTGGGCCAGGATCATATCCACATCGGACTGCAAAATATCCTGCGAAGACTGAGCGGCCGCCAATACGGCATTGTGAATATTTTCGGACAAGTCATCTGTCGCATCTTTGCCCGCCGAAAGCACCAGCGCAGCGATTAACAGAGATTGTGCTTCAACCTGAGCCACCAACTCTTTGGACTCCACTTCAACCTTTGACAATTTGATCAGCACATCAATCATCAGATTCTTCATTTACGTACCCCTGGTTAACACTGCGAAACTGAAAATAGCACTGATTGTTCAGGTGCGGTAGCTATCGCTGTCACACCTTGATGATATAGGCCAGATGGCCCTTTCCTGCCAGAAACGCTGACAAAAACCTCAACACCACCCCACCCCTTTTCAACCTATGCTAAGTTGAAGAGATACCGACGGCAAAAGCGCAGTACCGTCAGGGGAGGATGTATGATTTTCCAGAAAGGCAGCATAGTGAAGCACCAGTCTGGCGAGATAAAAGGTGTGATTACCAATATCTTTGAGTCTCTGTCAGGCGACGTATCCTATTACATCTCCTGGGGAGATGGCACTATCAGCCTGCATCGCGAAAGCGAAATTCGCTGGGCAAGTGTAGACACTCCTCTGGAGATTAAAAATTTCTACGAGAAATAAGTGCCAATATTAAGTAATATTAGCTTCCTTATATAAGCAACCAAGATAAGCCATTCATGATCATCAAACCTAAAATTCGCGGTTTTATCTGTACGACCACTCACCCGGTAGGCTGTGAAGCCAACGTCCGTGAGCAAATTGCCTACGTGAAAGCGCAAGGCAAACTTAAAGACGGGCCAAAACGCGTCCTGGTCATCGGTGCCTCTACGGGTTATGGGCTTGCCTCAAGAATTAATGCCGCTTTCGGCGCAGACGCTGCCACCATTGGTGTGTTTTTCGAAAAACCGGGCAGTGAAGCCAAAACCGGTTCCGCCGGCTGGTACAACGCTGCCGCTTTCGATAAAGCAGCCAAAGAAGAAGGTCTGTATTCCAAAAGCGTTAACGGTGATGCATTCTCCAATGAATGTCGTGACACCGTTATCAACCTGATTAAGCAGGATCTGGGTCAAATCGACCTGGTGGTTTACTCGCTGGCATCACCGGTGCGTAAAATGCCTGAAACCGGTGAAGTTGTCCGTTCTGCCCTGAAACCTATCGGCGAACCGTACCAGTCCACTGCGCTGGACACCAACAAAGACAAACTGGTTTCTGCCGTGGTAGAGCCTGCCAATGAGCAGGAAATCGCCGACACTATCAAAGTGATGGGCGGACAGGATTGGGAACTTTGGATGGATGCGCTGGCAGACGCAGGCGTGCTGGCAGATAAGGCCAAATCGGTGGCCTATTCCTACATTGGTACTGAGTTGACCTGGCCGATTTACTGGCACGGTACGCTCGGCAAGGCCAAAGAAGACCTGGATCGCGCCGCCCACGCTATCGACAGTAAACTGAAAGCCAAAGGCGGCTCAGCCAACGTTGCCGTACTCAAATCGGTGGTAACTCAGGCTTCTGCTGCAATCCCGGTTATGCCGCTTTATATCTCTATTGTGTTTAAAATCATGAAAGAGCAAGGCATTCACGAAGGATGTATCGAACAAGTGCATCGCCTGTTTGCCACCAAACTTTATAACGGCCAGACGCCTGCCACTGACGATCAAAACCGTCTGCGTCTTGACGACTGGGAACTGCGCGAAAATGTGCAAAAAACCTGCGGCGAGATCTGGGCACAGATCAACGATGACAACATCTATGAACTGACCGATTACAAAAGCTATAAAGAAGAGTTCCTGCGTCTCTTTGGCTTTGGCCTGAATGGTGTCGATTATGATGCTGACGTCAGCGCAGAAGTGAATTTCGACGTTATCGAATTAGTCTAAACCTTAATTCAACGCTGATTCTTTGATCTTTAAAGCCTGCTAAATAGCAGGCTTTTTTATTCGCTCAATGCCCGGAAATAGAACTTACTCTCCCGCCAGAAATAATGAGTCATAAATAACCTATCAGAAAAACAATAAACAAATTGAAAAGCAGCAATGACTCTATGGAGACGAAGATCGGGTACAAGAAGAAAATGAGGGGCACAGCAGGAAGGCTAACATATTGATTTGTTGGTGGGTCGTGGCGGGTTCGAACCGCCGACCAATTGATTAAGAGTCAACTGCTCTACCGACTGAGCTAACGACCCAACGCGACGAATTATTCTCCTCTGCCGTGCATATGTCAAACATTGCCCTGTTCTTTTGCACTCTTATTCAGGCATTAATGTGATTATCATCACAACGAAAAAGGTATTATTTCCGACTTTGTCATCATTTATTGCCCAGTTAACATTCAACCACAAAATATGTAAAAAATACTATACGCTTTTCTCGGTATTAATTTTCATGCTCGTTATAATAAGTGAGTTTTTAACATTAGTATTACAACACCTCTTGGTACGAACCAGGAGACACGGCTTTAAAAAGAGCCATTCAGAGCTCAAAAGAAAAACATAGCGATAGGGGCTCAGGCATATCGCTGGATTGGAAAACAGGAATCAACACGACATGCAAGAAGAGACAAAAATCCTCACAAAGCCGCAAGAGGAGAGCGCATACAGCCTGCAGCGTAACCTCAGCAACCGGCATATTCAGCTTATCGCTATCGGTGGTGCTATTGGTACGGGTCTTTTTATGGGCTCGGGGAAAACCATCAGTCTGGCAGGACCGTCCATTATATTCGTCTACATGATCATCGGCTTTATGCTGTTTTTTGTGATGCGAGCGATGGGTGAATTGCTGCTCTCTAACCTCGAATATAAATCCTTCAGCGACTTTGCCGCTGACCTGTTAGGCCCCTGGGCGGGCTATTTCACCGGCTGGACCTACTGGTTTTGCTGGGTGGTGACCGGCATCGCCGACGTCGTCGCTATCACGGCCTATGCTCAGTTTTGGTTCCCCGGACTGTCACAGTGGATCGCCTCTCTACTTTGCGTTGTGGTGTTACTGACCCTGAATTTAGCCACGGTGAAAATGTTTGGTGAGATGGAGTTCTGGTTCGCGATGATTAAAATTGTCGCCATTGTTGGGCTGATCATTGCCGGGCTGGTGATGGTACTGACCCACTTTCAAACGCCAACCGGCTCGGTCGCCGCCTTCAGCAATCTGTGGAATGACGGCGGATTTTTCCCTAAAGGGATCAGTGGATTCTTCGCCGGTTTTCAGATAGCCGTCTTTGCATTTGTTGGAATCGAGCTGGTCGGCACCACTGCCGCAGAGACCAAAGATCCAATGAAATCCCTGCCGCGTGCCATCAATGCCATCCCGGTGCGTATCATCATGTTCTACGTGTTCTCACTGATCGTCATCATGTCAGTCACGCCGTGGAACTCCGTCGTACCTGACAAGAGCCCGTTCGTTGAGCTGTTTGTAATTGCCGGTCTGCCGGCAGCAGCCAGTATTATCAACTTCGTAGTGCTGACGTCAGCAGCCTCGTCGGCCAACAGCGGCGTATTCTCCACCAGCCGTATGCTGTTTGGTCTGGCGCAGGAAGGCAATGCGCCAAAGGCGTTTGGCAAACTCTCCTCCCGGGCAGTACCGTCAAATGGGTTGACCTTCTCCTGCCTCTGCCTGCTGGGTGGCGTGGTACTGATCTATCTTATCCCGAATGTCGTCACCGTCTTCACGCTGGTGACCACGGTGTCAGCCATTCTGTTTATGTTCGTGTGGACCATTATCCTCTGCTCTTATCTGGTCTACCGCCGCCAGCGCCCCCAGTTGCATGAAGCGTCAATCTACAAAATGCCACTCGGCAAACTGATGTGCTGGGTCTGCATGGCGTTCTTCGTCTTCGTTTTGGTGTTACTGACCTTACAGGACGACACCCGACAGGCGCTGATCGTCACCCCTCTGTGGTTTGTCATTCTTGGGATTGGCTACTGGCTGCGCAGCAGAAAGCGTAGGGCCTGAGAGTCCTGATAGAAATAGAAAAGGAGCCTTTCGGCTAATGCTGGTCACTTAAGGTGACCAGCATTGTTTTTTAAAGGATATTTCGACCTTTTTTCTCTCACTTCCCTTGCATATTCACGCTCACGCCTCGAGGGGAGTTTTAGCATCGCTGCGTT
>Ga0105854_1001037_pt1 | contig 11624 bp, 14 predicted proteins | sample OrgsoiDNA_201058_FD_89679 | JGI IMG/M metagenome (GOLD analysis project Ga0105854, IMG submission 89679) | Permafrost soil microbial communities from the Arctic, to analyse light accelerated degradation of dissolved organic matter (DOM) -... | ecosystem: Environmental > Terrestrial > Soil >... | reverse complement strand
CCAATTGACCGTGGCTGATTACCCGACTTTACGCGGCTAAGCGGTGAACAGCAAACCCTGCCGCCTGTTGCAGCTCGATGTGCTGCGCGGCCTGGCCGTGTTTGGCATCTTGCTGGTGAACGTGTGGGCCTTTGCCTGGGGCAGCTTGTCCTTGCGCTACGGCACCCTGGCACCCGATGCGCCGTGGCTGGACCGGGCCGCCATCTTTTTTGTGGCGGCGTTCGCCGAACTCAAGTTTTATCCCATCTTTGCTTTTTTGTTCGGCGCCGGTTTTGCGCTGCAGACACGTTCGCTGAAACGTCAATTGGGAACCTGGCCGGCGGCGCAAGCGGCGTATCAAAGGCGCTTGCGCTGGCTGCTGGTGTTCGGCCTGCTGCATGGCTTTTTGATCTGGAGCGGCGACGTGCTGGCCTCGTATGCGGTGGCCGGCATGCTGATCCTGCCGCTGGCGGCTGCTCGCCTGAGCCGCGTGCGCAACCGGGCCTGGCTGGTCGCGGGCGGCTTTCTCTTGTTCATATGCCTGCTATATCCGTTTGGCGCCAGGGTCAGCCCGCAAGCTATCGCCGAAGAGTTGCAAACCTTTGCCAATCGTTATGCCACGTACACGCAAGGTGGGCTGGCTGCCGTGGCGTCGCTGCGCGCGCGCGATTATGCGATGCAGCTGCTGTACGCCATCGTGATGCTGCCGCACATCATTGCGCTGTTCCTACTGGGGATATTGGCCGTGCGTTTCGGCTGGCTGGTGCAGCCTCAGCGCCACCGTCAGCTATGGCGCTGGGTATTGCTTGTCGGGCTGGTTGTAGGCTTGCCGTTCAATCTGCTATCGGCCAGCGCCACCTTGTGGCAAACCTTGTCCCCATATCAAACCTTGTTGAACGAACCCCTGTTCGGCGTCCTGCTCTTTATCGGCGGACCGCTGCTGGCGGCGGGCTATGTGGCGGCGCTGATGCTGGCTGGTCCCTTCATGCTGCAATGGCTGGGTTCCTGGCTGGCGCCCGTGGGGCGCATGGCGCTGACCAATTACCTGCTGCAATCATTCATTGGCACCTGGTTGCTGCAAGGCCCCGGCCTGGGCTGGGCCGCGCGCCTGAGCCCCGCCGGGATGCTGGGCTTGACCGTGCTGATCATGGCGGGGCAGGTGGTGTTGAGCCGTTACTGGCTCAGGTATTTCAGGCAGGGGCCGTTTGAAGCGCTGTGGCGCAGTCTGGCAAGGCTACCTTCGGCTTACAAGCCGAACTGACTAGCGATGCCTTGCATGAAGGTGGCGTCATCGCTGGCATGGCGGGCGGCGATCAGTGCACGCGCATCGTTGCCGGCGATGTAACGCAGCTGCCGTGAGCCGTCTGTTGCTGCCTGATAAATGACTTCAGCCACTGCAGCCGGATCGCCACCGGCCGGGTAGTTTTGCCGTATTGCTTCGAATTTGCGTACGAAAGGCTGGTATTCGGCCAGGCTGGCCTCGTTATTGAAATCAAAGGAAGCACCGCCGAATTCGGTGGCCATATGGCCGGGCGTGACGATCTTGACCGTTATGCCGATGGCGCCAAGCTCAAAGCTTAACGCTTCCGACAAGCCTTCCACGGCAAATTTGCTGCCGCAGTACAGGGAGCTCAAGGGAAAACCGGCCTTGCCCGCAGGCGAAGAGATATTGATGACGATGCCTTTCCCCGCGCCACGGAAAAGCGGCAGCACGGCCTTGGTCGTTTCCAGTAAACCGATGACGTTGGTGTCGAACTGGCGCCGGATCTTTTCCGCTGGCGTCGCCTCGAGCGGTCCGCTGGCACCATAGCCGGCATTGTTCAGCAATACATCGATGTTGCCGAAGTGCTCGATACCTGCTGCGATGGCCGCATGGATCGATTCCCCATCCCGCACGTCGAGTCGGGTCACGAAAACATTGTCCAGCGCGGCGAGTGCCGCTCCCCGTGCCGGGTCGCGCATGGTGGCGATCACGTTCCAGCCCCTGGCCTGGAAATGCCGCGCGGTGATGTTGCCGATGCCGCTGCTGGCGCCGGTGATCAGTATGGTCTTGTTCATATTGCCGTGTCCTTGTTGGTCATGCCAAATGGCAGGAGAGTACTTTGCCGGGCCGGTGGCGCGCCGTCATCGGCGAAACGCGCCAATGCGGCTGCCGATCGCGCCTATGTCCGTTGAGATGATTGCAGGCACGCTACAATTACTGCCTATGCCCGATACCAGCTTGCACTATCACCGCCCTGGCCATGCCGTTGCCAGCCTGCATCCGCTGGGCTGGCGCTTGCTGCTGGCCGATTTACGGATACCCCAGTCACGCTTGTTACGGCGCGCTGGCTTGCCCCTCGATTTGCTGCAGGGTGAGCGGCGGCAGATTGCCATCGCGGATTACTATTGTCTGTGGCTGGCACTGGAGCAAGAAACGGCCGCTGCAAGGTTGCCCTTGCCACTATTGATCGCCGAGGCCATGTCGGTCGAGTGGTTTGACCCTGCCGCGTTTGCCGCGCTGTCCAGCGTGGATCTGGACATGGCGTTGTCCCGGCTGCAGAAATTCAAGCGCCTGTGTTCACCCGTGGTACTCGACGTCGCCCGCACGGAGGCCCGCACGCAAGTCACGCTGACATGGCGCGACAGGACCTTGATACCGCCGCCCGTGCTGGTGGCCGCTGAAATTGTATTTTTCGTGCAATTGGCGCGCCTGGCGACACGTGGCGCCATCGTGCCCTTGCGTGTGGTGCTGCCCCGGTCCCTGGTACGCATGGCTGACTATGCTCCATATTTTGGCGTGGTGCCGCTGCCGGGAGTGATCCATGGCCTCACTTTCAGTGCCGAGGATGCGCGCGCTCCCTTTATGACTGCCAATGACAGCATGTGGGCCTTTTTCGAGCCCGGCCTGCGCCAGCGCTTGCACGATATCGACCAGGGCGCCAGCACAGCCGACCGGGTGCGCGCCGCCTTGCTGGAATTGCTACCGGCAGGCGTCTTCGCGCTGGGCGCGGTCGCACGCAAGCTTGGCTTGAGCACGCGCACCGTGCAGCGCAAGCTGCAGGCGGAAGGACAGCATTATCAGCAGACTCTGGACGGGCTGCGCCTGGAGCTGGCCCTGCATTATCTGAAGAATGCGTCGATGTCGGGCGCGGAAATTGCCTTGTTGCTGGCTTTCGATGACGGTAATTCTTTTGTGCGCGCATTTCAGTCATGGACGGGCACTACGCCGCATCGCTACCGGATGCAGGCGCAAGCGCCTGTTCAATCCCAGTCGAAAGAAGCTTGAGCGGAAGGTGGTGCAAGTGATTTGACTCTGGCCGCCGCTACCAGTGGATTATCGACTATATGCCATTCAAACAATGCCGTAGCGAGCATGCAGCTGCGCGCCAGGTGCAGCGCCGCGTCGGGCGTCAATTGTGGATCGAGCCAGCGCCAGGCATCTTCGCGGCTGACAGCGACGGGGCGTCGGTCGTGGATATCGACCATGCCGCCCATGCTGTCGGCCGTGACCAGCACGAAACCGGCTTCTTCACGGTTGTGTAAATAGGGGCCGAAATGGGCCATGGCCAGCAGGAACAGGGGCGCGCGGTCCCGGCGGTGGATATGCCAGGGCTGTTTCGCGCCTTTTTCGCCCGTCCATTCATACCAGCCCGAGACGCAGACGATGCCACGTCCCGCCCGCAGCAAGGGCTTCCAATACGCACCGCTAAGTTTTTCCAGTCTTGCATTGATGGCAATCGGGATTTTCTTCTTGCCGGGCATGGCTGCAGCTGCAGTGGCCCAGGCCGGCCGGTAGCCCCAGAACACATCGTCTATGCGGCGTACGCCGTCCTGGATATGCAAAACGGGCCGGTAAGTGCCGGGCGCTACATTCAGATACGGCTCAGCCTCGCTGTCGAACACCGCGTCGGTCCAGTCCATCGCTGACGCCAGTTCACGCGCCGTCGTATTTTGATTGAGTCGTCCACACATGGCGAAATCATACCTGATCGCCGGTGTTTTCATGCATGCCGACGGCGCTTCGGCATGAGTGTGGTCAAGCGCACAGACTATCCACACGGCAAGGCGCAGACTGGACTTCTGTCAGGTGGCTGACGCTTTTTATGCGGAGGAATTATGACTTTGGAAAACCCGACCACCCACAAAGGTTTTACCATCAGTGCCACGGCCCGTCAGCGCCGTGATGGCCGCTGGGTAGGTTCATTTGTCAGCCAGAACCTTGCCTGCGGCGCGTACGAAGATACCTGCGATTATGAAGATTGCAGCAATGAACGCGAAGCACAGCAAGTGGCGCTATCGGTCGGCTGGCGTCTGGCCGATGCAGGCCCAGCCCGTTAAGTATCCACCAAGCATCCACTAAGCATCAACGGTCAGGGCTTGCGTGCTTTCTGGCGAAATCCCAGCACCAGGGCGATGGCTGGGCATACCAGCACCGTCGCCAGCCTGACGGCGAGCAGCGCGGAAATGCTCTCGTCTAGTATGTGTGGCAACAACAGCAACAGCGGCACGGAAGGCACGCTGGCGGCAAAGAAGAATAGATACCAGGAGTGACCATTCTTTTTGGCCAGCAAGGCAACCAGCGCGCAAATGATCAGGAAGGCCAGCGGCCAGTTTATTGTATCCATCAAGGCAAGGTCTCATCAGGTCAGGGAAAGCCGGGGAGGGCAGTAGAGCGCCCCCAGCGGTGCCGATGATTATACCTGCGCAGCCGCTGGCCTTCCTGGCCTTCAGTGACCGGCCAGGTTCGATGGCTGTGGCGCCGGTTTTTCAGCACCAGGCGTATCGGCAGGGGGCAACAAGGCCTTGATGGCGCCATTGAAGATCATTTCCTGCGCATACGCCGACGCCTCGATCAGCGCCGCATGCACGGACTTGAAGCTGCTATGCGTTTCAATCAGAATGGGCTTGGCATACACCTGCGCCGTATCGCCTCGCCGGCTGAGCAATATCAGTCCCCGGTAACGCCCATCCTTCTCCAGCGCCCCCGTGACATGGAATTCATAGCCCTTGATATGGTGTTTTTGTTGCTGATCCATAGTGTGACCCATAGGATGCTATTGCTAGCCCTCATTGTCCCGGTCTTGACCCGCCGTTCGATTCAAAACTGCAGAGTATTTGATATTTATCAAAACTAAATTATCAAATGCACACCTCGATCTAAAAGTCACAGCGCCTGACAAAACCGTCGCGAGCGGCAGGTAGAGGCGGCTAAGAAGCGCAATCGTACGCATGTACGGTGAGCATCGCAGGCCGCCTATACCAACGCGCAGCAGGTTTGGTCCGGCGCCAGCTAACCTGCGCGGATGGAACGTAGTTGCTGGGCGGTTTCCTCGATCTCCCGGTACGCTTCCTGCACATAGCCATCGATCGGATGCGCATCCATCCAGGCGTAATACGCCTGTTCATCGTGCCGGATGCCGAACGGCACGTGATGGTCGCGTATCGATGCGGCGGTTTCGCGTACCAGTGAGGCAAACAGCAGCTCCAGTGTTTCCATGAAAGTCACCTGTGTAGCGTGAGCTAAGAGATCTCAATGTAGCATAATGCGCGGGCGCGCAGCGCCGCTGTCAGCGGCGTGCGCCTGTTCAGGCGGTGTGCCCGATATGTTCGTACAGGATCACGCAGCCGATGATGATCAGGATGGCGCCGCCGACCAGTTCGGCGCGGCGGCCGGCCACGGTGCCCAAAACTCTGCCCAGCATCACGCCCAGGGTGACCATCACGAAGGTGGAAAAGCCGATGGCGGCGGCAGTGACAATGATATTGGCGCCCAGCAAGGCCAGGCCGGCGCCCACCACCATGGCGTCGATGCTGGTGGCAAAGCCGGTCACGGCCAGTACCCAGAAAGAATGCTTCTGCGCGGGCGCCTCGTCGGCGTCGGGTGTGGCGAGAGCGTTGCGTATCATCAAGAGGCCGATGATGGCCAGCAAGCCGAAGGCGATCCAGTGGTCCCAGGCTTCCACATAAGGCGCGGCCACCCGGCCCAGCGCCCAGCCGATCACGGGCGTGATGGCTTCGATCACCCCAAAGATGAGCCCGGTTCGCAAGGCTTCCGACCAGCGCGGCTTGTGCAGCGCTGCGCCCTTGCCGACAGCGGCGGCAAAGGCATCGGTGGACATGGCAAGGGACAGGGCGGCGGTGGCGGCAAAATTCATCAGAGACTTTCAGTGAGGCATGGCTGGGGCCGAAGCCCCCGCGATTTTACCCCACCCACAGCACCACCAGCGAAGCGGCCAGGCAATACGCGCCAAAGAAATGCCAGCGGCCCTGTTCCAGCCAGCTCGACAGCCAGCGCAGGGCCAGCAAACCCGCCAGGAAAGACAGCACCATGCCAATCAGGCTCGGCGCAATCAGGTGGCCCACACCGCCGGCATGGGCGATGGTACCGTCGGCGATGGCTTTATAGAAACGCCAGCCTTCCTTGACGAGCACGGCTGGAGTCAGCACGACGGCCAGCGCGAAACTGAATTCTTCGGCGCGGCGTTGCGGCACGCCCATGGCGATGCCTGTGGAAATGGTGGCGCCGGAGCGCGAAAAACCGCGGAATGGCAGGCACAAGCCTTGTACGGCGCCGATGACGATGGCTTTCGGCACACTCAGCACACCGGTGTCGCGCGCTTTCATGCGCGACGACACGATGATGAGTACGCCAGCAGCCGCCAGTGCGGCAGCCATCAGCTTGGCATTGCCAAACAGGTGTTCGATTTCAAAGCCCGGCGTATCGGCCATCACCACATGGGTTATCAGTTTTAGTAAACCCAGGCCCACGATGCCCGTCATGGCCGTGGCGGCGACCAGCAGCAAGACATTGCTGCGGAAGGCTGCAGTCGAGCTGAAATAGGTGGCGCGCCAGGATTTCCAGAAGTACACGATGACGGCAAACATGGTCCCGGTATGCAACATCACCAGCAGCATGGTCAGTTCGGGCGAGGTCGGATCCAGTCCCATCAGCTTTTCAGCCATGATGACGTGGGCAGAGCTGGACACGGGCAGCAGTTCTGCGAATCCCTGGACGATGGAGAGGATGAATAATTGCAGGAAGGTCATGTTTTGTACTCGGGTAGGCGTCAGGCAGGAGAGTTTTCGTGCCGAAAAAACAGTGTATTTTATGGTCTTTCCGGCAGCGCATTTTACAGGGCAGGCCCGCGGCACACCGGCCATGGAACATTACAGTTTGTCCATGTTCGGCGGTTCATGGCTTAGTTTATCGTAACTGCGGGACGAAAGACTGCCCGGAATGCCTTCAGGGCGGCAGGCTGGTAAATCGTGCCATGGGTTTCATCCGGCATTTTTTCCACATGCCATAACAAGCCCGCTGGCGCCTGCTTGCGCAAGATGTCTTCCATACGCTGCACTTCGATGGCGATGCCTTTTTCGCTGCTGCTGGCCAGGTACAGGCTATGCTTGTCTGGCCCCTGTTTGGCCAGCAGGGCAGCGGCCTGGGCTGGCAAGGCGCTGCGGTTCCACCACAGGCTGGGATCGAAGGCCAGGTAATGGTCGAATAGTTGCGGTTCGAGTAAAAAGGTTTCCACCACGAACAGGCCCGCCAGCGACTCGCCGACGATGGCTGTTTCCGGCGTGGTGCGGTAGCGCCGTTTGACTTCCGGCATCAGTTCATCACGTATAAAGCTGCGATAGGCGGCCGAGCCACCCACCACGTGGGCGATCTTGCGGTCTTCGGGATTATCGGTCGGCCCCGTCAAGTCACGGCGGCGCTCGGTGTTTTGTATGCCGACCAGCATGAAGGGCCGCATCGTGCCATTCGCAACCGACACCTGCAGCAAGCCCGCGACGTGCAAGAAATCTTCCTGGATGCCGCCGTCCGGCATGTACAGCACGGGCAGCGGCGCATCGGGTGGCGTATCCCAGGCGCGCGCCACATATACATTGATGTGACGGGTTTCGCCCAGCGCTTTGGAGGCTATGGTAAAACTTTCGCCGATCACCAAAGGCGTGGCGCTGCTGGTAACGGCTGCAGTCTGGCTTGCCTGGGCGACCGCGTGATTGGCGCCCAGACATAGCAACAGGGCGGTGAAAAGGGAAAGGCGGGAGCGGCGCATGAATTCCTGTCAATAGTCAAAGATGGATGGCATGCGCGGAACATGAGCAGGCCATTGGCCCATTGTATTGACAGATTTATTTAATTGCCAAGAGTTTTCGGCTACGCACGACACCCTCTTTGTCGATCTCGTAGGACACCAGCAAGCTGCCATCGGTGGCGCAGGCGTGGCAGCTTTTCAGCGGCGTGGAAAACAGCAGGCTGTGGCCACCATCTTCGCTGTCCGTCGTGCCCACGAAGGAGGCTGGCGCAAACGGCAGCGAGTCAGGGTGGGCGCTGGCAAACGTGCGCCAGGTATCGGTGGCCCGGTCTTCATCGCGCAGCAGTTCCCAGTCTATATCGACGGCAGTGCCATCGCTGCTGACCAGCAGGCTGCCTTGATTGGTATTGGCGCGGAACGGATACGTTACCGTGGCCAGGCCAGCTTTGCCCAGCGGCCGCCAGGCGGAAATAAAGCCCGGATTGCCAGCGGCGACCAGCCCTTTTGCCGCCGCGATAGCTTGCGGACGGGCGCCGCTTTTTTGCATGGTGCGCAGCAGACAGGTATCGACAGCCTCTGCTTGCGCAGTGCGGCAGGCCGACAAGGAGCGTTCCGGCCAGATGGCGCGGGCGTCGACAGCGCTCGGTTGCTGGGCTTGTACCGCCGGCAAGGCGGTCAAACCGGACAGGGCCAGTATGGCAGGGCCTAACCATAGGCGAGGAGGTGTAGATAGCATCGAAGCTCCTTTCGAGATGGTAAGAAGCTATTATAAAAGATGCTCCTGTCCGCTTGCGCACTATAGGCTTACAAGTATTCCCAGATGTCGTTAAACGTTTCTCGTGCGAAATCATTACGCCACGCTTCCGTGCTCTTTTCGCGGCTGACAGGAAACACGGCGCTCCAGGTCTGTTGCGGGCCAGTTGCATAGCTGTCGGCAATTTTTTTCAGGCCGGCTTCGCATTGCTCAGCCTTGCAGCCGCTTTTGGCCAGTTGCTGCGCCGCCTGTGCCCACGACAACGGCGCCTTGACGATCTGGCATTCGAAACTGACGGCGGCAGTCTGGATGCCTCTCTCTTCTTTGACGGGTTCGGCGCCTGTGGTCTTGCAGATAGCGCCGTTTTTTGCCGCCAGCACATTCGCCGCCAGTTGCCGGGCTGCCGGGGTCAAACTCGCTTGCATCGCAGCCGGGAACAATCCGGCGATGGTCTTGCCCATTTCGATGGGAAACTCTGCCGCCGCTTTTCGCAGGTCGCTGAACGAGGCATATTCCGCAGGCTGATGGCCTGCCAGGCGGGTAGCACGCAGGTAATCGTTGAGAGCAGCGATGCTGGCCTCGTCTTCATTGACCACAGTCTTGATATACAGGTTCGCTACCTCGACCGGCGCCAGATCAGTGTTTGCAGTTTCTGCTGCTATGGCAGGCTGGGCCAGCGCCACGCTGGCCAGGGTTGCCAGCAAGGTGAGGGATTTTAAATACCGGGCTTGATGCATGCGTTTCTCCATATTAGTATGTTCATCGCCAAAATTACCTTAAGGAAATTTTGGCGAGCGCATTATATATGGTGAAATGAATAAGTTTGCACACTGCACGCACGGCTGGTTCAGGTGGCGCTGATTTTGGCCAGCAAGGCTTCCAGCAGTGCCTTGCGTTTGCCTTCCGCCTTGCGCGCCAGCGCCGCCAGCTTTTCTACCTTGCCCCAGATCGGGTACAGCACGCTTTCCACCTCGTAGCCTTCCATTCCCTCCACTTGCTGGTATAGAAGGCCCAGTTTCTCTACATCTTCCAGCTCGGCCTGCAGCTTGAGTTTTAACGAGTCGGTGGAGCGGCGCAGGCACGCCACCAGGGTTGCCACGGAACTGGCCGTCACGCCATATTGAATGGCAAACGCGGCTGTCATGGCGTCTTGCACCGATTGATGCTCTTCATCCACGTTTTCCATGTAATAGCCGAGCAAGGGGAAATTGCGTGCATCGGCCAGAGCCAGTCCGAAGACGGCATACGTACCAGGCATGCAATTTTTTTCGCCTTCCGTATCCGCATACCATTCGAATTGCCCTATGGCCGCGCGCGCATAGTCGTGCAGCAGCGGCTGCAGCGCCGGGTAGGCGAGGGCGTTGGCAAAGAAACGATGGGTATCCGATTTGGCCAGTCCCTTGAGCGGCAGATAGTTTTTTGCCTTGGACTTGAGCTTGATCTGGTAGCTTTTCGGGAAGCCTTGTTGCAGCAGCCGTGTGACGAAGAGCAGTGCCTGTTCGTAGGCGGATGCTTCCTCTTGCTTGATGGCGATGGTCATGACGGCAAAAATATCGTGGGCGCGGCATTCCACCTGCGCGGTTTTCAGCGCGATGGCGTCTGGCGCGAAATGGCCGCTGCCTTCGTTTTGCATGCGCATGGCGCGTTCGCTACCCAGCTGTTTGGCAATGTCGAGAAATTTCAAACCCTTTGCCTTGGCATAGCTGGGTTCATGCCGCAAGATCAGTACGGCGCCATATAACAGCAGGTCGATTTGGTCTGCGGCATTTTCGGCCGCCATACCTGGTTTAAGCGTATATTCCGCCGCGCGGTAGGCCGATGCCTGCACATCGTAATAGCGGGGCAGGAAATCGCTTTCCGCCCAGTCCACCACGGCTTGGGTGATATTTGAACGGTGTTCCGCCAGCGCTTGCGGACGCTCCCGGTTCAATTGCTGTATGCGCTCGAACTGAGCGATGGTCCAGGCCACATCGAGTACGGGGAACAGTTGCGTATCGAGCAGGTGTCGCGTCAAAAAGAACGATTCCAGCGGTTTCGTCGGTTTGTCGCCACGTAACTGTTTTTGCTCGATATACGTGTGTATGCGGTCCAGCAGCAGTTGCCGCTTGTTTTCGTTGAGGTATTCCAGCAAGGTCAGGTGCAGCTTGCCCTGGGCCGTCTGGAATTTCCCTTTGGCCGTAAAACGGTAGTCGATCAGCGGCGTGTCGGCCACCTCCGCCAGCCGCGCCTGTATCAGCGCGCGCAGTTGCGGGGCGATATTGTCGCGCAACTGTGCTTCGTCGAGGCGCGCCGGTGTCGCCGGCCGGTCATCATCGTCGAAATCCAGGTCGACATCGACGATGGTACGGCCCGGTTTGTAGTCGAGCAGGAAATCGCTGAAGATGCCCACTTGCAAGCTGGTGCGCTGCACGGCCTGTTCCAGGTCCGTGCGTAGTAAACGCTCATCGAACCAGGCGTGGATCGCCGACGTCATTTCTTCTGTGATCTGCTGTTCCAGTGCCGTCATTCCTGCATGCCTTTCTTGATGGATGATCGAGGTTGATGATCGATTCGCGCAGCATTATAAAACAGGCACCCAATTTGCCCCGTCAGCCACAGTGTGCGCATATTTGCATGCTGATAATCAAGTAAATGCAGGTATGGCTGGACGGGAATCTTGCATCTCGGTATTCTGCGGTTCTGATTGTTATTTCTACACAGAAATAAACGACGCAATTGTCAGCATCAGCGGCGGCCATGCCGGACCGCGTTGTAACAGGACAGTGCTGTCATCTATAAAAAGTAAAGAGGTTAGCCATGAGCGCAGAGAAGCATGTTGTATACGGTACAGAAGATTTGTTGATGAGTTTGTGCAACTCGGTAGTCCGGGT
>Ga0105854_1001034_pt1 | contig 11630 bp, 24 predicted proteins | sample OrgsoiDNA_201058_FD_89679 | JGI IMG/M metagenome (GOLD analysis project Ga0105854, IMG submission 89679) | Permafrost soil microbial communities from the Arctic, to analyse light accelerated degradation of dissolved organic matter (DOM) -... | ecosystem: Environmental > Terrestrial > Soil >... | reverse complement strand
GTGGGACGGCACTTCCGTCGTCTCCCTTGCCGCTATCACAGCAGCGGCGAGCACCGTGGTGGGTCACGAAATGTTACCGGGCCGTCTTACGAGCTTGGTATAGGAAAAGAGCCACAGATGAACAACCAGCAATTTCAGTTCGGCAACGTAAGCTACCTCGATGAGCATAGCCGGGAGGTTGGCATTCAGTCGACTGTGCGAGTGGGTATCAAAAGTGTTTTCACCAGCTGCAACTGCGGGCATTACTGGCTCGCGCAAACTGGAGCCGGCCTCGCCAGCGTAATCGGTGGTGTCATCATCGCCTGCCCTGAGTGCAAGGTGTCGGCCAAGGTCTCAGGCAGTGAACTGGAAGCGTAGGAAAACATGCCTAACTCATACACACTAGAACTTCGCCGCAAGCTGTTGCTCGCTCACTTTGAAGAGCGTTACGAGGAAGACTTAAAGCTGGCCCGCGAACGTAGCTCGTTCGTTGAGGTAACAGATGACATTATCGCAGGCAAACACGGTGCAATGACTGCGACAGTCACGTTGACCACCACGTTTAACGGCGAGTTGAGCAACGCCCGTGCGCTCTACGTATATCGGTTGGGCTCACCATCCGGTCAGCCGAAAGGTTGGCATTGCTATAACGATTGGAAAGACTAAACCGCGCAACGGAAAACAGGAGGAAAGTAATGGCAACAACTATGTATTTCGAAGAAACAATCCACGATCAGGGTGACAAAGCATCGTTCAATGTGGAACTGGGACGATCGTCGTTTTATAAGGAAGATAGCATCTACCTTGCAGTCGATGGGAAGACTGTCATTATGGATCGCGCTACAGCGAAGCGGTTTGTGGAGGCTGTCGCTGCAGTCGGTCACTACCACGGCATGCTTGACTAGCTCCTCACTACAAAAAACACGTGAGTAACGAACTGACGTTCTCAACAAGCCAGCTTGAGGCTGTCGCCCGGGCTTTGGGCCATACCGATGATGGCCTTACGGGAAGCGAAATTGGCAATTTGCTGGCTACTGCTCGGATCGATGATACTGATCCGGGTATTACGAAATGGACCCGGTTGTTCAACGCGTTCGTGAATTGCCAGAGTCGTTTGGGGCACCGGCGAAATGTTCTGGCCTTCATTCGCTTCGCGATGAAACCAGATCGATTTGCTCACGGTCCGGAACGGTTCGAGCCGATTAGAGCGAACCTTAATCGCGCGCTTGCTTTCGTTGGGCTTGAGGTTCGAGAGGATGGCGAGTTGGTTGAGAGTGCACGCGCATCAACACTTCCTGACGCGATCCGCAGGGCCAACGAACTACGTGCGGGTCTATCGTCGCGCGGGGTGCATGCCGACGTGCTGGCATTTTGCCGGTCTGAACTCGTCGCAGATAACTATTTTCACGCTGTCCTCGAAGCAACCAAGAGTGTTGCGGCGAAGCTGCGGGAAAGGACTGGACTAACCGATGACGGAGCAACTTTGGTGGACCGAGCGCTCGGCGGAAATCTACCAATGTTGGCGATTAATCCGCTAGCGGATGAAAGCCAGATCAGCGAGCAACGGGGCTTTGCCAATCTGGTGAAAGGTATGTTCGGGATGTTTCGCAATACCACGGCGCACGCGCCGAAGCTGCTTTGGAACATGAGCAAACAGGACGCAGAAGATCTATTGACGCTGGCCTCGCTGATTCACCGACGCTTAGATGCGGCGGTGATGCCGGCTCGAATATAGGAAAACAGGGGGACAGGATGCGCAATCTCATTAGGTTGCTTGTTTTGACCGCGAGCTTCGCACCGCTCACGGTCTTCGCCAGCGGATCGTACGACTTCTGCGTTTTCCGCATGTCACCGGCGAAGTCCGAGAACCTGCACGTCAGCTTTAAGTACGGCGATATCGATCCAACAAAAGAGGTCGCCCGGGTCGTCGTGTCTCAACGAATGCGTGAGGCGGACACGACGAGTGTTAGCGTTAGCGACTATAACAAGACGTCTTGCCCCGGTCCCGACGTGACGGAGATTACCGTATCCGCTTCCTTGGACCAGGTACAGCGGATCGCTAACGCCCTTGGGAAAGGTGATGTCGCCGGCGCTGCCGTTGGGGCTGCAGATGTGGCCGCTGGCGCAACCGTCTCTGTCGTAAAAGGCGCGGGCGGGGTGCTGCAAAGCATTGGGGACGGTGTAAAACACGTTGTCTGTGGGATTTTCCACTGCTAAACACCACGGAAAACGGAACAATGAGCGAAAGCCTGTCTGCATTGATCGGGGATGTTTTTAGCGTGGCCAGCTGGCCGGGCGGGAATTTGGCAGGACTTGCGCTGAAGAAGCTCTTCGATGCGCGTCTTCGCACCTCGCGCGACATCTTGTTCGCTGAGCTAGCTACCGGGGCTATTACTCCTGGAGAAGCTGCAACCGACGAGAGCGTCGCGATAGTCTATCGCTTCCTCCGCTCTGCTCAAGAGGGAGCTGCAAGACTGAATCTTCGCCTCCTCGCTGCGGTCTTTGCCGGGCAGGTCCGCGAACGCGCGATTGCCGCGGATGATTTCCTCTATTACGCGGACATGCTAGCGTCGCTCCGACGGGATGAGATCATCCTGCTTGGGGCATTGCTCCGGACGTCAGCCACGCATCCTTCCAGACCGGAAGATGATTTCTCCGTCAAGATGGCCGCCAACCACGCGGCGCGGCATCAACTAGTTCCAAGCGTGTTCTCCGACAACGAGCATTTCAACGCGGTTGCCAATTCTCTGCAACGTACAGGCCTTCTGTTGGCGGTGCCGATTGGCACGAACTTCGCTGGCGTGGGCGTTCAATATAAGCCGACCGTGTTGCTCGATCGACTAAATGCGCTCGCGAAGATTGAGGGGGTGATCGAGCGAGACGGGGAATCCGTGCATCGTGATCCCGCCAGCGAGTAGGAAAAACCGTGAAACTTGAACAAGGCGCCGCCGATTCGTTTTTTTTCGGATTGGATGAGGATGGATGGTTGTTCTTCCCCAATCGATTTGAGTGCGGTCGGTGCGGATTCGGCGTGACGTTCTCGTCCAGCGCGTTGGCAAACGCCAGTGCCTATCGATGGAACGGCGCCCGTGTCTCGAAGCTGAAGGGTCATTCACGTGGAATTTTCGATGAGGTCGAGAGGCGTTTCTCTGGGGAAGACCCTGAACGATTCTTCCTGGACTTCCATTGTCCGCAATGCAACCTCGCCACGGGTATCGGTTTCCAAAGGTACGAATTTCACATGGCGGCGTACAGATATAGACCACTGGAGGTTTGGACCGTCGATCGCGAAGAAAACGCCATGCCACAAGAAATCGGGCGCGCGCTTGGCGATCCCGACGATCCGCTTAGCGTCGATTGCAGCGGCGACTGTCTGCGATGCATGGCAGACTGTTGCGATCCCGATTGCATCGCAGCGATCGATGCCTTGAAGAGCGCTGGCCGGATTTAACAAGGGAAAAGCAGATGACGCCCAAGGTGATCAACGACGCAAGTGGGGCATTGTTCGATGCGTGGTGTGAGCGACGCGCGGTCGGGCAGTTGCAGCACCTGCTCCGAGCGTGGCCGCTCACAGCCGGGCTGACAGACGACTGGGGCCAGCTTTTTACGAAGCTCTACGCTCGATCCAGGCGGAGCGCAGCCTCGATCTCCCTGCGACCGAAATCGAGAATCTCGCGGGTATTGTCCGGGGCATCTCAGCAATCATCTATCGATAGACTGGAAAAGAGGAAAAGCGACTAAGGCGAAGTGTTCTACACGGACGACGATGGCAAAGCAGCGAGCCTCGACTCGCCGACGAGCCGCACAGATTGGATCTGGACAAGCCAGCGCGTCCGGCGAAAAGGAAAACAACAACTCCGCGGAGCGTTGTCATTGCCGAAAGCGTTAAAGTTTTTCAGCTGGCGGGTCGATAAAGCGGAGTCGCACAACCTTATTATATTGATCGTCGCACGTTGGATGGTCGTTTTCAACACGGACAAATCTATGCGCCTTTTGCTCGCAATAATCCTGCCCTGGCTCCAGTTCTTCACCATCGGCCGCCCCATCGCCGGAATCGTCTGCCTGCTGCTTCAGATCACCATCATCGGTTGGATTCCCGCCGCGATCTGGTCCGTCTATGCGTTGAGCCAGTACAAGACGGACAAGAAGATCGAGCGCGCGCTTTCGTCACGCGGCTGATAACGGAAAACAATCGGGCGCGTGTGCGCCTCCCATGGCCGGTTGCCGGAAACAAGCTGGATACCTAAGATGTCAACACCAATCGCTTTGCAAGTGGATCCGCTCTACATTGCACAAGTCAGCGCCCGGAAAGAGACTGTTGCCCAAAACGGCAGCGCTAGTGCGGCGTTGATCAACCAGGCGTTTGCGCAGTTTCAAGCTGGATTCGAGAAGCGAACAGCCGAGATCGCGAATATGTCAGGATCGCGGAAAAAGCAGATCGCAGTTTTTCTTGAACTCGTAAGTGACGTGCGGGCGGTAGCCGAGCCGTTTGTGCCTTGCGCGAAAGGATGCTCCGCGTGTTGCTACCAGAGGGTCACCATATCGACGCTCGAGGCAGAATACATTGCGTTCAATACCGGTCGTGCTGCGAAACGAGTTATGCCGGGGGCACCGATGAAACCGATAGAAGCCTTCGGTCGGGGGACGCCCTGTACGTTCCTTGATGGCAACGGCGAGTGCTCGATTTACGACTCGCGCCCATACATGTGCCGCAATTACGTCACACTCGACATAGATAACCTCTTGTGCCAAACGGAGAACATCCAACTCACAGCGGAGAGACACCCGGCGTCGACTGGGGTACCTATTCTCGGCGAAGGACCACTTGGAATTCTCTACAGGCGGATCATCAAGGCGGATGCTATCAACGACATTCGCGTATTTTTCTCGTAGTTGGGAAGTCGCAAACCGAAACAATAGAACATTCCGCATAAGTCCGGCCGGGAGTTGCATTGGCCGTACCAAAATCTGATCGGAAAACAATCTGGCGCATCATGTGCACCGCGTCGGCCGGCAGCCGATACCTAGCGGCAACAATAACTTGGAAAAAGTATGAGCTTGCCGAAAATGTCCACGGCCGAAGCGGTCGCGCGGATCAACGTCACAGACGTGCGGATCAACGGCGCATGGATGCCTTGCGAGTTTGTGCAGAACCGGGTAGGACTGGTCAAGGTGGTCATGCTGGCTGACATAGAATTTGATGAGCCAGCAAGTAAATCAGTTTGGCATGAGACTGTTGAAGTCGCCGCCGCTTATCGATTTGATGCTATTGAAGCGTGCCGCAAGTTGGCGCTGAGAGCGCCGTTGCCGGGCCGCTCCATTGAGGATTGTCCGTTTCATCAAGTTCTAAAACGCGATCTAATCGCGCGAGTGCTCTAGAACCAGGGAAAGACGATGTCTGCATTGACCACATCACTTGCGCTGCGGGCCGCGATTAACGTGCTACGTGACTCGGCAGAATCGCGCAGGATGCCGTCAGGCGAGTCGTTGGATGGCGCCAGCGTGCAACTGCACCTCGACGCTGCGGAAACCCTTGAAGAGTCCCTGTCGCACCTTCGTGATCACGAGTAGGAACAGCAAAAGCCACGATGAAAAGCGCCAATGATGTGTTGCTTTGCGACTTTTGCGGAAACAGCCAGCACGTTGCCAGATTGCTCGTCCGCGGCATTGCGGACGCGACGATATGCGACGAACGCATAGATGCGTGTGTCGAGATCGTCGCCGAGCGTGGCGCGCAGAAAATGGACCGCATGCCCAAGATACTGAACGCCGCCAAAGAGTGGGCGGCCAAGGCCATCGGGAAGCGGTGAGCTAACAACTTGGCCTAAATAAAAAGCCGGTTTGCACCGGCATACAGGGAAATAGGAAAAGCTATCCATACGCATTGAGCTCAGCCGCGGTGCGACGCACACGGTAGTCACGACCAACACCGACATGGAACGCAAATTGGTCGAACGAGCGCTACTTGAGGCCACGACGCCTTGTGCCGCGAGCTCAGAGCCTAATGGGATCCGTGCCGCCAGGTTGCCAGCCCTGAGCTCGGACGGAAGAAAGTCGGGCGCAGATCTAAAGTTTTCCCTTTTTAATCCGACAACACTTGTAGGCTGGTAGGGCGCGAGCCTCCGGCGGACTGCGGCCGAACGCGACTCGAGCATTCGCTCAACCGGCATCTCGCGGAACTGGGGTAAGGAAATATCTTGTTAAACACTGCAATAATAAAAATCGGAAATCGCATGAATACGAAAAATATCGTGGCTATCGGTCTTGCAACAATGTTATGTGGCTGCTCGGCATTGCAACAGGTCACATCACAACCGCAGACTACGCCGACGGCTTCGCCATCCCCAGCAGGAAGCACCCAGCAGTCAACTTCAACCGCCGATGGTCGCAGCATCCAGAAAATCCATGTCGGTGGAATTGACGGTGAAATTGTCGGTATACCTGCGAAGAGTAGCAAATTCGCGAAAATTCGGATTGGTATGGGTCAGAAGGAAGTCGAAGATTTGATTGGTGTTCCGAATGACTCTCACGATTACGTTACAGGTAAGGCATTTATTCCGTTCTATTTTGGAAAAGATGCTTATCGTATTCAAACCTTTTACAAGAAAGAAGGCTCTCTCACCTTTCAGGGCGGCGGGATCACTGGGACAAGCAAAGTACTTATCCGCGTGAGTGTCGATACGACAGCGGACGGCTACGCACATGACGGAAATTAAATCATCTTTATGATTGGGTACGCACGCCGAGCGCTGGGTTCGTACGCGGTCCGAGCGTTGAGCCTGGCCCTCGGTGTACTGGCGACCGCAATGTTTGTCACGGTTCGCGAGAGCCGGGAGCCAGACAAAAAAGTACGAGCCCAGATGACGCGCACGTCGAACGAATGTGCTCGGCTTGCTAACTCTCTGCGCGTCCGAAGCGGGGTGCGGAACCCAACGCAGCCCGACATTCCTTGCGTGAAAGCGTGACGGTCATAACCACGGAAAGGTTTTTCGCGCGTAGGCGCACCGAAGCCGGCCGGCCACCGGTAACAAGGAAAAAAGCGATGGTGCGTAGTTTGATTTTCGTGGCGTCTGTGTGTGCATTTTCTCTGCTGGGTGGATGCGGGGATCACGGCGGAGATATTTACCTCGGGAAGTGGTCAGCGCCGACTCGGCACACCACTCTTGAGATAGCAAAGAACGGTGACAACTATCTGGTCGCCGATACGCATCTGAACTTTTTCGCCGGTGGTGTGAAGACCGACAAGTTGCCCGCCGTTTACAAAGACGGAATGTTGGTCATCGGCACGGGGTTGGAATCGCAAAGCTTGGGCTACGACAAAAAGAAGGACGTCGTTTTAATGCAATTTGCAGACGGGACGGGAGAGCTTCAGCGTGTGAAGTGAGAGGAAAGGCCTGTAAGTCAAAGGGAGGTGGGTATGGCAACGTTCAGTTACGCACGGCAGAACGCTATAACGTCGAGTGTGGATCGGACTCGCGTCGACGGTGGCGTGCAGTGAGTTGCCATTATCTCTTTCAACTACGATACCTTCGAGCCGCATCGAAATCGAACTCTGAAGTTGAGAGCGGAGGTGACGGGGACTGGAGAGCCAGCGGCGAGCAGGGGCCAGGTACACCTCTGGACTTCCTCTGGATGGAAATTGATTTTCAGTCGCCCCTGGGATGATCTGAAGGCCGACATCAGCGTGTTGGACGACATCGGCAATGCCGAAGCCGAGGCATTCGCATCGGACATACAAAATCTCTTGAAATTCGGTTTTGAGGCCGCATCGGAATAGCATCGCTGCATTTCTCAACCATCAAGAAGGTGAAAACTTTCATGAAGAAGGCATTGGTTGCGTCCGCCACCGTTTTGATTCTGAACGTCGGCGCTGGTCATGCCTGGGCGGCAGGATGCCTCAAGGGGGCCGCCGTGGGTGCAGTGGCCGGTCACGTCGCGGGGCATCACGCGGTGGTCGGGGCGATTGCTGGCTGCGCAATCGGACACCACATGGTGAAAGAGAAGGCGAAGAACGTGGCTCAGGGGAGTACCGCAGCACAGGTTCATTAAATCGCACGGAAAAGGATTGGATCATGTACGACATTCTCGAAGTCCTATTTTTTCACCAGGCAGGCAAGGACAAGCGTGCTGTGCTGGATAGCTTACACCAAGCGTTCGACGGTGATTTTGATGTCGAAGAACTCGAGTTCGTAGACGAATCGCGTCAGGTGATCCGCATCAGTGCGGCAGCGGAACAGTTCGAGTCGGCAATTGACTTCGAAGCGCAACTGCGCGAGCTGGCCGATGAGGATGAATTTCAGTGGAAACTCATAGGCGCGGTGCCAGTGGGGCAGACCGAAACCGTGCTGGTCTAACGGGTAGGAAAACTAGACAATGTCACAATCACCCGAACGTATCAATGACGGCATCACGGATGATCTGCGCAGGGAAATTCGCACACTGGTCGACGCCAAGTACCTCGTCGACGAGCTTGCGCACGACATGGCCGGCGCGCGATTGGCTACAGCCTTTCACGATGGAGGCTATGGTCCCCGGCACGGGACCGAGTTATTCCGCACCGTGCTTCCGTTTAGCGAGATCGATCATCTAGGGGGCGAATTTAGCGCCTTGGTGCCGACAGCCCAGACGATCGGCGCGAGCTGGAAATGGACCACACCCTACGTGCCTGAGGACGAACGGGCGCCTCTTCTGGCCAGATTACAAGATCCAGCGCGCGCGGCGCCGGAAGGCAGTGATCGCGCAGAATATATCTGGATCAAGCCACTCGGCCTGTTCCTTGCCCATGAAGGAAAAAACCGGGTCGGTTTCTTCCGCGACATGAAGGCGGACTGGATCCCCGCCCTCGTATCGCCATGCGACTACCCTGCGCCGACTCGGCTCGCTATCTACGAGGTAAAACAGGCCGGTCGAGTCGCCTACTGGGCCGTACTTGACGACAAACTGCTCGAGCCGGTTTATTACCCAGAGTGGGCATTGCCGGTGCTTCGGACCTACGGTGTGAAGGAACATGGATCGTGGCCGGTCCACTTCCCGTCACTAGAAGCGACCGCGCACGCGGTCAACGCTCGCACCGCAGATCCGCTGACATCGCGCTTCCCTCCCCTGAACCTTCAACAAATGCGTGCGGAAGAAGAGTTTCAAGCAGAGGAGATTCCCTGCTCCGTTCTGGACATCGATTCGGTTAAGGTTCCTTGGCGGTTTCAGCTTGTGATGGCTTCGATCAGCATCGCCTGTATTTTGGTCGTCGGCATTTTGCCACCGGATTTTCAGACTATCCGAATTCTGACAGGCATGATCGCGGGAACAGCCTTCGGCGCGATGGCAAGCACGTTGTTTCCGGTTCTGCGTGCTGCGCGTCGTGTCGTTGACCCATTGGCCATCTACCGAAATTCCGGCCCAAGGACCACGCAATCGGCCAGCGCAAGGTTTCATGGCTAGGAAACCATCTCGGCGCCGCTGCGCAGCGCGTCGGCTTGTTGTCGAAAAGTCTCTGACGGACTGAATTTGGTGCTATATTTAGTCCTATCTCAGCATCACTGTCTTGGAGCAAATGCGATGAAGTTTTCGTCCCAAATCAAGCCGATTTCGTACCTGAAAAGCCATACCGCCGAGGTCGTGCGGACGTTCGAAACCGACCGGACCCCGTTGATCATCACCCAAAACGGGGAGGCCAAATTCGTGGTTCAAGACGTGCGCGATTACGAAGAGAAGGAAGAGACCTTGGCGCTGCTGGCTTTGCTGGCCGTCAGCCAACGTGAGAAGCAAGAAGGCAAGGGCATGTCGGCCGAGGAATTTCGCAAAACGTTGGCGGACTACAAGCCGGCATAATGATCACGATTCTTCCACAAGCGCAAAAGGACCTATTTAAGACGAAGGCGTACGTACTTAAAAATTGGGGCGAAACAATGTGGCTTCAGGCTGAGGATGAGATCTTCAGCGCCTTTGCCCGCGCACAAGCCAGTCCCCTGTACGGCCAAGTTGTTCCGGAGCTTGGCCTCGTCAACATTTTGAATTATCGGCAAATTCTTACCTCGCACCATAAGATTGTTTATGAAACCGACAACGGCGACCTTTTTATCCACATCGTTGCAGGGTTTAAGCAAGATTTTCAAGCCTTATTGAAGCAAAGAGGTCTGTCTTAGCAACGAAGCTGCAGATCAACGCGCGTGCGGGATCGCCGCGTTGACGAGTAAGTAGGAAAACAGTCAACATGGAAAGCGGGATTGTTGAGAAGCGTCACTCGATGGTCGCGAGCGCGATGCTCCTTTTGATGAGCGCTGCTATCACCTCCGAGGCGGTCGGGCAGACTCAGTCGCCACCGCTATCCGTTCGGGTTGATGCGTGCAGCCACGTGGGTAAAGTCGTCAATTGGATCTACCAACAACGCAATTCCGGTATGGACCAGGGGTAAGCGGTGAATTGAGCCCACATGGCATCTTGGGTGCGGACGGAGCAGGATGTGTCCACTGAAATCAGTGGACACCTTCCATGACACAGAACTATTCAGATTTGGATTTTTTGCCACTCAAGGTTGTCAGCGTTGGGCGGGACGGCAAACGACGTTTTGACAAACGGGACAGGAAGAGGTTGATCGAGGCTTGCCTGCAGCCCGGAGTATCGGTAGCTGGCATGGCGCTGAGGGCTGGCGTGAACGCGAATTTACTGCGCCGGTGGATCTGCGAGCACCAGAAGGAACACCGCGACACGAGAGTGACGCCGGTGTCAGGGAACGCGGCGGCGTTTGTTCCGGTCGTCGAGAGCGCTGGCGCCGAGGCACAACCTCAGTTACCCAGGTTGGCGCCGCCGCACCGCGAAGCGCCCCCTGTAGCGCAGCGCCCGGCGGCACCGTCACGGTTGACGGTGGAAATGCCCAACGGCATCACGCTCAGACTCGAGTGCGGTGCCCAGGACGCGACGTTGGTGTCGGCTGTAATCATTGGGCGATGAGCCCATGCCTGATTGCATAGCGGACCAACTCCGTGTTGTTCGCGAGCCCGAGTTTCTGCTTGAGGCGCATCTTGTGCGTGCTGATGGTTTTTGCACTGAGTGCCAACCCTTCGGCGATCTTGTTGATACTCCCGCCGGTTGCCAGCAGTTGCAGTACTTGGAGCTCGCGGTTGGATAGGATCTCGTGGGGTGGCGCATCGGCCGAGTGGGTTTCGAAAATGATCGCATCAACCAGCTTAGGGTCGATGAAGCGGCCGCCGCTGACGAGCTTTCGAATCGCCGCGAGCAGGACATCCGGATTGCTGTCCTTCGTCACATAGCCGACGGCGCCCGCAAGCAGCGCGCGCGAAGCGACGTGCGCTTCGTTGTGAATGCTCAGCACCAGAATTGGCAGCGCTGGCCGCTCGGCCCGCACGCGCCGGATCAGATCTAGCCCGCTAATGCCAGGCATCATCATGTCGAGTAGCAACAGGTCGACGTCGCACGTGCCAAGCTTGTTGACCACCTCGGTGCCATGGGTCGCTTCGCCGGCGATGACTATATCCGTCGTTGTCTCGATGAGCTGCTTCAACCCGCTACGCACGATCGCGTGGTCGTCTGCAATCAGGATTCTGATCATTTTTTTCTCTGGTCCGACATCGAGCCCATGTAAATCGAAGCTCCTGTCAAATCGATAAACTGCACCTCGACAGCTTTCACGTCAC
>Ga0105854_1001028_pt1 | contig 11691 bp, 9 predicted proteins | sample OrgsoiDNA_201058_FD_89679 | JGI IMG/M metagenome (GOLD analysis project Ga0105854, IMG submission 89679) | Permafrost soil microbial communities from the Arctic, to analyse light accelerated degradation of dissolved organic matter (DOM) -... | ecosystem: Environmental > Terrestrial > Soil >... | reverse complement strand
TTCCCAACACTGCCGAGGGGACCTGCGCTTTGCGTTCAGCGTGTATCTCGCTACCAGAACTATTCCAACGCTTCCGGCGTGCAAGTGCTCCCCGTCGCCCTCGATGCCTTGCAGTCTGGTGTGCGTGGGTTCCAAGGCCGATGCATCGCGGAGTATCGGCAAGGTCCGAGCTTGACCGACGCAACTAAACCACCCTTCAGATTGGTCGAACGAACAGTCCAACGGTCAAGACGATACCTATACAAACGATTGCGACGCGAAGCAGCCTCTCGTTGACACGCCGTAGAGCCCACGAGCCGAGCAAGCCACCGACCACTGAACCGATGCCAAGCGCTAACGCTTCGCGCCAGTGCATTTGTGGCGACACTACAAAGAGCAGCACAGCCGACGCGTTCATGACACTGGCGAGTGCATTTTTCGTCGCACTGGCGTTGCGAGTAGGCCATCCTGCCAAGGTCAACGCGGCCATCATGAGAAAACCAATGCCACCGCCGAAATAGCCCCCATAGATCGAAATGATGAATTGGGCCGCAACTGTGCTGATCAATCCGAGGCGAAACTCTGCCTCCTCCTTCTTGTGAATGAAGCTGCCCCATGCAAACACCGCGGTAGCGAATGCCACCAGCCATGGCACGAGCCGAGCAAACACCGATGATGGAGTTTCAAGTAACAGCACGCCCCCAACCGCGCCACCCAATACGCTGACTAGAAATAGCGCCCCGAACGACACTCGACCTCGCCCTGTTACCAGACTGCGGCCCGCAATTCCGGACGCTAGCTGTGCCGGAAACAGTGCAACGGTGGACGTAATGTTCGCCGCCAGCGGACTCATGCCTGAGAGGATCAACGCTGGCAAAGATACGAACGAGCCTCCGCCTGCAAGCGTATTTTGAAATCCGGCCCAGAGGCCAGCCATAACAAGCAACCCGATCAGCATGAGGAATCCAGAAGATATCAATCCGACAACGTCGGGAGATCTCATTTATTACAACAAGACGCAGGCGACACCGCCGACGTATAGAAACCGTGCCATAGCTTTCAGACTAGTCTCTGTTCATTCAATCGTCAAAGCCAAAGCGTAGTTGATCCGCCGGTTCATTCTGCGGCACGTCCAGCCGTATGGCTTCGAGCGCACTTGGATTTTTCGGTCATCGTGCGGAACGAATATAAAACCGTTCACAAATGCAAACGACTACGAAATCGGACTGCCAAACTCTTATCCAGCCCGTTCCATATCAACCGCTCGTGCACTGGTTGCTACTCGCACTGGCCGGCATCCGCACTTTGGACGCTATGAGGTGGACCTACAAATGCTGGAGACAAATGATGCTGAAAGAATCGCGCCCACCGTTTCCCCCATTTACCAGAGACACAGCCATCGAGAAGGTGCGGCTCGCTGAAGACGGTTGGAATAGCCGTGATGCTCAACGTGTCTCACTAGCCTATTCCGTCGATTCACGCTGGCGCAACCGCGCGGAATTTTCGAACGGTCGGCCTGATATTGTCGCGCTCCTAACCCGAAAGTGGAGGCGCGAACTCGACTACCGCTTAATCAAGGAGCTATGGGCGTTCACAGACAATCGGATTGCCGTGCGTTTCGCTTATGAGTCGCACGACGACTCGCAGAACTGGTATCGGTCGTACGGCAACGAGAACTGGGAGTTCAATGAGCAGGGGCTGATGATCTATCGCTACGCCTGCATCAACGATCTTCCGATCGCCGAAACCGAGAGGTTGTTTCGCTGGCCATTAGGCCGACGCCCAGATGAACACCCCGGCTTGAGTGATCTTGGCCTGTAGTTATTCGGCGCGGCAGCATCTGTAGACTTATTTATATTTTCAATATGTTTTCCTAATATTTTTAATTCTTCCAAGGAGTATCTAGATGAAACTCTACTACCATCCGCTGTCGGGCCACTCGCATCGCGCTCGCCTATTTCTTTCCCTCCTCGGTGTGGAGCACGAACTTGTCGAAGTCGACCTGATGAGCGGAGCGCATAAATCGCCTGAGTTCCTGAAACTGAACCGCTTCGGTCAGGTTCCCACGTTGGTCGACGAGGCAACTACCGTGGCCGACTCGAACGCAATCCTGGTTTACTTGGCAAAGAAGCTGGGCAAGACCGACTGGCTACCTGAGGCACCAGAAGACGCTGCAACGATTCAGCGCTGGCTGTCAGTGGCTGCGGGCGAGATTGCGTACGGCCCGGCCGCTGCGCGCCTGATCACAGTCTTTGGAGCAAAATACAATGCCGACGAAGTAATCGGTCGTGCGCACGCGATACTCAAACTAATCGACGCGGAGCTGGCTGGGCGTGAATTTCTCATCCAAAGCAATCCGACGATTGCTGACATTGCGCTGTACAGCTACATCGCGCGTTCGCCAGAGGGAAACGTTGATCTATCGCGTTACCCGAATGTGAACGCATGGCTACGTCGGATAGAGGCATTACCGGGATTCGTGGAGTTCCAGAAGACGCCGGTCGGATTGGCAGTGACCGCCTAATCAGGTAAGCCGTGCGATCCACCTGTTTGCCGGCATTCAACGAGGAGTCTAGTCGTGAGCGCACCTTTGACAGGCCCGGCCAGTTCGCCTTGGCACGCGGGTGAACTGGAGCTTCAGAGAGCCCTCGGTGTCGCGGAGCGGATGCATGACGTCGGGCGACGAGTCATACGTGACTTCATGCAGGATCAGCATAGAGCGTTCTTCCAGCAACTTCCCTTCGTCGCTCTAGGATCTGTAGACAGCGACGGCGAGGTGTGGGCGACCCTGATTGCCGGCACGCCAGGTTTCCTGTCCACTCCCACGAGCAAGGAGCTATGTGTGAAGGCGTCGCCGGATCCACGCGATCCGGCGACCGCCGGACTCTACGATGGCGCATCCATCGGTTTGCTGGGCATCGAGTTGCATACACGCCGACGCAACCGTTTGAACGGCGTGGTGTTGAACAAGACGTCCTTCGCATTTAGCGTGGAGGTGGTGCAGAGTTTCGGAAACTGTCCGCAATATATCCAGGCGCGCGACTCCGAATTTGTTCGCGATCCGATCAAACCGCCGCTGACAGACGCAGTTCAACTAGAGCACCTGTCCGCCCGTGCGCAAACCATGATCACGAGCGCGGACACTTTTTTCGTCGCGTCATACATCGAAGGAAATGAAGGGGGGCGGCAGGTCGATGTATCGCATCGGGGGGGCAAAGCCGGATTTGTCCGTCTTGGTGAAGACGGTGTCCTGACGGTTCCTGATTTCGCCGGGAACTTGTTTTTTGCAACGCTCGGCAATTTCATCCTCAATCCACGGGCGGGGCTGGTATTCGCCGACTTTGAAACCGGCGATCTGCTCCAACTGGCGGGGCGAGCTGAGATCGACGTCGAGTCGCCGGAGATCGCTGCCTTTCAAGGGGCGGAGCGCATATGGCGGTTCACGCCGCAGCGTATCGTCTATCGCGCTGGTGCCCTGCCCTTGCGCTGGAGTTTTCAGCCCAATGGCTGGTCACCGAATTCGCTGATGACCGGTAGCTGGAATGAGGCTGCCGATCGACTCAAGGCTGCTGCCTTAGCCAATTCGTGGCGGCCATTCAAGATTGCCAAGATCGTCGACGAGAGCAGTGTGATCCGATCGTTCCACCTCGAACCGTCCGACGATGCCGGGCTAATAGCTCACGCGGCGGGACAGCACCTGCCGATCCGCGTCAAGCTCGAGGGCTGCGAAAAGCCAGTCATTCGTACCTACACTCTGTCGACAGCACCTGCAGACGGCTTTTTCAGAATCAGCGTGAAGCGGCAGGGCCGTGTGTCAGCCCACCTGCATGACAGCCTTCGAATTGGCAGCCTGATCGAGGCGCGTGCACCTGCAGGCCAGTTTACCGTCGACCCCTTCGAGCGACGGCCTGCCGTCCTGTTGGCTGCGGGCGTCGGCGTCACGCCGATGTTGGCTATGTTGCGTCACATTGTCTACGAAGGCTTACGTACCCGGCGCGTGCGTCCAACCTGGATCTTCCAAGCCGCTCACTTGCTCGGGGAGCGGGCATTCGCGAAGGAAATCAACGGCCTGGCTGCAAGCGCTCGTGGCGCAGTAAGAGTCGTGCGATTGTTATCTGATACACAAGGTGCACGCGAGGGAAAGGACTACGACGCATCCGGACGCATCGACATTGCCTTACTGTGCAGCACGCTCCCTTTTAACGACTACGACTTCTATATGTGCGGTCCAACCGGCTTCATGCAGGAGATCTACGACGGCTTACGCAACCTGAGCATTGCTGATGCGCGCATCCACGCGGAGTCTTTCGGCCCGGCGGCACTGCAACGTAAGCGCGAAGAAATCCCGAACACACGACCTGCGCGGTCACCTTCCGCACATTCCACCCCGGTTGCGTTTGTGAGGTCGGGCAAGGAAGCGCGATGGAGTCCGGACAGCGGGTCCCTGCTCGATCTGGCAGAAGCGCGCGGACTCTCGCCCGAATTCGGCTGTCGAGGCGGCAGTTGTGGGACCTGTCGGACCCGGGTGGTTGAGGGCGCGGTAGCCTATCTGGTGACGCCAGAGTTCAAGGTTATGGACGATGAAGCGCTGATCTGCTGCTCCGTGCCCGCGAGTGAGGAAAGCGGGGGCGGCAAACGGTTACTGCTCGATCTGTGAAGCGTTCCCCGGCGTTTCCTGGTTAGGGAGACTGATGCGGTGAATTACAACAGAAGCCATGGAAGCCCTGACTCTGCAATGTCCTCCTGAGCGACCGCCGACTTCAGCTTCTTTATCGTTTGCTCGGCCAGAATGTAGCGGACTGTATGAGCTTCATCAAAATCATCCGCTGCGGATGACCGGAGCCCGACTTCTCATCTTAGACGAACCTTTCCGAGTCCTCGCCTAGGTCCATGCGAGTTGGATTTCCGAAGTTTGCAAGACGTGGAGGAGCACGCAATTGGCGTCAAGAAAATATGCCGACTGTCGGCTGAGAAAGTAGTTGGGAAAAGATCCGATCTCATCCCGCCCCCCTCTTCTTTGCCGTTTTCTGTAGCTAACCGCTGTTGCGCTGGCGTATCAGCCTGACGGGAAGAATACACAGATCTCCAGAGCTCTTCTGTTCATCACGACAGCCAGCTACCGTAAGTTGTTTCAGGGAATGTCAGCTGCCGTCCATATGTGTAATCCTGCACTCTTTCGCCACAACAAATCCGCCCGCCCCGTAAAGTCGGGACAGAGGAGAAAACCTCCATGCGATACGCCCCGTCCTTTTCCATACAACGCAAGTCAATATTGATAAGTGCGTTCGCGATATCGAGCCTGTTTGTTTCGTCGGTATGGGCCGCCGCGCCCCAGATCGGTAGCTCCTCCGAACAATGCTTTCTATTGGAGAACAACGAGGCGATGACGAAGATGATGGATCACATGTCCATCAAGCCAACAGACGACGTCGATCAAGACTTTGTAGCGATGATGGTACCGCACCACCAAGGCGCCATTGAGATGGCGCAGGCAGAACTGCGCTATGGAAAGAATGAACGGTTGCGCCGCATCGCTCAGGAAATAGTTGTCGGGCAACAGCAGGAAATTGTCGCCATGAATGTCGCTTTAGGGCGGCAGCCTCCGCCGTCTGCTCCTGCCCCGACCAGCAGTCGAGAGCAGGTTGCCCAATCATGCCGACACAACCGATGCTCCATAACAACGCGCGTATGGACATGCCGTTCAGCGCGCAAAGGAAACCATGATGAAACGTGCAAATGTTCTCGCCGCCGCAGCGACCGTCGCTACAATGGCCGTCGCCCCATTCGCGTTGGCCGGGCAAGCTCCCGGTTCATCGTCAGATCCAGACACCCCGGTGAGCCATCGCGATCGGGTCTACGCCGCCGAGCAGTTCTCGAACACCGTGTCCGTTATCGATCCGGCTGACAACCGGCTCGTCGGTGTTATACGTCTTGGTGATCCTTCTCCGGGCAACATCAGCCCGCTCTACCGTGGCCAGGTGCTGGTTCACGGCATGGGCTATTCGCCGGACCATCGCACGATTGCCGTGGTGTCCATCGCCACGAACTCCGTATCATTTATTGACACCCAGACGAACACCGTCAAACACGTGACCTACTTGGGTCGGGCACCGCACGAAGCCTTTTTCACACCCAACGGGAAGGAAGTATGGGTCACGGTACGCGGCGAAAACTACGTCTCAGTGCTAGATGGCAAAACGTTAGATGAGAAGACCCGAATTATTGTGCCAGCCGGTCCTGGAATGCAGATCTTTTCACCGGATGGCAAGTACGGCTACGTATGCTCGTCGTTCAACCCTGAGACGGATGTCATCTCCGTGGCCGACCACAAGATTATCGCTAGAGTCACGCAGGCAAGTCCGTTCTGTCCGAACATTGCTGCTACTCCCGACGGGAGACAGGTTTGGTTCACGCTTAAGGACACCGGCAAGGTACAAGTGTTCGATGCCCATCCGCCCTTTGGATTGCTCAAGACCATCGACACCGGACCGATCACCAACCACGTCAACTTTGTGCGTAACGTCAATGGACAGTTCGCCTACGTCACGGTGGGCGGACTGAATCAGGTACAGGTTTATCGGACTGACGACTTTACCGCGGTCGCGACTATTCCTGTCGGAAATCTGCCGCATGGCATCTGGCCGTCCGGCGACGGCAGTCGCGTCTACGTCGGTCTTGAAAACGGTGACGCAATGGTTGCTATCGATACAACCACCAACAAGATCATTGCGATGATCCCGATCGGCCAGGCACCGCAAGCCGTCGCATATGTGCCGAACGCGGTGCCTGAAGGAGACGGCACACAAAATTTGCAGTCGCTAGGTGTGGCCGGACAGGCAACCCATTTTGTTCTCGTGCCCGTCAAAACAAGCGAAACAAGCGTGACGAATACGCCGACCACCGTCGCACTTTTCGATCAAGGCCTGTTGCAGGTATTACAGGTATCGGCCACCGGCCTCCAACCGGGGCAACCGTACCTGCTTGGCCTTACCGACACGCCCGATGGCAGCGGGGCCATCGACGCTCTGGCGATGTTCATGGCAAACCCGGCTGGCGCGGCTATCGTCGACGCAATCGGCCAAATCCGCCAGGTCGTGTCTCCAGCCGACACGACGACGAAGGACAGGCGACGTTATCTTGTGATCGCGCCGTCGAAAGGCGGCAAGCCGGGCGCACCGGTCCAGGTGCAGGCGTTGTGATGCTTGAGGCCCGGAATGCTATCACTGCCTGCCTTTCATCGTACCGCGGCAATCAGCTACCTGGAGCGGCGTGACCGAGTAGCGCTTCCAGGTGTCCAGCCTGTTCGAGCGCTTGAAGATCTTCGAATCCACCGATATGCTTTGTGCCGACAAATATCTGCGGTACGGTGGCGCGGCCTGTTCGACGCGCAAGTGAGAACGCAGCAGCTCGATCTCCCTCAATGCCGATTTCGTTGAATTCCAGCCCTTTTTTGCGCAGTAACGCCTTTGCGGAAACGCAGTAAGGACATGTAGGCGTGGTGTAGATCGTTACAGTTTTCATTGTTTTTACCATCCGGTAGAGGTCGAAAACTAGACTCGGCTAAACCAAATAGATAGGATTACTGTCCGCGATAAATGTCACTGACATCCGATTTTTCACCCGAGGGAATATGCACTTTCAGGCGACGCAAGCTTGATGCAAAACTACCTGCAGCTGAAGGACCGTAAGAGGCTTCAGCGGTTGCCTGAGCAGTTGCCTTCGCTGCCGCCCGATCGGCAACATGACTCAACGCGGCGTCCGGCGCCGCGTCAGGGTAATGCGCATCGCTTTGCGGATATTGGCCCGATTGTTCGGCAGCGACGAGTTCTGCCCGAACCTGGCTTCGTGTGATAGGTGCGTCGATGGTTGCAGCACTGCTCAGCAGCGGCAGGCTAAGGATAGATGCGACGAGGATGGCTCGGTGGATGCGTTTCATGATGAGGCTCCTTGAAGTGGTTACCGTCGGTGACGGGGTGACTGAACTATAGAAGCCAGTACCTTCGCCGTGAACTGCGGGACGGCTCATCAAAATGCTCATTCGAATCAATCCGGCCAAGCACATGTTTGCGCCCTGACTTGTATGCGCGTACGGCGGAATTTTGACAGCGGAATGGGCCTTCGCATGCGCTGCGGCGCGGCGCGGCGCGGCGCGGCTTCGCAGCTTACGCTACGCTGTCTGCCGAAGCGAGATGTGGTAAAAACGGCGCGATTCAGCTTGATCTATGCGGCCTGAACACTACCGCCTGAGGCGCGGTATCGCGCCGGCGTAGCACCTATAAGACGTTTAAAAATACGTTGAAACGCAGAATCCGATTGATAGCCGACCATTTCACCGATCTCGGCGACTGGCAGACCGGATTGCACCAGCATGCGGCCAGCAATGGTCATGCGTACCTCCGTCAACACCTCGGTTGCGGAACGCCCGATAGCGTCCTGGAATTGCCGCACAAAGGTTGCTCGCGACATATTGCATAGCGTAGCAAACTGATCGAGCGTCCACGGTCTGGCAGGCGACTCGAACATTGCCGAAACCGCCGCCTGCAGTCGCGGCCGCCCGGCCAGTGCAAGCAAACCGTGGGGCGGTTGTGGCCCTCCACTCGCGAAGCGCAACGTTAGGGTAAACAATGCCGCCGAAAGATGATTCACGAGCGTCTCGCTGCCTGGACCCTCGTCGGTCGCTTCCTCTCTCATTAGCTCGATGAGCCGCGAGAGCGGCGAGCCGACCATAGCCGCGCCCGCTTCGGCCGAATCGTGGGGCGCGCTGCGCACTATAAGCCGCGCAGGCAAATGATCGCGCAGTAGACGGTCCGGCACCGCGCCTACCAGGAACCGCCCACACAGGATGTCGGCACGTGCGCCAGGGCCTTCATTTTCGGCAATCGTCAACGATACATTACGTCGCTCGACAGGCGTCGATGCTGCGTCTCCACAGCCATCGTGAATACGATGCGCACCGCCCGCAGGAAACATGATGATGTCGCCAGCAATCAACTTCTCGGGCGCGCCACCAGCGTGTTCAAGCACAGCTTGGCCCGACAGCAGCACGTGATACGGAATCTCGCGCACAGCCGTATTGCCTTGCGAGATCGCCCATGGCGCACCGAAGTGGCAGCGCACGTCCAGACGCCCACTCACAGGTATCAAGGAAAGGATTCGACTGAGAAGATCCATATGAGCCGCTTAAGCATGTTATTGCGTTGTTTGAGGATTAGCACGTTGGGCGGGGCCCCATACAGTGAAGGCAACGAGAGCGAGACAACGCTACCTGACCGACACCCCTCGGTAGAGTTTAGCGCCGAGCTCTCTGGCCCTTTATCGTACCTGTCCGTTCGAGGAAGTCATGAAAACAGTTCAAATCGATGTAGCAATAATCGGCGCCGGCAGTGCTGGACTACCCGCATACCGTGCAGCGAAAGCAGCTGGCGCTTCCGTCATATTGATCGAAGGCGGTCCCCACGGCACTACATGTGCTCGTGTTGGCTGTATGCCATCCAAACTGCTGATCGCAGCGGCTGAAGCCGCACACGCGGCGTCGCGTACAGCACCGTTTGGTGTACACATCGACGGCGTGATTCGCATCGATGGACGTGAAGTAATGCAGCGAGTGAAGAGCGAGCGCGACCGGCTGGTCGGTTTTGTACTCGACAGCGTGGAAGCCATTCCGGCGCACGAGAAACTCACCGGCTACGCTCACTTTATCGACGACGGCCTGCTGCAGGTCGGCGACCACACGCGCGTGCGTGCCCGCAGCATCGTGATCGCAACGGGTTCGTCGCCGGTCATCCCGTCGATCTATCAGGCACTTGGCGACCGGGCGATCATCAACGACGATGTATTCGAATGGGCAGACCTGCCACGCAAGATCGCTGTGGTCGGCGCCGGCGTGATCGGCCTCGAGCTCGGTCAGGCGCTCTCGCGCCTCGGTGTTGACGTAACAGTGATCGGTGCTCGCGGGCGTGTCGGCCCTCTTACCGATCCCGACATCAAGGCATACGCACAAAAGACCTTCAGCAATTCGTTCCGCTTCGTAGCGCGTGCCGAAGTCGAAGCGGTCGCGCGTCAGGGCGACGGCGTGCAAATCCGCTTCCGAACCGGCACGGGCGAACTGGTCGATGACGACTACGATTACGTCCTGGTCACCGCTGGCCGCAAGCCGAATTTCGACCGCCTCGCGCTGGAAAATACGTCGATTGCGCTTGATGCACTGGGTAATCCCATCTACGACCCGTTGACATTGCAAGCCGGCACGCACCCGGTGTTCATCGCCGGCGACGCCAACGGCGTCCTGCCGGTGCAGCACGAAGCCAGCGACGAAGGCCGTGCAGCAGGCACCAACGCTGCCCGCTTCCCCGACGTAGTGCCATTGATTCGCCGCGCGCCGATCGCAATCCTGTTTTCGGAGCCAGGAATCGCGCTCGTCGGTGCCCGGCACGCCGACCTCCAGCCCGACACCTTCGTGATCGGTGAGGCAAGCTTCGAAGACCAGGGACGTAGCCGTGTGATGCTGCGCAATCTCGGGCTTATGCATGTGTACGTGGACAAGGCCAATCGCACGTTCCTCGGCGCAGAGTGGATCGGACCGGACGCTGAGCATATCGCACACCTGCTCGCATGGGCGTTACAGATGAAGCTAAGCGTCGATGAGATGCTCGGGATGCCTTTCTATCATCCCGTGGTCGAAGAAGGACTGCGGACGGCGCTGAGAGACGCGGTTGCAGCGTTAAAATCCGCGTAATGATGCCCCGTTTGACGGTTTGCCCGGCACAAAGCAAAGTCTCCCAATGTCGGACGATGCTTTAGTCTGGGTTCTCGACCCTCAGCGCCTGGATCATCGCGAACGCGTGATGCTTTGTCCACACATCGGCACCGCCGAGCCGTTCGGTCCAAAGCCGGCCGTCTGAAGTACGGAGCGTCAATACGTACCGGGTTGCCAGATCGATCATTTCGTCAAGGTAACCGTCCATAAGAGCCCATATGTTGTCGAACCCGGTTTTCACGCCCACTTCCTCGATCCTGACCGTCGCAAGCGCAGCTTGCGACGCATCCCGCAGATTCTGGACATATTCACGTTGCGCTTCCACATCCACGCGCGTCCCGTGACGCGTGAGGTGGCCGCAAACCATGACGTCGAAATCGTACTTAAGAATTTCGTCGTGAGCCCGGATGAATTCATGAACGTCGTTGGCAACGGCCAGGTTTCTGAATGGTACCCACCCGGGAAATATTACGTCTACGAGCATCAGGACGCGTTGCTCAGGTTCATAGATAAAAATATTCCCGGGCTGATGAATGTTTCCGCGATAGCGCAGTTCCAAGCGTTTGCTGCCCACTTCCAGCACAAATTCGTTCTTGAATGCAACTGTGGGGGCCGGGCGCCTCCGGTCAGCGTAGCTCGCAAGCCTGTCTGCAGTATTTTCTTGCGCGATGCGTATAGCGGCGTCCGGATAGATGTCGGCGGCACCTATGTGATCGAAGTGCGAATGGCTGTAGACGACATGAGTAACAGGCTCCAGGGTCGTGGAACGGATTGCCTTCAGGACGAAGTCGCGCATCGCCGGCGGTGCATCTACGACAATCACACCATCGCCCGTCGGCATGAACATCGTATCGTAGCCACCGGCGCTGATCCAGAAAATCCCCGGCTTGATTTCTTCAAGCAGAAACCCTTCGGGCCCGGGTACCCTGCCCCGCGAGCTCTCAGGCACCGCGGCG
>Ga0105854_1001026_pt1 | contig 11713 bp, 10 predicted proteins | sample OrgsoiDNA_201058_FD_89679 | JGI IMG/M metagenome (GOLD analysis project Ga0105854, IMG submission 89679) | Permafrost soil microbial communities from the Arctic, to analyse light accelerated degradation of dissolved organic matter (DOM) -... | ecosystem: Environmental > Terrestrial > Soil >... | reverse complement strand
GACCTCGCCCACGCTGCCGCTCTATACCCTGGACGAATATGCCGAGACGCGCATCGCGCAGCGAATCTCCATGATCTCGGGCGTGGCGCAGGTGCAGGTGCTGGGCGCTCAGAAGTACGCCGTTCACGCGCAGATGGACCCGCACTCGCTGGCGTCGCGCCAGATCGGCATGAACGAGATTGAGACCGCCCTGAAGAATTGGAACGTCAACCTGCCCACCGGCTCCATTATCGGTCCGCAGCGGGCCTTCACTCTGCAGGCCAGCGGACAACTGCTGACGGCGGCCCAGTATCGCTCCCTGGTGGTGGCTTACCGCGGCGGCTCGCCGGTGCGCCTGGAAGAACTGGGAAACGTGATCGACAGCGTGGAGGACGACAAGACCGCCTCATGGTATTACCGGCACGATTTCAACAGCCGCTCCATCATTCTCGCCATCCAGCGGCAGCCCGGCACCAACACCATGGAGGTGACCAACGGCGTCAAGAATCTGCTGCCGCTGTTCAAGGCGGAACTGCCGCCTTCGGTCAACATGGACATCCTCTACGACCGGTCGGACACCATCCGCGAATCCTACACGGACGTGAAGTTCACCATGCTCCTGACCCTGGGACTGGTGGTTCTGGTGATCTTCCTTTTCCTGCGCAACGTTTCGGCCACCATCATTCCCAGCCTGGCGCTGCCGTTCTCCATCATCGGGACCTTCGCCGTAATGTACCTTCTGGATTACAGCCTGGACAACCTCTCGATGATGGCCCTGATCCTTTCCATCGGCTTCGTGGTGGACGACGCCATCGTGATGCTGGAGAACATCGTCCGCCACATCGAGTTGGGCGAGGAACCGCTGCAGGCTTCGTTGAAGGGCTCGGACGAAATCGGCTTTACCATCGTTTCCATGACGCTGTCGCTGGCCGCGGTCTTCATCCCGGTGCTGTTCCTGGGAGGCGTGCTGGGCCGGCTGTTCAAGGAATTCGCGGTCACCATCACGGTAGCCATTCTGATTTCGGGCGTAGTTTCCGTGACCCTGACCCCCATGCTGTGCAGCCGCTTCCTGAAGGCGGCCCGCGATGAGAAGCGCGGCTGGTTCTATGCGGTAACCGAGAAATTCTTCGAGGGCATGCTAGGCATGTATGAGCGCACGCTCAAGATGGCGCTGCGCCATCGCCCGCTGATGATGATGAGTTTCGTGGTGGTGCTGGCCGCCACCGTGTACATGTTCGTGAAGATTCCCAAGGGCTTCATTCCGGACCAGGACACCGACCAGTTGCAGATCATCACGGAGGCCTCGCAGGGAACTTCGTATTACCAGATGGTGGAATACGAGCAGCGGATCGCCGGGCTGGTGTCCAAGGACCCCAACGTGGATTCGCTGATGGCGAGCGTGGGCGGCACCACGGCGGCCCAGTTAGGCGGCCCGAATTTCGGTGAATTGGTGATCCACCTGAAACCGCGGACCACGCGGAAACTGGGCGTCAACGACCTGATCAAGGCGTTGCGTCCTAAAATCGCCGCGTTCGCCGGAGTCAAGTCTTACCTTCTGAATCCGCCAACCATTCAGATCGGCGGACAGGTCACCAAGAGCCTGTACCAGTTCTCGATGCAGACGCCCGACAAGCAGGAGCTCTACTCCCAAACCGACCGGATCACCAAACTGGTGGAGCAGGTTCCCGGAGTGGACGATGTCACCAACGATGTGGCGGTGACCACGCCGCAGGTCAACGTCACCATCGATCGCGATAAAGCCGCCGCCATGAACGTGAACGCATCGCTGATCGAAAACGCGCTCTACGACGCGTATGGTCCGCGGTGGGTCTCCACAATCTATGGTTCGGTGAACGAGTACAAAGTGCTTCTGGAATTGGAGCCGAAGTACCAGGCCGACCCGCGGGCGCTCTCGCTGCTGTACTTCAAGAACACCAACGGCAAGCTCATCCCGCTCGACACCATGGCCTCAATCGTCACCGAGACCGGGCCGCAGACCATCAATCACTATGGCCAGTTGCCCGCCGCCACCATTTCGTTCAACCTCAAGCCCGGCGCCGCCCTGGGTGAGGTGGTGGACGAAGTGCAGGGAATCGCCGACCGCGAACTGCCGGCCACCATCAGCACCAATTTCCAGGGCGCGGCCAAGGCATTCCAGAATTCGCTGGGCAATCTCTGGGTGCTGCTGGTGATTGCCATCATGGTGGTGTACATCGTGCTGGGCATTCTGTACGAAAGCTACATCCACCCCATCACGATTCTTTCGGGTCTGCCATCGGCCGGATTCGGCGCGCTGCTCACGCTGGTGCTGTTCAAAATGGATCTGAGCATCTACGCATTCGTCGGCTTGATCATGCTGATCGGCATCGTCAAGAAGAACGCCATCATGCAGATCGACTTTGCGCTGGAAGCGGAGCGCCACCACGGCCTTCCACCGGAGCAGGCCATCTATGAAGGTTGCCTGATCCGTTTCCGCCCCATCATGATGACCACCATGGCGGCGCTGCTGGGGGCGGTGCCGATCGCCCTGGGCTACGGCGCGGGCGGCGAGGCGCGGCAACCGCTGGGCCTGGTGGTGGTGGGCGGCCTGCTGTTCTCGCAGCTCGTGACGCTTTACCTGACGCCCGTGTTCTACATCTACATGTCGGCGATCCAGGAAAAGGTGACGCACTGGAAGGGCAGCAAGACAGTGGCGGCGCCGGCGCCGGTAGCAGGGTAAGCAGGGTGCCGGTATCATGGATGAATATGCCTGAATTGGTGTTCGAGGTGGTTCAGGAAGCCGATGGCGGCTATTGCGCCGAGTGCCTCACTGAAAACATTTTCACGCAGGGCGACACGTGGGACGAGTTACGGAAGAACGTGCTTGAAGCAACCGCCGCATTCTTCTTCGATCAGCCAGGCCCCGCGCAGGTTCGTCTCCACCTTGTCCGCGACGAAATCCTGTCCGTCGCATGAAGATCCCGCGAGACGTCTCGGGCACACACCTCGTTGACGTCTTGTGCCGGCGGTGGCGGTACACCAAGGTACACCAGGTCGGCAGTCACATCATCCTGGAAACATCAGACAGGAATCCGCTCCTCTTCCAAAACAATCGGGACTGGCAGCCGTTGTTTCACTTTCCGATAACGCTTTCAGTAACGAGTGTCTTGCCAGGCTCGCCGCTGGAAGACACATTGATTCCTGTTCTCGCCCTGCTCAGTAATTACGACCGGGAGAACTGTCTCATCAATGTTGGCACGGAGGGTCGCGCGCGGACAGTCGCTCCCAGAGGTTGTGGCAAGACTACGCCACCCGGTCCAAGGCTCGCGCGAGCACGACGGGGACCGGATTGTCGTTTTACGGGCTCGACGCTCGGAGGCCGGGTCGGTTTCGGGGCCGTGGGCCTTTCATAGGCCACAGGTGGCACAAGACCGTTTCCCACTCAACCGGGATTTACCCGTCAATTCACTGCCCGGCAGCATCGTACTTTCGTGAGTACTCGCGCAGTTGTGTGCGGATAGGTGTGCCACCTGGTGATGTTCCATGTCTTCACCGACGTTTCCATCTTCCTCGCCTTGGTTTATGCGGCGAGCATACTCGAAGCCGCCTGCCCCGCATCATTCCGGAGGGCAGGCTCCGCGCTGGTCGCCGTTGGCCTTGCGATCTTCACAGCATCCATCGTCAAATTCGAAGTTTTCCCCGGCGCGGCCGATGACGGCAGCCCCGCGGTGGTCTATTCGGGGGATTAGTTGGCGGGCGCGTTCCGGCCGGCCTTCCATGGGACCCTGACCTATTCGGACCAAGCGGGCGCATTAGCCCGGTTTTCCTTCGAAGGCGCCGAATTGCAGTACATCTATACCAAGGCGCTCAATCGCGGCATGGCCTTGGTCACCATTGACGGAAACCCGCGCCCCATGATCGACCTTTACGATCCGAAAATTTATGGCAGGCGCGGACCGCATTCGGCGGCCTGAAGCCCGGCTTCCACCGCGCGGAGATTCAGGTTCTCGGCCGCCGCAATGCTGCCTCGAGCGGCGCCTTCATCGATATCGACGCGCTCATAGGCCGCTAGCATTCCACAACTGTTAAACTAGACCTTCTGTGTCCAACGCCCTCTCGGCTCCCGTTCGGCTCAAAGACATCGCGCACGATCTCAACGTCTCCGTCATGACCGTGTCCAAGGTGGTTCGCGGGTGCGCCGATGTCGGAGCCGAAACGCGCAGCCGCGTGCTGGTCCGCATCAAGGAACTCAACTATCAGCCCAACTGGGTGGCCCGCAGCCTGGCCGCGCGCCGCACCTTCATCATCGGGCTTATCGTTCCCGACCTGATGCATTCCTTCTTCGCCGAAATCGCCAAAGGCGTGTCCGCCACGATCCGCCCGCTGGGGTATGACGTGGTCATCTGCAATTCCGAGGAAGACTGCGCCTTCGAATCGAGTGAAGTCGATCACCTTCTGGCGCGCCAGGTGGATGGCCTCATTCTCGCCTCCGCGCAGCCGCCATCTTCCCTGGACGTCTTCGCGCGCATAGAGGCGCGCGGCGTGCCCTACGTCCTGATTGACCGGCGGTTCGCCGCCGCGCACGCGCCGTACGTAGGCGCCGACGATGCCGCCATCGGCCGCCTGGCCACCAGCCACCTCATCGAGCGCGGCTGCCGCCGGATCGCCCATATCGCCGGCCCGCCGCTGACTACCGGCCTGGGCCGCATGCTCGGCTATCGGGAAGCCCTGTCCGCCGCCGGCATTGAGGTCCCGGATTCGTACGCGACCCACGCCACTGACGATGCATCGGGCTACGAAGCCGCCGGGCGACTCCTGCAGCTCCGTCCGCGCCCGGACGCCATCTTCGGTTATAACGACCCCACCGCCGCCGGCGCCATGAAGGCCATTCTCGAAGCGGGCATTCGCATCCCCGAAGAGATCAAGGTGATCGGGGTTGGCAACGTGCATTACTCCGACCTGTTGCGGGTGCCGCTGTCCACCATCGATCAGAGCAGCACAGCCATCGGCCGCCAGGCTGCCGGCATTCTGGCGAAGGCGATCGGCTCCAAGCGCCGCCGCCCGCCCCAAACTGTCTTGATCAGCCCTATACTCATAGCCCGCGAATCAACCCGCTGATTTTACACTTTGCCATGCAGCATAACCCGCTAACGGCCCGCCAATTGCAGTCCTCGCAATACATGTACGCGAACTCCCGGAGCTCACTGCGATGATTCGTCTTCCCCGTTCCACCGATGTCTTTGTAATCGGCGGAGGCCCCGCCGGCCTGGCCGCCGCCATTGCCGCGCGCCGCCGCGGTTTTGACGTCACGGTGGCGGATTGCTCCGTTCCGCCCATGGATAAAGCCTGTGGCGAAGGCATCATGCCCGATGGTCTCGACGCCGCCCGCTCGCTGGGCCTGGATTTGGATGTGGACGGCGCCCAGCACTTCCTCGGCATCCGCTTCTGCGAACGCGGCGCCGCCGTAGAGGCTGCCTTCCCCAAAGGCCCCGGCCTGGGATTGCGCCGCACCACGCTGCACCGCCTCATGGTGGACCGCGCAGCCCAAGCGGGAGTGCGCCTGGCGTGGGGCGCGCGCATCACCGGCATCTGCGAGGAAGGCGTGCATGCCGACGGCCGCCTGGTGCGCGCGCGCTGGATTGTGGGCGCCGATGGCGGCCAATCGCCCGTACGGCGTTGGGCCAACCTGGATGCCTGCGTTCGGGAGAGCCGCCGTTTCGGTTTCCGCCGCCACTACGCCGTGGCGCCCTGGAGCCAGTTCATGGAAATCCACTGGGGCGACCATTGCCAGCTTTACATCACGCCGGTGGCGGCTCGGGAAGTCTGCGTAGTCCTGCTGTCCGGCAACCCGTGCCAGCGCCTGGACGACGCGCTCCCTCAGTTTCCCGAGGTCCTGCGGCGCGTATGCGGGGCGGAGAAGGACCCGGCCCATAGCGAGCGCGGCGGCATCTCCACATCCCGCCGCCTCAAATCCGTCTACCGCGGCAACGTGGCGCTGGTGGGCGATGCCTCCGGCTCCGTGGACGCCATCACCGGCGAAGGCCTCTGTCTCCTTTTCCAACATGCCCTGGCCCTGGCCGGGGCTTTGGAGTCGGGCGATCTCGCCCGGTACCAGGCAGAGCACCGCCGCATCGGCAGGCGTCCCCAACTTATGGCCGATCTCATGCTGCTCCTGGATAGCCGCGGACGCATTCGCCGCCGCGCCATGCGGGCCTTCGGCAAGCACCCCGCGCTGTTCGCCGGCATGTTGGCCATGCACGTCGGTGAAGTGTCGCCCATGGATTATTTCACCAATAGCCTGGCACTCGGCTGGCGCATGTTGACCGCGTGAAACATGCTACAGCGTCAGGGTCACCTTGCTCAAGGTTCGCGGCTTGTCCGGATTCAGGCCCTTTTGTGCAGCCAGGCAGGCGGCGAAAAGTTGCGCGGGGACGATGTAAGGGATCGGCGTGAGCACTTCCTTCACGCGTTGCGGAAGGCGGATCACCTTGGTTGCGCAGGCGCCGGCTGCGCGATTTCCCGAATCGGTAATGGCCACAATCTCCGCCTGCAGCCCGTGGAGCTTGCCGATCGTCTCTCCGATAGACGGCCAGGTTTTGCCCGGAGGCGCAAAGGCGAACACCGGGAAATTCGGCTCCACCAGCGCGATGGGGCCGTGCATGAAGTCGGCGGATGAAAAACGTTCGGCCACCACGTAGCACGTCTCCATCAGCTTCAAGGCGAATTCGAATGCATTGGCGTAGTTCAGCCCGCGTCCCACCACCACGGCATGGCGCATGAAGCGGTAACGCTCCGAAAGCGCATCGATCTCCGGTTCCATTTGCAGGGTCCGTTCCACCACATCGGGCAGACGCTCGAGATCGGCGATGCGAACGCCGCCGCCCAGGGCGTAAGCCAGCAGATACATCATGAGCATCTGGCCGGTGTAGGTCTTGGTGGCGGCCACGCTTTTCTCTCTGCCGGCCCGCACCAGGAAAACGTGTTCCGCGATGCGCGCCAGGGCGCTGCCGCTTTCGTTGGTGATGCCCAGGGTGAGGGCGCCCTGCCGGCGCGCGCCTTCCAGCACCAGGTTGGTGTCGGTGGATTCGCCCGACTGCGAAATCGCAACCACCAGCGTTTCGCGATAATCCACGCGGGCGCCATAAAGCGTCACGATGGAAGGGGCCGCCAGCGAAACCGGAATCCCGGTGGTAATCTCCAGCAGGTAGCGTCCGAACAGGGCGGCATTATCGGAGGTGCCGCGCGCCACCAGGACGATCAGGCGCGGCCGCTGTTTTTCGACCAGGCGTTTGAACTCTTCCACGCGCCGCAATTCACCGGAGAGCGTGCGGGCCAGCGCTTCCGGCTGCTGGCGGATCTCCTCGAGCATTCGGGACATTGACTATTAAAGATAGCAGGAGGCGGGAGCTACATCGGCGTGAGCGGCCGGTTGTCCGAACCCATGCGGAAGGTGTGCGTCGCCGCCACACTCGGGGGCAGCGTCACCAGGTGCGGGCGCAACAGGATCAGCACTTCGTCGTTGGTCTTGTCGTGTTCATGCGTGCTGGTCAGCGCGTTGAGAACCGGAATGCGGGAAACGCCCGCCAGGCCCGCGATGGTGCGGGCTTCGTTCTGATCCAGCAGGCCGGCCACCACGGCCCACTCTCCAAACCGCAGGTCGGCCTTGGATTTGAGAGTGCGGCTGGAAATCACCGGAATTCCGTTGGCCGCCGCGCCAGACAATACTTTGAATTCGGCGTCGATGTCGAGCGTAACCGAAGACGTCTCATGCACGGTGGGGGTCAGTTTCAGGGTGAGTCCGAGATCTTCAAACGTGAAAGAAGGCGGCGGCGTGAACGCGCCCGGTCCGCTAAAACTGGCCGGGCCGAAGTATCCGGAAGTCAGAATGGGGAACCGGTCGCCGACCTGCAGCGTGGCCGGCTGGTTGTCCACGGACTGCACTTGCGCCTTGAGCAGCAGTTTGGCCGAATTGGCGGACATCTGGGCCACTAGCGAAGCGTCCATGATGGCGAGGCCAACCAGGGTTTTTCCGCCGCCGAACGAAATCAAACCGGAGGCGCTGGTGGGAACCGAAAGCACGTTGTTGAGAACCTTGGTAATGGCCGTCAAAGAGAAGGTGTTGGGGAAGTTGACCCCGTAGGTGATCACGTCGTTGCGGCTCACTTCCAGAAACTCCATCTCCACAACCACCTGTGCGCGCGGATACATCAGGTCCTCAAACATCATGCGCGCGGGGATCACTTTGGAAATGCGGTCGCGCAGGATCACGGTGTTATTCTGCGTGTCGAAGGCGACCTTCTCGATGGCGAAGGTCTGCTGCACCGCCGTGATGAGGGCGTTGAAGTCCTGCTGGCTGGTGCTCTCCGGCAGCCGCAATTCGATGGCGGCCGTGGGCTCCCGTTCCTGCCGCTTCTGGGGCGTGTCCTTGGCCACCAGGAAGAGCTTGGGAGACAGAGCCACCAGGAACGACCCCGTGGCCGCCTCCAGACCATGCAGGGCGTCGCGGTAATCCACGTCCTTCAGCTCAAACCGCATTGAGCTCCCAGCCTGGAAGTCGTCATCGAAAACGCAGTCCAGGCCAAACGTTTTGGCCACTTGTTCGTACAGACTCTTGGCGTCGCCGTGCAGGTCCAGGTCTTTGGCGCCCGCTTGCGCATTCAGCTCCATGGGGGGCAGGGGCTTGCGCGCGTCGGCGCGGTCCTGCGGGGTGGGGACATCGAACGGTTCCTCTGTGAGCGGTTCCAGCAGATCGGGCGACGGGTCCTCAACCGCGGAAGGCCTGGGTTCGACCTTGGGTTCGACCTGGGCTTCAATGGAGGCGCGGGTCCGAAGCGCCTGGCTGCGCTGCCAGTACTTCTTATTCTTCGGCGACATGGCGGCGGCCTGGGAATACAATACGTAGGCCTGGGCGATGTGGCCGTCCCGCTCGGCCTGGCGCCCGCGCGCGAACAACTCAACAGCGGTGGGCTCGCGGAGCGGCTCCTGTGACGCAGAGGGATCCTGTGCGGCGAGACACCCAGCCAGGATCAACCACAAGATGGACACACGGGTCCGCACATAAAGGTTGACGCCTCCTGCCGCTGTTGCGTGCAAAGCATTTGTTTCTATGCAAATCTGGATCGTATGAGACGCGATTTGGCGGCGTTTGAGCGCGCCCTGGCGAAAGACCCGATGGAGGTGGTTCTGCCGCTGGCCATCTTCCTGGCCACATTTCTTATCGGTTGGCTGATCCGCCGGCTGGTGCTGCGGGCTCTGAGCGCCTGGAGCGCCCGCAGCGGACGCCGCGGCGGCTTGATACTGATCCAGGCGCTGCGCGGTCCCACCCTCATCTGGAGCTTGATCCTGGCGGTGCATCTGGGGATGCAGGCTTCCGATCTGCCGCGGCGGTTTACGGGGATCGAGTCGGATACTCTGCTGGTGCTCTGGGTCTGCTCCCTGACCCTGATGTGCATGCGGCTAGTGGGCGACCTGGTGCGCCTCTATGGCGACCAGATCCCGGGCGCCCTGCCGGTGACCACCCTCACGCGGAATCTGGCCCAGATTGCGGTAGTGATTCTGGGCGCGTCGCTGCTGCTCAAACACTTCGATTTTTCGCTGGCGCCGATTCTGACCGCCTTGGGCGTAGGCGGGCTGGCGGTGGCGCTGGCCCTGCAGGACACGCTTTCCAATTTGTTCGGTGGTTTCTACGTAGCGGTGGCCGGGCAGGTGCGCCCCGGCGACTATATCAAGCTGAACACCGGCGAGGAAGGCTACGTTACCGACATCGGGTGGCGCTGCACCACCATCCGGGCGCTGGCCAACAATATGGTCATCGTGCCCAACGCCAAACTCTCGCAGGCGATTGTCACCAACTACTCCCTGCCGGAAAAGCGGATAGGCTCCAACCTTCAAGTGGGTGTGAGCATGGATAGCGACCCCGACCGCGTGGAACGGATTCTGCTTGAAATCGGCAAGCAGGGAGCGCTGGAGATTTCGGGTATGCTGAACGATCCGCAGCCTTCCGTGGCATTCGAACCAGGAATTACCGACAGCGGGCTCGGCTTTACCCTGAACTATCAAGTGGCCGAGTTTGCCGCCCAGCCCGGCGTGCGGAATGAGCTGCGGAGGCGGGTCCTGCGCCGTTTCAGAGCGGAGGGCATTGGGACGCCGTTCCCCACGCGCACTGTATATATGCATTCCGGCGAGACCGGCGCTTCTTCATAAGGCCGCACAAAAAGTTGTGGAACGGCGCGTGCCAGGGTTATAATAATCGGCTTGCATGAGACTCCGGGGATTCCCTCTGAACAAATAGCTGCCGCGCACGCCGGCTCGGAGATACAGAGATGCTTCATAAGAGAACGTTGGTTATCGCCGGGGCCATTCTGGCATGGGGTGCTTCTCTCGAAGCCGCCATTTCAGTTGGGTATTTCACCGACGGCCTCGACGCCAACGGCAACCCCCAAACCTCGGACACGGGACTTGCCGCCCCAATCGCCCGTAACGGTTTTACGGCGGTCCAAATAACGGACATAGCGGCGTTCGTAGGGGCGGGTAACTTAAGCACCATCCAGGTCCTCCTGATCGATGAAATCAGTACCGGGGAAACTCACGACCCGTCGGCAGCCTTGATCGGTCAAGCCGCTGCCTTGAGCGCCTGGGTTACCGGCGGAGGGGTTATCGCAATCCACGATCGGAACCTGTGCCGGGCGCAGGGGGGCACGCTTTGCACGCCCGTGCCGGGTGCTGCATTTACGCCTACGGTTTTGTTTGGCGCCGACATCAATGTGGATACGACGTCGGTCACGCTCGTTACCAATGGGCCGTTCGGTCCCATCACCAACGCCACCTTGGATGGCGGTAACTTCTCCGATCTTGGCTTTGTCGCCACGCCTTCGGGGGCTGTCGGAATCCTGAATAACGGTACGATCGGCCAGGAAGTTGCGTTCAGTTACCGCTTTGGCTCCGGCTGGGTTTATTACTCTACGATCCCGCTGGATTTCTACTTGAACGTCGCCAACATCGCCAACTTCAATCCCCAACCGCCCACTTTCAGCACGATTTACGCGCCGAATATGGTCGCCTACCTCGCCTGCCTTGCCGTGCCGTCCACGTGCTCCACGCCCGCCGGAACTGGCGCTGCCACTGGCGCCCCAACCCTGTCGCAGTGGGGCCTGGGAATATTGGCCATAATGCTGATGGGGTGTGCGGCGGTGATGCTCAGATCGGGCCAGGCGAAAGGGCCGGCCCGCTGAGGACCGCGCGGTTTGCCGCCATTTTCACGGCGTGCCTTCTTTTTGGAATTGGTGTGTTGTTGACGCCCCCGGTTCAAGCGGTGGACCGGCAGTTCTCGCGAGTGTTGGTGAAAGTTTCCCACGGGCTCATCGGCATCTGCGGGGGCCACGCGCGCGTCGAAGGGGCCGTTATGCGCGACCCGGCCACCGGGTTTGCGGTTGAGATGCGGGACGGCTGCAACGCGGTGAACGTCACCATCCTGTTATGGTCGGCGGTGCTCGCGTTTCCCGCTCCGTGGAGGCTCAAGGCACTGGGACTTCTGGCAGGCAGCCTCCTGATTCAGGCCGTCAACATAGTCCGCTTCATCAGCTTGTTCTACATCGGCCAGTACAGCATGACGTGGTTCGACTTCGCGCACGGATACCTCTGGGAGAGCCTGCTGGTCCTGGACACGATGGTGGTCTTCTGTCTGTGGGCGAATCGTGCGTCCAAATACGGGGCCGTGCCGAATGACGGCCGATAAACCCCTGGCGCGCTTTCTGGT
>Ga0105854_1001025_pt1 | contig 11725 bp, 7 predicted proteins | sample OrgsoiDNA_201058_FD_89679 | JGI IMG/M metagenome (GOLD analysis project Ga0105854, IMG submission 89679) | Permafrost soil microbial communities from the Arctic, to analyse light accelerated degradation of dissolved organic matter (DOM) -... | ecosystem: Environmental > Terrestrial > Soil >... | reverse complement strand
CTCCAGGCCCGTCATCACCACTTCGGCGGGGAAGTCGAGCACGTTCGGCACTTTTTCAGCCATATGTTCCTGGTACTGGTTGCCGCGCCGGCGCATCACGTCCGCGTACAGTACGATGCGCTGCCACGAATCGCGTGCATAGTCGCCCAGCATGCCCAGGGACGGCAAGCCGCCGGTGGAAAAAGGTGCTGCGGTTTTGTTCGTCATGGCTATCCTCTTTGCAGATGTCTACTTACAGATTGCTGCGCCAGTGGGATTCAGGCACAGGATTCGAAATTACGCCATCTGGCTGATGGTCTTCCTGAAACGGGCCAGTGCGAAAGAAAACAGGGCCGTGCCAATCACCAGCAGGGCCAGGAACGGTTTCCACACCACCGCAATGCCCGCGCCCCGGTACAAAATCGCCTGGCTCAATTCGACGAAGTGCGTGGTGGGCGCGATCAGCATGATGTTTTGCACCAGTTCCGGCATGCTTTCGCGTGGCGTGCTGCCACCCGATAGCATCTGCAGCGGCAGCAGCACCAGAATCAGCAGCATGCCAAATTGCGGCATGCTGCGCGCCAGGGTGGCCAGGAAGATGCCCATCGAAGTAGTGGCAAACAGGTGCAAGGCAGCGCCGCACAGGAACAAGGCGATCGAGCCTTCGATCGGCACATGCAGCAAGCCACGCACCACCAGGTTCAGCGACAGCGCGGCGGCGATCAGCACCACCAATCCCATCGACCAGACCTTGGCCAGCATGATTTCAGCCGGCGTGACCGGCATCACCAGCAAATGCTCGATGGTGCCGTGTTCGCGCTCGCGTATCAGGGCCGCACCCGTCAGGATGATGGACAGCATCGTCACCTGGTTGATGATTTCCATCAGCGAGCCAAACCAGGCCTGGCTCAGCGACGGATTGAAGCGCGCGCGCATCACCAGGTCCACTGGCAGCTTTGTCGCGGCCCGGTAGCGTTTTGAGAATTCCGCCACTTCGCCAGCGACGATCTGCTGGATGTAGCCGCTGCCGCTGAAAGCCTGGCTCATACGGGTAGCATCCACATTCAGCTGCAATGTCGCCGGGCGCCCGGCCAGCACGTCGGCCTGCAGTTTCGACGGTATCGTCAGCACGAAAGTGTAGCGGCCCGCATCGAGGCCCGCGTCCACCTCCCCCTGGCTGATCATGGCCGGCTGCGTGAACTGCGGTGGAAAGAAGGCCGAGGCAATGCGCGCCGACAGCGGCGAGCCATCTTCATCGACGATGGCAATCGCCGCCATGTGCAGGGTTTCCGGCTTGGCCGTGGCGGCCACGTAGATCGCCAGGGTAAAGGTGTAGGCGATCAGAATCAGCATCATGGGATCGCGGATCAGGCTCCAGATTTCCTTCACGCCCAGACGGTAGATATTTTCCAGATGTCGCATAGGGTTACCCATCAGCTCTCCTGTTTCTTCAGCAATGCGACCGTCACGCCGAGGATCACGGGAATGGCGATCAAGAGCGGCAGGAACGAGGCGTGCAGGTCTGAAAAACCCAGCGCCTTGTTGAAAATGCCGCGGCTGATATTGAGCATATGCGTGGCCGGATAAATCAGGCCGATGACCTTGCCCGTGCCTTCCATCGACGACACGGGATTGAGCAGGCCGGAAAACTGGATGGCCGGGATCATGGTGCCTATCATGGTCACGAACAGGGCCGCGATCTGGCTGCGCGTAAAGGTCGAGGCGAACAGGCCGATGCCGGTGGCGCAGATATTGAAGATGAAAGTGGCGGCGATCAGGGTCAGCAAGCTGCCCTTGATCGGCACATCAAAAGCCGTCACCGCCAGCAACGCCATCAGCACGAAGTTCAGCATCGCCAACACCACATACGGCACCTGCTTGCCGAGCAAAAATTCCAGCCGCGTGACGGGTGTCACGTATAGATTGATGATGGAACCGAGCTCCTTTTCGCGCACCACGGACAACGCCGCCAGCATGGCCGGCAGCATCAAGAGCAGCATGGGAATCACGGCCGGCACCATGGCGGGCAGGCTTTTTACGTCAGGGTTGTAGCGGAAACGCGTCTCGACGGCGACCGGACTACTCATGGTCAGGCCATAGCGGTGCAGCGCCTGGTCGGCCAGCCAGCCCTGATGCATGCCTTGCACATAACCCTGCACGGTTTCGGCGCGCATCGGCATGGCGCCATCGATCCAGGCTCCCACTTGCGCGGGCGCGCCACGCTGCACGTCACGCGCAAAACCGGGCGGGATTTCGATGGCCAGCGCCAGCTCGCCGCTGCGCATGCGTTTATCCAGATCGGCATAGTCGCGCAGCGGCGGCTTTTCCAAGAAATAGCGCGACCCAGCCAGGTTGTTCGTGTAATTCTGGCTCAAGCTCGTCTGGTCGTGATCAAGCACCGCGTAACTCAAGTCCTCCACGTCCAGGCTGATGCCAAAACCAATCACGAACAACAGCAGCACCGAGCCGCCCAGCGCCAGAGTCAGGCGCACGGGATCGCGGCGCAGTTCCAGCGTTTCGCGCCACATATAACTGAGCATGCGGGCCAGGCTAAAACTGCTGAACCGGCTGCGTCGCCGCGGGTGTTCAGCTTCTTCCTGCTTCACTACCGGCGCCGGGGTTTCTTCCTCCTGCGCTGGCGCCGTGCCGCCGCCCGCCTCTTCCAGGTAAGCGATAAAGGCCGCTTCCAGGGAAGGCGCCCCCTTCTTGCGTACCAGTTCGGCCGGCGCATCGCTGACCAGCACTTTCCCCGCATGCATCAGCGAGATGCGGTCGCAGCGCTCGGCCTCGTTCATGAAGTGGGTGGAAATGAAAATCGTGACGTGGTCGCGCCGCGCCAGTTCTATCATCAGGCGCCAGAAATTATCGCGCGCGATCGGGTCGACGCCCGACGTCGGTTCGTCGAGGATCAGCATTTCCGGCTTGTGCACCATCGCCACGGCCAGCGACAAACGCTGGCGTATGCCCAGCGGCAGGCTGTCGGGCAGGTTATCGAGCACCTCGGCCAGGTCGAAGCGCTGCACCATTTCATCGACGCGGGCCGCTATCTGGTTTTCCGGCACATGGAACAGGCGCGCGTGCAGCACCAGATTCTGGCGCACCGTCAGTTCGCCATACAGCGAAAACGCCTGCGACATATAACCGACCCGGCGGCGCGTATCGATATCGCTGGAATCGACTTCATGGCCAAACAGCCAGGCCTTGCCTTCAGTAGCGGGCAGCAAACCGGTCAGCATCTTCATGGTGGTCGATTTGCCGCAGCCGTTAGAACCCAGGAAGCCGAAAATCTCGCCACGGCCGATGCGGAAATTCACATGATCGACGGCCGTGAAATCGCCGAAACGCATGGTCAGGTCTTGCGCTTCAATGGCGATGTCAGCTGCGCTGGCTGCGTCCAGCGGCGTGATCACCACCGGCTGATGGCCGGCGCGCTTGGTTTCGGGCAGCAGCTTGATAAAGGCCGCTTCCAGGTTTTCACTGTCGGTGCGCGCCAGCAGTTCGGCCGGCGTGCCCGTGTCGAGCACCTTGCCGTCATCCATGGCGACCAGCCAATCGAAGCGCTGGGCTTCGTCCATATAGGCGGTAGCCACCATCACGCTCATTTGCGGGCGCTGCACGCGGATGCCGGCGATCAGGTCCCAGAACTGGGCCCGCGCCAGCGGATCGACGCCGGTAGTCGGCTCGTCGAGGATCAGCAGGTCGGGATCGTGGATCAAAGCACAGCACAGTCCCAGCTTTTGCTTCATGCCGCCCGACAGCTTGCCGGCCGGGCGTTCCAGGAACGATTGCAAGCCCGTGCTGCGCGTGAGCTGGTCGATGCGGCGGCGGCGCTCGGCCGCGTCATGGCCAAACAGGCGCGCAAAGAACTGCAGGTTTTCTTCGACCGACAGGGTCGGATACAGATTCTTGCCCAGGCCTTGCGGCATATAGGCGATGCGGGGACAGACATCGTCGCGGTGGCGGCCATCACGCATGTCGCCGCCCAGGGCCATCACGATGCCTTCCTGCACTGCGCGCGCACCGGCCACCAGCGACAGCAGGCTCGATTTGCCCACGCCATCGGGGCCGATCAAGCCCACCATGCAGCCGGCCGGCACGTCGAGGTCGATGGCGTCCAGCGCCAGCGTCGCGCCATAGCGCTGGCTGACGCCCTTGATGCTGGCAACGAAGGTCTTGGCGTCAGGCGTGTTTGCGACCAACGTGTTCACGGCCACGCTCACTGCGGAACCTTGGCCGTCAATTCAGCGGGCCACTCCTGTTTCGGATCGAGGCGCACCCAGGCCACGCCGGGCAAACCCACTTTCACCAGCGCCAGGTGCTTGAGCAGCAATTCGCGGCTGATCTGCGCTTTCACGCGGAACATCAGTTTCTGCCGCTCGCTGGCCGTTTCCACCGTCTTCGGCGTGAACTGGGCGCTGGCCGCCACGAAGGAGATCGTGGCAGGAATCACATAGTTGGGCGCCGCATCGAGAATGATGCGCACCTCGCCACCCAGCGCCACCTTGCCGGCGGCCGTTTCGGGCAGGAAGAAGGTCATGTAGACGTCGGACAGGTCGACCAGGTTCAAGACCTTGCCGCCTGCGCCCAGCACTTCGCCCTGCTGCGCCACCAGGTATTGCACGCGGCCGTCACGCGGCGCCTTCAGCTGGCCATCGGCCAGGTCGGCGTCGATACGGGCGGTGGTCGCTTCAGCAGCCGTCACGGCCGAACGCGAACCGACCACTTGCGCCCTGGCTGCATCGATGGCGGACTGCGCGGCCGTGACCTGGGCCTTGGCGGCATTCAGGGCAGCGGCCACGCTGCGTACGCGGGCGCGGTCGTCATCGAGCTCCTGCACCGATGATGCGCCCTCTTTCGACAGGGTTTCGGAACGGGCCAGGCGGCGCTGGGCCGCATCGAGTTCGCTTTCGCGCTGCGCCACCACGGCTAACGCAGCAGCCTTGTCGCTTTCGCGCACGGCCACTTGTGCCTGTGCGCCCACCACCGCATCGGACGCCTGCTGCTGGCGCGCGCGCGCCTCGTCGCGCTGGGCCGACAGGGAATCGACCTGCATGGTGGCCAGCGGCTGGCCCGCCTTGACGAAATCGCCTTCGCGCACAGTGATACTGTTGACGCGGCCAGCCAGCTTGGTGGCCACGTCGATTTCCGTCGCCTCGATGCGGCCATTGCCGCTGACGAAACCTTCGCCAGGGCCAGTGGGTCGCATTTTTTGCCAGGCTACATAGCCCAGCACGAGGGCCGCCACGATCAGCGCGGCTGGGATGATTTTCTTCTTCAGTTGTGGGGTCATGGTATCGGCGCGATCAAATTAGTTGGTATAAGTAGCCACATTCGCGGCATCGGCGGCGGGAGCGCCACCGCCCAGGGCCGCATACAGGCTGACCTGGCTGGACAGCAGGGCGCGGCGCGTCTGCACCAGCTGCTGTTCCACCGTCAGCAAGTCGCGCTGGGCGTCGAGGACTTCCAGATAGGGCGCGGCGCCATTGTCGTAGCGCAGCTTGGCCAGGCGCGCGCGTTCCGTCTGCGCGGCCAAAGTGGTCTTGCCGATTTCGACCTGCAGTGCCAGCCAGCGCCGGTTAGAGAGCGCGTCAGCCACTTCGCGGAAGGCGCCCTGCACGCTTTTTTCATAATTGGCCACCGCCACGTCGCGGCGCACCTCGGCCAAATCCATATTGGCGCGCAGCCGGCCCGCGTCAAAAATCGGCAAGGCCAGCTGTGGCGAGAAACTCCAGGCGCCGCTGCCTGAATCAAACAGGCCGCTCAATTGCGCACTGGCCGTGCCATACGAGGCCGTCAGGCTGATGCGGGGGAAGAAGGCGGCACGGGCGGCGCCGATATTGGCCTGTGCCGCGCGCAGCTGGTGTTCGGCCGCCACCAGGTCTGGCCGCTGCGTCAGCAAGGACGATGGCAAGCCTGCATGCAGCGGCAACAGCACGCTGGCGTCGTCGAAGCGGCGCGTATCCGGCGTCAGATCAAGCGGCCCGCCCACCAGCTGGGCCAGCGCATGCGCTTGCGCTGCGCGCGACTGCTCCAGCTGGGCGGACAAGGCCAGCGCCTGGCTGAGCAGGGTTTCCACCTGGGTAAGGTCCAGCTTGGAAATCGAACCCACTTCAAAGCGGCGCGTAAAGATGCGCAGCGATTCGGCACGGCTGTCGACGGTGGCCCGCGCCAGCGCCACGCGCTCGTCCAGTTCACGCAAGACCAGATAGCCATTGGCCACTTGCGCCACCAGCGCCAGACCGATGGCGCGGCGCGCCTCATCGCTGGCCAGCAGGTTTTGCAGGGCGCTGTCTTTCAGGCTGCGCACCCTGCCCCAGAAATCGAGTTCCCAGGCGCTGACATTCAAGCCCGCCTGGTACTGCGCCGACGTCATGGGCTGGCCGGTGATACTCAAGTCGCCCGGCACGCGCGAGCGGCTACCTAGAGCACCCAGGCCGATGGTGGGAAACTGGTCGGCGCGCTGTATGCCATACACGGCGCGCGCTTCTTCCACCCGCAGGGCGGCGATACGGATATCGCGGTTGTTGGCCAGCGCCAGTTCTATGGTCTGCTGCAAACGGGGATCGGCAAAATACGCGCGCCAGCCGATATCGACGGCGTTCGCGCCAGCAGGATCGGCTTCCGGGTACTGCGCCGGCACCAGCAACGGCGGCGGCGTGTAGGGCGGCGCCATCGAAGCGCAACCGGCCAGCGCCATGGCCGCAGCCAGCATGGCCGCTGGCTTGATATGGATGCGGAAGGGGAAATCAAACACTTGCTTGCTCATCGTCTTCCAGTCAATTCAGGATGTTGTAGCCGCCGTCGACATACAGGGTGCCGCCCGTGATGGAGCGCGCACCGTCGCCGGCCAGGAAAGCACACAGCGCGCCCACATCATCGATGCTGGCCAGGCGGCGCATGGGCGAACGCGCTTCGGCGTCCGCCAGCAAGCGGTCGAAATGGGCGATGCCGGAGGCGGCCCGCGTGGCCAGCGGCCCCGGTGAAATCGCATTGACGCGGATGCCGGCCGGTCCCAGTTCGGCGGCCAGGTAGCGCACCGATGCTTCCAGCGCCGCCTTCACTGGCCCCATCACGCCGTAATCGTTGACCACCTCTGCGGCGCCCAGATAACTCATCGTCATCAAGCTGCCGCCACCCTGCATCAGCGGCTCGGCCAGCCGGGCCATGCGCATGAATGAGTGGCAAGAGATATCCATCGCCTGCGCAAAACCGGCTGACGAGGTGTCCACCACGCGGCCATGCAAATCCTGCTGCGGCGCGAAAGCGATGGAATGGATGAGAAAATCGAGCCGGCCCCACTGCTGCGCAATTTGTTCAAACAGCACTACACCTTGTTCAGGCAGGCTGACATCGAGCGGCAGCGCAATGGCCGCCTGCACTTGCTGCGCCAGCGGTTCGACATGGGGACGGGCCTTGTCATTCAGCCATGTCACGGCCAGTTCCGCACCGGCGTCGCGCAAGGCGCGCGCGCAGCCCCAGGCGATACTCTGGTCATTGGCGATGCCGATCACCAAGCCTTTCTTGCCATGCAGACTAGTCAAATTGCTCATATTCCCATTACTCATCTTTTCTCCATCGTGTGTGCGCTGTCGCTCTGCCACAACAGGGCAAAGCGGAAAAGCGACCGGCCATAGGCCAAGCTGGCGTCGCTGCGCCTTGTGACATCGCAACTATACGAGTCATTGCGGCAGCGCAACATTGATCTATATCAAATTTTGCAATATGAATTGATATTTAACACTAATCGCTCACAGATGCAGCGCGATACGATGAAGATAGCGTTACATCATCCACCGCAGCTGCAACATAAGAAGAGAAAAAATTGCAAATGAGCAAGCTCAGAATATAAACCAGAGCCCGCTTTTGGTGTCACACGGGAGAGCATGCGGGGTAACTGTTTGAAAGCCGCAACGGTCGCCTGACTCTTACTCTTTTTCACTTTGACTGAAAATCATTCTCATTTAGAATTAATTTTCTTTGAGATTGATTCTCATTCACAATTTTATGTACAGCAAAGGTAAACATAAAGAATGCGTATCAAAGTGATGGTGTTGGGCCTGGTGAGCGTATTGGCAAGTTGGCAGGCACGCGCGGATGACACAGCAGCGACAGTCCCTGGTGCCACGGCCGATGGCAACGCGCCGGTCGAGCAGGTGGTGATCAGCGGCGACAAATTGAAACGCACGGAAATCGACAGCAGCGCCAGCGTGGGTTCACGCAATGGCCGCCAGATCAGCGAATCCGGTAGTACCACCCTGGAAGACGTGGCCGGACAAATGGCCAACGTGGGGACGGCCAGCGGCCTGTCCATCCGCGGCATCAATTCCTATGGCCCGGCCGGCGGCGGCGGCGGGCGCACCATCACCATGGTGGTCGATGGCGTGCAGCAAGATGGCTTTGGCCAGGACATCAGCGCGCTCAGCGTGTGGGATGCAGACCGCGTGGAAGTGCTGCGCGGGCCACAGTCGACCAACCAGGGCCGCAATTCGCTGGCCGGCGCGGTGGTGATGAAAACGCGCGACCCATCCGACATTCCCGACTTCAGCTACCGCGTCAGCACCGGCAACGAGAATGCCCAGCGCATCGCGGTGGCAGGCGGCGGCGCCATCATCGATCAGGTGCTGGCCGGCCGCATCACCTTCGAAGACCGCAAGCGCGACGGCGATGTGTTTGATCCGACCCGCAACGACAAGCGTTTCAATCACGACGATGGCCACACCTTGCGCGCCAAGCTGCGCATCACGCCGATCGGTAACAACTATCAGGCCCTGATCACGCTGGTGGACGACAAGCAGCAATTGGGCAGCCCTGGCGTGGAAGCCGTGACCCGCCCCATCGCAGCGCGCCAGAACCTGTCGAACGATCCGCGCAATGCCGACAACCTCACCCGTTCGGCGGCGCTGGAACAAACCTCCAAGGCAGGCGGCGCCGACATCACCCTGCTGACCACGTATTCGCACAATCTGTACTCGCGCGTGCAGGACTACGACGGCACGGAACTCAATCAGGGCTACCGCACCGGCGAAAACATCGACCGCCAGTTTTCGCAGGAAGCACGCGCCAACTTCGAGACCACGCTGTTCGGCCATTCGTTGAAGGGCGTGGCGGGCATTTATTATCAGAACGCGCATTACAGCGGCAATGACCTGTTCACCGTGCCCGTATCGTATGTGCTGGGCCTGACCGGGCAATGCCAGGTACAGGCGGCCTGCGATGCGGCCTATGGCAGCGAATTCATCAACCGCGGCAATCTGGAAGCGGACGACACCAAAACGCACGCCGTCTTTGGCGAATTCGATTATGTGATCGGCAAGCTGACGGCGACGGCTGGCATGCGCTACGACAGCGAACGCCAGACCCGCGTGCTGACGACGGCCACCAGCGGCACTTCGCCGCTGGCGACCAGGATCGTGGGCCAGTTGATCGGCGGCGGCATTTTTGCGCCCGATGGTCTACAGAATCTGCAGTCCGACAATACCGTCTGGCTGCCCAAGCTGGGGCTGCGCTACGCGCTGGCGCCAGCGTGGGTAGCGGGACTGACGGCGCAGCGCGGCTACCGCACGGGTGGCGTCAATTACAGCTATGAACGGGGCTCGAATGCCTATGGCCCGGAATTCACCAAGAACTATGAAGCCTCGCTCAAGGGCGTGGTCGGCAATGGCATGGTGGTGGCGCTCAATGCCTACCGCATCGACTGGAGCAACCAGCAAATCGATATCGGCCGCAATACGCTCGATACCTACCTCGTCAACGCGGGCAGCTCGCGCCTGCAGGGACTGGAAGCGGAAATACGCGGCAAGGTGATGCCGCATCTGGAATTATTTGGCGCACTGGGTTTGTCGAAATCGCGCTTCATCGATTTCGATACGCCGCAGGGTAATTATGCGGGCAAGGAGTTTGCCCGCTCGCCAAGGCAAACCCAGTCGGTCGGTTTCAGCTGGACACCGGACCACTGGCTGTTCAATGCGAACCTGGTGCATAGCGGTAGCAACTACACCAGCCCGGACAACACCGACCGCAATGACGGCTCCACCGTCCTGGGCGCCAAGGCTGCCTACACCTTGTCCAATGGCGTGTCGCTATTCGCCTTTGGCAGCAACCTGACCAACCGCACCTACATCACGGCCAATCATCTGGACTCGGTGACGGGCCGCTATCTGGTCAACCTGGGCAATGCACGCCAGATCGGCTTTGGCGTGCAAGGCCATATCTGACGCAGCTAGAAGTTCAAGGAGCGGCCGGGCGCGAATACAGGTCGATGATGGTGCTGATCGCGTCCTGGCACACCGAGCAGAATTGATCGCTGCGATCGAACATGATGCACTGCATCTCGGGCCGGTAATAGCCGCTGGCCTCGTAATTGGCGCCTTCGAAGGCCCCCACCTGGTGCTGGTGCGGGGCCTTGGAAAACAGCGCCTCGCTCTGTTTCAAGTCGCGGTGAAACAACGCGCTCATTTCCGATTCGGCACGGTTTTCCTTGCGCAGCTCGGCCCGCTCTTGCTGGTAAGCGCGTGAATCTGCTTCATATTCTTCCTTGGGCCAAGGCGTCGGCATGGGCGTGCCATCCTTGACGTGCTTCTTCCACTTCACGTTGGCCGGGTCATGCAAGGCCGTGACGTTCGGCTCCCACGGCTCACGGCGCTCGCCGCTGGACTGGTAAGCCACGGGCGAGGTGTAGTACTCGTCGGCCAGGCCGGCAAAATGGTGGCCGAATTCATGCACGAACAGATAATTGGCCCAGTCGTTATTGGCGGCAGCCGTGCTGAACTGGCCAAAGATGCCGCCACCGCCATAGGTGTCGTTATTGACCAGGATTTCAATGAATTCATACGGCGCGTACTGAGCCAGGTCGCGCAGCGCCCGGTTATCCACCGCCAGCACATAGCGTTCGCTGCCGAAGATATCGTAGCGTGTACCCAGGGGCGAGGCGTGATACACGCCCGTCGATGGACGCGATACGCCCGATTCCTGGGTCGGTACGGCCATCGCCCACACATTGAAATCCTTGGCCCGCTCGCGGAACGGAGATACGCTGAACAGGTGATCGACCATGCGGCGCACCGTCGCTTCGAACTTGCCCATCTCGGCCGCCGTATAACCATCTCCCAGTACCAGCAGATCGACTTTCTCCGACGAAGGGCCGCTGATGCGAATGGGGATAGGCTTGACGGGCGCCGGCGGCTGCTTGCGGATCACATCCTGCGCGGCCGGATCGACATCGGTGCTCCACACAACCGAAAACAGGCCGCGCTCATCGCGCTTGAGGATGCGCACGCGTACCAGCTGCTGCGGCTGTGGAAACCGCACCGATTCCTGGAAGGCGCGCGTGGTGGTTTTCGCTTCATCGGTACTGCTCCACTCGCCAAAGACGGTGGAAAAGCCGCGCGAATACAACAGTTTTCCCGTCTTGATGTCGACCACTTCCACCATATTGTTGCCACGATTGCTATCGTCGATGGTGCGCGCCATATTGCCCGGCCACGGCAAGGGCTCGACCAGCACCCTTTCAACCGCATAGTGTTCGCCCAGCGCATTGCCGCTATGCTGGTAATCGAGGCGCATGGTGGCTGGCTGCAAGGGGCTGGAGCTGGCTGCCTGCACGGCCGGCAGGATGCCGATGGCCAGCGCCAGCGCGCACAGGAAGGATCGTATCGGGGTGTGCTGCATGGCGTTCCTAAGACGGTAGAAGATGAAGCTTGATTGTAGCGGCAGGACCGGCGCTTTGAAAGCGCCGGCAAGCTACAGG
>Ga0105854_1001023_pt1 | contig 11742 bp, 12 predicted proteins | sample OrgsoiDNA_201058_FD_89679 | JGI IMG/M metagenome (GOLD analysis project Ga0105854, IMG submission 89679) | Permafrost soil microbial communities from the Arctic, to analyse light accelerated degradation of dissolved organic matter (DOM) -... | ecosystem: Environmental > Terrestrial > Soil >... | reverse complement strand
TGATACCGCTCGCTCACTCGAAGGCACTGGTTCACGGTCACTGCCATCAAAAGGCCTTCGACGTATTTCGTCCCGTGCAGACAGTACTCGGTTGGATTCCTCAGCTAGAGGTCTCGGTGGTCGAATCGTCGTGTTGCGGCATGGCCGGGAGTTTTGGTTACGAAGCCGAGCACTACGAAGCATCCAAGGCGATGGCGGAGTTGTCGCTGCTGCCAGCGGTGCGGAAAGCAGGAAAGGCACAGGACGCCGTGATCGTCGCCGACGGCACCAGTTGCCGTCATCAGATAGCGGACGGCACCGATGCAAAAGCGCTGCATGTCGCCCAAGTATTGGCCGCGGCGCTGAGGGACTAGTGATCAGCACGGGTTCACATAAATAGCGGACGGCGTCATGTTCCGCGCATTGGAGACCAGCATGGCACGACCGCGCAAGCCCAGGATTCGCCACCTCACTTTAACGCCCATTCTGTAAAGCTTTACGCAAGTTCCGGATGCAGTTCGCTTCGGGCGCCCGTGGGCGCCTTGATGAAGCACGCACTACTCAAGGAGACGATGATGTTCCGTCGAGCTACGACGCGCGTTCTGTTGCTGCTGTGCGCAATGTATTTCATCACCTATGTCGACCGTGTCAACGTCAGTACCGCCGCCTCGCAGTTCGGCGCGGAACTGCATTTGTCGCATGTCCAGATCGGCTTCGTATTTTCTGCGTTTGCCTATCCGTATCTCGTGTTCCAGATTATTGGTGGATGGGTGGGGGACCGTTTCGGGCCGCGTCGGACGCTTGCCGTCTGCGCCGTGATCTGGGCGGGCGCCACGATCATGACCGGATTGGCCGGCGGGTTTGTATCGCTGATCGTTGCGCGCTTGTTGCTCGGGCTGGGCGAGGGCGCCACGTTTCCTACTGCTACACGCGCCATGTCCAACTGGATGCCAGCTGACAAACGCGGCTTCGCGCAAGGGACCACGCATGCCGCGTCGCGTATTGGCAATGCGGTGGCGCCGCCGTTGATCGTCTGGTTGATGATCGCGACGAGCTGGCGCGGTGCTTTTATTGTGACGGGGATCATCAGTTTTCTGTGGGCGATTGTCTGGATCTTCTATTTCCGCGACAACCCCCGCGAGCACAAGAGCATTACCGCCGACGAGTGCGCCACGCTTTCGTCGTTCTCCGGAGTCAAGCAGCGCGTGCCGGTACCGTGGCGTCCGCTGCTTGGACGGATGGCGCCGGTTACCGCCGTGTACTTTTGCTACGGCTGGGTGTTGTGGCTCTTTCTCGGCTGGATTCCGCAGTATTTTCTCCACAACTATCACATGGAGTTGGGGAAGTCGGCGCTGTTTGCTTCCGGCGTTTTCTTCGCTGGCGTTCTTGGTGATTGGCTCGGCGGCTCGGTCACCGATCGCATCCTGCGACGCAGCGGCAACCTCCGCATGGCTCGCAATGTGATGGTCGGTGTCTGCATGTTCCTGACGATGCTCTCGCTTGCGCCCATCATGCTCGTTTCCAACATGTCGATCACGTTGGCCGCGGTGTGCCTGAGCGGCGGGTTCTTCTTCAACGAGATGACGATCGGACCCATGTGGGCCGTGCCTATGGACATCGCGCCGAAGCACGCCGGTACCGCCAGCGGCATCATGAATTCGGGCTCCGCGCTTGCCGCGATTATTAGTCCAGTTGTTGGCGGGTTCCTGATCGACAGGACCGGCAACTGGAACCTGCCTTTCACGATTTCCATGATCCTGATGGGCGTCGGCATTGTGCTCTCGTTCACCATGCGGCCGGATCGGGCGCTGGACGTCGTTGCTGAGGGCGCTGAAGGAAAGGAAGGCGCTGAGCCGGCGAGGAAATTTGTTTAAAAGCGTGCTCGCGCCGGAAGCGGTAATTTCTTTCTCCAGGAGACGATGTGGCTGAACCATCCATCTTGATCGAACGCGAGGGGTTTATCGCGACTGTTGTCATCGATCGGCCCGCGAAGCTCAATGCGATGACCAAGCCGCTCTGGCAGTCGTTGGGCGAAACCATTGATGTGCTTTCCGCCGATGACTCCATCCGCTGCATCATCTTGCGCGGCGCCGGCGAGAAAGCCTTCTCGCCGGGTAACGACATAGCCGAGTTCCGGACCGATCGCTCGAACGTTGAACAAGCCCGTGCTTATGGGGCGATCATGCATCGCACGCTTTCGTCGCTGGGTGCATGCAGGCATCCGATTGTCGCGATGATTCACGGCATCTGCGTGGGCGGTGGGCTCGAGATCGCAGCCATGTGCGATCTGCGCATCTGCGGGGAATCCAGCCGCTTTGGCGTGCCGATCAAGAACCTCGGCCTGGTGATGGCGCACGCGGAACTCGATGCCCTCGTGCAACTCGCGGGCCCCGCTATCGCGCTCGAAATCCTGCTGGAAGGGCGTATTTTCGGGGCGCAGGAGGCACTAGCCAAGGGGCTCGTAACGCGAGTCGTAGCCGACGATCAGGTCACCGCTGAAACGCTCGCTACCGCGCGCCGGATTGCCGAGGGCGCGCCTTTGGTCGCGCGCTGGCACAAGCAGTTCGTGAAGCGCTCGATGAACCCGGCGCCACTCACACCCGAGGAACGTGACGAAGGTTTCGCGTGCTTCGGCACGGAGGACTTTCGCACGGGTTATCAAGCTTTCCTCGACAAGGTCAAACCGGAATTCAAGGGGCGTTGAAATGCTCGAAACAGAAACAGGCAGCAAAGGCCCGCTTAGAGGGATGCGCGTCATCGAACTGGCTCACATCATGTCCGGACCCATCTGCGGAATGATGCTCGCAGACATGGGCGCTGATGTCATCAAGGTCGAAAAGACTCCCGGCGGTGACGACTGCCGTCGCTTCGCCCCCATCCTGGAAGGCGGGGAGTCGGCGTCGTTCATGATCGTGAACCGGAATAAACGCGGTGTCGCGATCAACCTCAAGACTGACGGCGGCCGTGAAGTGCTGCGCAAAATGCTCGCCACCGCCGACGTAGTCACCGAGAACTACCGTCGCGGCACGATGGAAAAACTTGGCATGGGTTATGAAGCGCTCAAGGCGGAAAATCCCGGTTTGATCTATTGCGCGATCTCGGGTTTTGGCCGCAGCGGACCCATGGCCGACAAGGGAGGTTTCGACCTGATCGCGCAGGGTATGAGCGGTCTCATGAGCATGACCGGCGAACCGGGTCAGGCGCCAATCAAAGCGGGCTCGCCGGTTACCGATATCAACGCGGGCATTCTCGCCGCGCTTGGAATCTGCGCGGCCTATGCCGGCAAGCAAAAGACCGGGCTGGGCCAGATGGTGGACACATCGCTCTTCGAAGCCGGTCTGCAGCAGATGTACTGGGCCTTCGCCAACTACTTCGCCGACGGCACGGTGTTGCCCAAGGCAGGCTCGGCGAATCCGACCAGCGCGCCGTATCAGGCGTTCCGGACTCGCGACGGGTGGGTGAATATCGGCGCGGCGAATCAGAGCAACTACGAGCGGCTGGTTGGTGCGCTTGATATTCCGGGGCTTGACGACGATGAGCGTTTCAAGACCAATGCGGGGCGATTGACGCATCGCGGAGCGCTGGTCGAAATCCTGACAGCCCGGCTCGTCGAGCGAACGACGAACGATTGGTTAGCGGCTTTCGATGCGATCGGCCTGCCGTCAGGGCCGGTGCTCGGCGTGCCCGAAGCGGCGGCGCATGAACAGGCGCTGGCGCGCGGAATGATTGTCGAGACAACGCATCCGGTCGCGGGGCGCATGCGCGGTCTGGGCCTGCCGATCCATTTCTCCGACGGGCTTACACAGTCGCCCTTGCCCGCGCCGTTGCTCGGTCAACATACGGCAGAAGTACTGCGGGAATATGGCTTCTCCGATGAGCGTATTCATGCGCTAAAAGAGGAAGGCGCGATTCTGGGAAGCGATGTAACGGTCTGAGTCAACTTCTGAAAAGACGTCTGGCTTGCCGGACGTCTCAAAGCTAAATCGCCCTAGACTGAACTTCGCCCATAACGCTAAGCACATTCCCGTTGGAGAGGAATACCTTAAGCCGCCAGCAAGATGATTTAATCCGTCATCGCTCGAAAACACGACGTCGTTTTTGATCAATATGGTGAGCAAAAGCATCACCTGATCCCCAGTCATCCGGTGATAAGCTACGCGATGTCCAAACACCCTGGTTCTCGTATCGGACTCGCTCGACTCAGCGCTTTCGCTCGGGCCTTGGCAGCTATCCCTTCGCGGCTACGACAATCGGTGTTATCCAGGACGCTTACGCCGGGACGCCGCAGTTTCTTCGGATCATGAATCTCTATGCCTGCAACCATTGCCCAAAGCAGAGCGGTGCCGCTGCGCAGCATCGCGCAAATTCTCGCCGCCATGTTTTGCTTTGCGGTGGTCGATGCCCTGGCAAAATCGGTCAGCCTGAAATACCCCGCTAACGAGATCACGTTCTTTCGGATGATCTTCGGCTTGTTGCCCGCGTTTGCGATGTGCCTTCAAGGCAAACCCCTAAGCGAGCGGCTAAGGACACTGGATTTTCGGGCGCAGACACTCCGCGCGATTACCTTGCTTTGCGCACTCGGACTGTTCTTCGCGGGGTTGCCTTACGTGCCGTTGAGCGAAGCGGTTGCTATCGTTTATTCGGAGACAATCTTCGTGATCGTGCTGGCGCCCTTGCTTCTCAAGGAAACGCTAAGACGTCGTGACGCCGGCGCGGCCGCGATCGGTTTTATCGGCGTGCTTTTAGTCGTGCGTCCAAGCAGCGATCAGACAAGTTGGCTCGGTCCCGTACTCCTGGTGGCCAGCGCGATCTTTGGGGCGTTATCGATTTTGCAAATCAAACGCATCCGTGCATCGAACGATTCGAGTGTGACCGTGCTTTACTTCACCCTGATCGGCGCGCTCGTCAGCGGGCTTTCGCTCTTTTTCGCGTGGCGCACGCCGACGCTGGATTTCCTGACCGTCATGGGCTTGCTCGGCATCCTGGCCGGCACTGGGCAATTGCTGTTGACCATGGCGTTCCGACAAGCCGATGCGAGCGCGCTCGCGCCGTATAACTACACCAGCATTGTCTGGGCCGCGATCTTTGGTTATGTGGTCTGGGGAGAGACAGTCGGCACGTTGTCGCTGATCGGCATCCTGCTGATTGTCGGCAGTTCAATACTGGTGGCGATCAGGAGCAAGCAAGCCGACGGCCCGCTGGTTTAATCAAGCGAGCCGAAGGCCGTCTTAATCGATCGACAACCTCAACGCAAACGCCAGCAAGGCAACCGAGAACGTCCAGCGTTGCACGACCTGAGCGCGCGGATGAATGCGCAACCAGCGCGATAACCGTACGGCGGAAAACGCGAGTGTCGTGTCGAAGATCGCACCGAAAACGACCAATACCACGCCCAGTTCAAAAACCTGTGACCAGACTGCGCCCGCGTCGGGACGCACGAATTGCGGCAGCAGGACCGAGCAGAACAGCAGCGCTTTGGGATTGAGCAGATTGCCCAGCACGCCCTTCGACAACGCGGCGCGCAGCGGCGGGCGCGTCTTCGATGTCATGTTGTTGTCGAGACCGAACGCCGGCGAGCGAAAAATCTGGATCGCCACGTACGCGAGATATAACGCTCCGGCAATACGAACGCCGTCATAAAGCCACGGCGCGTTGCGCAGCAGCGCCGCGACGCCAAGCGCCGACAACGTCACGTGCAGACTGCGAGCAATCGCCAGGCCGGCAGCGGTCGACAGTCCGTGCTTCAAGCCATGCGACGAACTACCCTGCAGGATGAGCGCCATGTCCGGGCCGGGAAGCGCATACACGACCGCTAGGGCCCCGATAAAGACGAGCAGCAATTGCAGCGAGACCATGATCCAACCTCCATTTCGAAGGCTTGATATTGCCGCTAGTCGATGAGCGTTTTCTGGCGTAGTTGTGTCTGTTTTGAAGCTTGGTTAGGGGAAAACACCAAGGTGCAGGTACGCATGCTACGCAGTCGCCGCAGCCACGGGAATATCCCCCGTACTTCTATAAACCGGCAAGCCGAGTTCTTCTGCCAGGCGGACATCGGCATCGGCGCCTTGGGACGCGCCGTCGATGCGATACACCGCGTGGCACTGCCTTATCAGTCGATTCGCGACCGGGTACAAGAACGTTTCGCTGATCGGATCGCCCACCGCCTTGGAGCCTGCCGCAGCCGCTAGCGGAAGCGCTACCCACTCGCCGATCATCGGCATATGTCCGAGCCGGTAGACCTGCAATGCAGCCTCTTCAAGCCGATGAAGATTGCCGGCAATCAACGCGGCATTCCCATTGGTGCCGCTGCGATACGGTCCCGCGATGAGTATCAGTTGAGGTGTCACGACACACTCCTTTAAAGCACAGCGTTCAAAGCGGCGAACTGCAGCAGCATGATGGTTTTCGCATCGACAATCTCGCCACGAAGCACGGCATCCAGCGCATCGTCGAGCGTCAATTCGATCACTTCAAGGTCCTCGCCCTCCGCCTCCACGCCACCGCCGTGCCCCACGCGCGTCGAAGCGTCGTAGTCGGCGATGAAGAAATGCAGCTTCTCCGTGACCGAACCGGGGCTCATGTACGCTTCAAAAACCTTCTGCACGTTGTCCACCCGGTATCCCGTTTCCTCTTCCGCTTCGGCGCGGATTCGCTCCTCAGGTGTTGCGTTGTCGAGCAGTCCGGCGGCCGCCTCGATCATCATGCCGTCGTGGCCATTGACGAACGCGGGCAGCCTGAACTGCCGGGTCAGCACAACGGTTCTCCGGTCGCGGTTGAACAGCAGGATCGTCGCCCCGTTACCCCGGTCGTAGGTCTCGCGGCTTTGACGCTGCCACGCCCCGTCGCGGCGCTGGAAGTCGAACGTCGTCTTCTTCAGCACGTACCAGTCGTCGGACAGAACGGTCGTATCGATAATGCGAACCCTGTCTTTCGTCGCCACCATCTCGTCAGCTCCATATCGCGCAAAAGGAGCAGTCATGGTATCGTGCAGATTCGTGCAATATCAAGTTATTTCGTGCAAACATCATGCTGACCTCTCAACGCAAGAAAGCGATCCTCAAGACCCTGGCGCGTGACGGACAAGTGCTCGCCAAGCAGCTCAGCGTGTCGTTCGGGGTATCGGAGGACACCGTGCGACGCGACCTGCGCGAGTTGGCGGGCGAGGGCTTGCTGCAACGCGTTCACGGCGGCGCGCTGCCCGCTTCCACGGCCGTGGCGCCGTTCGCCGAGCGGCGGGGCTTGGAGTCGACGGCCAAGCGCGCGATCGCGACAGCAGCGGCGGCCATGATCGAAACCGGGCAGGTGGTGATCATCGATGGCGGCACGACTTCCGCTGAACTCATCCGCCAGATCCCGCGCGATTTATCGGCCACGGTGGTGACGCATAGCCCGAGTGTTGCCGTCGGGCTGGTCGATCATGCGTTGATCGAGGTGATTGTCATCGGTGGCCGGTTGTTCAAGCATTCGATCGTGACGGTCGGCGCCGCCGCCGTTGAAGCGATGTCGCATATCCAGGCCGATATCTATTTCATGGGCGTGACCGGCGTGCATCCGACCGCGGGCTTGAGCACCGGCAATTTCGAGGAAGCGTTTGTGAAGCGCGCGCTCGCCGCTCGCGCGGCGGAAACGGTTGTGCTGGCTTCATCGGATAAGATCAACGCCGCGTCTCAGTACGTGATCGGCGACATTACGCTGGCTCAGACGATCATTGTCGAGCGGGAAACAGAGCTCGCGCTGACCCAGCCGCTAGAGGACGCAGGCATTACGATAGTGCGGGCTTGATCGGAAGGTAAGCGAAGGGACATAAGCGGGTAATTTCTAAACCGACTTCGCGGGATTGTTGCATGAGACGCTGTTTTTCAGGGTCTACGACCCCAGCACCCACATGTATTGGCACAGTGGCGGAACCGGCGGTTACACGTCCTATGCGATGTTCAACCGCCAAGCCGACTACGCAGTGATCGTGCTTTCAAACACCGCCGGTGGACCCAACGGAACGTTCGCGGATCTGCTCGCGTTGCATATCCGCCAAAGGCTCGACGGCAAGCCCGCTATTTCGCTAGACGGTTTTCGCTAAGGCGGTGGCCGCTAACTACTAGAACTGCCCGCTTGCAAGCATGGCATCCAGGCACGCTTGCGGGTCGCCCACGACAATACGGGCGGTGCACGCCAGCATCAGATTCATGTTCAAGCCGAAGTCCTCGACTAGAAATCCGTTTGCGCAATACGCAGCGGATTCGTCGGTCTTCACCGATACACGCTCGAGCAGCGATCGGTCGTCGTCGATATATGCCCATATCGGCTTGCCGAGCGCAGCGGCAAAACCGACTTCGAACGCGGTGCCGCTGTCCGGCTCGCCGGCTCCGCGAAAGTCGTTCAGGTTGGCGAGGACGACATCGGCTGAACGAATGGCGTCCATGTTCGCGCGGCAGATCCACTGCGCTTTGGCGCGCGGTTCGAGTTCGTCAGGAACCTGTTTATCCAGCGGATAGAGACCCATCATCCCGCGGGCCTGGCAGAGCGCTTTCAAATGCTGGCCGTGACTGAGGGAGTCGCTGCGAAAGACGTCGAAGCCCGCGAGGTAAACGCGCGGAGTGGCCGCAGCGCGTTCGATGGGTAGAGGGGCGGGTGCAAAATGCCCTTCGCGCACTTTGCGTCGAACCCGGTTCAATTGCTTATGAACCGACGCCACCAGTTTCCCGGTGCGCGTCGCGATTTCCTCGACGCTCAAGCCCTGGTCGACTAGTTCGATTAAAGTCAGTTGCTTCTTGGTTGGGCCGCGCATTGCTCTCCTCAATTACCGCTTCCGGCAGACATTCCCCGACAGGGTCCCCGTAGGGGCGTAAGTAGAATAGGGAACGCGGGTCAAGTCAAGAACCCCGTTGTGTGCGCCCAAAACATAGGATACGACAGTACTGGGAAAGTCTGCGAGCTCGACGCAATCCGCTTTCGGTTGATGCGCTTTAGCGGGATAGCGAGGTCGGGTGTCGAGATTCAGTAGTTTGAATTGGTTATGTCGCCAGAATCGGGTTTCCCCGGCGTGCAGCTCAGCTAACTTTGAACTTTCCTGCCGGCGTGCAGCGGGCAGGGCGGTGCCCGGATCGCAGATGCGTGGAGTGTCGACGCAACCGTGAATGAACGCCTCTCATCGACCCTTTACTGTCAGTCGCTATCTTGCGAGCCGTGCGGGACGTTTCTGAGTGCAACGGACATTCGCGGGGGGAATTTGTTTGCGAGTTCCAAGCCTTCGCAGTCGTTCAAGCTCCGGCTCCGATCAGTCCGCTATCCTCCGTCGCTGCCCGTAACCCTACGACGTTCAGACTGAATTCGCGCGTTGCTGCCAAAGTGAAGAGTTGCTGCCAAAGTGAAGATCGCCCGCCAGAATTTTTGGCGAGCCCACAGAACTCATCGTGATGCTGGCAGAGAAGGGCATCGCGCTCGGAACGCATTCAGTCACTGATCGCTCGCGAGATTGAGATTCATCTTCCGCTGAGCGCTCACGTAACGGCTGATCTCCGTCAGCAGGTCTTTGGCGGCGGAGGACTTGCGCAATAGCACGAACGGTTCGGGGAAGTCGCGAAGGACGTGATCGGATAGCAACTCGCCGGTGATAAATGCGACGGGAATAACGCCCGCCCAAGCGAAATGACGCCTGATCCGATCAGCAACCTCCATACCTGTGGCTCCTTCGCGCAGACGGATATCGGCGACGATGAGGTCGGGAATGCGGCTGTCATCGGCAAGGATGGCCTCGAATCCAGCCATCGACTCGGCGGCGTGCACGAGCGCGCCCGCGCTTGAGAAAAGACGCCTCAGGCCTTCGAGGACGGCAGGTTCATCGTCGCACAGGAGCATGAACGTACCAGTGAGATCGGGTGTGTAGACGTCGCCATCCTGAGCATTTGCCCCGACGGTCGGGGTTGATGCCGAAACCGTCGCGTAAAGGGAAAAGCGCGATCCACGCCCTTCCACGGACGCGAAATTCATGCCGTGTCCCGGCAGAATATGGATCGCACGATGCACGATCGACAGCCCCAGTCCCAGCCCTTTCGAACGGTCGCGCCCCGGATTGTTGATCTGAAAGTACTCGGAGAAGATCGCGCCCCGATGGGCGGGCGCAATGCCGATGCCGGTATCCCATACATCGACGCGCAGCCGTTCATTCAGTTGCACCCAGCCAAGCACAACGCCGCCCGATGACGTGTTCTTGATCGCGTTCGATACGAGATTCGATACGGACCGCTTGAAGAGCGATCGGTCGGTCTCGATGGACGGCGGGTACCCTCGCCGCCCCGCGATTCTTAGATCGATGCCACGCAATCGGGCCGTCTCCCGGTATTGCTCGAAGACCTCGGTCAACAGGCCGTGGGTATCGACCGGTACGACGTGGGGAACATATGAGCCCAGCTCGCTGTAGTCCTGAATGTCCTTGAACATGTCGAGGATGTCGGACGCGGTCTCCTCGATGACATCGAGCTCGCGATCCACGGCGTATCCGTCCCTGATCCTCGTCCGGGCGCTTCGGATGAAAAGGTTGATTGCGGCGAGAGGTTGCTGGATGTCGTGATACGCCGATGAAAAGAATCGCTCTTTCTCCCTGGCGAGCTCTTGCATGCGTCTGTTCTGCTCGTTGACCACGCGCGACGCCTCTTCGACGCGCGCCTTTGCCGCGCGCAAGTTGCGCCGGTATATGAATTCGCGCCTCGCGGCACGTTCCAGCGGGATGCTGAGCAGCACGCCGACGACAGACATCAACGGCAGCATCGTGGCGTGCGCAGCCACCGACTCCATGCGCAGTTCGACACTCCCGCCGACGGGTTTGAAATAAAGCATGATCAGATAACTGACGATGCATATCCCGATTAGCCAAGCCGCCGTGATCACCCGAAGCCGAAAGGCCATGAATATCACAAAAAGGGAAAACATCAGCACCGGATAGACTTCCCGCCAGCCAAGGTCGCCCGGATAGAACTGCAACATTCTCAGGGCGGTGAACCAGCAACTGATCGTCCAGACACTGAGCAGTCCGACGGCCCAGCGTTCATCGAGTGCGCGCGGGGTCCAGAACAGCACGGGAATCGTCATTCCGATCGCTCCGGCGACCCTCAGGAGAATGAGTTCGTTGTGGTGCAGATGGGCGGGATCGAGTACGTCTAACCGGCAGAAGTCGCGGATGGAAAATACGACCCACAATGCGGTGAAGATTGCGATGGCGAGCCTTCGCTGTCCGGAGAACCGTCGCGCGTAGTCCCACCGGAACGCCTGTTCCTGAGCCGCCGAGCTGAACCTGCGCACCCTGAGGCCTGACGATCTCATGACGACGCTCGATCAGGAAATTCGCCGTCCGCGGATAGGGCAGCGTGCAATTCAAACAGGATAGCAGCCCGCCATCCAAAGTTATACACACAAATGTAGCGTTCTGGATGCGCCTGCCAGATCAGGAGCGCCTACATCTTTCCGGACTCTATGCCGGCCGCCCAGCTACCTACGTGGGTGGCGACGGCGTTCAGGCCGACCGAGAATTGATATGACAGCACCGGCAAACGAGAGTCGAGGTTTTTGTAACTGTTATTCGCTTCGGCGCGCCGTCCTCTCCCGGACTTCGTTCCCATTGTTTTTGTTCTTGAGGCGGTCCGGGTTTGTCTCGTCTCGTCGCAACCGGATGTTGCGGCAACGCTCGTTAAAGGAGATTCTCATGAAAACAGTCTTGCTCGTCGCTGGTGGACTACTCTGCACGTGCGCCTTGCACGCCAATGCGCAGGC
>Ga0105854_1001022_pt1 | contig 11746 bp, 10 predicted proteins | sample OrgsoiDNA_201058_FD_89679 | JGI IMG/M metagenome (GOLD analysis project Ga0105854, IMG submission 89679) | Permafrost soil microbial communities from the Arctic, to analyse light accelerated degradation of dissolved organic matter (DOM) -... | ecosystem: Environmental > Terrestrial > Soil >... | reverse complement strand
GTTGACCGAGTGCAGCTGCCAGCACCGCACTGCTTGGCTTTTCTGTGGGAGCTGGCTTGCCTGCGATCCAGGCAACTCGGTGCGTCAGGCATAACCAGTAGATGCTATCGCAGGCAAGCCAGCTCCCACATTGATTGGGTTTTCACAGTGGATCTGTGGGGTTTTTTAGAGTGATCAAACTCCAGCAAACAGTGCGGGCTGATCTCGCCTTCCAGCGCGGTCATGTGGTGTTCGGCATCGCACATGGGTTCATGCATCAAGCTGCGCACCGCGCGTTCGTCGCCGGCACGAAAGGCAATCAGCAACTGCCTGTGAAGGCGTCTTCGCTCAACCGTCCGAGCACCGACACTGCCAGTTCTACTTCGATGACCTTGCGCAGCGGGTACACCTGCTCGCCGTCCAGGGGCTGAAAATGCAGGTAGTTGCGCAATGCACGGCTGGCGGGTTCGGTGCCGGCCGGGTTCGGATACACGCCGCCACCGGGACCGGTGTACGTACTCACCAGGCCTTCCACTTCCAGCGCTTTGAGCGCTTCACGGGCCGAGCCTTTGGAGCACTGGACGCTTTCCATCAACTCGCGCTCGGTAGGCAGGCGGTCGCCGGGTTTCAAGGCATCGGTGACGATGGAGCGCGTGACCGACTCGACAATCACATCGCAGAGCTTCTGGCGTTTGCGTCGCAACGGGCGGCTGAGCATGGGCGTCTATTGAGCCTATTAATGCGGATTAATAGTCCTTAATAACGATTGGTCGAGAGCGTCAGCGCAGGGTGTCGTTTTCGACGCGTAGAGGCCGTAATCGCAGTGATTATTCCCAGCGGCCGAGGTCGAGACAGCGCGTGGAGGGTGGCGGCTGTCGGCCGTTGACCAGAAAATCCGCGACCCAGCGGTTGGCGCAACCGGCCGCAACCGCGTCGGGCCGGGATGATTCCTTGAGCAACAATTGCTCGACGCCGGAGGCCACCGGCTCAGCGTGCCCGGCGTTGACCAAGACCATGCGCGCGACGCGTTCGGTAAACAGCGCGGCGTACCGACTGCCAAGTCGGGTGGCCTGGGCATTGCCGAGGAAGTTGAGCCGGGCCTCGCCCAGTTGTTCGCGCACAAACTCCATATCGCGCGCGGCCTGTTCCACACCGGTTTCCTGGCTCAGGTCGCGGGGGCTCAGTTCGATCACGTCATAACGGTTGGTCAGGGTGCGATAGGCCGCTGTGGCGTAGGACTCCCAGCGGCTGACCAGTTTGAGGACGAAGGTGGCGCCCTGGCCCGTTTGCGGTTCGCCGGCCTGAATGAACACCACACCTTCGCGGCTGAGCGGTTGCCGGGCGCCGACACGGGTCAGGCCCAGGCGCACCGTGCCACGCTTGGGCGCGGCGTGGTCACGGGGCACGCTGACGCTGGCGCATTGGGTGCGCTCCAGCACCTCAGGGTCCGGCCGTTCAAAGGCGGGGAAGGGACAATCCAGCAGCCAGTCGATTGCCGTGGGCGCGATCAGAGGCTCGGCAAAAGCCCGGCTTGCCACCAGCCAGAGGCAGACGCACGCCAGGCTTTTTACAACAACGCTGGGTTTCATCAAGAAGATCCGGGCAGCCGTTTGAAGACGGCTTTTTTACCAAGGACCTCGGGTCGAAGAATGTAGGTTTGTTAAACGGTTTGTGTAGGACAACGGAGTTTCGTTATCAGAAACCGGCGTTCCACCCACCCCCCAATGCCTTGTACAGCGCAATGCTGGCTTGAAGACGCGACAGCCGCAGTTGCACATTCAGGTCTTGTGCCGCGTACAGCGTGCGTTGGGTTTCGAGCACCGTCAGCAAGTCCTCCGCGCCCGCTTGGTAACGGCTTTCGGCGATGCGGAAGGCGATCTGGGCCTGTTGCAGTTCTTCGCTTTGCCAGTCGCGTTGCTGATCCAGGCGCGTGATGCTGCTCAGGGACTTTTCCACGTCGGCAAAGCCGTTGATGATGGCGCCGCGATAGGTTTGCAGCAGCTCATCCTGACGGGCGCGGGCCTTGTCGCGTTCGGCGCTTAAACGACCATTGTTGAAGATCGGCGCCACCAGGCCCGAGGTCAGGTTGTAGAACGGGCTGCGCAAGAGCTCCTCGGCCTTGTAGGCGCCCGATCCCAGCGTGGTGCCCAAGGTCACCGTGGGCAGCATCGCCGCACGGGCCACCGTGACATTGGCACTGGCCGCCGCAAGCTGCGCTTCGGCCTGGGCCAGGTCGGGGCGGCGGCTCAGCAGTTGGCTGGGCACGCCCGGGCCGATGCTCGGCCAGGTCAGCGCCTGGAACGACTCGGCGCCCAGGTTCAGCGCTTGCACGGGCTGGCCGAGAAGGGCAGCGAGGGTGATCAGCGATTCTTCGGCCACTTGCTGAATCAGCGGCAGTTGGCGTTGCTGGCTCGCCACCAGGCTCTTCTGTTGCGCCAGTTCCAGGGCCGTGGCGGAGCCGGCGTCGTAGCGGGTCTGGACCAGGTCGAGCACATTGCGCGCGTTCGCCAGGTTCAGCTCGGCGATCTGTTGGCGCTGGCGCGCGGCGAGGGTTTGCGCATAGCGGTCGGCGACGTTGCTGAGCAGCGTCAGCTCGACGGTGGCCTGGTCGAACTCACTGGCGCGCAGGGTCTGCAGGGCACTGTCGCGGGCGGCAGCACGCCCTCCCCAGAAATCCACTTCATAGCTGGCGGTGAGGTTGGCGCCGAAGCTGTCGACGGTCTTATTACTTTCCGTTGCGTCCAGTGAGGAATTGCCGCTGCCGCGCAGCAGTTTTTCGCGGCTGGCGGTGAGGTTGAAATTCACCTCGGGCAACAACGGCGCACCGGCAATCACCGCGCTGGCCTGGGCCTGACGCACGCGCGCCATGGCGGCCGCCACGTCATAGCTGTCGCGCCGGGCCTGGTCGATCAGGCGGTTGAGTTGCGGGCTGCCAAATTGCGTCCACCAACGCTGGTTGGTGGCTTGCGTGGCCTGTCGCTCGGCGTATTGCCACGCGGCGGGCGGCGCGATGCCGCTGTCGACCTGGGGCGGGTGGCCGGTGCAGGCGTTGAGCAACAGGCACAGGCTGAGCAAGGGCAGGTGCGGCGGGATGCATCGTTTATTCACTGGTCAACGCCTTAACCGGATCGAGCCGGGCAGCTTTACGGGCCGGCATAAAGCCGAATACGACACCGGTGACCAACGCACAGCCAAACGCGCCAAACACCGCCCACAAGGAAAATTGCACCGCCACCTCGGCCAGCACCAGCACGCCGCCTACCAGCAGCGCCAAAGCGATGCCCAACAGCCCGCCAACCACCGAGAGCATCACTGCCTCGGTGAGGAACTGGCGCAGGATGTCGCGCTGGCGCGCGCCGGTGGCCATGCGGATACCAATTTCTCGAGTCCGTTCGCGCACGGTCATCAGCATGATGTTCATCACGCCGATACCGCCCACCAGCAGGGAAATAGCGGCAATCGAGCCGAGCATCAACGACAGGGTGTTCTGCGTGCGCGCCTCGGCCTGGATCATTGCCGCGTTGTTGGTCAACTGGTAGTCGCGCTTGCCGTTGTGCAGCTTGAGCATCAACTGGTCGATGGCCAGTTCGGCCTCATGCACCTTGCGCGCATCGGCGGCGGCAATCGCCACGTATTCGGGGTTGTAGGTGCCGAACAGGCGCACGCTGGCGGCGGTGTAGGGAATGGCGACACGGTCATCGCTGTCTTTGTTGCCGGAACTGGAGCCTTTTTCAGCCAGCACGCCGATGACCTGGAAAGGCACGTTTTCGATCAGGATGTATTGGCCGATCGGGGTGGCGACGTTCTTGAACAGTTTCTCGCGGATACGGTGGCCGATCACGGCGACGGTGGCCCCGGCGCGCTCGTCAGCCTCGGTGAAGTAGCTGCCCTCGACCACCGGCCAGTTGAAGATCTCCGGGAAGTTGACGTCGTTGCCGCCCACGTAGGCGAGGTAATCCAGATTGCCGAACCGTACACCGGCGTCGCTGCCATTGACCGGCATGATGCGCTTGACCTGGGGCAGCGCCGCCAGGGCCGCGACATCGTTAAGGGTAACGATGCCCAGCGGCGTGCGCGGGTTGGGCGAGGAGCCACTCAGGTAGATGATGTTGGAGCCGAACGCGCCCATCTGCGCCATGACCTGGCGCTTGCTGCCTTCGCCCACCGCCAGCATCACCACCACCGACGCCACGCCGATGATGATGCCCAGCAGGGTCAGCGCGGTGCGGAAGCGGTTGATCCACATCACTCGCCAGGCCGCTTGCATGGCGTCCACCAGTTCGGCTTTCCAGGCGCCGTTGTGTTCGGCACCGTCGGCCAGGCGCTGGCGCAGGTCCACGGCTTGCAGCGCGCCGCTGTGGGCGGCGGCGGGCACGTGGGTTTCACGGGTTGCCGAGTCACTGATGATCAGGCCATCACGGATCTCGATGATACGGTTGGCGCGCGCCGCCACTTCACGGTCGTGGGTAATCAGAATGACCACGTGGCCCTGGCCCGCCAGTTCATCCAGCAGCGCCATCACCTCGGCGCCGCTGTGGCTGTCGAGGGCGCCGGTGGGTTCGTCGGCGAGAATGATATGCCCGCCGTTCATCAGGGCGCGGGCAATGGACACGCGTTGTTGCTGGCCGCCGGAGAGCTGATGCGGGCGGTTGCCGGTGCGGTCGGCCAGGCCCAGGCGGGTCAGCAGCGCCTTGGCGCGGGCGTGCCGTTCGGCGGCGCTGATGCCGGCATAGATCGCCGGCATCTCGACGTTTTCCTGAGCCGAGCCCGACGGGATCAGGTGGTAGCCCTGGAACACGAAAAAAGGCTTCACGGCGCAGCCAGGCCAGTTCGTCGCTGTCCAGGTGCGCGACGTTTTCGCCGGCGAACAGATAGTCGCCCTCGGTGGGGCGATCAAGGCAGCCGAGAATGTTCATCAGCGTGGATTTGCCGGAGCCCGACGCGCCGACGATGGCGACGAATTCCCCGGCATGGATCGACAGGTCGATCCCGCGCAACACGTCGACCTGCGGGCTGTCGCCGCCGCCGTAGGATTTGCGGATGTTCTTGAGTTCGATCAGCGGCGTGGTCAAGTCAACCCCCGTTGCCATCGACCGGGCCGATCAGCAGGTGATCGCCTTCGCTCAAGCCCTCAAGCACTTCGACCCGCAGGCGGTCGCTGATACCCAGGCGCACCGGGCGCTCCTCGATATCGCCGTTTTTGGCCACCACCCGTGCGAACGGCTGGTCGGCGCCGTGGCTGCCCAACAAGGCCGCGACGGGGGCCGTGAGTACGTCCTTGACCTGACTGGCGACGAAAAACACCTGGGTGGTCATTTCGGCCATCAGCGCATTGTCGGCGTTGTCCACATCCAGCAGCACGGTGTAGAGCACCACGCGGCCACTGCCGCTTTTGCTGGCGCTGCTGGGGCTGCCACTGCCCTGGCTGGTTTCATTCAGCGGCTTGGGCGGTATCGGCAAGATCTGGCGCACGGTGCTGGTCCAGCGCCGGCTGCCACCGGCGAGGGTGGTGAAATAGGCGCTCATGCCCGGTTTGACGTGGCCTATGTCGGCTTCGGAGACTTCGGCCCACACGGTCATCGGCGATAACTTGGCAATGCGCAGGATCAGCGGCGTCTGTTGCTGGGCGTTGAGGGTCTGGCCGACCCGTGCGTCCACCGCCACCACGGTGCCGCTCATGGGCGCATAGATGCGTGTATAGCCCAATTCCGCCTCGTCGCTGCGCAGGCTGGCCTGGGCCTGGCGGATCTGTGCCTGGAACATCTCGACCCGGGCCTGGGTGGCACTCAGTTCGGCCTTGGCGGTTTGCACGTCTTCTTCGCGAGTGGCGTTGCCGGCGGCCAGGCGCTGTTGACGCTGGTATTTCTGACGCGCGAGTTCGTGCTGGGCCTTCTGTTCCTGCAGCTGGGCCTTGAGGTTTTCGATGGAGTAGCGACTGGCATCGAGTTTGGCTTTTTGCGTCGAAGGGTCGATTTCCACCAGCAACTGGCCTTCTTTGACCTGATCCCCGGCCTCGACGTGAATCTCGCGGATCTGCCCGGACGCCTGGGCGCCGACGTCGACATACCGGCGCGGTTGCAGCGTACCCAGCGCCGTGACGCTGTTTTCAATATTGCCGCGGGTGACGGTGACCGTGGACAGCGTATCGCGGCCGGGCGGCAGCACCTGCCAGGCGGCCACCGCAAGGATGGGGATCAGGCACGCGACAGCGAGCAGGGCGCGTCGAGCGGGGCGAGGGCGTTTCATGCGTTGGTTCCAGCCAGGAAGTGAGGGCCGCAGTTGCGGAGGGGCTGAGTGTTATACGAGAAAATTGCCCGCAGATTTAGGCGTTTACATGCACGGAAACAGCGCTATGGAATAAAAAACTCGTGCATTGATGCAAGACTTCTTTAAAAGTAGATGAGAATTACTATAAATTGCACGCACTCAAACTGCCATCATCCATGGCCTGTCTTCTTAAGTACTCAAGGATTTGATGCCGTCGCCCTGACGGCCGGGAGTCATGTTGGAAAACTACTATCGCGAGCTGGTGTGTTTCCTCAACGCCAAGCTGGGCAACCGTCAGGTGGCCGAGGATGTGGTGCATGACGCTTATGTCCGAGTGCTGGAGCGCTCAAGTGACACGCCGATCGAACAACCGCGCGCGTTTTTGTACCGCACCGCGCTGAACCTGGTAATCGATGGTCATCGGCGTAACGCCTTGCGCCAGTCCGAACCCCTGGACGTGCTGGACAGCGAGGAGCGTTTCGCCACCAGTTCACCGCATGCCTGCCACGATCAGGACCAGCGCCTTGAAATGCTCGAGCGTGCCCTGTCCGAGCTGCCGGCCACCTGCCGCGACAGCTTCCTGCTGCGCAAACTCGACGGCCTGTCCCACCTGCAAATCGCCGAACGCCTGAGTATTTCCCGCAGCCTGGTGGAGAAACACATCGTCAACGCCATGAAGCATTGCCGGGTGCGCATGCGCGAGTGGGACGCGCACTGATCAATGATCAGTTAAATTTTATTTCACTGTCCTCGTTTCCTATCAACACATGACCTGTTGTGCAGGTCGTGAAGGTATTCCCGCCCCACCGCCAAGGGGCTTATCCAGAGGACACTGGAATGACACAGGCAATTGCTTCGCCCGCGGTTCACGACCTGATCGGTATCGGTTTCGGCCCTTCGAACCTGGCGTTGGCCATCGCCCTGCAGGAGCGCGAAAAAGCCCAGGGCAAACTGGACGTGCTGTTTCTCGACAAACAGGCCGATTACCGTTGGCACGGCAATACCCTGGTGACCCAGAGCGAACTGCAGATTTCGTTCCTCAAGGACCTGGTGACCTTGCGCAACCCCACCAGCCCTTACTCCTTCGTCAATTACCTCAAGGCCCACGACCGCTTGGTGGACTTCATCAACCTGGGCACTTTTTACCCGTGCCGGATGGAGTACAACGACTACCTGCGCTGGGTCGCGGGGCAGTTCCAAGCCCAGGCGCGCTACGGCGAGGAAGTGCTGGCGATCGAGCCGATCCTGCAACAGCAACACGTTGAAGCACTGCGCGTGATCTCCCGTGACGCGCTGGGCGAACAGCATGTGCGCACCACCCGTTCGGTGGTGGTCAGCGCCGGCGGCACGCCGCGTGTGCCTGAAGCGTTCAAGGCCCTCAAGGATGATGGCCGCGTATTCCACCACTCCCAATACTTGGCGCGCATGGCCCAGCAGCCGTGTGTTGAAGGCAAGGCGATGCGCATTGCGATCATTGGCGGTGGGCAAAGCGCGGCTGAAGCCTTTATCGACTTGAACGACAGTTTCCCGTCGGTGCAGGTCGACATGATCCTGCGCGGTTCGGCGCTCAAGCCCGCCGACGACAGCCCGTTCGTCAACGAAGTGTTTTCACCGGCGTTTACCGATCTGGTGTTCCAGCAGGTCGGCGCCGAGCGCGAACGCCTGGTGGCCGAGTACCAGAACACCAACTATTCGGTGGTTGACCTGGACCTGATCGAGCGCATCTACGGCATTTTCTATCGCCAGAAAGTCTCCGGTGTCGCCCGCCAGGCGTTCCGCACCATGACCGTGGTCGAGAAAGCCAGCGCGAGCCCGCTGGGCATCGAACTGTCCTTGCGCAACAACGCCAGCGGCGAAACCAGCGTCAGCCACTACGACGCGGTGATCCTGGCCACCGGTTACGAGCGCCAGATGCACCGCGAACTGCTCGCGCCGCTGGAAGCCTATATGGGCGACTTCGAAGTGGCGCGCGACTACCGCATCGTCACCGACGAGCGCTGCAAGGCCGGCATCTATATCCAGGGCTTCAGCCAGGCCAGCCATGGCTTGAGCGATACCTTGCTGTCGGTACTGCCGATTCGGGCGGATGAGATCGCGGCGTCGCTGTATGAAAACGATCGCCATCGGGGCAAAGCGCGCTCGGTGCAGGACCTGCTCCTCGCAACTGCGAGCTGATCGAGCACAGTCCTACAGACGGCACTGGCGCCAAGGTTGAGCTACTGGTACTGTACAAAAAACCAGTATCGGTAGCTCTCCATGCAGTTGATCGAAAAACTCAGTATCCTCGCCGACGCCGCCAAGTACGATGCTTCCTGCGCCAGCAGTGGCGCGCCCAAGCGCAGTTCCGAGGGCAAGGCCGGGCTGGGTTCCACCGACGGCATGGGCATCTGCCACAGTTACACCCCGGACGGCCGTTGCGTGTCGTTGCTCAAGGTGTTGCTGACCAATTTCTGTCTTTACGACTGCCAGTACTGTGTCAACCGCCGCTCCAGCGACGTGCCGCGTGCGCGTTTCAGCCCGGAGGAGGTGGTCACCCTGACCCTGGATTTCTACCGGCGCAATTGCGTCAGCGGGCTGTTTCTCAGTTCCGGCATTATTCGCTCGGCCGACTACACCATGGAGCAACTGGTCAGGGTCGCCAAGCTGTTGCGCGAAGAGCATGACTTTCGCGGCTATATCCACCTCAAGACCATTCCCGAAGCCGACCCGGCACTGATCGCCGAGGCCGGGCGTTATGCCGATCGGCTCAGCGTGAACATCGAGTTGCCCACCGATGCCAGCCTGCAAACGCTGGCGCCGGAAAAGCAGATCGTTTCAATCAAGCAAGCCATGCAAACCATCTACACCGGTGAGCAAACCGTCCTCAATGAGCCGCGCGCGCCGCGTTTCGCCCCGGCCGGGCAGAGCACGCAGATGATCGTCGGCGCCGACGACACCGACGACAGCACCATCTTGCACGGCGCCGAGGCGCTGTACGGCAACTTCAAGTTGCGCCGCGTCTATTATTCGGCGTTCAGCCCTATCCCCAACAGCCCGAAAAGCGTGCCCCTGGCGGCGCCGCCGCTGATGCGCGAGCACCGTTTGTACCAGGCAGACTTTCTGTTGCGCAGTTACGGTTTCAGCGCCAACGAACTGTTTGAAGGCCCCGGCCACCTGGCGCTGGATATCGACCCCAAGCTGGCCTGGGCGCTGGAGCATCGCGAGGTGTTTCCGCTGGACTTGAATCGCGCCGAACCCACGTTGATTGCGCGCATCCCCGGCATCGGCTTGCGCACCACCCAGCGCCTGGTGGACCTGCGCCGTGAACGCAAAATCCGTTTCGAAGACCTGGCGCGCATGCGCTGCGTGCTGGCCAAGGCCAAGCCGTTTTTCATCACCAGCGACTACCACCCACAACAGGCCGACACCACCAGCGTGTTGCTGCGCGAGCAACTGCGCGACCGCCCGCAGCCTCAGCAAATGGGGTTGTGGGGATGATCAGCCTGGAATGCGACAACCTGTTCAGCACCTGGCGCGAACAGGCGCGCTGGCTGCTCAGCCATCAGGTTGACCCCAGCCAGGTGAGCTGGGGCGAGGCCGAAGTGGCAGACCTGTTTGCCACCGACGAGCCGATTCCTGCGCAGCTTGGGCCGTTTCAGGCGCGCATTCCTAAGGCGCTGTTGGCGCTGTTGGAGTCGGCCGCCTGCTATCACGGCGATCAGCGTTGGAGCTTGCTCTACGAGGTGCTGTGGCGAGTCAGCCATGGCGACCGTACCGCCATGCTGGCCGGGGACAAGCTGGGCAGTGAGTTGCAACGGCGGATCAAGCAGGTGAGTCGCGAAGCTCACCACCTGCACGCATTTGTGCGGTTTATCGCGCTGCCCTCAGAGGCCGGGCCGCAGTTGCCGGAATACGTGGCCTGGCATGAGCCGGCCCACGACATATTGAAATCAGCCAGTCAGCACTTTATCGGGCGCATGGGCCGGCATCGCTGGATGATCGCTACGCCGCTGGATGGGGTGTATTACGACGGTCAGCAGTTGATTCATCAACGCGAATGCCCCGAAGCCTGGCAGCAACTGGCGCAAAACGTCGAAGACCCTCACAGCGCCATGTGGCTGACCTACTACAGCCATATCTTCAACCCGGCGCGCTTGAACCCCAAAGTGATGGAGGGGCATTTGCCCAGTCGATTCTGGAAGAACCTGCCGGAGGGCAAGTTGATTCCGGGGTTGATCAGCGAGGCGCGGACGGGCAAGCAGCGCGATGGGCAGGCGAAGCTGATTGGGACCAAGCCGGGCAAGCGAATTTCCAGCGGGCACGGTTAAAACGGCGAGAGGGGGCCGGTACCCGATAGCGGTGTGTCAGTCACCGAATGCAGCGGCAGGCGAATCATCAGGACGGTGTTGGTGGTTTGCATGGGTGCACGGGTCCATGGGGGGCTGAGCTGTGGGGGTATTTTGTGCGTTGCGGTGGGGGAATCCCGGCTGAAACAGAGGGGCGGCTCAGCCGGGAAAGCTGAAAAGTGGGGTGGGGCAGCCGAATCGGCTGAGAGGCTTGAAATGCGCTCAAACTGTGGGAGCTGGCTTGCCTGCGATAGCGATAGGTCAGTACTGAATGTTCTGACTGACAGACCGCTATCGCAGGCAAGCCAGCTCCCACATTAGTATGGTGGCGGTCGTGACACCCGAGCCAGGAAGGAGAATGCATGTCTACCGCTGTTCGTCTTGCCCAAACCACCGATGCCGAGGGGATCAGCCAGGTCATCCTGTCGGCCTTGCACAGCAGCAATGCGCGGGATTACCCGGCGGATGTAATCGCTCGCGTGGCGAGCAATTTTACGCCTGACGCCGTGCTGGCCTTGCTCCAGCGTCGGGTTGTGCTGGTGGCGGTGCAGGGTCAGGTGATCGTCGCCACTGCGGCGCTGGATGCGAATGTGGTGCGCTCGGTATTCGTCAACCCGGCGTTGCAGGGGCAGGGCATTGGCCGGTTGTTGATGATTGAGATCGAACTGCGTGCGCGAGATGCCGGGGTGACGGTCTTGAACGTGCCGTCTTCGCTGACCGCCGAGCCGTTCTACACCAAGATGGGTTTCCACACGGTGCGCGATGTCTACCACGGTAACGAGCGCACGCTGGTGATGGAGAAGGCGCTGTTGTCCCGTCACCCCATCGGGCCGTATCGCGACCGTCAGCACCGTGCACAAGTGGTGGCCTTGTGGCAGGAGGCGTTTGGGTACGACACCGCGCACAACCTGCCGACGTTGGCGATTGATAAGAAGCTGGCGGTCAACGATGGGTTGTTTTTTGTGGCCACGGATAAAAAGGCTGTGATCGGCAGCATTCTCGCCGGCTACGACGGGCATCGTGGTTGGCTGTATTCGGTGGCGGTGCACAGCGATTATCGCCGGCAGGGCCTGGGGGCTTCGTTGGTGCGGTATGCCGAACAGGCGTTGACTGCACTGGGGTGCATGAAGATCAATTTGCAGATTACGGGCGGCAATGATGCGGTGGTGGGGTTT
>Ga0105854_1001021_pt1 | contig 11750 bp, 14 predicted proteins | sample OrgsoiDNA_201058_FD_89679 | JGI IMG/M metagenome (GOLD analysis project Ga0105854, IMG submission 89679) | Permafrost soil microbial communities from the Arctic, to analyse light accelerated degradation of dissolved organic matter (DOM) -... | ecosystem: Environmental > Terrestrial > Soil >... | reverse complement strand
GCGCAGGACGACTTCTGCCAGGAGATCATGCTGGAAACTGCCGCGTATCTGCTGGCCAAGGATGCCGAACTCCACGCTCTGTTGGATGGCCGTACATTCTCGCGGCGATACCAGCGTGAGCGCGTGATCGAATTCTGCGCGCAAGTGGGGACCGCTTGGGCCGCGCTGGAGTGCGTCTGTGCGGAGCAGACAGCGCTCGGACGCCTGGCGGAAGCGGTGGCGCAAAACACCCACCCCGCCGCGAATCGCACGCCGGAGCTCTATCGCCAAATTCGAGAGGCGTGGGAGCCGATCGACCGCCCAAGACTCATTATCGACACGGACGCGAGCTTGGACTCATGTGTCGACCGGGCTCTGCGCTACCTCATTGACACCCGGTAGCAGCTCGGGATGCAAGCAGGGCCCTCTGTGCAACGTACCGGGTTGCGCCCTTCCCTTGCGCTGGATTAGTCTTTGGAAGATAGGGAAAGCGGGAGCAATGGCGGACAACAAAACCAAGCCGACCAAACTAAGTGTCCCGGCGTTTATCGACGCCCTGACGGACGAAACCAAGCGCGCGGATGCCAAGGCGCTGGTCAAGTTGATGCAGAGCGCAACGGGCGAAAAGCCGAAGATGTGGGGGCCGTCGATCATCGGCTTCGGCAGCTATCACTACACCTACGATAGCGGGCGCGAGGGCGATATGCCGCTTGCCGGTTTTTCGCCGCGCAAGGCCGCAACCGTCGTCTATGGCATGACGGGTTTCAGTGAATCTGAGGCGTTGCTGGCTAAGCTCGGCAGGCACACCACCGGCGGGGGCTGCCTCTACCTCAAGAAGCTCGCCGATGTGGATCAAACGGTGTTGGAGACGCTGGTCTTAAAATCCATTGCGGCCAAGCGAGCCCGACACCCGAAGTAGGGAACGCCGGGAGAGAAGCACGTCGCGCCACCGACCATCTGAAACGCTGGGCCTCTCGTAATCATCCAAGTAGGTGAGCTAATATGAGGAAGTTCCAGGGAAAAGGCGATCGGGTGAGCGGTTTAGCGTTTATACTGTTGAGCGTTGCGGCGTCGCTTTGGGCGGCTGATCCCGGGGTGGATCACGCGCGCAAGCTCTATAACCTCACGGAGTTCCACGAATCTCTTAAAGTTTTGCAGGCGGTTCCCGAAAGAGACGCCGCCGTGTACGATCTGATGGGGCGGAACTACTACGGCTTGGCGGACTACAAGAAGGCTACCGAGGCGCTTGAGAAAGCGGTTGCGCTGGACCCTGCCAGCTCGGAAATCAACCTGTGGCTGGGACGGGCGTACGGGCGTCGCGCTGAAACTTCGAACCCGCTTTCGGCACCCGGGCATGCTTCCAAAGCGCGGCAGCATTTCGAACGGGCGGCGCAGCTAAACCCAAATAACTTAGAAGCTCAGAGCGATTTGTTCGAGTATTACCTGGAGGCTCCAGGATTCCTGGGCGGGGGCCTGGACAAGGCTGCGGCCACGGCGCGGCAGATGGCCGAAATCAACCCGGCTGAGGGTTACTGGGCGCTAGCCAAGCTGGATGAGAAGCGCAAGGAATTCGGCAGCGCGGAGGCGCATCTTCGCCGCGCCATTGAGGTGGCGCCGCATCAGGTCAGCCGGTTCCTCGACCTGGCTCGTTTGCTGACCAAACAGGGGCGGTATTCCGAAGCCGACCAGAACATCGCCAAGGCGCTGCAGATTGCTCCCGACAGCCCGAAGGTGATTTTCGCGCAAGCCGACATGTACATAAAAGGAAAGCGGAATCTTGATATTGCGCGTGATTTACTGAGGCGTTACCTGAACTTGACTTTGACGCCCGAAGACCCGCCGCGTTCGCAAGCCGAGAGACTTCTCAAACAGGTGCAGGGCGCTTAGCCCCGTCCGCATGTTTCTCGGCGAAGCCCTCCGCTTCAGCGCCCAAGCCCTTCGCGCCAACCCGGTGCGGTCTATGCTGACCGGCTTGGGGATGGTGATCGGCACCGCCTCCGTAATCCTGGTGGTGACCATTTCGCTGACCAGCCGGGATTACATTCTGGAGCAGATCGAGGGGATTGGTTCCAACATCATCTTCGCTTATTACGCTTCGGCCGGGGCAACCACCGCGCTCTCGGACGCGGACTACATCAAGATGACCGACGTGGAGGCGCTGCGGCAGAATCTGGGTGCCGACATTGTGGCGGCTACCGGCGTGATGGCGAACTTCGACCGCATCCTGATCGGCGGCAAGGAGCAGGACGTCAAGGTGATCGGCACCGACCAGGCCTACCAGCCGGTGCGCAATATCGTGGTCAGCTCGGGGCGGTTCCTGGATGAAAGCGACGTCTCGCTGCGCCAGAAGGTGGGGCTGCTGACGGACCAACTGGCGGTGCGCATGTACGGCAGCCAGGCCAGCGCGCTCAACCAGGTAATCAAGCTCTATGGCCTGGAGTTCACGGTGATCGGCACGTTCCACGAAAAGGTGGAGACGTTCGGCCAATCCGAGGTGGAGCGCGACACCATACTGATGCCCATCACGGTGCTGCGCTACTTCACGCCGGTGGAGCGCATTGACCCGATGTACGTGCAGGTGCGGAGCCCCGAAGAGGTGGACCGGGTGGCGCGGCGGGTTCAAGAAGTGCTTGAATCCAGGCACCGTCCCGGCGCGCGATACAGGGTGGATACGCTCACCGCGATTCTCAACGCGGCCAAGAACATTTCGCTGATTCTGTCGCTGGTGCTGGTGCTGGTTTCGGCCATCACGCTGGTGATTTCGGGCATCGGGATCATGAACATCATGCTGGTGTCGGTGACGGAGCGGACGCGGGAGATTGGCGTGCGGCTGGCGGTGGGCGCGTCCAAGAGGGAGATCCTGATTCAGTTTCTGGGCGAGGCGATGATGGTGAGCCTTTCGGGCGGCCTGATCGGGATTCTGGTAGGGGTGGCGATTCCGCTCAGCGTGCGGTTATTCGCCGACATCAGGATTCCGATTTCACCGCTGGCCATTGTGGTGGCCTTTGGGGTGAGTTGCACGGTGGGCCTGGTGTTCGGAATTCTGCCCGCGAACCGCGCGGCGCAGTTAAATCCGACCGAGGCGCTGAGGTATGAGTAAACCGTGGAGTGGGCTTTAGACTGCCATGCCCGGATTTCCGCAAGACCCGGACCTTACGGGCATTCGGGCACAGCTTCAACGGCCGAGAATTAGTGTGCGGAATTCATCGACCAGTCGATCCTGCTTATTCGGGTCGTCGTCGGCTAAATTCTCCTTCAATCTTTTGAAGAATTCGCGTTTGCGATTCTCCTGGCTATCGAGGCCGAGGCGGACGAGCGCGGCGATCGCCTTGCTCATACTCGTGTCGACGGTCTCGGCGTAGCGCTGCACTTGATTGGCGAGACTGGGGGCCAGTCCGACCGTATATCGCGATTCGACCTTGCTTTGCTGACGCGTTCCAGGCTTCTTCCCGCCGCGTCGGCTGGGTTTAATTGTGGTCTCGGAGTGAGGCATACATCATCATGATGCCTCAGCGTGATGCATCTTGGCAACAAGGGTTTTCTTTCTGGCGGAATTACATCCCGGAGCAGAGCGAGTGGATTGGTTACAACGGATCTTTCGAACTGAAAGCATCGTTCAAGATAGACGAGTGATACATTCGAAGCAGTCCCGCTACGATTGTAATCTTGTCGGTACCGTATCTGTTGCCAAAGAGCTTTGCAAGTTTCCCGGGATCATAGTGAGGGACAGAGTCCCACAGCCGCAGCCACCTAAACGCCTCATCAGCAATCAGAAAATTCGCGATGCCTTCCTCGACCCTTCCCAAAGCCATTAAGGCGTTGCCGCGTCCTGTGTAAATCTTGGCCCTCCGCTTTCTCGCCCACGTGATTGGCGCCTCTTCCAATACGTCATGCTCGATGAGCAGGCTGAGGCACCCTCCGAACCGCCTTACCGCACGGTCCCAGATCCTGTGCTCCAGTGACAATTCAGCGTCGGCCAGATATAGGCTGAAGTCTAGGACTATGTCCTCGGAGCCATTAGCCTTGAGCCACACCTCCGCGTCATTGACATCTTCCTGGGTAATTTTAGTCGCAAGAAGATCGGTTCGCAACGTCCGGGTCGTCGGCGGTTCGTCATACAAGACCAGCAAACGGTTAAGCTCGTCGCCTACGTCCTTGGCGGATGGACGATCCTTAGCATTCTTTGCCAACATCGCCACTGTAATTTCGTCGAGTTGAGGTGGAATTGCCGGATTCAGCGTGCTTGGACGTGGCGGCGGCGTCTTTAGGTGAGCGTCTTGAATGAAGTAATCGCTCCCAGTAAAAGGCCTCAAACCCGTCAACAGCTCGAAGAAAAGCACGCCCAGGGAGTACACGTCTGCGTACGGGGTGAGTTCTGAACCGTTCACTTGCTCCGGAGACATGTACGGCACAGACCCAAGGGTTTCATTGGTCAGGGTAAGGTCGGTTTGGTCTAAGCACTTCATGATCCCAAAATCCAGAAGTTTTGGAGTCCGGCTGGCCGCCAATAAGATATTGGACGGCTTAATGTCTCGGTGAATGCCGTTCCGGCCGTGGATATACGACAAAGCATACGCAATTTGCCCGGCATAGCGCATCGCGTCCGCAGGTTCGACTGCGCCCGAACGTATGCAGGCGGCCAGGGATGGTCCCGGCAGCAATTCCATGGTGTAATACAATGAATTCCGCACGGACGCGGCGTGGTATAGTGTCACGATATTCGGGTGAGAACATGCAGCCAGGAACTTCATCTCACGCGAGAACCTCTCTCTGATTTCCTCGTCCATTGATAGCTTGGGCTTTATGAGCTTGAGCGCTTCTGATCGGCCCGTCGCTAAACACCGAACTTCAAATACGATGCCCATGCCGCCCGTTCCGATCTCGCGGATCGATTCGTATCCCGGTATTTCCATGTTTAGCTCAGCTTATCTCAAAGCGAAGCGGACATGCTGTTACGTCTGTGATCGGGTCGCTCTTCGATGTCGTGATGGGACGGCCGAAAGCGACGTCTCGCTGCGCCAGAAGGTTGGGCTGCTGACGGACCAACTGACGGTGCGCATGTACGGCAGCCAGGCCAGCGCGCTCAACCAGGTGATCAAGCTCTATGGAGGGCGGTTCCAGCTTGTGCAGAATCGCTTAAAGGCGATCCTGGTCGTCGGGTTCTACGTCCGGGATTTCTTCCAATGCTCGCTCGAACTCTTCCCTATTGAAGAGTCCGGCGCGGGACTCGATGTAGTCGCGGCTGGCAAACCGATTTGCGAGCACTGCGGACACGAACTCTTCCACGGAGACATGGTCCCTGGCTGCAAGCTCAGCGGCGCGCTGGTACAAATCCTCGGGTACTGCGATACTCTTGCTCATATCCCCTCTCCTTCTATTCTCCGCAAAAACTCGCGCGGTGTCAGCACCTGAATTCCAAACCTCTCAACACCCACGAAATGGCGGACGTTATGCGTGACAATCGCGTCCGCGTGTCCAGCTACGGCTAGTTCGAGAAGGAATTCGTCGCCTGGGTCCGGGAGAAATGGCCGTAGCCGGAAATGAATGTCTGTCTCCCGACCCATGAAGCAAAAAGCACGGACAATAGCCTCGATTGTGCTTTCCGGGATCTTTAAGCGTTGAGCCTCGCGTTTGCCAATGGCCTCGTATTCAAGGATCAGGGCCACGGAGATCAAAGGCACCCAACCCTGACCAAGCCGGCGCAGGACTGCGAAGGATGCTCCGCGACGGGAGCGAAGGGCCGCGATGACTACATTCGTATCCAGGACGATAGAGTGCATGTGGCGGGTTGCTATAGCCCACTGACCCCGCTAAGGCTGCGGCCGGTAGCTCTCGCAGATTCCTTTTGAGAGTATCCTATTCGTTATGGGCGCCGGCACTCTAGTCTCAGAGGATCAATACCTGCATACGGCCTACCAGCCGGATTGCGAGTACGAAGACGGCGTTCTGATCGAGAGAAACGTGGGGACGAGAGATCACAGCAGGTTGCAAACGGCGCTGGCGGCGTATTTCTTCAACCGGCGTACAGAATGGAATATCCACGTCTACACCGAGCAACGGTTCCAGCGCCGCATTGGCAAGTACATGATTCCCGACATCTGCGTGATTCAAGGGCCGGAGCCGCCGGAGCAGGTATTTGTGTTGCCGCCGCTGCTCTGGATCGAGATCCTGTCTCCGGAAGACCGGCCGATCCGGGTCAACCGGAAGGTGCGGGAAGCGCTCGATTTTGGAACTCCCTACGTCTGGGTGATCGATCCGGAATCGCTCGAAAGCGAGTTGCATACCGCCGAAGGGCATTGGACGTTAGACGACGGTGTGCTGCGGATTCCGGGCAGCGGCATCGCAGTTCCTCTCTACAAACTTTACGGAGAATAGGCGTCCTCAGACGTCAGTGACGCGCCAACCGGCATCCACCGTCAACACCTCTCCGGTAATGCAACGGGCTTCTTCGCTGAGCAGGAAGAGCGCGGCGCGGGCAACGTCTTCGGCGTCGATCATGCCACCGCTCAGCGGCTGTTTCCTGCCGATGAATTCCCGCAGTTCCGGAGTGGCTTGAGCGCGTTCGCTTGCGGGCGTGCGCACTAGGCCCGGGGCAACCACGTTCACGCGGATCTTGTGGGGCGCGTAGTAAGCGGCCATGGAGCGGCTCATGGCGGCGATTCCGCCCTTGGCCGCGGCGTAGGCGTGGGCGGCAAAGTGGCGCGGTTCGGGCGCTTCCACCAGCACGCTGCCCAGGTTGACAATAGCGCCGCGGACGCCGCTTTCGGACACCTCTTGTTCCAGCATTCGCAGGATGACGGCGCGGCACATCCGGAAGGTGACGGTGAGGTTTTGCGTAATGGTGAGGTCCCAGCCCTCGTCGGTGATTTCGTGCGCGGGGCCATCGCCATAGCGCCGGCCGCTGAGGCCAGCCACGTTGAAGAGCGCGTCCACGCGGCCGAACCGGGACAGGCATTGGGCCAGCACGGAGGCTGGGGATTCGGGAAGCGTGACGTCGCCTACCCAGCATTCGGCGCCGGTTTCAGCAGCCAGCTCCCAGCCGGAAATTTCGTCGCTGGTGGCCACCACCAATCGGGCGCCTTGCGAGGCGGCCAGGCGGGCGGCGGCGGCTCCAATGCCCGTGGAGCCGGTGACGATCAGAATCTTATCCCGCAAGATTTTACGCCTTTGTCAATCCCGTCTTTGTTAACCCCAGGCCCGGCTTGGCCGGCAGTACCAGCTTGCCCTTCTGCACTAACACGCCGTGGAAGGGGTCGTTCGAGATCAGCAGGTTGCCGTCCAGGTCGGCGTAGTCTACCAGCGGCGACAGGTGCGCCGCCGCGGTCACGGAAACCGAGCTTGAGATCATACACCCCAGCATGGTCTTCATGCCCAGCGCTTTGGCCATCTGGATCATGCGGAAGGCCTCCAGCATGCCGCCGCTTTTATCCAGCTTCACGTTGATGCCGTCGAAGGCTTCTTTCAGCTTGGGAATGTCGGATGCGCGCTGGCAGGCTTCGTCGGCGATGATCGGGATGTGAACGCGGCTGCGTATCCAGCGGGTCTCTTCGATCATTTCGGCGGGCATGGGCTGCTCGATGAACTCCACGCCCATTTTCTCCAGCCAGTTGATCTTGCGAACAGCCTCTTCCTTATCCTTCCAGCCTTCGTTGGCGTCCACGCGCAGCGGCTTCTTGGTAACGCTGCGCACGGCCTCGATGGTGGGCTCGTCGGTGGCCAGGCCGACTTTCACTTTCAGGACCGGATAGTCGGCGGCCTCGAGCGTCTTCTGTTTCGTGATCTCAGGGGTATCGATGCCGATGGAGAATGTGGTGAGCGGCGTGTCCTTGGGGTCGAGTCCGAAATAAGTGTAGAGCGGGATGCCGAGCTTCTGGCCCACCCAATCCATGAGCGCGATATCCACCGCCGCCTTGCCGGCCCACTCTCCGGGCACGCGCGCAAAAACTTCGGCCATGATTTTGCCGAACTGCATGGGGTTGGCGGAGAGCAGGTAATCGCGCACGGAATCGGCGGCTTTCCTGGCGCCGGCGGCGTCCTCGTGGTAGCGCACGATGGGTGCGCCTTCGCCGTGGCCGGTGATGCCCTCGCGCGTGTAGGCAGTGTGCAACGTGTCGCGGTACTGGCTGGACGACATGGTGGTGGTCCAGGTGTGCCGCAGGTTCAGCCGCTTAATTTCGGTAACGAAGGCGATCTTCGAATCCGCGGCCGACGCCAGGCCGGCAGCCGGAGCGGCGGATGCGGTCTTCAAGAAGCTCCTCCGGTTCATCTTGCTCCCCAATCCGCAAGCGTAACAAAGTGCATCGCATGATGATATGCTAGTTTGCATGCACGCGATTATTGAAACCGGCGGGAAACAATACCGGGTTGCTCCGGGCGATGTTCTCCGCGTGGAAAAGCTGGCCGGCGATGTCGGCTCTGCAATCGAATTGTCCGCCAAGGCTTCTTTCAAAGAAGGCGGTGAACTAGTATCGGGCGGCAAGGTGATGGCCACCATTATGGCCAACGGCCGCGGGCCCAAAATCATCGTCTTCAAGTTCAAACGCAAGAAGCAGTATAAGAAAACCATCGGGCATCGCCAATCCTACACGCAGGTGAAGGTCGGCGACATTGTGGTGTAAGGTGACGCATGGCACATAAAAAAGGATTAGGCAGTTCCAAGAACGGGCGCGATTCCAATGCGCAGCGGCTGGGTGTGAAGGTATTCGGCGGCCAACTGGTTCCGGGCGGCTCCATCATAGTCCGCCAGCGCGGCACCAGGCTCAAGCCGGGCACTAACGTGGGCTGGGGTAAGGACGATACGTTGTTCGCCAAGGTGACGGGCGTGGTGGAATTCAAAGACCGCGGCCGGATGGGCAAGTTCGTCAGCGTCACGGCAGTGGCATAAGCGGCAGTTTCCTTGAGCCCCAGGGCGATTTTCGCGAGCCGCCGGTTTCGAAAGGGACCGGCGGCTTTTCCTTGTTTGACCAAACATAGTTTGACCAAACATAGTTTGAACCAGCATGTTTATTGACGAAGTCAGAATTCTGGTCAAGGCCGGCGACGGCGGCAACGGCTGCCTGGCATTCCGCAGGGAGAAATACGTCCCTCGCGGCGGTCCGAGCGGCGGCGATGGCGGGCGCGGCGGCGATGTGATTCTGGTGGCCAGCCAGCAAGCCAACACGCTGCTGCATTTCCGTTTCAACCCGGAGCACAAGGCCGAGCGCGGCCGCCACGGCGAAGGCAGCCAGAGGACCGGCGCCGAAGGCCACACCATCGAGGTGAAGGTCCCGGTGGGCACCGTGGTATATGACGAGATGACCGGCGAGCGGCTCTACGATTTCACTCACGCCGATGAGCGCTTCACGGTGGCGCGCGGCGGCAGGGGCGGACGCGGCAACCAGCATTTCGCCACCTCCACGCACCAGGCGCCCACCGAACATGAGCCCGGCGGGCCCGGCGAAGAGAAACGGCTGCGCCTGGAACTGAAGCTGCTGGCCGACGTGGGGCTGGTGGGTTTTCCGAATGCAGGCAAGTCCACGCTGATCTCGCGGATTTCGGCGGCCCGGCCGAAGATCGCCGACTATCCGTTCACTACTCTTGAGCCCTACCTGGGTGTGGTCCAACTGGAAAATTTCCGCAGCTTCGTGGTGGCCGACATCCCCGGCCTCATCGAAGGGGCGCACCTGGGCCATGGCCTGGGCATCCAGTTCCTGCGGCATATTGAGCGCACGCGCCTGCTGGTACACCTGGTGGATGTTTCCGAAAGCAGCGGGCGGGAGCCGGTGGACGACTTCGAAGTCATCATGGAAGAACTGGCCAGTTTCAGTGAAGACCTGGTGAAGAAGCCGATGATCGTAGCGGCCACCAAAATGGACGCGGCACAGGATCCCGAGCGTGTGGCCGCATTGCGCCATCTGGCGGCTGAGCGCGGGCTCGCCTACTTCGAGATTTCGAGCGTCACCGGCCAGGGTATCGACGCGCTCAAGCACGCCATGGCCGAACGGGTGCTGGCTCCGGCAGTGGTGGAGTGATAGTGTGGACAGCGGGCCTCTGCTGGCGCAAATCGCCGAACTGCTGGCGCGGCACGGCCTGGAAGCGATTCTGATCGGCAATGCGGCGGCGGCTCTGCAGGGTGCTCCCGTTACAACCGTGGACCTGGATTTCCTTTTTCGGAAAACGCCGGTAAATTTGAAAAAACTCAAGAGCATCGCTTCGGAACTGGACGCGGTGATTCTGAGGCCCTACTACCCGATTAGCGGCCTCTTTCGCGTCTCGCGGGACCGCGACGGACTGCAGCTCGATTTCATGACCGACATCCACGGAGTGGCGACCTTCGAAGGTCTGCGAAAGCGGTCCAACGCCGTGCGGTTCGGCGATGCACAACTCATGGTGGCGGCCCTGGCTGATATTATCAAGAGCAAGAGGGCCGCCGGCCGTCCTCAGGATCTGGCGGTGCTGCAGTTGCTGGAGAAGACTCTTGAAGAAGCCTCGCGTAACCAGAAAGACGCGCCTCGAAGCTCTCAAGAAAGAGAGTGATCTGGCAGTGCGGGATCAGATCAGGCGGCTGCTGGCGCTGCCCATCGAACAGCGCACCCATTTTCTGCGGAAGCGCGTTGGTATCCGCATGTCTTGCATTTAGCGACGCGCTCAAGCACACCATGGCCGAACGGGTGCTGGCGCCGGCAGCGGTGGAGTGACCGCCGCAATCGGTTAGGCCGTTACCCTGAGCCTGAATACGAGTATCGGGGGAATCTCGACACAGTTTTGCCAGCGAACGGCAAAATCCCCGGCGGGGTGATCGAAGGTTGGCTCCTCGAGTCCGTCCAGCGCGAATCCCGCCGCAAAGCAGGCGGTCAGCAGCGCTTGTAACGGACGGTGAAAGTAGTAATGAGGCTGAGGCTGCCCCGCGATTGCAATAGCCTTTTGCGGAACCAGATTACGGTATCGACTGACCCTGACACCGAACCTCGGCGGATCGTCGCTGGCGTAATCGTCTCGCTCGGCAAGCAGTGTAGTTCCGTTGGTGTTAAAACAGGGATGCGGCACCGAGAATATGAAACGGCCTTCGGGCCTCAACGCACGGTTGACCGCCAGGAGCAAGGGCGTGATGCTGGCCATATCCATCATCGCCATGTTGCACACAGCGGCGTCGAATTGTGCCGTGCCGATTGCGGCTAGTTGCTCTTCGCTTGCCAGATCGATGACCCGGTAATCGATTCGGTCGGCATGTTCCGAGGTCCGCAAGCGAGCGCACTCCACCAGTGAGCCGCTAAAGTCGCAAGCCAGGACCCGTGCGCCCATAGACGCGAGCCGGCGCGCGAACTGGCCGTTTCCACATGCAAGATCCAACACGTGCTCGCCGCCTTGGATCGCCAGTAAACGCTCGGTAGCCGGCGCGATCAACAACCGATGCCATTTATTGCCCTCGCCCATGTTGGAATCCCACCACGAGCCGTTTTGCTCCCAGATGGCATGGGTTTCATTAACCAGCTCCGGGAAGTCCGTCTTTGGATCTACAGCCATCATAGAAGCCTACCGCAAACTTCAGAGATCTACGGTTTGTTCCGTAGAGAGGTCCGGACCAACTTACGGCTGGTTTAGGAAGAGCGCGCGGTCGATATTCACCGTGACCTTTGCGCCCTCGGTGACAGTCAGCGGTTTTCTCAGATCGTCATGCTGCCGCGCGAACTCCGGATCGGCGTACTCCACCTGCGCCTCCGCCGGCCAGGCGAACAAGAGATAATCGCCAGGCGCCACACCTTGCAGGGTAAACCGCATTCCGCCGTAGACCG
>Ga0105854_1001017_pt1 | contig 11768 bp, 6 predicted proteins | sample OrgsoiDNA_201058_FD_89679 | JGI IMG/M metagenome (GOLD analysis project Ga0105854, IMG submission 89679) | Permafrost soil microbial communities from the Arctic, to analyse light accelerated degradation of dissolved organic matter (DOM) -... | ecosystem: Environmental > Terrestrial > Soil >... | reverse complement strand
TGGTGAAGATCAGCGCCACGCAGGCAATCGACTCCTGTGTTGGCCAAGTGGCGGTGATGGTTTGTCCTATGCTGGTGGCGCGCAGCACGGCGCTCTTGCTATCGCGCTGCAGATTGGCCGGGCCCAGCGCGCCGGCCTGGCTCGATGCGTTCAGAATGGCCCGGTCAGCGGCGTTGTTGTGGATGATGCGTAAATTTGTCATTAGACCTCCCTCGACCAGGCTACTGCAGCAATCTGCTCGTGTGATTGCGCCGCATCGAGCAGTTCGCGCAGCGCCTGGCCATGGTCGACAGTGCGCTGTACGTGCTGGCCAGCTGCCGCACCCAGCGCCATTGTTTCAACACCGCCCAGCGTGCGGGTGGCGTTGTCGGCCAGCACCCAGGTGACACTGTAAGCATCACCGGCAGCCACCGCCATCATGGCCAGCATGGCGGCGCCGGTAATGCGTCCGATCGACACGGCATCGCTGTCGAATGGCGAGCCGTCGAACTGAAATCCTCCGGCCAGCGCAGCATCGCGCGCCGTTTTGATTTGCTCCCAGCGGCGCTGGCGCGCAGCATCGAGACTGTCGTCGTCCTCGACCCATGCTGGCGCCACACCATCCCAGCGCAGCACGGCGGTGGTGCTGGGGGCTGTGTCGAACGATACAGCATGCTGCCAGTAGAAATAATCAACGCCCTCGCCCACTGGCGGTGGGGGCGGCGGCCCAATGAAATCGGCAGTATCCGGCCTGCCACATGCGTATAAGACGCGCCCAGTCGAATCGACTGCAATAAATTGTGTCATGTAAAATTCACCGTAAATAACTGGTATTCGGTTTTCGTCAGACCCGTGCGGTTGTCAGTGCAGGTGCATATCGCGTAAAAATCGAACTCGCCCGCCACCCCCCTACCTGAAACGTTAGGACGTATTTGCGCCCCGGTGTAGTTGGCCGCCGAAACCTCGGCAAGCCTGGGCGCTTCCAGGCGCCACAGGAATGAGTAGCTTCCACTGCCGTTCGACGCAGTCGCCGTATAAGAGCCGGCGAAGGTATCGACGGCGTTACGGCCCATCGTAAAATAACTGCCTGATACCCCTGTTGAAATCGTCACATCAATGGACGGCACGACAGGGTTGACGATGAACAAATCATTACCATCCCACCGAATCCCGGCCCCTCCCGCCTTGCCAAGGCTGAATTTCGGCACCCCATTATCGATCCCGAGCCAAAAGCCCTGCCCTGTGTTAAACCCTGTTTGCCCGGAGGAAATAGAGCCGCCGGGGGCTACAGTTATCTTGCCGAACGTTCCTGTAACGGACACCAGACCGCCTGAAAAATTGGCTACCCCGCCCTCTACCTTCAGGCCGGGCATGTCCACGTACCCGCTAGCGCCGATCTCAACGTAACTGCCAGTTTTCTTATTCCCAAGCAATAGCCCCGCAGCACTCAGATGAAAACCGCTGCCGCCATTGCTGGGCCAGTCGTAAACATTCGTCGGATAGCCGACACCACCATGCAGCGTGGTGCCATACAGGTCACCGGCGGTGATACTGCCCAGGTTGGCCGCGATGGCCGATAGCGTGGCAACATTCAACGCACCGGCTGCCACCGAACCAGTCACCAGCAGATTGCCGTCGATTTTCATCGTCATCACATACCACTGACCGCCCTGGAAAAATTTCGTCACCACACTGGCGCCGCTGTAGAGCGTCACGATATCGCGGTCGATTGGTGCACCGTAGCCGGCATTGGCAATCTCACCGACGGCTGCCGCATCGCTCCAGGTCGGATGGCCGCCAGCTGAAATAGTGACGGTACCGCGTTGGCCGTTCTGCCCATTCTGCCCATTCTGCGAAAGGATCCGCACCACCGCCCATTCGCCGGGTGCAATGGTGTCGGTAACCGCTGTAGACGATGCCGTGGCGGTCGAAATAAACAGGTAGCGCCCCGTACCGGCCGGAACGGTCTGGCTCCACCCGCCATCGAGGCCCGTCAAAACACCGGTACCAAATGCATACGTCGTCACGGCCGACGGCCGTGCTGGAGGGGTGATGTCGTCGCTGCGCTGGTAAATAGCGACAGTCGCCGCATTCAGTCCGGGGGCGCCAGACTTGCCGTCTTCCGCCAGTTTGACGGCAGCCCCCCACTCGTCCGCCGCAATATCATCGGTCGCCGTGATCGAGCTGGCCGACGCCACGGCCACATACAACGGGTCAGTGCCCGCTGGGATAGCTTTGTTATATCCGTTGGACAGCGCATTTCCTGTCGGGGACACAATGCGGCCAGTGGTGAAGTCAAACGTGACCGCACCAGGACCTGCCACTGGTGCAGTCGCCGATCGGATGTAGGCATAAACTAGCGCCGTCTGCCGGCCAGGTGTGCCATCCGTGCCGTTCTGCGCCAGCGTACGCACGACTGCCCACTCACTCGCGGCAATTGCATCCGCAGCGCCGGTCGCGGCAGCCGTGGCGGTGGAAATAAACAGGTAGCGCCCCGTACCGCCAGGCACGGTCTGCGACCATCCACCCGTCAGGCCGGTCAGAATGCCGGTGGCAAACGTGTATGTGGTGGCGCCGGTGGGCAGCGCGGGTGCCGCAACATTGTCGCTGCGTTGATAAATGGCAACGGTAGCAGTGTTGATGCCCGGCGCGCCTGGTAGGCCGTTTTCGGCCAATTTAACTGCGGCTGCCCATTCAGCAGCGGCAATACCATCCGTTGACGTGGTCCCGCTCGCGGAAGCGACCGCCACATAGAGCGGGTCGCTGCCAGCCGGAATGGATTTGCTGTAACCGCTGGCCAGCGTATCGCCCGCCGGCAGCGAGATTTTGCCAGTGGTGAAATCGAAGGTGACAGCACCGGGATTGCCGGCCGGCGCGGCAGCCGAACGGATGTAAGCATAGACCAGTGCCGTCTGCCGCCCAGCAGCGCCGTTGGCGCCGTCGAACACTTTGGAGATCGTCTGCGACGCCAGATAGGTGGTATTCGAGTCCGCGTCGTAGACGCTGGCCGATATTGTCACCTGGTCGGCGCCCATGTCGATAAATTTCAGCGTGGCGACATGGCCATCGGTCGTGATGGTCGTGCCGGCCGGGGCCGAAAACACCACCGGTCCGTCGATGCTGAGCAGGCTGGCCGTGATCTGCACCTGGGCAGGCAGGCCAGCGCCCGCCGTTGACACGGCAAACACGGGCGAATTGGCCGACAGCACCACCGATTTGCCAACAGTCGACGCCAGGTAGCGCGTGGGCGCGTTCGCCAGCAGGTAATCGCGCGCACCAACCAGCGCGCTCAAACCATCACCCCAACGGTCACCCGGCCGGCCAGCCACTGATGCGCCAGCAGCACCACTACGCCTGGCACACCACTCTGCATAGCATAGCGTTCGTCCGTCAGGGTCACAGCCTGCCCCAGTTCCAGCAGCATCATGTCCGGCTCTCCCTCAAATTCGTAAATGGTGCGCGGAACGCTGTTCAAGGCCAGGCGCCGCGCCGCCTCGGCCTGCGCATCGGCGCGGGCTTTCAGGCAGGTGTCGATCTGCGCCGGGTCATCGCTCAGGCGGTACAGTGCGCGTACGGCATCGTCGACCGCCGTTTCGGTCAGCCACTCGGTGGCATACAGATCGGCATGTTCGGGCGGGATGCTGGTGACCAGGCCTGCCTGCACCGTGTAGTTTTTGTCGAAGCCGATTTTGACGGAGGCGGCCACCGGCAAGCGCTGCACCGGGTGCAGCGACCGCTGTGCCATCTGCTCCGGTCCGATGTTCACCGGTACGCCGGTACCGGGCAGCGCGACCTGCACCAGGCGCAGCTGGCCGGTGCGCGACATCAGTGCCTGCGCGCCCACGCTGGCTGCCAGTTGCTGGATGGCCTGCGCCTGATTGGTGCGATCCGCCACGTACAGGCCCACCACCTGCGGGTGCGCCGCGTCGAAGGCGGCCAGGTTAGCCAAGTCCAGATCGGCCAACGTGAACCGGTCGGACGATTTACCGTAGCCGGTGGCGATGCGCTGCACCAGTGGCGCGATGCGCGGCGCGTAGCCACCCACGTTGTCGCCCTGCACGCTGACTGTCACCGCATTGGCCAGCGGGCTGATCGGCAGCGTAAAGCGGCCTGGGGCCACCATATCGAACGGCACCGGTTTTCCATTGGTGCGTACTTCGGCGATCTGCTCGACGGCGCCGAGAAAACCGTATTCCAGCGTGGCTGGGTTGGCCAGCAAGGGCGTTGCGTTATGGCATTCGCCAAACGGCACTGGCAGGATGGCGTCCTTGTTTGGCGTACTGCCGCCCAGTTTCGCCTCGCTGATCGGTGTGTTCAGCCGCTGCAGCTTGTCGCGCAGCGCCAGGTTGAAGGACTCGCGGTCGGACACGCCCACGTCGGCGATCACACCGTCGAATATCAGGCGGAAATCCGCCCGGGGCCAGGAGGCATCCCCCACCCAGGCGCGGCAGGCGCGATTTACCCACACGTCGGCCAACCAGGCATCGAGGCCGCCATCGGCATTATCGAGCTCGATATCGCCGCCCGACAGGCCAGCCTCGCCGGTCAGGCTGACCTGCTCGGTGAAAGCCAGGCCGCCGGTGGCCAGAGGCAGATACTCGACGTTGGCCGGCACATCGTTCGGGCCAGTGATGTAGATCCGCGACGAAATGTAGCGGGTGATCTCGACGCCGGACACATTGACCTGCGCCTCGATCAGGATGACGCGATTAGCCGAATCATCCTGCAACCATTGTAAAAATTGCGCATCGTTCATTCTGCATACTCCACTTTATTATTCCATGCCGATTTCTTTGAGGATTTTTCTACGCCGCTGACTACCGTTTTTGCGGCGTTGGCATTTGCTTCCTGATTGGCCTGGATGGTGGCGCCGGTTTGCTTTGCCTGGTCGGCACGCAGCCCTTTGACCTCTTCGAGCAGGCCCTTGATTTCGGCTACCAAGGCATCGGTGTTGCCACCTCCCTGGCTTGGCGCACCGCCGAAGTAGCGGCGCATGGCAGACGCCGCTTGCGCGTCGACCACCACTTCGCCCTGGTGCAACTCGGCCGCGTAGCCATCAAACGGCACATTGGCCAAGCCGCCTGCATGCGAGCCATCGAATTTCACGCCCAGGCCACCGGCCATACCCATCGCCGCCTGCAGCTTGGCGATGGCTTGGGCCACCGTCAGCACACTGTCGTTGATGGTGATCAGGCCCGATACCTGGGCCTTGAGCGCATCCAGGCTGGCCTGCTGAACGTCCACCTGCGCCCCGGCCCACTTCAGCGCCTCATCGTTAGCTGCCATCACGCGGGCGTAATCTGCTGCGTACTTGGCGTCCGACGCATTGACCACCTGCGAAGCCGTCAGGAAGGCCTGCTCAGCAGCCGACAGTCCAGATTGGGCCGTCGCGTCGCCAGCATTGGCTGCCGCCAGGGTTTTTTCGAACTGCGCACGCGCCTCGGCGTATTTCTGCTCCGGCGTCAGCGTCGACTGGCTGCCCAAGGCAAGACTGGCATTCAAGCCGTTGAGCGTGGTCACCCACGCTTTCGACTTGTCCAGCGCCGCCGCAGTTGCCGTCGATTCCCGGTCATAGGCCTTGGCAAGCGCGTCTTTCGCCGAAACGACAGCCTTGGCTGCTTGCACCTGGTCGAACAGCGCCCTATTGACGTCGGCGATGCTGCTGCGCTGGATGGCCAGCAGCTCAGCTTCGCTTTTGGTCAATTCGTTCAGTTGCTTTTGCAGGTCCAGGTGCTCGCTAGCGATCTCAGCAGCTGTCTTGATCACTGCCGCATAGTCGCCAGTGGCAATGGCCAGCTGATTGGTGTAATCCGTGGCAGCCTTAAACGCGGGCGCCAGGGCCAGCAGCTTGATGTACATTTCCTGCCCGGCAGTGCTCGACAGGTCCAGGCCCAGAACCACTTTCTTGTAGTCCTCGGTCGTCTTGACGCCTGACATTCCCAGCTTGGCCAGCGTATCCGCCACAGTCGATAGCACCGGCCCCATGCGCTCAGCTTCTGTCAGAAAGTTTTCCGAGAAAAATGCCGTCCCGTTGGACAGAGCATCAAGGCCGCCCGCCAACTTGATGAGACTTTCCCGCGCGCCGATCGATGCAACCCCAACCGCACCAAACGCCTCTTGGGAGGTGCGACCAATCAGTTGCAGTACCATATCCACGCCAGCGTAGTTGTGCGACACGCGCTCCAGCGTCGCGCTAAGTTCCTCCGTGCCGACCTTGAACGAGGCAATGTTCGGAACCAATCCAACGGCAATGTCATTACCCACACCAACAAAAAACTTGGTGACGGCTTCCAGGCGCTCAGCCTCGGTTTTCAGGCCGGTCAGGTTGATATTCAATGCCTGCGAACGGGTGGCCAGGCTGGAGGTGTCCACTCCCAGCGTTTCGGCCAGGGTAGCCGACACCTTACGGATGGCCGCGTAGGTATCGATAAACGCATTGGAAGTGGTCGCATCAACAGCCTTGCGATCCGTATCAGCCTTGTCACTTCTGAAATAGCCGCCTTTTTGCGTCCATTTTGCATACTCTTCACCGCTAAAGCCGGTGCCCGTCAGCGTGCCCGTGATCCCCGTATCTCCGTACCTTTTATCGCCCATGCCGAACGCGCGGTTACCAATCCCGCCGATAATGCCCCCAATGGCTCCACCAATAGCCGCCCCAATCGGGCCGCCCATGAAGGCGCCGGCGATGGCGCCAACGCCAGTGCCGATGTTCACTGTTTTAGTGCTGCCGTACTGCCCGGAAATCATATTCCCACCAATAACGCCAGCAGCGATCCCGGCAGCGGCCGTAACCGCGGCCCCCGCATAGGCACCAGCCGTTACCGCGCCGGCGCTGCCGACGCCACCAGATGCGGCATACAACCCGGCTGCGTCTGCGGCGCCGACAAGGCCCGTGCTACCGAAGCCTGCGCCAAATGCCTCCAGCGCGCTGGAGCCGAACATGGTCCCCAGGCTAACCATGCTCGTGCCCATGCCGGCCGTGACACCGGCAAACCCTTGTGTAGCAATGGTGTAGGCATTTTTGGCGCTATTGATGAGGCCGACCGTACTGCCGATGCCGCCGGCCATTCCACCGGTTGCGCCGGCCATACTGGCCAAATCGCCAGCATTGGCTACGCCACCCATACCCGCGCCAGTCACTGAGGCGCCAATATTGAAGATCCACTTCTTGATGGTCATCTGATACAGCAGGTCCAGCAGGCCGTTTTTCAACGTGTCGCGCAGGCGATCAAAAGCGGACTTGCCCGAATCAAAGATGGAAACAAAGGTATCGTGGGCGGTCGAATCGATCGACTCCCACATTTTCTTGTTTGCCTCGTAATTCTTGGCAATGAGGTCTTGTTGATCTACCGCATTCGCCAGGCGCGCCCGTGCTGCGCGCTGATCCTCCAGGAATTGCAGGATCTTCGGCGCTTGGGCAATTTCCTCATCCGTGGCGCCGGCAGCCTCTTGGCCGCGCATGAACTGCTTTTGGTACGCGATGGCCAGGTCAAGGCGTGCAATTTCCTCGCGCTCAAGGAATGTTGCCGCCTTGCCGTGGGCGCGATTGGCCTCCTCGATCTTCTTGGCTTCCTGGTTCAGGGCGAAGATGTATTTGCCGGAAGCCTCGTCTGAGGCCGCCACGATGCCGGCCTTGCGCAGGCGCTCCTCCTCTTCCATGAAGCCTAGTTCCGCAAAGTATTCCTTTGCCGATGCTCTTTGCTTGTCCTGAATCTCCTTCAGTTGCTTGGCATGCTGCGCAGCCTCGGCCTGCGTCGTACTATTGTGGCTTTTTAAGGCATCGACTTGCTGTTGATAGGTGTCTACTTGAGCGGCATAAGTCTCATTGGTATATTTGACTTTGTTGGCATAATATTGCTCATCGCCAAGCTCGCCCGCCCTGAGATACATATCGTCAAGCTTTGCGAGATTGGCATAATGGTCTTTCGCTAATGACGCCTCTCTGTCGTATTGCTTAATCCGGTCTGACAGTTCGATGTTTTCGACGCGGTCCACCTTGTCCGCAGTCGGCTTCTTCGAGAATTCCTTGATCGTCGCCAGGCGGCGCGCCTCAATGGCTTCCGGCGTGATCATGGCATTGATAAGAGGATCGTCGCTCTTCAACGCCCGGAGCTTTTCTTCCGTCTTGAGATTCTTCGCCAGTTCGACGTTGAGGCGACCCAGCGCCTCTTCTTTGCGCTTGTCGTCTGCGGCCTGCATGCGCTGCATATCGTGCAGGAGAGCGGATTTTTCTTGCTGAACATTGCCTTGTGCAATAGCCTCCGCGTCCGCAATATTTAGCTTCTCGACGGCGGCTGTCAGCCCCATGACGATTCGCGTGCGCGCTTCTTCGAGTCCCGCTGGGACGTAGTCCGCAGGCCGACCAAGGCGCACGTTACTCTCAGCAAGCCCTTTGTCAAATTCAGCTAAGCGGAAACTGAATTTCTGGACATCGGATGCGGCGGTGGCTTTCTGGCCATATTTCCCAATCGCATCCATTGCCGCGCCAATTCCCTCGGCTACGGAATGCCATGCTCTAGCCACCGAGCCGAGATTCTCGACCATCTGTCGGGCACCATCCTCCGTGGCTTTTGCAAATTCTTTCGTAGCCAAGGCGGATGCGCCTTTCTGATCCCCCTCCTTTTCCAGAGCGCGGATGTACGCATATACTTCGATGGTCAAGAAGTGATAGGTATCATCCAGCTTCAGCGCAGCACGGGTGATCGCTTCGGTCGAGCGAGCGCCATTGCCGGTCATTTGGACGGCTAGCGATTCAAATTCCGCAATGGTTTTCTTGACTGAGCTGCTACCAGCGTGCTCGAGCGCAATAACAGCGCTCGTGATGTATCCGATCTGCTCGCTGGTGAACTTGCCGGTGTCGGCCAGCTCGATTACGACTTTTTTAGCCTCACGCAGGCTGCCGCCAGCCTCCGTCGCAGCGTGCGCCAAATTATTGAGGCCATCGCTTGTTGTGCCGGCATAGTTGTTGGTGCCAATGAGGGCATTACTCATCTCGCGTTGCGACTTCGCCCCCTCAAACATAGCGTGGACGACTACGCCGATCGCTGCGGCCAAACCCAGAGCAGCCAAACCAGTCGCACTAAACAGCAGGCCTGCAGCCCCTGTTTGCTCGCCCAACACCATCATCGAACCGCCGAACTTCTGGAACTGTCCTTGGCTCAGCTCGTGGGCGAGAACAAGTAGTTCGCGCTTTGCGCCAGCCGTTTCCAGGCTGAATTTGTGGGCACCTGCGCCTGCCTCATCGAGCTTTTTGATCATTGGAGCAGCAGCATCCGATACGCCGAGCTGGGCAGCGCGGTGCGCTTGAAGTTGCTGGGCATTCATGCCCAACGTATCAACCTGATCCTTTAGGGTCTTTAGGAATCGCTCGCCGGCCTGGGTAGCGCGGTCCTGCGCAGCAGCAGAATCGCGGGCGGCCTGCTCTTCCCGATGCATCGCGTCGATGCTATTACCCAGCGCCATTGCCTTCATCTGGGCGGAATTACTCAAGCCAAGTTCAGCGGCCTTGTAGCGCTCCAACTCTCCGCGCGCCAGGCCGAACATGTTGATTTCACCCTGGAGCGACTTCAACATCTCGATATTTGATTCTTCCAGCGCGCGCGATGCCTCTGCTGCCTGGCGCATGATGCGCGCAGTATCTTCCATCGAGCCATTGTTGGTCGGCCACTGCTGGCTGGTCCGCTGCACGGACGCGCCGAGGCTATCCATCGCCCTGGCCGCAGCCTCGCTATTACGCCAAACACCAACAGACGAGTTCATGAAGCCATCGAGGCTCTGCTCGCCTGCCGTGGAGGCGATACGAATACGCCGGGCCGCCTCGCCCAAGCCATCAACAGCCGCGCTGGCGGCGCCCACTTTCTGCGCCGTGCGGGTGCTTGCCTCGCCAACAGCATCAACTGCGGATGCGCCATCGGCAGTCTTCGCTTTGGCTGCCGCGCTAGCCTCGCCCAGCTTTTCGACGGACGCGGCTACGCCATCGACCTTCTTCTCTACTTTGGTCGCCGTCTCGCCGAGCGCATCGAGAGCCTTGTCACCTTCGACAAGTTGCCGAGTATCCATCGAAAGCCCGAGTTCAGCGATATCCGGCATAGACCACCCATAAAAAAAGCCACCCGAAGGTGGCTATAGAATTAAAAAAACCGGCAAACGCCGGCTCGAGAATACTTACTCAGGTCTTTCTTTCGTTCCCCATTCGACTAGGGTCCAGTAATCATGGTCGCTACGTTTCATGTCACTTATCGCTTGCGACGCTGTTGCTAGTGAAATTTGCATCATATTGTCCCGCACCTGCAGAACCGTCCATTTCTGATTTGCTTTCAAATTTCCACCATAGAAACAAAATGGATCATTCCCTGTAATCTTGGCCCAAGCAGCAAGCTCACCGGCGTTCCGATGCTCCAATGCCTTGGAGAAGGTCGATGGATACTCGCAACCGTACGCTGATTCCATCATTGTTACTACATCTCCGGCATGAATCGCATTGGGGTCGTTTGCAATTGCCGATCTTTTGCTCGAATCCATAATTCCAGCAACAATTGCACTTCCAAAAAATAACGCCAAAACAACTCCCGCTATCCATACAACATAATAAATGGGGCTGCGAGATTTTTTATCCGGAGCAACTGGCTTCAAAACAGCTGGCGCGCCCCCTTCGCCCTCGTCATCTGTTGGATGCCCGCATTTTGGACACGCCCTCGCCAAGTTGCTTATCTTATTCCCACATTCGACACAATCAATCAACGCCACATCACCTCCCCTCATTTATCAAGAGTGCAATCTTACACGAATACCAATAGCTGTTAGCGTTTCTGCCAACAGATCATTTTTTCTTGTGTTGGCGATAAATGAACAGCGCATCAAGGCGGTCGATGACTGATTCCTCGAATGGATCGAAGCGGATGCCGTGGCGCGCCTGCCAGGTCAATATCTCGGCACTGGTCAGTGAGTTCACGGCCATGCCGCATTGACGCTTTTGGTTCAGCTGCGTGAACCAGGTCCAGATGTATTCAAGTTCCAGGGGCAGCTGCGGCGCGGCCGGCGCCTCCGGGGCGCGGTAGAGCGGGTTTTGCCGCGCCGCGTCCAGGTGATCGCCCTTGGCATTACCATCACCCGCCGCTGACGCGCGATCGAACTGGTGATCGGCGTACAGCAGCAGGGCCTGGATCAGACTTTCAAAAAATTGGCGTCGTTTTCCAGGGCGGTCGTCACGCGGCCCTGCCAGGTCGTGAACTTGTCGAATGCGGCAGCGACCAGCGTCTTATCGAACGCCACGGGTGCGCCATTGCTGGTGAAGCCGTACCAGTCCACCGTCACAGCCAGAGCCAGGCGCTTTTGGTTGCCGTCGATGGTGCTGACCAGCTGATCGGCGCCTTCGTCGGTCGAGGCATCGATTGCGGTCTTGCGACGGGCGGACTTTTTGTAGCCTTCGGCGCGCACGGCATGGCTTTCCTTGCGGTATTCGTCGGAATTCTTGCCGACGATGCGCAGGCCGGCGACCGGCTCGCCATCGGCGTCGAAGATCACGGGCACGTCGAAGGTCACGCGCGCAGCCGGCGCGGACAGGTTGGCGATGTCGAAGCCGACGGCTGCGATGGCTTGGGCTGCGTTCAGAACTGCTGGGGCTTGATCGTTGTTCATGTGTATTGCCTTTTCGTGGGATGGATAGGTGCCCGTGCCGGCCGCTGCGCCCACGAAGGCGACAGCGACCAGTCGGTGCTGGGGTTGGCTTGCGCCAAAAAGAAAACCCGGCTCAAGGCCGGGTCAGGAAAGAAGTGATGGTTGAATCTGGG
>Ga0105854_1001016_pt1 | contig 11778 bp, 14 predicted proteins | sample OrgsoiDNA_201058_FD_89679 | JGI IMG/M metagenome (GOLD analysis project Ga0105854, IMG submission 89679) | Permafrost soil microbial communities from the Arctic, to analyse light accelerated degradation of dissolved organic matter (DOM) -... | ecosystem: Environmental > Terrestrial > Soil >... | reverse complement strand
CTCTCTTCGTGCGAGAAAGGCCTGCAGGCAACGCTTCCGGCATCTCCCGCCGCGGCAACGCAAGTGCCGTCGATGACGCCCGCATCCGCGCTCGCTTGCATGACCCGGTCGAAGTGTCCCGGCAGGGTGCAACCTTCTCCCGCGTCGAGGTTCGTGCAAGCCGCGACCTCGAACGCCGGCTGCGGATGTTGCAGAGCGCAGGCCAGGGTCGCATCGATCCCGGTGCAGACGCCCGCCGGATAATGATGGCCGGGCTGGCAGGCATCGCCCGCGGCCTTGCCGATGCAGGCATCGATGGCCTCCCGCGGCGGCGTGTGGCCCGGGGCGCAGGCGAGGCCCGCGCCGTCGAGGGTAGCGCGGCAGATGCCCGAGAAAGCGATTCGGCCATCGGTGAGAATATCGGTGCAGGCATCGCCCGCGGCCTTGCTGGCGCAGCCTTCGGTCTGAGCGCTGGAAGGCGTGCAGGCGAGCGAGCCGGAGGTGGTGAGGATGCTGTTTGCAGCGCTGCTCACTTCAAAGACATCCGTGCGCTCGAGGCATGCCGCGCAGACGATGATGAGGAAAGGTACGAGACGCTTCACGGTGCCTCCATTGCGACGCCGAAAAACCGGTCGGGTTCGTGCGCAGGTATGACGGAACCCCTGCGCGCCGTGTTCCCGGATGGGTTAACTTCGGCTGGTGCCGCGAGAAGCCGACCTCGATGCGCTCTTGACGCGTGCCCAGGGCGGGGACGTCCGCGCCTTCGAGGCCCTGCTGCAGTCGTACCTTCCCAAGGTCAGGCGCTTCGCGCGGGCCTTCGCCCTGGTCGAAGCAGATGCGGACGATCTGGCGCAGGACGCGCTCATGAAGGTCTACAAGAGTCTCAAGCTGTTCCGCTATCAGTCGGCATTCTCGACCTGGCTCTTCGCCATCACCCGCAATTCGTTTCTCGACTCGGCCAAGAGCCGCGCGGGCCGCCAGCGCGGCGTCGAGGACAGCTTGAATGAGCGGCACGCGCGCGCACCGTCCGAGGCGCCGCTCGCGGATGAGGAGCTTTCGCGAGAGCAGGAAAAAGCGCGCCTCTGGCGTGCGCTCCGGCAGGTTCCGGCGGAGTTCCGCTCGGCGCTGGTGCTCTTCGATCTGGAAGGCCACACCTATGATGAGCTGGCCGTGATCGAGGGCGTCCCGGTGGGCACCGTCAAGTCCCGGCTCTTTCGCGGCAGGGTGCTCTTGCGCAAGTTGCTCGGCGAGGAGCAAGAAGCGTCGGGAACTTCATCGGGAACCTCACAGGAGCCAAGGTCGTCAAAGCTGCCAGGGAGCACTTCGTGAACGATCTGCCCGACCGGCTGCGCAGCCTCAGCGAGGATCCGCCAGACGGAGGATTTGCCGCCGCGTTGCATCGCCGGCTGGCGGAAGCAGGTGCTCCACGGCCGCTTCCGTTCTGGCGCAGGCTGCCTGAGATGCGGCTGCTCTGGCCTGCGCTCGCGGGCGCAACGGCGGTGGCGGCGGTGCTGGTCTTCGGGGTGCTGCGGGCGCGGCCGGCGGCGCGGCCGCGCGAGGTAGCGGCTGCCACGCAGCTGCCGGCAACCAAGGTGGCGATGGTGCGGGTGAACCTCAGCGCGGAAGTGGAAGTGGCGGATGCGCACATTCGCGTGGAGCTGCCCGAAGGTCTCGCTTTCTGGAGCGACGGTGAAGAGCTGAACCAGCGGCACTTCGAATGGACCCAGGCCCTGCGCGCGGGCGACAATGAGATTCCCATCGCTGTGCGCGGCCTCAAGCCCGGCCGGTACCGCATGACGGTGAGCGCCTTGATCGGCAGCGAACGCGTCGAAGACGAGGTATTGTTGCAGGTGGTGGACGGATGAAGCTCCTTTTCACAGCGGTGCTCCTCTGCTCAGCGGCTGCGCGCGCCGAAGATGCCAGGCCCGTCCGGGTTGGCGCCTCGCACCGCGTGGACGTGATCGCGCCGGGCGAACGCGTGGAGACCGCCATCGACCGCATGCGCCGCGCCGCAAGCCCCACCAAGGCGGAGCCGCGGCCGGCCGATCGCCTCGCGCCGCGCGGTCCGCCCGAGCGCATCGTAGAGCACGGGCCGCCTTCCGACGGGCAGCGCCAGACAGGAACACCGCCACAACAGGCGCCGGCACCGAGCGGCCCTCCGGCTCCGCCGCATCGATGATCGCGCTCATGCTCGCCGCCGCGGTCGCGCTCTCGTCTGCGCAGGAGGCCTTCGATCGCGGAGACTATACGCGCGCCGAATCGCTCGCCCTGGCGGCAGAGCCTTCTGGAGCTTCGCTGTATCTCGCTGCCCTGGCGCGCTTTCGCGCCGGCAGTCCGCAGGAGGCGCTCGAGCTGTTGCAGAGGGCGGGGCGCGCGCAAGATCCGCCGGCTCCTGCGCTGTGGCACTTCAACCAGGCCGCCTGCCTCTACGAATTGGGCCGCTTCTCCGAAGCCGAAAGCGAATACCTGAAAGCCGCGGAGGACGGCTCGCTGGTGGCGGTGGCGCTGGTTGACGCGGCGTTCGCGGCGCTCGACGGCGGCGCTGCGCCGAGAGCGAAAGAGCTGGCGGCGCGTGCTCGCGCCAACGCTTCCGACGAGAGAGCTCTCGATCTGGTCGCGGACCTCGACGCGCATCTCGCCATCGCCGGGCACGACAAGTCGGTCGCCGAATACAAGGATGGCCTCGATGCCTACGACGCCGGCAACTACGCCGCCGCCCGCGAGCGCTTCCTGCGCGCCGCTGCGCTCGATCCTTCCGACGGCCGCTCGCGCATCATGGCCGCCGCGTCGGCCTTCCGGCTGGGAGCGCGCAGCGCGGCCCGCGAAGAGTTCGACCGCGTCCTGACCCTGCACCTCGACGAGGTCGACGCGCAGACCGCGCGCGCCTACCTGGACCTGCTCGGCGGCAACCGCCGCTGGGAAGGCACCGCGCGCCTCGCCGCCGGCTTCGACTCGAACCCTCAGCAGACGGGCCTGCTTCAGCCCAACGACTTTCCCAGCGCGGTCAACACCAGCGGCAGCGCGCTCACAACCGCGGAGGTGAGTCTCTCCTGGCGAACGCCGCCGCGGGACGATGAGCTCAAGCTCGAGTTCGACTACGGCCTCTCGCAGATCGCCTACGTCGAGCAGGCCGCGTCCGATCGCAGCCTGCAACAGCACCTGTCCTCGCTCTCGCTGCAGGCGCCGCTCACCAAGGACCTTCGCGGCGGCCTCCTGCTGGGCGGCGAGATGGACTTCACCGGCCTGGGTGGCTTCCACGGCATGCAGGGTGCCGCGCGCTTCGGCGGCTGGCTCGCGCTCGAAGAGAGCGTGCTCACCAGCACGCGGATCGATCTGGCGGTTTCGCGCAAGCGGGGCATGGGCAGCGATTTCAGCTACCTGACCGGCAACCGCGCCGACGCCGCCATCACCCAGGACATGCAGGTCGGCGCCTTCACCCTGGATACCGGCTACGCCTTCCGCGTCGAGGACATCGGCAGCGCGCCAACCTGCTTGCAGGCCGGCTTCTGCGCCAATCCGAACTTCGAGACGTTTGGCTACACCAGCAACACCTTCTGGTTCTCCGCCCGGTCGCAGCCCATGCGGCCCTTGACGCTGGAGTTCGTGAGCGGCGTCGAGCTGCGCTCCTACATGAACCCGGACCAGGACTTCGCGGGCAACACCAGGATCGTCAGCGCGCAGCGCAACGACCAGCTCTTCTTCGGCAGCGCGACCGCCACCATGCGCGTCTCCACCATGCTCGCGCTCTCGCTCCGCTACGATCTGGTCAACAACGCCTCCAATTCGCCCAGTACGGCTGCGACTGGAAGCCGCAGCTACATGAAGTCGGTGCTCTCGCTCGGCACGCTCATCTGGTGGTAAGTCGCGCGCGTGCTCCAAGCGCTGCTCTTCGATCTCGACGGCACCCTCATCGACACCCCGCAGGCCATCGTCGACGTGACGCAGGCGACGCTCAAAGCGCTGGGCCGGGAACCGCTGCCGGCGCAGGCCATTCGCGACACCATCGGACTACCGCTCCCGACGAGCCTGGGCAAGCTGCTCGGGACAGGCCCTTTGGGCGCCAGTGAAGCGGTCGAGATCTACCGGACGCTCTGGCATAGCCACGTCACGCCGCGCATTCCGCGGCTGATCTATCCGGGCGTCCGCCAAGGCATCGCCCAGCTCCGCGCTCTTGGGCTCAGGCTGGCCGTGGTGACCGGCAAGTCGCAGGAAGGCGCGGACGGCACGGTCGCGCTGGCGGGATTTACCGAGCAGATGGAAGTGGTGCTGGGCTACACCTCGGTGGCTCGCGGCAAGCCTGCGCCGGACCTGGCACTCGAAGCGCTGCGCCGTTTGCGGCTGAACCCCGCCGATGCACTGGTCGTCGGCGACTCCGAGTTGGACATACGGATGGCGGTCTCTGCAGGCATACGTGCCATCGGCGTCACGTACGGCGCGCAGTCGAGGGAGCAGTTGGAAGGAGCGACCTGGTTCGCACAATCGTTTGCCGAGGTGGTGCGAATCGTCCTCGCTGAGGCTAGGCTCGGCGAATGACCATCGCCAGCGTGAACCCCAAGACCGGCAAGACCGAGAAGACGTTCGAGGCGCACTCGCCCGAGCAGGTCGAGGCGATCCTCGTCAAGGCCGAGAAGGCCTTCGCCGGCTGGCGCAAGACCAGCTTCAAGGAGCGAGCCGAGAAGATGCGCAAAGCAGGCGCGCTGCTCGACGAACGCAAGGACGCGCTCGGCAGGCTGATGACGTTGGAGATGGGCAAGCTGCGCAAGGCCGCGGTGGCCGAGGTGGAAAAGTGCGCCGGCGCTTGCCGCTACTACGCCAAAACCGCCGAGCAGCACCTCGCGGCGGAGAAGGTGGAGACCGACGCGAAGCGCTCCGAGAAGCGCTTCCATCCGCTCGGCTGCGTGCTGGCGGTGATGCCGTGGAACTTTCCCTTCTGGCAGGTGTTCCGCTTCGCCGCGCCGAGCCTGATGGCCGGCAACGTCGGCCTCCTCAAGCATTCGTCCAACGTGCCGCAGTGCGCGCTGGCCATCGAAGAGATCTTCCGCGATGCGGGCTTCCCCGAAGGCTGCTTCCAAACGCTGCTCGTCTCCGGCAGCGAGGTGAAGAAGCTCATCGACGACCCCCGCGTCATGGCCGCGACCTTGACGGGCAGCGATGCCGCGGGCCGTTCCTTGGGCGCGGCAGCCGGGGCGCAGTTGAAGAAGACCGTGCTGGAATTGGGCGGCAGCGATCCGTTCGTGGTGATGCCGAGCTGCGACTTGGACAAGGCCGTTCAGACGGCCGTAACGGCTCGGGTGCAAAACGCAGGGCAGAGCTGCATCGCGGCGAAGCGCTTCATCGTCCACGAGCAGATTGCCGCGCGTTTCGAAGAGAAGTTCGTCGCGGCGATGGCGGCATTGAAAGTGGGCGACCCCGAAGACGACGCAACGCAGATGGGTCCGCTCTCTTCCAAGCAGCAGCTGGAGGACATCACGAGGCAGGTCGACAAGGCGGTGAAAGACGGCGCGAAGCTCGGCTGCGGCGGCAAGCGCATCGGCAGCGAAGGCTTCTTCTACGCGCCCACCGTGCTGCTAGAGGCCCACGGCACGGCTGCCTGGCGGGAGGAGATCTTCGGACCGGTCGCTGCGGTCGTGCGCGTCAAGAGCTTGGATGAGGCCATCGAGAAGGCCAACGACACCCCGTTCGGATTGGGCGCGGCTGCGTTCACCAACGATTTGGCCGAGCAGGAGAAGTTCGCGACCGAGTTGGAGGCCGGTTCGGTGTTCATCAACGGAATGGTAAAGAGCGATTCGCGCTTGCCGTTCGGCGGCATCAAGCAGAGCGGCTACGGGCGCGAGCTCTCCCGCGAAGGCATCCGCGAGTTCGTCAACATCAAGACCGTCTGGATCGGCTGACGGTTCGGCGTTAGAAGAGACGCTCCGATGGTGACGATGATTACCGAAGAGTGCATCAACTGCGGCGCTTGCGAGCCGGAGTGCCCGAACCAGGCCATCAGCCAGGCTGAGGACATCTTCGTCATCGACCCCGCGCTCTGCACCGAATGCGTCGGCTTCCACGACGAAGAGGCGTGCGCTGCGGTGTGCCCGGTGGATTGTTGCATCCCAGATCCGAACATTCCCGAGCCGGAAGGCGACCTGCTCGACCGGGCGAAGAAGCTTCATCCGGAGAAGACGTTCCCGCCGCTGACGCAGTTGCCGGCGCATCTGTCGCGCTTCCGGCGTCCAGCAGCCTGAGACTCAGCGAGCGGAGGAGCCTGGCGACGGGCGGAGCGCGAAAGCGCGTAGCATTGGAGGTTGCATGGGAACCGCAACGGGTGCGCAGCTCTTGGTGCGCATGCTCAAGGCCGAAGGCGTCCGGCATGTGTTCACGTTGAGCGGCCTGCACATCGCGCCGATCTACGCGGCCTGCGTCGAAGAGGGCATCCGGATCATCGACACCCGGCACGAGCAGGCGGCCGCGCACGCAGCCGATGCGACTGCGCGCCTGACCCGCGGCATCGGCGTGGTGACGGTCACGGCGGGTCCGGGAGTGACCGACGCGCTCACCGGCATCGCCAACGCCTGGGCCGCCTCCAGCCCGGTGCTGCTCCTGGGCGGCGCGGCGCCCAGCTTCAACGCCGGCAAGGGCTCGCTGCAGGAGATGGAGCAGGTCGATCTCTTCACCCGCATCACCAAGTGGAGCGATCGCGTTCCCTCGCCCGATCGCATTCCGACGTATCTCGCCCGCGCGTTCCGCCTGATGCTGACGGGGCGGCCGGGGCCGGTGTTCCTCGAGTTGCCGTGGGACGTGCTCTCCAATGGCGTCGACGAAGACGAGTGCAGGCTGCCGACGGCCTATCGCACGCATGCACGGATGCCGGGCGATCCGCGCTTCATCGAAAAAGCAGCGGAGATGTTGGGCAAGGCGGCGAAGCCCGCGATCATCGCCGGCAGCTCCATCTGGTGGGACGACGCGCCCGCGCCGCTGACCGAGCTTGCCGAGCGTCTTGCGGCGCCGGTCTATTTGAACGGCGCGGGCCGCGGCTGCATGCCGGCCGACCATCCGCACTTCTTTTCCATGACGCGCAAAGATGCGTTGGCCCAGGCAGACGTGGTGCTCATCGCGGGCACGCCGTTGGATTTTCGCCTGGGGTACGGGACCGGCATCGGCGAGGAGGCGAAGATCATCCAGATCGACTCCGACGCCTCCGAGATTGGCCGCAACCGGGCCGTGGAAGTGGGCATCATCGGCGACTCGCGCAGCGTGCTTGCACAGATCGGCGAGGCGCTGCCGAAGGCCTCGCGCTCGGCCGAGTGGCTTCATGGCCTACGCGAGAGCGAGCAGCGTAAAGCCGCCAAACAAGCCGTCTTCGAGCAGAGCGATCAGGTGCCCGTGCACCACTTCCGGCTGGCGCGCGAGTTGGACAACGTCGCCCGCTCCTGCGCGGACAGCATGTTCGTCGCCGACGGCGGCAACTGGGTGGCCATCGCCGCGAAAGTGATCGGTTTGCGCAAGCCGGGCCGCTGGCTCGATCCCGGGCCATTGGGTTGTCTGGGCGTGGGCGCGCCGTTTGCCATTGCAGCCAAGCTGCTTCATCCGGAGCGCACGGTCTTCGTCATCCAAGGCGACGGCTCCTTCGGCCTGAACGGCATGGACTTCGAGACCGCGCTGCGCTTCAAGCTGCCGATGGTCTGCGTGGTGGGAAACGACGCCGCCTGGGGCCAGATCCGCTTGCCGCAAGTGCAGCTCTTCGGGGCCGAATTGAGCCCGGGCACGCTGCTCGCGCCAACCCGCTACGACAAGATCGTCGAGGCGATGGGTGGCTACGGCGAGTATGTCACCGAGCCAGGCAACATTCGCGCAGCGTTGGAGCGCGCGGTGGCGAGCAACACCGTCGCTTGCGTCAACGTCATGCTCGACCCGGAGGCGCCCGCGGCGAGCGGCGCGCAAGGCTATGCAATCTGACCATCACCACGAACCCGCCGAACCCCTCAATCTCGCGCTTGATCGCGCCAACGCCTTGCTGCTCGTCATCGACGTGCAGGAGCGGCTGTTCAAGGCCATGCCCGAAGGGGCCCAGGCGCCGCTGGTCAAGAACCTGGAGATTTTGATCAAGGCCGCGCGCAGGCTGGCGATTCCGGTCGTCACCAGCGAGCAGTACCCGAAAGGCCTCGGACCGACGCTGCCGGCGCTGCGCGAATTGATTCCTGAAGCGCCGTTGGAGAAGCTGGAGTTCTCCTGCGGCGGCAACAAGGCCATCGCCAGCAAGATTCTGCAGAGCGGCCGCAAGCAGATCATCGTCGCGGGCATGGAGACCCACGTCTGCGTCTATCAGACTGTGCGCGACCTCTCGCGCGGCGGCTTCACCGTCTTCCTCCCGCAAGACGCGGTCATTTCTCGCACGGCGGAAAATCGCCAGGCTGGCCTCGCGCTCTGCGACAAGGCAGGCGCCGTCTTGACCAGCACGGAGGCGACCGTCTTCGACCTCCTGGGAGTGGCCGGCACTCCGGAGTTCAAGGAGCTCTCGCCGCTGCTCAAGTAGGTTGCACCACGACTGCCAAGGTGAAATCCTCATCGTGCCCATGAACAGTGAAGAAGGGACGCCACCGGACTCGCAAGATCCGGCCGTTCGACCGGAGCCTGACGACGGCAGCGAGCCGCCGCTAGGCGCGGTGCTCGACTTCATGCGGCTGCTCTGGGCGGTCGATCACGCGCTGCAGTCGGCCTCCAAGCGCATGGAGGCGACCTTCGGCGTCACCGGGCCACAGCGGCTGGTGGTGCGGATCGTCGGGCGCTTTCCAGGCATCGCGGCGGGGCGGGTGGCGGAGATTCTCCACGTCCACCCGTCGACGCTGACCGGCATCCTGAAGCGGCTCGAGGCGCGCGGAATCCTGCAGCGCAAACGCGACCCACGCGACGCACGCCGGGCACTCTTTGGCCTGACCCCAAAGGGCAAAAAGCTCGACACTCTAAAGACCGGCGTGGTGGAGCAGGCGGTCCGCAAGGTCCTGGCGCGCTCGCCTTCCACCGTGCTGGCCGCCCAGGAAATGCTCGCCGCGCTCTCCGAAGAGCTCGACGGCGGCCTCCGCTAATCTAGCTGCCTCGGATCAAGCCTCAGCCGCGTTGGCCGAAGCCGAGGAGGTCTTTGCGGGCGTCGCCGAGGCGTGCGATGCGGATGTCTCCCGGGCCTGGAGCGCGGCCGATGCAGCCGCGGGAGAAGCGTCGCACGATCTGGTTGGCGAGCACGAGGGCGACGACGAACGGCACGATGGCGCAGACGACGGCGGCAGCCGCGAGCGCTATGCGGTGCTCGCCGGTCAGCAAAGACTTGCGCCAGAGCAGCAGCGCGAGCACGAGGCCGAGCAAAATGCCCCAGAAGGCGATGAGCATCCCGGTGCGCGCGCCGTAGTAGCCGCGGATGGCCGAGGCCAACTCCTTGTCGCGCAGGAACGTCTTGCGGCCCTGCTCGCCCGCGACGTCGATGAGCGGATGGCCATCGCCGCAGTGAGGGCAGTCGCGGCCGCCGGACCAGGTGCGGCGGCAGACGGGGCAGATTTTCAACACCTGCCTTCTATACAGTCGCAACGGCTCCGGCCGGAAGTCCAGATGATCTTGCCGGCCAGGGCGCCTCTCGCTATACGCGGCGCCATGCCGAGCTTCGACTTCTTCTACGACCTGGCCAGTCCGTACAGCTACCTCGCCGCAACGCAGATCGAGGGCATCGAGAAACGGACCGGCGCCACCGCGCGGCTGATCCCCGTCACTTTGGGCGGTATCCGGAAATCGACCGGCCACCAGATGCCTCTGGGGACCCAGCTCAAGTACATGTCCGAGGACACGGCGCGCTGGGCGAAGCAGTACGGCGTGAAGATGCAGATTACCAAGGCCTTCCCCGCCAGCAGCATCAAGGGGCTGCGCGTCTGTATCGCGGCCGAGGCGCTGGGCAAGGCGAGGCAAGCCATGAACGCGCTCTTCAACACCTACTGGGCGGACGGCGAGGACATCTCCGAAGCGCAGGTGCTGGAGGCGTCGCTGACCAGGGCCGGACTCGACGGCAAGGCGCTCGTCGGCCGCACCGAGGAGCAGCAAATCAAGGACTCGCTGCGCCGGTACACCGAGCTGGCGTTGGCGCGCGGAGTCTTCGGCGTACCCACTTTCTTCGTCGGCGAGCGCAGCTTCTGGGGCAACGACCGGATGGAGTTCGTCGAGCGCGAATTGAAGCAAGCTTGCTGACCAAGTAGGGTCGCCCAATGGGCTCGTTCCGGCCGGATCCGAACATCCTCAAGAAGCACCCCAACGCGATCACTCAGCAGCAGCTCGACGAAAAGAATCGTTTCCTGGGCGTGCTGCTCGGCGCCGCGGCGGGAGAGTCGCTGGGTGCGCCGCACGAGAACAAGCTCGCGGCCGAAGTTGGCGTACAGCGCGAGATCGTCGCCGGCGGCATCTGGGCGGCGGGCGAGCCGACCGACGACATCGTGCGCACGCTGATCCTGATGCGCTCCCTCGTTTCGCGCCGCAAGCTCGACCTGGACGACCTCGCGAGCGGGCTCCTACGCTGGTTCGCGAGCAGGCCGAAGGATATCGGAAATCTCACCCGCGCCGCGCTGGAGAACCTGCGCGCCGGCGAGCCTCCATCGCAGTCCGGCGCCATCGCCTGGGAAGACAGCGGACGCAAGGCGGCGGGCAACGGCAGCGTGATGTGCTGCGCGCCCATCGGCCTGTTGCATGTGAAGAACCTTGGCGACCTCGCCGAAGACGCCAGCGCCTTTTCGCGTATCACGCACTCCGATCCGCGCTGCGTGGCCGGCTGCATCGGCGTCGCTACCGCCATCGCGTGGCTGGTGCGCGGCGACGCAGACGAAGCCGTCGAGCGGGCGGCCAGCGCCGCTGGCACGGTCTCGGACGACGTGCGGTTAGTCATCGAGCGCGGCTTTTCCCGCAAGCCTTCCGACCTGAACGTCGATGGCGCGGATCGGGGCTTCGCCTTGCACGCCGTGGAGATTGCCTTCAGCGCGCTCGGCAGCGCGACGTCGGTCGAAGAAGGGCTGATCGAGGTGATTTCCCGCGGCGGCGACACCGACACCAACGGCTGCGTCGCCGGAGCGCTGCTCGGCGCGAAGCTCGGCAAGAATCAGGTGCCCGACCGCTGGCTCTCGAAGCTGCAGGCCGCGCCCGAGCTCTCGAGCCTCGCCTCTTCCCTTTATGGGCAGCTCTGATGAGCCGGCTCCCCGTTCGTCTACAAGATTCCCGTTCCGGGAGGCGTCTACGGCGTGTTGGGTGAGTTCGGCTTCGCAGAGGGAGTTGCCACGCTCGTGGCCCTCGCGAACAGCTCGGTGAGCATGTTCTTCAGCGGCGGCGGCGGCTCGATCGGCCTCGGCCCGCACGAAGGTCCGCAGAAGGCTGCACAAGCGCTGCTCCACGGGGCGCCTGGCGCTCTGCCTCTCGCGTGAAGGAGGCGGCTTTCCCCTTCCCTCAGGCCGGCGAAGTGCGCTTCTGGTTCTTGACCATGGGTGGTCCCGTGACCGCCACCACAGACGAGCAGGAACTGTCGGACGGCACGTCGCGTCGGTTACTTCGCGGCGGATCCGACGCGAAGTTAGCCGGCGCCGTAGGTGTGCAGGCCTTCGCCGGTGAGACCGAGGTTCACTCCCATGAAGGTGAAGACCACCACGGCGAAAGCGAAGACGGCGATGACGGCCGGGCGCTTTCCGGCCCAGCCGAGCGTGATGCGGGTGTGCAGGTAGCCGGCGTAGACCACCCAGGTGATGAGCACCCAGGTTTCTTTCGGGTCCCAGCCCCAGAAGCGGCCCCAGGACTCCTTGG
>Ga0105854_1001015_pt1 | contig 11780 bp, 10 predicted proteins | sample OrgsoiDNA_201058_FD_89679 | JGI IMG/M metagenome (GOLD analysis project Ga0105854, IMG submission 89679) | Permafrost soil microbial communities from the Arctic, to analyse light accelerated degradation of dissolved organic matter (DOM) -... | ecosystem: Environmental > Terrestrial > Soil >... | reverse complement strand
GATGTCAACGCCATCCGTCGCGACTTCCCGATTCTGCAAGAGCGCGTGAACGGACGTCAGCTCGTGTGGTTCGACAACGCCGCGACGACGCAGAAACCGCAGTCGGTCATCGACCGTCTGTCGTATTTCTACGCGCATGAGAACTCGAACATTCACCGCGCCGCGCATGCATTGGCAGGACGCGCGACCGACGCGTACGAAGGCGCGCGGGATACGGTTCGGCGCTTCATTGGCGCCGCATCGACGGAAGAGATCATCTTCGTGCGTGGCACGACGGAAGGCATCAACCTGATCGCGAAAACCTGGGGCGTGCAAAACGTTGGCGAGGGCGACGAGATTATCGTGTCGCATCTCGAGCATCACGCCAACATCGTTCCCTGGCAGCAACTCGCCGCACAAAAGGGCGCAACGCTACGCGTGATTCCTGTCGACGACTCGGGGCAGGTCCGTCTCGATGAGTATCAGAAGCTGCTCAACAGCCGCACGAAGATCGTCTCGGTGACGCAAGTGTCGAACGCATTGGGTACCGTTGTGCCGGTGCAGGAGATTGTTGCGATGGCGCATCGTGCAGGCGCCCGTGCGCTGGTTGACGGAGCGCAATCGGTCTCGCACATGCGCGTGAACGTGCAGGAAATCGATGCTGATTTCTTTGTGTTCTCGGGTCACAAGCTCTTCGGTCCTACCGGTATCGGCGTGGTTTATGGCAAACGTGATCTGCTCGAGGACATGCCGCCATGGCAAGGCGGTGGCAACATGATCGCTGACGTGACGTTCGAGAAGACCGTGTTCCAGGCGCCGCCAAATCGCTTTGAGGCGGGTACGGGCAACATTGCCGATGCGGTAGGCCTTGGGGCTGCGATCGATTACGTGACGCGTGTGGGTATCGAGAATATCGGGCGCTACGAACACGATCTGTTGGCGTATGCGACGAGCGTATTGCAGCCGGTGCCGGGCGTGCGTTTGATCGGTACCGCGAAGGACAAAGCCAGCGTATTGTCGTTCGTGCTGAAGGGCTATGAGACGGAGGAAGTCGGGCAGGCGTTGAACGAAGAAGGGATTGCAGTGCGTTCAGGTCATCATTGCGCCCAACCGATTCTCAGGCGCTTTGGCGTGGAGGCGACCGTGCGGCCGTCGCTCGCTTTTTACAACACGTGCGATGAAGTCGACAGGCTTGTGTCCGTCGTGCGCCGGCTTTCGTCGCGGCGGTAGGCCGAAAGCTGGAGACGAGTAATTCAGCGCGCGGTCACGGCGGCCGCGCGCTGGCAAGAGGGCGTCAACCCCGTCACGTCCCACTATGCGACTGCAGGGGATTGTCCCTTGAAGGTCGTTTAGCCGCCGCGTTCCCTGGGCCACTTTGGGAACGGCCAAACGTCCGCGCTTGGTTGTGCCACGCGAACGACTTTAGCCCGTCCCTGGCATCCACACGATGTTCGGAGGCCGCTTCGTACGTAACTAGAGGCAAAGATCTTCCCGGACCCGCAGTCACACTGGAAAAACCAGCGTGCGCCATTCTTGCCGTGATTCACGTAGTGAGATGCAGTGAGTTGGCCAAAGCGATGGCCGGGTGCGATTTCAATCTGACGCAAGCAGCCGCACGATAGCGTCTTGCGGTACCTGACGCTCTGAGCGGCAAGTACCTTTTCGACGCCGCACGCGCACCGGAAAAGCCAGCGAGAACCGTCCTCGCGGGATAGAGCGGTAAGCCTGCCAAACGTGCGGCCGGTGATATCGATTGCCATCTTGAGTCAGCTCAAAGCAAAACTGCTTGTCGTAAAGGTTCCAATGCTCTCATTGCGTTTGGGCGATTTGGGCGTGCGTTGCCGGCGAGTGTGCTGGATCAGCCGCCTTTACAGGGTCAATTCCTTGCAGATCGCCTCGATTAGTTGAGAAATCATACCAACATCGCGGTATGAGCCGGGCCGTCGTGAGATGAAAGCCCGTGATCGCGGTCAATTCCTCACAGCAAAGCGCTTTGCATCGGCCAACCGCGTCGTTGAGTCTCAGTCGCTAGGGGGTACTAATGCGTAGTCGGAACGTCGTATTGCACGACGATCACAACTCGACGATTGGCTGCGCGGGCAAAGGGGTCATCTCCCATCACAGCGGGAATGTTGTCCGCGCGGCCAATAGCCGCGAGCCTGTGCGGCTCGATACCCCGATCGACCAGGAAACGTACGAGCGAGCCGGCTCTCGCAGACGAAAGCTCCCAGTTAGACTCGTATTTTGCTGTCGATATCGGCACGGAATCAGTGTGTCCTTCCACCAGGATCTGTTGTGCAGAATGCTCTTTGAGCGCCGTCGCCACCTGATCCAGCACCGCGTTTGAATCCTGCATCAGATGGGCCTCACCCGAGCGAAAGAGTATCTTCGCATTGATTTCGATCTCGACGCCGCGCGCACTTTCGATCACACGGATTTCCTGCTTGTCGCGCATAGCCTTCAATGCAGAGATCAGTTCTTTCCTGGACGTCTGGACCTGTTCAAGCGCCGCAGTCTGCGGCGCTTGAACGTTTGCAACGTTCGTGCTCCGCTTCTCTAACGGCGCAAGCGTGAGACTTTTTGTTTCATTTTCCCGATGCTGGGCTAGCTGCATTGCGTACAACGCGATGAATAGCACCATCAGGGTAGTCACGAGATCCGAGTACGAAATCAACCAGCGCTCGGATAGTATCTCGGCCTCGTCGTCGAACTTGGGATTGGGTTTGCTAGATACCGTGGACATAGTCTTCAGATAGAAATTGGCGCTGTAAAGTGCCTTGTGTCAGGTGCATCCGGGTCGAGCACTCGAGACCTTACCGCAAGGGGCGGCGAATCACTATCTCCAGGCTATCAGTCATCCTTATCGAATTAAACCGGGCCTGGAGCGAGCGCTCGATCGTTGACTTCACCTCTCGCAAACGCCTCTATGTAATATCCGCCACGAGACGGGCTTCGATCAACTGCGGAGACTCTTTGCGGGAGATGGCAAGCAGGCCGTCAAAGTACAATTTCTTGAAGCGCAATTCGCTCTCTATCCTTGCCTTGATTTTTCCGTAGATGGGCTACAATAGGATGTTGGCGAGAGCCAGTCCGTACAGCGTCGTGATAAAAGCGACCGCAACACCCTGACCAAGCTGAGCAGGTTCCAGGAGGTGTCCCGTCACCTGAACCAGACCCAATACCGCGCCCAGGATGCCGAAGGTCGGCGCATACCCCCCGGCCTGCAGCCATATCCGCGCTGCTGCCATCTGATTGCGCTCGTATGCGTCCAGCTCTCTTTGCAACGCATCCTCGATCACGGCAGTCGGAACGCCGTTGGCGATCAGCTCCAGTCCTCTCTTGGCAAAGGGGCTGATGCCCGCGGGATCGATGGTTTCGAATGCGAGCATCCCTTCCACTTTCGCTTTATGGCCCCATTCGAGCAAGATCGTCAGGTTTGCCCGATCTACTGGCTTGGCGTTGGTGAAAACCATGCTGAGTTGCCTGACCCCCGCCGAGAACCTGACCCACGTGTTTTGAACCATCACTGCGCCGATCGTGCCACCCAGCACAATTATTATGGCCTCCACCTGAAAGAGCGTCAGGAAGCGGCCGCCTTCCAAAGTGAATCCGGCCACGATGGCGACGATGCCAAGCAGCGCTCCGCACAGCGTTAGGATGTCCATTCGATCTCTCGTTTATTTTTTGACGGCTGTGACTGTTTTCTATGCTGATCTTTTGCACGGGACCGGAAAAGTCAGGTTCCGACCGAAAGCTGTTCCGGGGTGTCGGCTGCAGGGCCGGCCTTTATCGACTTGACCAGTTGAATGAAGCGTTCCTCGATGTCCTGTATCTCGAGAGGATTGATCACGAGGTCACGCCGCATGATCCACGACGTCTCGCTCTGCCGAGCCTTTGTCATGACTGAAAGCAGGCGCTCAGAGACCGTGTGGTCCGTCGCCGAGGCCAGCAGTTTCGCGAGATCGTAGGTATCGAATGCACTGACGGCATCGAATAGCGTTCGGTCGTCAATGAGATCAAGGTCTGTCAGCGATTCGAGTTCGTTGGCCGGTCGCGCCTTTTTCTTGGAGAAATACGCTACGCCGTTCTTCTCGATGTACGTCAGTACTTTGGTTCGCCTGAACGCGAAGATATCTTCGGCAATTTCCGCGCGCGAGAGCTTATCGAGTATCAACTGTCTCTCGACGCCGATAAGCGCCTCGAGGTCCGACAGTTCGATCAACTCCAGCTCGCTGGCGATCGAAATATCAAGGTCGTGGTCACCCACTCGTTGAGCACGTTCAATAATCCGCACCGGATCGAACGTGACAACCTGCCGGCTGATGGTGTCTTCCGCGGCGGGTGCCGCGAGATTGCCGAGAAAGTCCGCGTGACCGGACTCGAGCGCGACGAGGTTGAGTTTCTCCATGCGTTTGAGCATGGCCATGACGTGTACTCGCGGATGACCTGCTACCGCCTGGCAGCGCTTGCAGACTTCAGTAAGCGCGATTGACACTTCATCGGATTGAAGCCGGCGAGCGCGTGGCTCTCGATTCTCACCTCCTGCCATCAAGCTAAGCACGTGGGCGTAGGAGACTATGCCGGGTAGGAAGTCAGCGTTCGTGTAGGTCGCCAGGAGTTCGTCCTTTCTTTTGTTTCGGCGAATCAGCGTGCGCATCAAGTGACGAAGGAGCGGTGAAACGCGCTCCAGTTCTTCTTCCACGACCTTTGCTTCGATCATGCTCAATCGGCAAAAGCTCAGTGCCTTGGCCGTCGACCCGCGTGGCTCGGACGGCAACAACGCTGACTCTCCGAAACACTCTCCCTTGCCCAGGGTCGCGAGGACAACACGCCTGTCGTCGCATTTCGCCGAGATCTCGACTTTTCCTTCGGCAATGACATAGATCGCCGAGGTTCCGATATACCCTTCCGAGTAGATGACTTCACCCGGTGCGACTGTCCGCAGTCTGGACAAGTTTTCCTGATTCAATGTAGCCCCCGAAGTGTTGACGCGCGGTGCCGTTTTTGTTTGCCGGGCACTCAAGCGTTTCGCCGATATTTATGTGTTCTGGACGCAATATCGGCCCTTTTTGGGAACTCTTTAGTGATGTTTGCTCAACAAAATGGAGGGTGTAGAAGGGCTGTTCTCCGGCACGATATAACGATCATTTTCTGCAAATACGCAAACGTTAAAACGGGTCAACAGGGGGCGATTGACGTCAGGCTTGCATGGGACGACCGGATGCGTTGGCGGGCGCTACCATCATGTTGCAGCGAGTGCTGAATAGCGGGAGATACCGGCAGCGTCTGCCCACCTGCGAGCTATCGCAGACTACTCTTGAACGAGGTTCGCGCGCGATCTCTATAAATAAGCATTGCTATACATTTAGAAGGACTTGCATTTGCAGGGATTCGCATATCCGCCCAAAATACATCGGTGCCGTGCCGCGTGCGCCGCCTTCTCACAAGCAAGTTAAGGGTGGCGTACCCATGTGTACGCCGTTTCCGCTTCTCATCGACCATCAGAAAAAATCAGGTGCCGGTCGCCGCAACGAGATCCCGAAGACTCGCCGTCAACGTCTCAGTGATAACTTCCCGTAACCGTGCTGCGGCAGGCTGCAATGATCGTCCACCGTCATGCAGCGACACGCTCAATGTAGGAGGCGCGACCGCCGGCAACCCCATCGCGTCGCCTACCGTCTGCAAACAATTCGGTAAGCCGACTGTCGTGCGCAGCGTCACACCCAGTCCAGCTTCAACGGCAGCCCATAGCCCGTGAAGGCTTGGACTAGTGAATGCGATACGCCAAGGTAGACCGGCAGCGTCGAGTGCGGCAAGCGCGCGTTGACGAAAGAAACAGGGAGTCTGGTACATCACGAGCGAAACGGGCTCGCCGGGCGCCCACAGCCTATCGATTAATACCGGCCCGATCCAGGCCAACGGCAACACGCCCATCACTTCGGCATCACCGCGTGCCTCATTGCCGAGCGCAACGACAAGATCCAACTCGTCCTTGTCCAGACTCGCCAGCAGGTGCCGGTTCCGATCTACAACCGCTTCGATCCGCACCGCTGGATGAGCGCGTTTGAAGCGGCCAAGAACCTCAGGCAACCAGGCCTCCGCGAAATCGGCAGGAAGACCGACACGCACCATTCCATCGATGGCGAAGCCGCGAACGGCGGAGACCGCTTCGTCGTTGAGATCCAGAATTCGACGGGCGTAGGCAAGCACCAATTCACCCGCCGCAGTGAGCGCGAGACCCCGCCCTTGCTTCTGGAACAGCGCCTCGCCAACCTGCGCTTCGATCTTGCGAATCTGCTGGCTGATCGCCGACTGCGAGCGGCCAAGTCGATCCGCTGCCCGATTGAAGCTGCCCAGTTCGTGAGCGGTCACCAACGTGCGAAGCACGTCCATATCAAGATTTACGCGGCCCATAGTTCAGTTTTTCGAAAGTATGGAATAAGAATTATCGAATTTTCTTATTATTCTAAAGCGCTTAGTGTCTGCACATTCAGATTTCTACGGGATGGGCCGCGTGACACCACAGACCGTACGCCTCTATGGCGTGTCAATTGCCACTGCGAAAATCGGCACCGGCTTCTTCTTACTGATTAACACCTGGCTTGTCATCGGCATCACGGGGCGGCCATCGAGTGCCGCCATCACGCTTGTGATGACTGTCCTCCTGGGCTTGCTGCTGTCTCCCATCATCGGTGTGGCCTTGGACCGGTGTCAGCCGGCGCGCCTCGCCTGTCAGGCTGACCTTCTCCGCTGGATCGTACTCGTGGGCTACGGCCTGCTTTATGCCGCAGGTCGGGCGACGGCCCCAGTCGCTTACGCAGTCAGCTTTCTTATCGCGCTCGGAAACGAAATCCAGGTCCTGTCGTGGCGGACGGCGGTTGCACGCGAAGCCTCGCCCGAGGAATTGTTTCGTCTGAACGCGTTGACCGTGGTCACGGGACAAACCGGGCAGATTCTGGGTGCCGCCGCCTCCGGCATCGTGCTCGCGGTCATTGGTGCTGCCGCTACGGTCGGTGTCGCCAGCACGACCTATCTACTCGCCGCGCTCTCCGGTTTTGTCGTTGCACGGCGAATGCGCGTGGTGGAGTTCGACCCGCGCGCGTCGGTGAGCGGTGCGAAGAAACATGTGAGCGATCTGCTTGGGGGTATGCGCCATATAACCGAGCGCCCGGAGATCGCGTTTTTCTACGGGCTCATGCTCGCAAACATGACAGTAATCTTCGGCATTAATGCAATGCTGGCGCCATTCGTGCGCGAGGAGCTTCGCCTTGGTGCCGACGCGTTCGGAAAGATCGATGCGGGCTATGCGCTGGGCGCGATCGTCAGCGGTCTGTTTATTGTTCGGCTCGCGGACCGATTCGGTCCGCGCACCATCCTTGTCCTGGGCTTTCTCGTCGCTGCGTCCAGTCTGCTTGCGTTTGCGCAATGCCACGGATTGCTCGCCGCGTTCGTGACCTATGTCGGACTAGGCGTGAGTTTTCAGAGCAGCGTTATTGCGCTGAGCGCTGCGCAGCGGGCAACCGATCCGCACTATCAGGGGCGTGTGAACGCAAGCTTCAACGTGCTCAACGGCGCTGCCGGCCTCTTCATTTACGGCATCGTCGCGATGAGTGCCGGACATCATCTCTATCGCCAGCTTTACGTCTGCCAGGCAGCGACGATGCTGATTCTCATCCCGATCGTTGTCTTTGCGAGCAGGCGACACCGGATCAACCAGTTGCTCGTTCGGGATGACCCGATGCCTTCACTGAATTCCCGGTTGGCTCCAATGCCGGCTTGCGAGCGAGCCGTCGGACGCAGCCAGACACTTTAATTCGTCATCCTTAAGAGGACTTCAAAAGATGAAAAGATACACCACGCTGAAAACCGCCCTGATCGGCGCATTGTTCTTGACCGGTGCGCTATTGGCCACGCTGGCGAAACCGGCGGATCAAACCACCAGCCAGAATGCCTTGGTGGGAACGTGGTCCCTTGTGGCTGCCGACGTCATTCGACCCGATGGCACGCGAGCCCGGGACTATGGCGCCGCTCCGAGCGGATTACTCATGATCGACAGTCAGGGTCGCTACTCGCTGCAGATCTTCAAGGCCGAACGGCCGCGCTTTGCATCTGGCAACAAGCTTACTGGGACCCCGGCCGAGTTCGAAGCGGCCGCGCTCGGCTCCAGCACGCATTTCGGTATGGTCACAGTCGATCAGGTTGAAAACACGATTACGTTTTCTGTTCAAGGAGCTTCGTTTCCCAACTGGGAGGGAGAGCGCCAGACACGACGTTACGAACTGAGAGGCGACGAACTGAGCTATCGGCTGGCCCCTCGTCCGGATGGCAACGTGCCGATCTCGATCTGGAAGCGGACGCGCTAGAACTTGTTTGGATCGGTGATCTACGCCAAGGAATTTCCGGCTCGGTCGCTTAAATAGGCTCGGACCAGGTTGCCGAGCTCCGCCTTCAGTGCAGACGACTCGAGTTCACCGTGCCGAGCAGCGGCGTGGACTACGCCTTCAACTGCAGCCGCGAGCACACGTCCCGCTACATCGTCGCGCACTCTGTTGCGCTTAGCCGAACTTGCGACGATAACGGCGCGGTATCGTCGCTGATATTCCTTTTCGAATGCGTCGAAATTTGCGCGCGCAGCAAGCGGTACTTCGTCAAGCAAGACTCGGTGCAACGCGTGATCGACCGAGTGCGCCGCGATAACGCCATCAATCAGTCGCGCCACCCGTTGGTCGAGCGTATCCGATTCATTCCAGTCGCCTGAAATGGATAACGCAGCGAGCACAGCGTCGAGATGACGCTGCCGGATTGACTCGGTGAGTGCAAGTTTGTTCGGAAAATACTGATAGAGCGACCCAACGCTGACGCCCGCAACCACGGCCACTTCGTTGGTCGTGAAATCCGCCCAGCCCCGGTGTCCCAGAACGCGAGTCGCCGCTTCAATAATGGTGTCTACCATCGCTCGCGAACGCTGCTGCCGTGGCGATTTGCGCATGGTCTTGGATTGCGGAGGAATGCGAGTATCCAAAATTAAGGCTCCACGTCAAAATGCGAATGTGAACTCGCATTCTACTGAAGAGTAAAAAGCGCGCATTTTCTAGCTCATCCGAGGACTAGATGATGATCGTGCAACCTCCCATATCCTTTGGATCGGATCAAAAACCACGTTCAAAACACCAGTTGGGGAAACTAGAATGAGTGCACAGGCGCTGTTGATCTCTCTGTTCAAATACAAGGCTTGGGCTGACGAAGGGCTGATTGCAGGGTTGACCGAATTTGGCGAGGGATCACCCCACGCGGAGTACTACACGGCAATTCACATCCTCAATCACGCTCACATTGTCGATCGAATTTTCGTCGCCAATCTTCAGCGTATGAGGCATGCCTATGCAACAACAGGCACTGACGAAGTACCAAAACCGGAAGATCTCTTCAAAGCAATCAGAGAAACCGATCAATGGTATGTCGGGTACGTTGCACGTTTGGGCGAGGCGGAGTTCGCCGAAGCGATTGAGTTCCCCTTTACAGACGGGACGCCCGGTCAAATGTCGCGCGAGGAAATGCTCGGGCATGTCATTGCCCACAGCGGATATCATCGCGGCGAAGTGGGTCGAATCATGACCCAACTAACCACATCATCACCGCGTGACACCTTTACCGGCTATCTTCACGAAGTCGAGCCCGCGCGTCGCGAACGGACGCGATGATCGGCGGCAAGCAAAGCGAAAATGGGTATCGACGACGCCGTACCCGGCAGCCATTGATGGGAGCCGAAGAATCGGCTCATCGAACGCCAGCACACCACGCGATGTACGCCTGATGATGGGCGTCGAACAGCATCTCGCGCGCCTGAGGAAAGGCTCTTTCAGGCGGTTTCGTCTCGCGCCGTGGTCAGGTCCACGGTCATTCCCTCGCTCTGCACTGGTTGCAAGGATTCTGTATTCGACGCGGTCATTTCCACGCTTTTGACCGGCGGCGGTTGTTGACGAAGAGGGCGTAACGTTTCAGCGGTCGCGCTTTTAGCTCGGCGCCGAAACGTCTTTGAGGGCCGGTCGCGTGGTGCGACTGCCGGCGTCCCAGACGATAGTCAGCGTTGGATTGAGCAAGCGAGACGCCCGGCAACTGGATTGCGCGCCGGCGACACCCATTGGCCTGCGTAAACCTCTTCCCATTCGTTGTTCCCACGCGGCAGCCGTCAGTAGAGTGCATCGGCGATTCTACGATCGATCTCGTGCATGCTCACGGTGAGATCGGCGTCCCGGCCGCTTGGCCAAACTCTCCTTTATTAGCGTAAGTCCTTATCTGTCAACTGTTGACAATTTTATGGTGTGTGTCAAAATAAACTGTCGACACTTAACAATCAGCAAAAAATACGTCATATCCCACACCGTTAAAACGCGCCAAAGCGCACCTCTCGCCGGCATGGCGACGATGCAAAACCGGTTTAACGCGGACCATTGAAAAAGGGCAAACATGAAGCCGTTCGCTTTCTCTTATGTCATCAGGACAATGGTCCTCAGCATCCTTGCGCTAGCCACGAGTTCGTTTGCCGATGCGCAGTCTCACTACGCATTGATTAAAACGATCGATTTGCCGGGCAAAGGTGGCCATGGAGACTGGGTCACGTTCGATGAAGCCACTAATACAGTGTGGATAGGCCAGGCGCCAGCGCATAACGTCGTCGTTCTGGATGCTGAAAAGATGGAGGTGAAAGCGACTATTCCGGGTATCAAGGAAGCGACCGGTATCGACCTGGACGATGCATACGCGTACGTCTCCGACGCTAAAAGCAACGCGCTCGTTGTGATCGACAAACACACGTTTGAGAAGGTCGCGACGGTGGATTCAGGCGGTGAATCGCCCGATGGCGTCAGCGTGGACCGACGCACCGGGAAAATCCTCTTAGCCAACGACGACAGCAATAACGAAGTGATGTTCGATGGCAAACCACCCTTCACAAAAATCAGTGCCACCGAATTGAAACCGCGCCCTGCGAAACACGGACCGGACGTCGGCTTGTACGTGCGGGAACTGGACCGTTTATTTCAGCCGGTGGACAACATGATCGACGTCATCGACCCAAATACGAACCAGATAGAAAGTGTCTGGGATTTTGGGGTGAAAACCGATACCAAGCCCATGGCGTACGACAGCAAGACCAAACACCTGGTGATCGGGACGCGCGACAAGAAGATGCTGATCGTCGATCCCGCAACGGGGAAAGTCATCGCGACCATCCCGTTTCAGGGTGGTGATATTGACGAGACTGCAATCGATGTCGGCGCCCGCCGCGCTTTCATGGGCGACAAGTCAGGCAACGTTGAAGTCGTGGATCTCGATGCCAATACGATAATCGATCACCTGATGACGGAAAAGGGCGTTCACACCCTGACGGTTGATCCGAAGACGCACCGGATCTTTGTCTATCTCAACGCAAGTAATAAGGTTGCTGTATTCGAACCCACCTGACCACCGCTATGGCGCCGATGACATCATTCGTTCCGAGCGCGAAGGGCCTGAGAATGGGGCGGACATAGCGGTAGGCGCCAGCCAGTAATAATGGGTTTTATCAAAGTGTTGACAGTTTGCAAAGTACATTCTAGTATCGATCTATGACAACCGACTACAGCACCTCAACCATTACCGTCGCAGAACTCAAGTCACACACCCTGACAGGAGTGGTGCAGAACGAGATCGAAAAAATGATCCTGCGGGGCGAGTTAGCTCCGGGGCAGCGCTTAAATGAGAAGCTCATTTCCGACAAGTTGTCGGTCAGCCGTGGCCCGGTGCGGGAAGCATGCCGGGCG
>Ga0105854_1001014_pt1 | contig 11781 bp, 10 predicted proteins | sample OrgsoiDNA_201058_FD_89679 | JGI IMG/M metagenome (GOLD analysis project Ga0105854, IMG submission 89679) | Permafrost soil microbial communities from the Arctic, to analyse light accelerated degradation of dissolved organic matter (DOM) -... | ecosystem: Environmental > Terrestrial > Soil >... | reverse complement strand
GCAAGCACCCGACAGATCTACGGGCGGCCGCAGGAGCTTCCCGTGAACGAGTCGCACCCGATCGTTCCGGTCGACGTCAACGGCATCAACAAGACCGCGGGCGAGTGGTACCACCTGCTCTACGGCGAGGTGTACGGACTGCACGTTTCCGTGCTGCGCCTGACGAACACGTACGGACCGCGCATGCGCGTCAAGGACGCGCGGCAGACGTTTCTCGGCTACTGGCTCCGGCTCGCGGTCGAAGGCAGGACGATCCAGGTCTTCGGCGACGGCACACAGAAGCGTGACTTCAACTACGCCGACGACGCCGCGCGCGCGTTCCTCCTCGCTGCACTTCGCGACGAGGCACGAGGCCGTGTCTACAACCTCGGCAGCGACGAGGTGGTCGACCTGAGGGAGCTGGGCGAGCTCCTCGTCGAGCTGAACGGTGCCGGGGAGCTGGAGCTCGTGCCGTTCCCGCCAGACCGGAAGGCGATCGACATCGGCGACTTCTACGCCGACTTCTCGCGGATCCGCGCCGAGCTCGGCTGGGAGCCGCGCGTGCCGCTCCGCGCGGGGCTCGAGCGAGCGCTCGACTACTACCGCACCTACGGCGAGCTGTACTGGTGACGATCAGTTTCGGCGACCTGGCGCGCCACACCGCGGCGATCCGGGACGAGCTCGACGAGGCCGCTTCGCGCGTCCTCGCAAGCGGCACGTACCTCTTCGGCGAGGAACTCGAGGCATTCGAGGGCGCGTTCGCGCGCTGGTGCGGCGCGGCGCACGCCGTCGGCGTCGCGAACGGAACGGATGCGATCACGATCGCTCTCCAGGCGGTCGGTGTGAAGGCCGGGGACGAGGTGATCACGGTCGCGAACACGTGCGTCCCCACTGTCGTCGGGATCGAGAACGCCGGCGCCGTCGCGGTGCTCGTCGATGCCGAGCCGGTGACGCGGACGATCGACCCGACCCTCGTCGAAGCGGCGATCGGACCTCGCACACGTGCCCTCCTCCCGGTCCACCTCTACGGCCAGTGCGCCGACCTCGGCGCGCTCGCCGACATCGCCCGCCGGCACAAGCTGGCGCTCGTCGAGGATTGCGCGCAGGCGCACGGCGCCGAGTGCGACGGCCGTCGCGCAGGCTCGATCGGCGACGCCGCCGCATTCAGCTTTTATCCGACGAAGAACCTCGGCGCGCTCGGCGACGGCGGCGCCGTCGTCACGAACGACTCGCACGTCGCCGAGCAGTCGCGCCTGTACCGCAACTACGGCGAACGGGGGCGGTTCGAGCACGTCCTCCACGGCCGGAACTCCCGCCTGGACGCGCTCCAGGCTGCGTTCCTCGCGGCGAAGCTGCCGCACCTCGACGCGTGGACCGAGCGCCGGCGAGCTATCGCCGGGCGATACGACGAGGCACTCGCAGGCACCGGGGTCGCCGCACCGGCCGAGACACCGGGGCGAGGCCACGTCTACCACCTCTACGTCGTCGAGTCCGAGGACCGGGACGCGTTCCGCGCAGCACTCGGCAATGCAGGAGTCGAGACCGCTGTCCACTATCCGCGGCCGATCCACCTTCAGCCGGCGTATCGATCACTCGGTGAGGGTCGAAGCTTCCCGGTCAGCGAGCGGCTCGCAGCCCGGGTCGTCAGCGTGCCGATCTACCCGGAACTGACCGACGAAGAAGTCGAGATCGTCGCCGCGGCACTGCGGAGCGCGAGCCCCAGCCCCGCGCCCGGATAGAAGTGCGCACGCGGGCGCTCACGAAAGAGCCCGTAGCTGAGCGTGTGCTCGCGGCAGAGATCGGAGAGCGCGTCAGTGGCATGAGCGTTGTCGCTCACGAGCACAACGTTCTCGGCGCCACGCTCGAGCGCGAGCGCCAACTCGAACTGCTCATGCTCGTACGTGTGCAGGCTGTCGTGGATGAAGACGTCGACGCGCCGTCCGGAGAGCTCGCGTGGCAGCGTCTCGCGCACGTCGCCGAGCACGAGCTCGTACCGGTCGCGGAGTGACGAAGGCACGAGCCAGCCGCTCTCGGCCGTCAGGTCGAAACCGATCAGCCGACCCGTCCCGTTCCGCTCGAGTGCGCGGAGGAGGAGTGCGCTGCCGAGCCCATCGTGCACCCCGGTCTCGATGACGAGCTCGGGACGCAGCGCGCGCACGACCGCATACCAGCCGAGCCGACGCCCGAAGCGCGGCTCGTCGTTGCGATCGCTGCGACCCCTCAGCGCGGCGCGAAGTTCTCGGAGGAACGGCTCATCGTGCTGAGGCTCCGAGACGTATCCCTGGATCTCGTCGAGCGGCCTCCCGAGCTCCGCTGCGACGAAGTCGGCCAGTTCGTCCGTGTTGTCGATCTCGTAGGTCAGGTTCGTGAACTCGCGATCGCGCAGCAGATAGTGCAGTGCGGCGAGCGGGCGAGCGGCGACCGCTCCCGGGTAGGCGGTGAGCAGGCGCGCCTTGCGCAGGAGGAGCATCGCCGTCATCGCGGCTCGAGGAGGAACGCCGGTGCGTCCCCGACCGTCAGCTCCCGGTCTCGATGGGTGCCGGCCCAGAGCGAGCGCAGAGCGGCCTCGTTGCGGAACCAGCCCGCCTCCGTCAACGAGCCGCGCCGGACGAGCCCGCGCGCGACTTCGCGAGCGGCGCCGGCCAAATCGAGCACGACGTTCGGCACGAAGACGATCGGTGCCTGCAACTGCTCGAAGACGGCACACCATTGGCCGTCTTCGAGCTCGGCGTCGAGCCGGTGCATGAGGTGGAGGTCGGCGAGAGGCGGGCCGGGCGCGGTCAGGTCGCGCAGCACGACGTGCGCCTCAGGGAAGAGCCGTCTGAGCCGCTCGACGGCCCGCGGTGCGTAGTCCGTGCACACGAGCTCCAGCTCGGGGCTGACACGGTGGAGATTGAGCTCGAGCGCCGCCGTCCCGACACCGTGCGAGCAGAGAGTTCGCGCACCGAGGTCGCGCGCAATCGCCGACACATCACGGGCGCGTGCTTCCAGGGCGGGCTGAGCCGCGACCCGCTCCCACTCGACTCGCGTCTCCGGTAGCGCGAACGGCCCGGGAAGGGAACGGGCGGTGTCCCATGCCTCCGCGGCGAGGAGATTCGCGCCGACGCGTTCGCGCGCGGGGCCGAAGTCGTAGCGGTGGCGGACGCGGATCCTCACGCGAGCGCCTCGCGGTAGATCGCGAGCGCACGCTCCGCGATCCGCGGCCACGCGAAGTGCTCCGACGCTCGAAGAGCGGCGGCCGCGAGTCGTTTCCGCTCGCTGCCGTCGTCGACGAGCCGCTCGATCGCAGCAGCGAGCCCGGCGGCGTCGTCGGGCGCGACGAGCGCGACGTCCCGTCCCGCGACGAGCGGCTCGGTCCGATCCGCGCGGCCGCCGAGAATGACGGGAATGCCCGCGCCGAGGGCCGCTGCGAGCGCGCTCCGGCCGAGGCTGTTGCGGCGGTAGGGAAGCACGCAGACGTCGAGGTCGGCGAGACGCTGCGGCACCTCGTCATCATCCAGAAATCCCGTCCACTCCACCTGGTTCGCGATGCCGAGCTGCTCGGGCATCCGGAGCAGCCGCGCGAACTCGGGGTCGCCGCCGTACCGCTCCGGCCGTCCCGCGGACCCGAGCATCACGAGCTTCACGTCCGGCCGTTCCAGGTGCGCGAGCGCCTCGAACAGCGTGTCCACGCCGCGCGTGAAGTCGAGCTGGCCGAAAAAACCGAGGCGGACCGAGCCCGCTGCGCGTCGGCGCGTCGCGGGCTCGAAGTTGCTGCCGACCGGGAGCCAGCGCACGGCCTTGGTGCCGGCTGCGAGCCGCCGCAGAGCAGCGATATACGCGGGATCGGGAGACGACACGACCGTGCTCCGAAGGAGCAGCGCGAGCGATGCCAGCCGCAGTCGCATCGGAGACCGGCGGCCGACGCCGAGGCTCCAGTACGTCGAGACGAGCGGGCAGTGGCCGAGGCCGATCAGGGCAGGAAGTTGGTAGCGTCGGGCGATTACCGAGTCGGGGAAGAACACGTGCACGATCTGAGCTTCGACCTCGTCGAGAGTGGCGTTCACTCGCCGGAGCGAGGCACGTCCACCCGGAAGCGACCAGTCGTCGACGAGCCGGTGCACCGTGACCCCCGGCGCAACTGCTTGCACGGCCGGCCCGCCGGCTGCCGACGTGATCACGGTGACGTCCAGCCGTGGGCAGCGAGCGCCGGCGCGAACCGCGCGACGAAGTCCGCGCCCCCGTTTCGCTCCGGCGGAAACGTGCCGAAGCAGATCGCCACGCGTAGGCCCCGCATCGGTTCCGACTCTATGCGGCACCGCTTCGCTGCGTGGACGTTCGCCGTCTCGCTCAACGGCTTCTGGCTGTACCTCGGCGCGCTCGACACCGTTGGCCGCGCTCCGCGCACCTCCACGACCGCCGCCTGGTACGCGCTCGTCGGGCTCGCCTGCCTCGTGGGGGCGTGGTTGAACCGCGACACTCTCGTTGTCCGGCTGCGACGCATGGCCCGGCCGACGACCTGGTTCGTCGTTGCGGCGCTCGTGCTCGCCGCATGGTTCCTCCTGAACGTCGTCCTCGTCAGCCACACGTCGAGCCTCTCGCGGACCTTCGCCGCGCTCCTCGTCCTCTGGTCGGGGCCGACCGCCCTCCTCGGACTTTCGCTCCCGCGCGAGGCGCTCGCACCCGCGGCCGTGGGGCTTGCGGTGCTGGGCGCCGGCTATGCGATCGTCGAGTGGGCCGCGTTCGTGCATGGACACAGCACAAACGAGCGTTTCAGCCCGATCGCGAACCTCGACCCGATCTCCGCCGCGCAGATTCCGGCGCTCGGCGCGATCGCGCTGCTTGCGGCCGGGTTGCCGAAACGGTTCGGCGTGCTCCGGATGACGGCCGTCGTGGTCATGGTCGCGGGGAGCGTCCTGCCGGGATCTCGCGGGCCGATCGTCGCGATTGTGTTCGGCGTTCTTGCCACGGTGCTCTTACTGCCACGGCGAACGTGGCTCGTGCTCACTCCGGCGATCGTCGTTGGGCTCGTGCTCGGGCTCATCGGCGCGGCGCACGTGGGCTCGGGCGAGTACCTCTCGTCGGCGATCACGGGCGGCTTCGGATCGAACCAGATCTCGACCGTGCACATCCGGCGTGAATGGTGGTCGACCGCGATCAAGGCTGTTCCCGATGACCCGCTCGTCGGCCACGGCGTGGCGATGTTCGTGGACAACACGCCGGAAGCGCACCGGCTGGGCGTCGCAGGGGAGCGGACATATCCACACAACTCGCCGCTCGAGTCGATCTATTCGCTCGGGTTGCTGGGCGCGATTCCGTATGCCGTCTTCATCGTCAGCCCGCTCACCGCCCTCATCGCGCTCGTCGGGCGTCGGCTGCGTCCGTCCGCGGTCGTCCTCGGAGTCGGGCTGTGGGTCTTTGCCTTCGCGAACGCGAATGTCAGCGGCGAGATCGGAGCCGACGCCGTCGTCTGGGCTGCAGGAGCGCTGGTGGTAGGGCTCTACGCGGATACCGCGGCGGCCAGGTAGCCCTCGAGCCGCTCGACGACGACGTCTCGGTCGTGCTGCTCGCGCACGAGACGGCGAGCACGTTCCCCCATCTCCGACGCCCGCGGCAGTGCCTCGATCAGCGCTTCCCGCACTGCCTCCGCGTCGCAGGTCGTGACAAGGCCCCCGCCGGACTCGGTGAGCCCGGGGATGTCCGTTTGCTCGGTGAGGACGAGCGCGGTGCCGGCAGCGCCGGCTTCGAGCGCTGCGACGGAGGTCTCCTCCCAGTGGCGCGGCGTCAGCGCGAAGACATGGGCATCGGCGTAGGCGTGGAACCGCTCGACCCCGTACAGCGGGCCGAGGAAGCGCAACCCGCCGTCACGGATCAGCCCGGTGTGCCGAACTGCGATCTCGTCCCAGTGCCCGTCGTCACGGCCGACGACGGCGAGGCCGGCCTCCCCGGCCGCGAGCAGCGGCTCGAGTGCGTCGACGAGCACGTCGAGCCCCTTCAGGTAGTGGATCCGCCCGAGGAAGAGCACGAGCGGCAGGCCATCCGGGAAGCCCGCGCGGCGGCGAAGGAACCCCGCCTCCAACTGCTCGGGCACGGCGGAGAGATCGAGTGGCAGCGGCAGCAACTCGATCGCCGCGTCGCGCGCCCCTGAACTGCGGTAGAGCCGTTCTTCGTGGGCCGTCTGCGCGAGGAGCAGCGAGGCGCGCGCGAGCATCGGCCGCACGAGGGCGCGGTCGTAGACGCCCTTGACGGCTCCGCGCAGGCCGCTCGACCCGGGCAGCGAGCCGTGCGCCGAGAGCACGAACGGCACACCGGCGACCCGGGCCGCGAGGTACGCGGTCGCGGTCGCGAGCGTCCGAGCATCGGTCGCGTGCACGACGTCGAACCCTGAGATTCTCCGAGCCGTCGCGAACACAAGGCCGGGCGGGAGGTACTTCTTCGTGCGCCAGGCAAGCGTGTTCGAGAGGTTGAGATAGCGCTCGACGTGCACTCCGTTCAGCTCGGCACGAAGCGGGCGGGCGCGCGCGTCCGCATCGAGGACGTCGGTCGTGAAGACCGTGACGTCGTGTCCGCGTTCGACGAGCCCGCAGGCGAAGTCGGTCATCACGCGTGGCGGTCCGCCATAGGCCCACGCGGGCGCGTAGTACGAGGTCACCTGCAGGACGCGCAGAGGGCTAGGCGCCGAACGGCCGCACGGCGAGGTTCTCGTTCGGAGGGACGACCAGCGAGAAGCCGAGGCTCAGGGATCCGTTCGAGAGCCGTGCTCGAACCTCACCTCGGGGCGCATGACTCTGATAATGGTCCCTGAAGATGCCGAACCGGTCAGAGACGACGGAGGCAACTTGCCGCCACCCCGTTCCGCGGTTCTGCTCGATGATCACACGGCCCGGTTTGCCCCAAGGTGTTCGGCCCCAGTAGGAAATGCGTTCGCCACGCCGGTAGGCGACGAACGGAAAGCGGAAGGCCGTGAGCGCCGGCTTCGGACTGTCGGTCGCGAGACCTCCGTCCCCGCGAAACCAAAGGCCGGACTGGTAGGAGAACTGCGGGGGAGGCCCCTCGTCTCGTAGCTGGAGCCACGTGACCAGTGTGACACCGGCCTGCCACATTTCGTCCAGTGCTTCGGCGACCCAACGCGCGTGCAGTGCGAGTGGAACCGCGGTCGGATCGGGCGGATTCGTGTCCCAGCTGAACTCCGTGACCCAGAACAGCGGCTTGGTAGGGGCGACGATGTGGTGAGCTCTGTATGCGCCGAGCAGCAGGCTGTTCATTCGCGGTAAATCGCCGAGAGAGGCATCGTCCGGATTCAAAGCCTTGTGGTACGGCCCGCCCGAGGTGTACGGATGGTGATCCCAGATGTCGAAGGCGACGCCCGAGGCACAGGTCGGGTTCGCCGGCGTCGTTGCCTGCACGCACAGCATCTGCCGCATGAAGACGAACGGCCCGATCGTATGGATGTCGGGATTCGAGACGGTGAACGGAGACAAACCGCCGGCTATCACTCTCGCGTCCGGAGAGACGGCCCGCACGGCGAGCGTGGCAGCGTTCACCATCGCCGCGTAATAGGCCGCGACTCGGGACTCGCCCCCCACCGCCTTGAACGAGAAGAACCGATCGACGTTCGGCTCGATCCAGATCTCCCAGTAACGCACCCTCGGGACGCCCGGCGTGGCACCGCTGTACCGCTTGGCTGCTGCACGCATGAAGGCGGCGAACGGCGCGATATGCGGAGGTGAAACCGGGTCGGGGATCAGCCGGGCCCAATTGGGAACATCGTTGATCGCGGCGATCGGTTCGAGACCGTGTTGCTCGAACAAACGGACGCGCTTGTCGAACGCCGACCAGTCGTACTGCCGGTCGTTCGGGTCGGCCGGGCGGAAACCGCGCGCCGGTGTAGCCGGCGCCGTTCCGAACCAGGAGAGGCTCGTCCGGATCAGCGTGGCGCCGGCTGCTCGCACCCGGTCGAGGGCGAGCGCACTCTCGGGCCCGCTAGCCTCGGGGGGCTCGGTCATGGCCGTTCGCAGGGGCCCCGACGGGGGCGTGACCGCGACGACCTGTGCTGCCGAGTGGTGGCCGCTTGCAGCGGCGAGCGATACCGTTGTCGCGCTCACCACCAAAAGCGCGACAACCGTTCCCGCTCTCGAGCGCCGCATCCGTCAATGCTAGCTGACGCCTGAAGTACTCACTTTTGCGAATCAGGTGCGCGCGGCTAGACTCACCGCGCACCTTGCGGATCGTCGTTCACGACTACTCAGGCCACGCGTTCCCGGTGCAGCTGGCGCGCGAGCTGGCACGGCGCGGCCACGACGTTCTGCACCTCCATTGCCCGTCGTATACGACCGGCCGCGGCGCTCTCGAGCGGCTTGCGACCGACCCGCCGAACTTCGCAGCCGAGGGCGTGCCGCTGTCGACGAAGGTCGCGAAGTACTCATGGCGCCGCCCGTTCCAGGAGCTCCGGTACGCGTGGCTCGCGCGCCGGCGGGTTGCCGCCTTCGCGCCCGACGTGCTCGTGTCGTGCAACGTGCCGCTGCTCGCGAACCGGTTTCTCATGGCGATGCTCCGCGGTAGCGCGATCCGAGTGGTGCACTGGCACCAAGACATCTACAGCGCACCGATCGCCGCACTCGCGAGGCAGCGAATTCCGGTCGCAGGTGGCTTGGTCGCATGGGTTGCGGAGCGCTTCGAACGGGCGATCGTCCGCCGCAGCGCGTTCGTCGTGCCGATCTCGCACGCCTTCCTCCCGACGCTCGACGCGTGGGGCGTGCCGCCCGAACGCGTGCGGGTGATCGAGAACTGGGCTCCCCTCGAGGAGATCGACCCGGTCCCGCGCGACAACCCCTGGGCGCGGTCACACGGGTTGCTCGGCCCGACGATCCTCTACGCGGGGACGCTCGGACTCAAGCACGATCCGGAGCTCCTCTTCCAGCTCGCGTGTCGTGTCGATGGGGGCGCTTCCGTTGTCGTCCTGTCCGAAGGCCGCGGCGCCGATTACCTGCGCGCACGCGCCGTGGAAAGCCCGGCGCCGAACCTGCGGCTCCTACCGTTCCAGCCGTACGAGACGCTGCCCCAGGTACTCGGATCCGCGGACGTCCTCGCAGTCATCCTCGAACCGAGCGCGGCCACTTTCTCTGTCCCGTCGAAGGTGCTCAGCTATCACTGCGCGGGCCGCGCAATCGTCGCGTCGCTGACCCGCGACAACCTCGCCGCCCGGATCATCGAGGACAACGAGACGGGTCTTGTGGTCGACCCTGGCGACATCGACGCATTCGCTGCGGCCGCGCGTCGGCTGCTGGACGACACCGAGCTGCGCAGTCGGATGGCCACGAACGCCCGAGCGTACGCCAAGCGCACATTCGACATCCGGGCGATCGGCGACGAGTTCGAGGACATCCTCGTAGGTGCCGTCGACGCCGAGCCGCGTCGGCGGCATTCCCAACCCACGGCGGGGGAGTGAGCGCCGGACGACTGTCGCTACCTGCGGCTGCTGCTTTCAGGCGCGCGAACACGTTCCTCTCTGTGCATGACGAGCTGCCTGGAAGGACGACGTGCCTCTTAGATCCGCACGGCCTGAACGGCGAGTTTGTTGCCGAGACCTCCGGCCACGGCGTTCGCCGCCGTCAGCGCCAACCGCGAAGCCTCGTACAGCCCGGGCCGAGATAGAGCGCGCACCGCGAGCCCCGGCTCGTGGCGGTAGAACATGCCGTACCGGCCGGCGCGCACGACGTCGAAGCCGCCCGCCTCGAGCACACTGACGACGTGCGCTGGCTCGAGGCGCTCGACTCGGTTGCCTGCGTCCTCCGTCTCCGTCGCGATGCCGGCGTGCATTGCAAGTCGCGTCACAGCTGCTCGCGCCGGCTCGGTGACGGCGACTGCGCGGCTCGCGACGCGCATCATCTCGCGCAGTCCGACGAGCGGGTCCTCGAGGTGGTGCAGACCGTCGTGCACGTACGCAACGTCGAATGATTTGTCCGCGAACGGAAGTCGCTCCGCATCCGCGACTATCGAGTCGATGACGACGCCGTGACGACGCCCGCGCTCCACTGCTCGCCGCGCTGCAGCCGGTGAGATATCGGTCGTGACGACGACGGCGCCTCGCCGGGCCAGGAATTCGGCGTCCATCCCGGAGCCCCCACAGCTTACGAGCACGCGCCGGCCCCGCAGGTCTCCGAGCTCCGACACGCTCCGGCGCACCTTCTCCTCGAGCAGCCACAGGTGGAGGCGCGGAGCGCCGTGCGGTCGCTCCACCTCCCATTCCGGATCTGCGTCGGCGAACCACTCGGCCTGACGGCGCTTGTGCTCGTCTACTCCGTCCGCGATCAGCTCCGCGATCCCCTCGCTCTCGCGGTAGGTCCGGCCGCAGGCCGCGCAGCGCAGGCGAGAATCTACGTCGCCGCCGCAGACCGGACACCGAAGAACCGCGAGCAGTTCAGCGTTCATGGCCGCTTCCGCGCCGTCACGACCACGTTCGCCCACAAGCCCCACACGCGGCCCAGATGTGCCGTTTCGACCAGGTCAAACCCGCACTGTTCCAGAAGCATCTTCAACGCCCGGTCAGTGAAGAATCGGATGTGCGGCCCTTCGACAGCGTAGTGACTGTCGAAGGCGCCGACGGCGAGGGCGACGTTCTTAAGGAGCCCGTGGAACGGGGTCGAAAACACGAAGCAGCCGTTCGGCCGCAGGGCTGTCGCGGCGCCTTGGACGAGCGCGCGCGGTCGCAGCAGGTGCTCGATGACTTCGAACGACGTGACCACGTCGAACCCTCCGGCGTCGACCGGCCAGGGGAGGTCCTCGACACCGTGCACCACGAGCGACGCCGTGGGGTCGAGTGCTCGTGCTCGTGCGACGGCGTTCGGCGAGATCTCGAGACCCTCGACGTCGTAGCCGCGTTCCGCGAGCCACAGCATCAGAGCGCCGTCTCCTGCCCCGACGTCGAGCACGCGTCGGGCCCCCTCTCGTTGGAGAACACGGAGCAAAAGCTCCCGTCGTCGCGGCGTAAGTGGATCGAGCAGAGGCGGCGGCTGCGCATCGGACCAGTAGTCGTCGTAGAACGCGCGCTCCGCATCGCTCATTTCCGTCCCCCCGCGTCGGCGAGCTCGAGCTCGCGCATCTTCACTCCGATCGTGAACTCGTGGTACCCCATGAGCACGCAAAACGCGAAGCCTTCGCGGCCGTCGAGGAAGCCACGCCGGAGGATGTACCAGACGAGAAATCGCAACGGCGCACGCAGCGGCAGCCGCACCCAGATCCGTCGCAACACCCGCTTCCGCTGGAAGGCGTCCAGGCGGAGAAACCCGAGGGGCCCTACGCCGACCGGCTCCGCGCGAAAGCTTCGATACAGATGCGCCTCCCACGTCGCATACTTGTTGTGGCGGTCGAGCCACGCGGACAGGCCCCGGTAATCGTCGTGCAGGAGGGGCGTCGACAGGTACCTGGTCAAGCCGTCGGCGATGAAATGCTCGTGAATCTCGTTGTCGCCGGTCGCGGGGAGGTTCGTGACGCCGAGGCGCTCGATCCGTGCGCTGTCGCGGCGAAACAACCGCATGTTCCAGTTCGGGCGGAAGGACCGCATTGGGTGGCCCATGAACACGAGCTCTCGATCGATGTAGAAGCCGTCGATTGCCGGCTCTTCGATCGCGCGCTCGATCTCCTCACGTAACCCTGGAGTGACGCGCTCGTCGGCATCGAGAAAGAGCAGCCATTCGTTTGCCGCTTGGACGTGCTCGAGCGCCCACTCCTTCTTCTTTGGCCCTGTGCCGTCGTACCGGAACTGCACCACTCGAGCAGCCGCGCTCGTCGCAACTTCTGCGGTTCGATCCGTGCTCGAGGAGT
>Ga0105854_1001012_pt1 | contig 11784 bp, 9 predicted proteins | sample OrgsoiDNA_201058_FD_89679 | JGI IMG/M metagenome (GOLD analysis project Ga0105854, IMG submission 89679) | Permafrost soil microbial communities from the Arctic, to analyse light accelerated degradation of dissolved organic matter (DOM) -... | ecosystem: Environmental > Terrestrial > Soil >... | reverse complement strand
GCCGTCGAGCGCCACCCACACCTCGTTGCGCGGGTTGTGCAAACGCCCCATCAGTTCGGCCATGTCGCTGGCCACCAGGCTTTCGAATGGCTGGCCGAAGTTCGCGTGTTTGGCGTAATAGCAGGCATGCATTTCCACCATGCGGCCGATGATGCCGGGGCGGTAGCCCCGGGCAATTTCCAACGGTGCCGGGGGCGTTGGCTCTGTACCGAGTCGCTCAGTGTGCAGCGCTCCGGCATAGTGGCCGAGACCTTCGCTCACTGTCTGCTGTTGCGCCTCGGTCAAGTGTGCCATGGCCGCGCCGACTCGCCGGGTGGCGAACGCATCCACCGCGCGCAACGTCTGTCGGCCCTGTGCCGTGAGTTGCAGTTTTTTCGAGCGCGCATCCTGCTCATTCGGCACTTCTTCGATCTCGCCCGCCTCGATGAGTTTGCGCACCATACGGCTGACGCTGGATTTTTCCAGACCCAGCAGCGCCACCAATTCCACGGCCGTCAGCGAATCGCGGTTGCCCAGCTCCACGATGGTGTGTACGGAGGACGGCGGATACTCCGTCGCCGCCAGCGTGGCCTGCATGAAACCCAACTCCCGCACCATGAGGCGCGACGCCGAACGGACGTGGTTAATCAGGTTGGAATCGGTCACGGCACACACCTCGCGAGAAACGATGAGTTAGTTGTATCGCACAACAAAATGATCGTCAATCGAGGCGTGACCGCCCGTAACCCGGCCCGAGGCCGCTGCAATGCTTCGCTATTCTTAACGACACACCCGCCGGAACTGCGCAATGTGGGGCTGGCGGTAATCGGGAGCAAGGGTCTTGGTAGGGAGCAGCCACTTCAACCGAGCATCAAACAATGAAAATGCTACTGACGGTCGAATTCCCGCACGAACCTTTCAACACGCTGGTCCGGGCCGGCAAAGTCGGCGAAATCATAGGGCGGGTACTGGATAGCATCAAACCCGAGACGGCTTACTTCACTGAGCAGGACGGCATGCGCGGTGGGATTTTCCTGATCGACATGCAGGACGCTTCCGAAATTCCGCGTTTTGCCGAACCGTTTTTTCTCAACTTCCAGGCCAGTTGCAAATTCCGTATCGCCATGAGCCCGCAGGATCTGCAGAAAGCCGGACTGGAGGCCCTTGGCAAAACCTGGGGCTGAGGCCTGATCAGGACGCCGTGGCCCCAGCCCTGCGGCCACGACTTGCCAAAGCGATGGCGAGCGCTACGACGATCAGAACAGCGGCCACCGCAAACGTAATGCGCATACCGGAGGCGACGGCTTCAGGGGCCGTCGTCGTCAGGTCAGTCGCCGCTGAAGCGAGGGCAAACACCGCGCCGATCACAGATGCGCCGGTGATCAGCCCGAGATTGCGTGACAGGCTGAGCAGGCCGGACATCACCCCCCGCTGCTCCGAAGGCACGTCCAGCATCACGATCGTGTTGTTGGCTGCCTGGAACAACTGATATCCGGGGGTCAAGATGACGATGGCCGCGACGTACCCCGCCAGGCCGAACAGCGCCGGGAGCACGGAAAGTGCCACGCAACCCGCCGCCATTGCGATCAGCCCGACGATGACCATGATCGGCGCACCAAAACGGTCAACCACACGTCCCGCCGGAAAACCGCTCAGTGCCGAGATGACCGGGCCAATCGACATCACCCCGCCGACAATGGCCAGGTTGAGCCCCAGGCCACGAAGAAGGTAGAACGGCCCTACCACCAGTGTCGCCATCATCACCGTCGAAACGAACAGGTTCATGGTGAGGCTGCCGCTCAGCGAACCATCACGGAACATCGCCAAACGAATCAGCGGTGATCGCACCCTCGCCTCGACGAAAACGAAGCACCCACCACCGAAGACAGCCGCCAGTAGCAGCGCCACGTTGAGTGCACCGAAACTGCCTCGGCCCAGGGTCATGGCGAGTGCATAGGCCGCGAGTGTCAGCGCCAGCAGCAGCGTGCCCAGAGGATCGAAACCGTAACCTGCGGTCTTCGGCTCCCGCCGATCGGCAGGCAGGTAAAGGTACGCGAGCACGAACGTCAGAATCCCCAGCGGTACGTTGATGAGGAAAATCGACTGCCAACCGAATCCGGCGATCAGCACACCACCCAGCGACGGACCGAGCGCCGTGCCAATGGCCGACATCGTCCCGAGCAACCCCATGGCGCTACCGGTCCTGTCCTTCGGCACCGTCTCACCGATAAACGCCATGGTCAGCGCCATCATGATCGCCGCGCCCAGGCCCTGTACCGCCCGCGCGGCAATCAGCAGCGAGAGTTTCGGCGCCAGGCCGCACAAGGCTGAAGCCAGCGTAAACACAACAATGCCGACCAGCAGCAATCGACGTCGGCCGATGAGGTCACCGAGCCGTCCTACGCTGACAATCAACGTGGTAATGGCGAGTAGATAGGCGAGGACGATCCACTGCACGGCTTGAAAGGACGCGCTGAACGCCTGGGCCAAGGCCGGCAAGCCGACATTGGCGATGCTGGTGCCCAGGGATGAGAGCAACATCGACAACGACAGGCTCGCGAGCACCCGCCGAACCGACGGTGTCCACTGCTCGCTGGCGGCGATAGTCTGATTTGGATTGATCATGAGGATGAGTTCCTTGACTGGTAACGCCCGAAACGGAGCTGTAAAAAGCCTACGGCGTTGCCTGACAAGGCGGAAGGCGCACCATTTGCACATTACTTGTGCGTTTGACGCCATACCCCGATCACGCTTGTGCTACCGTCGAAATATGTCGATGCCCGATCTCAACTTGCTTATTACCCTGGATGTTCTGCTCACAGAAGGCAGTGTCACGCGCGCTGCCCAGCGCCTGCGACTGAGCCCGTCGGCGATGAGCCGGGCCTTGGCGCGCTTGCGTGAAACGACGGGCGATCCGCTGCTGGTCAGGGCCGGTCGCGGCCTCGTACCCACCCCCCGCGCACTCGAACTGCGCGAGCGGGTCAGCCAGTTGGTCCAGGACGCGGAAGCGGTTTTGCGCCCGGTTGAGCAGCTCAATCCGAAACTATTGGTGCGCACCTTTACCATCCGCACCAGCGACGGTTTTGTCGAGACGTTCGGCCCGGACCTGCTTGCTCGTGTCAGCGAAGAAGCGCCGGGCGTGCGGCTGCTGTTTGTGCAAAAGCCCAACAAAGACAGCACGCCACTGCGAGACGGGAGTGTCGACATGGAAACCGGCGTGGTCGGCAAGTCGATGGCGCCTGAGGTGCGAGCGCAGGCGCTGTTCAGGGACCGATTTATCGGTGTCGTGCGCCTGGAGCATCCACTGAGCCAAGGCGAAATCACCCCCGCCCGTTATGCCGCCGGCCGCCACATTGGCGTGTCGCGACGGGGCCCGGAGAAAGGGCCGACAGCCATTGATGACGCCTTGAATGCCCAGGGGCTGGAACGAGAGATCGTCACCATCGTCGGCGGCTTTTCGACCGCTCTGGCGCTCGTTCGGGCCTGCGACCTGATCGCCAGCGTGCCCGAGCGGCATACCGCCAGCCTGCGCGCCGGCCTGCACAGTTTTCCCCTTCCGGTTGTCATCCCCCCGATCACGGTGTCATTGCTCTGGCACCCTCGACTGGAAGCCGACCCGGCACATCGCTGGTTGCGCGGGTGTATCCGGGATGTGTGCGCCCAGCCATTCTTGTAGCGCCATGCGTAAGTCCCGTGTCTAGAGGACTTGCCCAATACCCGTCAGTCAAGAAGTACAACCTGTGGGAGCGGGCTTGCTCGCGAAGGCAGTGTGTCAGCCAATGTTAATGGCGACTGACACTCCCTCTTCGCGAGCAAGCTCGCTCCCACAGGGATTGCGGTGTTCGTAGTTTCTGCTGTGGTCTTTATAAGATCTTTATTCCCCCGCCCCTAATCCTGATAACAACTTACCAAGCGTCCCTCTAGGCTTTGCTCATCAGCGGGAGGAAACGCCATGGACTTCATCTTTCTAATACTCGACGCAGTGTTTTTCATCAGCCTGATCGGCCTGGCACTTGGCTGTGCGGCGCTCAACAGGAGACGGTCATGACGGGCTTTTATCTGTTCGGCGGGATCATCGCGGCCGGGTTGCTGGTGTACCTGGTCGCCGCGCTGTTTTTTCCGGAGGACTTCCTATGACCACTCAAGCCTGGGTCCTGCTCGGGGCCTTTTTGCTGGCGCTGGGTTTGTTGGCGTGGCCGCTCGGGCGGTGGCTGACCACAGTAATGGAAGGTCGGTTTGCCTTCGGTGCGCGCATTGAGTCGCCGCTGTATCGCCTGGCCGGCGTAAAACCGGAAACCCAGATGGGCTGGCTGCAATACGCCCTCGCCCTGATCCTGTTCAACGCCTTGGGCTTGCTGGTGGTCTACGCGCTGCAACGCTTGCAAGGTGTGCTGCCATTCAACCCGCAAGGCTTCGGCGCCGTAACGCCGGACTCCTCGTTCAATACCGCCGCCAGTTTCGTCACGAATACGGACTGGCAAGGCTATAGCGGCGAGTCGACGATGAGCTACCTGACACAAATGCTCGCGTTGACGGTGCAGAACTTCCTGTCGGCCGCCACCGGCATCGTGGTGGCCGTGGCCCTGATTCGCGGCTTCGCCCGCCACAGCGCCACCAGCATCGGCAATGCCTGGACCGACCTCACCCGCATCACATTGTGGGTGTTGCTGCCGCTGTCGTTGATCTTCGCGCTGTTCCTGGTCAGCCAGGGCGCGATCCAGAACCTTGACCCCTACAAGGACGTTACGACGATGGAGGTCATGCAGTACCAGAACCCGGTGCTCAATGACGCCGGCCAACCGAAGCTCGACGCCCAGGGCAGCCCGGTCACCGTGGCCGCCAGCACCGACAAGCAAACCATTGCCATGGGCCCGGTCGCCTCGCAAGAAGCGATCAAGATGCTCGGCACCAATGGCGGCGGTTTCTTCAATGCCAACTCGGCGCACCCTTACGAGAACCCGACCGCGCTGACCAACTTCTTTCAACTGATCGCGATCTTCCTGATTCCGACCGCGCTGTGCTTCGTCTTCGGCCACGTCGTCGGTGACATCCGCCAGGGTTGGGCGCTGCTGGCGACGATGACGATCATCTTCGTGATCGCTGTAGTCGCCGTCACCCACTACGAACAACTCGGCAATCCACAGTTTTCCGCGCTGGGCATCGACACGGCGGCGGGCAACATGGAAGGCAAGGAACTGCGCTTCGGCATCAGCGCCTCCAGCCTGTTCGCGGCAGTGACCACGGCGGCCTCCTGCGGCGCAGTCAATGCGATGCACGACTCGTTCACCCCACTGGGCGGCGCGGTGCCGCTGGTGCTGATGCAACTGGGTGAAGTGGTGTTCGGCGGCACCGGTTCGGGCCTTTACGGGATGCTGATATTCGCGATCCTGGCGGTGTTTATCGCCGGGTTGATGATCGGCCGTACTCCCGAATACCTCGGCAAAAAAATCGAAGCCTACGAGATGAAAATGGTCGCCATCGCGATTCTGGTGACGCCGCTGCTGGTGCTGTTCGGGACCGCCATCGCGGTCATGGCCGAGGCCGGCAGGCTGGGGATCGCCAACCCCGGCGCCCATGGCTTTTCGGAAATCCTCTATGCCTTCACCTCGGCGGCCAACAACAACGGCAGTGCCTTCGCTGGATTGTCGGCCAACACCCCGTTCTACAACACGATGCTGGCGATCGTCGCCTGGTTCGGCCGCTTCGGCGTGATCGTCCCGGTCCTCGCCGTCGCCGGCAGCCTGGCGGCGAAGAAACGCCTGGCGGTCACCGGCGGCACGATGCCGACCCACGGAATGCTGTTCGTGGTGTTGTTGATCGGTACGGTGCTGCTGGTCGGTTTGCTGAACTACGTGCCGGCGCTCGCGCTGGGGCCCGTCGTCGAACACCTAATCCTGATCAAGTGAGACCACGACCATGACACGCCAAGCGTTCTCCTTGTTCGACCCAAAACTGATAACCCCGGCCATCGTCGATTCCGTACGCAAACTCAGCCCGCGGATCCAGTGGCGCAACCCGGTGATGTTCGTCGTCTACATCGGCGCAATCATTACCAGCGCCCTGTGGGTCCAGGCCCTGCGTGGCCAGGGTGAGGCCAGCGCCGGGTTCATCCTCGCGATTGCCTTGTGGCTGTGGTTCACCGTGCTGTTCGCCAACTTCGCCGAAGCCCTGGCCGAGGGTCGCAGTAAAGCTCAAGCCGCCTCGCTGCGGGACCTGAAAAAGGAAACCTGGGCGAAGAAACTGCGCGAACCGCACTACGGCGCCGAGTGGCAATTAGCGCAATCGAGCGGCCTGTGCAAAGGCGATGTGGTGGTGGTCGAGGCCGGCGACCTGGGCGACTCGATCATCCCCGCCGACGGTGAAGTGATCGAAGGCGCCGCCTCGGTGGACGAGTCCGCGATTACCGGCGAATCGGCCCCGGTGATCCGCGAATGTGGCGGCGATTTTTCAGCCGTGACCGGCGGTACTCGCGTGCTTTCAGACTGGATCGTGGTGCGAGTGACCACCAACCCCGGCGAAACCTTCGTCGACCGCATGATCGCCATGGTCGAAAACGCCAAACGGCAAAAAACCCCGAATGAAATCGCCCTCTCCATCCTGCTGGTCGCACTGACCATCGTATTCCTCGGCGTGACCGTGACGTTGCTGCCCTTCTCGCTGTTCGGAGTCGCGGTGGCCCAGGCCGGGACGCCGGTTTCGATCACCGTGTTGATCTCGCTGCTGGTCTGCCTGATTCCCACCACCATTGCCGGTCTGCTGTCGGCGGTCGGTGTGGCGGGCATGAGCAGGATGATGGAAGCCAACGTCATCGCCACTTCTGGCCGGGCTGTTGAGGCGGCCGGTGATGTCGACGTTCTGTTGCTCGACAAGACCGGGACCATCACCCTCGGCAACCGCCACGCCTCGGCATTTTTACCGGCACCGGGAGTCAAGGAAGCGGAACTGGTGGACGTGGCACAACTCGCCTCCCTAGCCGATGAAACCCCTGAAGGCCGCAGCATCGTGGTGCTGGCCAAACAACGCTTCAACCTGCGCGAACGCGACATCGCGGCGCTCGACGCGCACTTTGTGCACTTTTCCGCGCTGACCCGCATGAGCGGCGTCGACATGGGCACTCGCCAACTGCGCAAAGGCGCGGGCGAAGCGATCCTGCGGCACGTCCAAAGCCTGGGCGGCCACTTCCCGGAGGCGGTGCAAACCCTCGTCGACGAAGTCGCGCGCCGGGGCAGCACGCCGCTGGTGGTCGCCGACGGCGCCAAAGTGTTGGGCGTGATCGAACTCAAGGACATCGTCAAAGGCGGGATCAAGGAACGTTTCGTCGAGCTGCGGCGCATGGGGATCAAAACCGTCATGGTCACCGGCGACAACCGGATCACCGCTGCGGCCATCGCCGCCGAGGCCGGTGTCGATGACTTTCTGGCGGAAGCCACGCCGGAACAAAAACTCGAGCTGATCCGCCGCTACCAGGCCGAAGGCCGGTTGGTGGCAATGACCGGCGACGGCACCAACGATGCACCGGCGCTGGCTCAAGCGGATGTCGCGGTGGCGATGAACTCGGGAACCCAGGCGGCCAAGGAAGCCGGGAACATGGTCGACCTCGACAGCAACCCGACGAAGCTGATCGAGGTGGTGGAAACCGGCAAACAAATGCTGATGACTCGCGGCTCGCTGACCACGTTCTCGATTGCCAACGACATCGCCAAGTATTTCGCGATCGTGCCGGCGGCGTTCGTCACCACCTATCCGCAGCTCGCGGCACTGAACATCATGGGCCTGACCAGCCCGAATTCCGCGGTGCTGTCGGCGGTGATTTTCAATGCGCTGATCATCATTTTCCTGATTCCCCTGGCGCTCAAAGGCGTGAAATACCGCCCGGTCGGTGCCGCCCTGCTGCTGCGGCGCAATCTGTTGATCTATGGGTTGGGTGGGGTAATCGTTCCATTCATTGGCATCAAAATCATCGACATGGCCCTGGCCGCTGTCGGTCTGGTTTGAGGGAGCACTGTCATGGCCACTCTGTTGCGTCCGGCGTTGACCCTGTTGATTGTATTTTCACTGCTGACCGGCCTCGCCTATCCGTTGGTCACTACCGGGATCGCCCGACTGGTCTTTCCCCATCAGGCTGCCGGCAGCCTGATCGAACGGGACGGCAAAACCGTCGGTTCGCTGCTGATCGGCCAGGGCTTCAGCGATCCGAAGTACTTCTGGAGCCGCCCTTCCGCCACCAGCCCCATGCCCTACAACCCTTTGGCCTCGGGCGGCTCGAACCTCGGCCCATCGAACCCGGCGCTGGCGGACGCGATCAAGGGCCGGATCGCCGCCTTGCACGCGGCGGATCCGGGCAACACCGCTACGGTGCCCGCCGACCTGGTCTACAGTTCCGCCAGTGGTCTTGATCCGCATATCAGCGTGGCGGCCGCGTTGTACCAGGCTGGCCGGGTGTCGCGGGTGCGCAACTTGCCGGTCGAAAAAGTTCGTCAACTGATCGGCGAGTATGCTGAAGGCACGCTGCTCGGGTTCATCGGCGAGCCCCGAGTCAATGTGCTGGCGCTGAACCTGGCACTCGACACCACCCACTGAGCGCTAACTCACACACGGTGAGCTTGATGGCCGAACAACGTCCCGACCCGGACCAATTACTGGCGCAGATTCGCGAAGAGGAAGCGCAAGCCAAACGCGGGCGGCTGAAGATTTTCTTCGGCGCCAGTGCCGGGGTCGGCAAGACCTACGCCATGCTTGCCGCCGCTCATACCGCGAAACTGCAGAACATCAACGTGCTGATCGGCGTGATCGAAACCCACGGTCGCAGCGAAACCCAGGCGTTGACCGAAGGCCTCGAATTACTGCCGCTCAAGCATGTCGTCGACAAGCAGCGCACCGTGACCGAATTCGACCTGGACGCCGCACTCACCCGCGCGCCGAGCCTGATCCTGATTGACGAACTGGCGCACTCCAATGCCGTCGGCTCCCGGCACCCGAAACGCTGGCAAGACGTGGAAGAATTGCTCAGCGCAGGGATCGATGTCTGGTCGACAATGAACGTCCAGCACCTGGAAAGCCTGAACGATATTGTCGGTGGCATCACCGGCATTCGTGTCTGGGAGACCGTGCCCGACCATGTGTTCGACAACGCCGATGAAGTGGTCATCGTCGACTTGCCGCCCGATGACCTGTTGCAGCGTTTGAAGGAAGGCAAGGTCTATCTGGCGCAACAGGCCGAGCGCGCGGTGCAGAATTTCTTTCGCAAAGGCAACCTGATTGCCCTGCGCGAACTGGCGCTGCGGCGCACCGCGGACCGGGTCGACAGCGACATGTTGCAGTACCGCCAAAGCAGCGCGGTGAAACCGGTCTGGGGCACCCGCGATTCTCTACTCGCCTGCATCGGCCCTCATGAACAGGCCGAAAAAACCGTGCGTTCCACCGCTCGCCTGGCCGCCCAGCTCAATGTGCCGTGGCACGCCGTGTATGTGGAAACCCCGGCCTTGCAGCGCCTGCCCGAAGCCAAGCGACGCAGGGTGTTGGCGACGCTAAAACTGGCTCAGGACATGGGCGCGCAGATCTCCACCCTGGCGGGTCAGGACATTGCTGAAGCGCTGGTCAAGTACGCGCGCCAGCACAATCTGTCCAAGGTTGTGCTCGGACGTGACGAGCAACCACGACGGCGGTTCTGGCGTCAGGTGCTGGCCGATCGGATTGGCGCGCTGGGCGCGGATCTGGATGTGATTCAAGTCTCACTGCCGTCGGGCAGCCCACGCACCGAAAACAAATCCGAAACCCGCGAAAGCCCGATCCTCTGGCCCGCCTATCTGTGGAGCGTCGTGTTGTGTGCGGCGACGACCCTGATTGCCCTGCCGCTGCTAGGCGTACTGGAACAAGCCAACATCGTCATGCTCTTTCTGCTGGCGGTGGTCGCCGTCGCGGTGCGCTTCGGCCGTGGCCCTGCGGTGCTCGCGGCGTTTGTGTCGGTCGGGGCCTTCGACTTTTTCTTTGTCTCGCCACGGTTTTCCTTCGCCTTTGCCGATGTCCAGTACCTGGTGACCTTCAGCGTCATGTTGGTGGTCGCGCTGGTGATCGGGCAAATGACCGCCGGCCTGACGTACCAGGCGCGGGTGGCGCAACGGCGCGAAGACCGCATGCGCGCGCTGTACGACATGTCGCGCTTGTTGTCCGCCGCGCTGATCACCGAACAGGTGGCCGAGATCAGCGCCCAGTTCCTGAGTGCCGAGTTTGGCGCCCGATCTGCCTTGCTGGTGGCCGATGACAACAACAAACTGCTGGCGCCGATGGTCACCGGCGATGCTCCGCAAGTCGACCTGGCCATCGCCCAGTGGTCGTTCGATAAAACCGAACCGGCCGGCTACGGCACCGACACCCTGCCCTCCAGCACCACGCTGTACTTGCCCTTGTCCGCCCCGATGCGGGTACGCGGAATACTCGCCGTGCAGCCTCGCGACACCACTCGATTGGTGGTGCCGGAACAGCGGCGCCTGCTCGATACTTGCGCGTCGTTGCTGGCCATCTCCCTCGAACGAATTCACTACATCAACGTGGCCCAGGACACGACGGTGCAAATGGAATCCGAGCGGTTGCGCAACTCACTGCTCTCAGCCATTTCCCATGATTTGCGGACCCCGCTGTCGGTAATGGTCGGGCTCGCCGAAGCGCTCCAATTGACCAAGCCACCCTTGACCGGCGAAGCCGCCGAGATCGCCACGGCGGTGGGTGAATCGGCGCTGCGCATGAACACGCTGGTCAACAACCTGCTGGACATGGCGCGGCTAGAGTCCGGCAAAGTGGTGTTGAATCGTCAGTGGCAACCCATCGAAGACGTGGTGGGCAGCGCCCTGCGAGCGGTGCAGCCGATACTCGGCGGGCGTTCGGTGCACGTGGTGCTGGAGGATGACTTACCGCCGGTGCGCATCGATGCGGTGCTGATCGAACGCATCCTGATCAACCTGATCGAAAACGCCGTCAAATACACCCCGCCCGCCACCACCCTCGACCTCGGCGCCAGAGCCACGCCGGACCATTTCGAGGTGTGGGTCGCCGATGAAGGCCCGGGGCTGCCCCACGGTCACGAAGAGGCGATCTTCAACAAATTCATGCGCGGCAAAAAGGAAAGCTCGATACCCGGCGTCGGCCTCGGCCTGGCCATCTGCCGGGCCATTGCCCAGGCGCATGACGGGACCATCACCGGCGTCACCCGGCCCGAGGGCTGTGCCTGCTTCACGTTACGTCTGCCCCGTGAAACGCCTCCCGTCATCGAACCCTTTGCCCAGCAAACTGACGAGGAACAGCCATGACCGAATCAGTGCCGCACGTCCTGATCATCGAGGACGAAAAGGAAATCCGCCGCTTCGTGCGCATGGCCCTGCAAGCCGAAGGCCTGGAAGTTCATGAAGCCGACACCTTTCACCGAGGCCTCATCGACGCAGGTACGCGCCGCCCCGACCTGATCATCCTCGACCTCGGCCTGCCCGACGGCGACGGCATCGACCTGATCCGCGATGTGCGCAGCTGGTCGCCGGTGCCGATCATCGTGCTGTCTGCCCGAGGTAGTGAATCAGACAAAATCCTCGCCCTCGACACCGGCGCTGACGACTATCTGGTGAAGCCGTTTGGTACCGGCGAACTGCTCGCCCGAGTCCGCGCGCTGCTGCGGCGGCAGGCGAAAGATGCCGACAACAATTCCGTGCTGAGCTTCGGCGAGGTGCGCATCGATATCGAACGGCGCGTGGTGGAACGCTCTGGTGCACCGCTGCATCTGACGCCGCTGGAGTATCGGTTGCTGGTGCACCTTTGCTC
>Ga0105854_1001008_pt1 | contig 11810 bp, 8 predicted proteins | sample OrgsoiDNA_201058_FD_89679 | JGI IMG/M metagenome (GOLD analysis project Ga0105854, IMG submission 89679) | Permafrost soil microbial communities from the Arctic, to analyse light accelerated degradation of dissolved organic matter (DOM) -... | ecosystem: Environmental > Terrestrial > Soil >... | reverse complement strand
GAGGCGCGGGCGCTGTGCCGCGCGCGGGGGCGGCGCCTCGGCGCCCGGTGCCCGGGCCCGTCGGCTCTGCCGAGCACAGCGACGTGAAGAGCACGCTATGATCCTGCTTCGCGGCCGCCTTCGCCGCCGCGACGTGCGCGTCGATGTCCGGGCTCTGCGCGTGCGCGACAAGGACAGACGCGGCGATCAGCATGCCGCCAATCTGAAATCTGCACGCTGAAATCAGAAATCTCATGATGGTGTGGCAGTATAAGCGAGCGCCGAAAAGAATCCATGCACATTCACGCCGCCATCTTGTGGGAGCAGGGGCAGCCCCTCTCCGTTGAAGCCGCCGACCTCGATGGACCGGGGCCGGGCGAAGTGTTCGTCGAACTGAAAGCCGCCGGGGTCTGCCACAGCGACCTCCATCCCGCGCGCGGCGACTGGCCGGCGAAGACGCCGCTCGTGCTCGGCCACGAAGGCGCCGGGATCGTGCGCGAGGTCGGGCCGTCGGTCACGCAGGTGAAGGCCGGCGATCACGTCGTCCTCTGCTGGGCGCCGGCGTGCGGTGTGTGTCCGCCGTGCCTCGAAGGGCGCGCGGCGCTCTGCGACCGCGTGGAGAAGGTGACGTTTCGCAACAAGCTGCCGTCCGGCGCCTCGCGCCTGCACGCGCGCGGGCAGGATCTGGCGCCGTTTCTCGGCACCGCCTGCTTTTCGGATTTCGTGGTCGTCCCGGAGGGCGGGGCGATCCCGGTGCCGCGCGAGATTCCGTTCGATGCGCTGGCGACGATCGGCTGCGCGGTGATCACGGGTGTCGGCGCGGTGACGAATGCCGGCCAGGTGCCGAAGGGATCGCGCGTCGCCGTCATCGGCGCCGGCGGCGTCGGCCTCAACGTCGTCCAGGGGGCGGGCATCGTCGGCTGCGAGCGGATCATCGCGATCGACCTGCGTCCGAAGCCGCTCGAGATCGCGAAGCAGTTCGGCGCAACGGACATCATTGACGCGGCGGCGGATGTGGCGCCGGCCGTGCGCGCGCTGACCGCCGGCCGCGGCGCCGACTTCGTGTTCGACACGGTCGGCAGCCCCGCGACGCTGGCGCTCGCGCTAGCCTGCACGCGGAAAGGCGGCGCGGTCGTGCTCACGGGGCTGTCGAGAATGGACGCGCAGGGAACGATCGCGATGTTCCCGTTCGTCATGCAGGAGAAGCGGCTGCTCGGCTCGGTCTACGGATCGGGACAGCCGTCGCGCGACATCCCGCGGCTCGTCTCGCTGTATCAGGACGGGCGGCTCAAGCTCGGCGAGCTGGTGTCGCGGACGTATGCGCTGGACAAGGTCAACGACGCGCTGACGGCGCTCGCGGCGAGCGACGGCGCGCGAGGAGTGATTCAGTGGTAAAGAAAATCGCGGTGGTGCTGTTCGCGTGCGCGTGGGTGACTGCCGCGGGGCCGGAGACGATCACGGTCGACGGCGGGCAGATCGCCGGAACCACGGCTGACGGCGTGCGGGTGTACAGGGGCATTCCGTTCGCGGCGCCGCCGGTCGGCGAGCTCCGATGGAAAGCGCCGCAGCCGGTCGTCGCGTGGAGCGGCGCCAAGAGCGCCGACACGTTCGGCGCGCAGTGCATGCAGCAGCCGTATCCCGCCGGCTCGCCGTACGCGACCGAACCGGCGCCGACGAGCGAAGACTGCCTGTATCTCAACGTGTGGTCGACGGCCGCCGCCGGCGCGAAGCGGCCGGTGATGGTCTGGATTCACGGGGGCGCGTGGACGCGCGGCTCGGGCGCGACGCCGACCTACGACGGCGCCGCCCTCGCGAAGAAAGGCGTCATCGTCGTCACCACGAACTACCGGCTCGGCCCGTTCGGGTTTCTCGCGCATCCGGAGCTGACGAAGGAGTCGGCGCAGCAGGCGTCCGGCAACTACGCGATCCTCGATCACGTGGCGGCGCTGAAGTGGGTGCAGAAGAACATCGCGGCGTTCGGCGGCAACCCGGCCAACGTCACGATCTTCGGCGAGTCGGCCGGCTCGTGGAGCGTGAACGTCGTGCAGGCGACGCCGCTGGCCAGGGGGCTGTTCCATCGCGCGATCGGCGAGAGCGGCGCGCAGTTCGCGCGCAACGCGCGGCTCGCGGATGCGGAGAAGGGCGGCCTCGCGCTCGCCAAGGCGGTCGGCGCCGACTCGCTCCTAGCCCTGCGCGCCGTGCCGGCGGAGAAGATCCTCGCCGTGCAGTCGTTCCGCTCCGGCGCGAACGTGGACGGCTGGGTGCTGCCCGACGAGGTACGGAAAATATTCGCGGAGAAGAAGCAGAACGACGCGCCGGTCCTCATCGGGTCCAACGCGAACGAGTGGACGACGCTGTCGAGCCCGGCGCAGTTTCCGAAGACGCTCGACGATTTCAACCGGCGGATGGCGGCGCAGTACCCCGGCATGGCGAAGGAGCTCGACGCGGTCTATCCCGTGAAGACGGACGCGGACATCGCCGCCGCGATGCTCGGCATCGGCCGCGACACGACGTTCACGCTCGAGATGCGGACGTGGGCGCGGCTGGTCGCCGCCGGCGGCCGGAAGGCGTTCCTCTATCAGTTCACGCGCGTGCCGCCTGGTCCGAATCCGGCGTGGGGCGCGTACCACGCGTCGGAGATTCAGTACGCGTTCAACAACGTCGGCAGCCGGCCCTGGGCGACCGACGCCGACAGGCGTCTCGCCGATCAGATGTCGAGCTACTGGGTGAACTTCGCGACCGCCGGCGATCCCAACGGCAAGGGACTGCCGGCGTGGGCGCCGTACGATCCGGGCGGGGAGCCGTATCTCGATCTCGGCGACGCGGTGCAGGCCCGCCAGCACCTGCTGAAGGCGCAGCTCGATTTCCTCGAGCAGGCGCAGCAGCGCCGTCAGCCGTCGCAGTAGGCTGGCCTACGGTTCGCGCTGAAAGATCTCGATCGTCGGATTGACGTTGCGCAGCGTGCTGAAGACGATCGTTTCCTGCCGCGCGCCGACGAGATCCGGATGCCCGCCGGGCAGCCATCTCCACGGCACCTCGCGCCGATAGCGGCCGATCAGGCGATAGCCGAGCGTGCCGTGCTCGAGGCCGGCGATCATCTGGCCCCACGCGGTTTCGGGCGGCACCGCGCGCGCGTAGTCGGCGTTCAGCACCACGTAGCTCGGGTGCTCCTGCCGCAGCTCCGCCTTCGTGCTGATGTCCTCCAGCCAGAAGTCGTCGAGCCGCGGCAGGTACTCTTTCAGTCCGCTGACCCCGACAAGCTCGCGGCGCCCGACGTGCGCGCGCATCCAGCGCTCCGCGTCGTAGCGCGAGTCCAGCATCATCAGCACGTCGACCGTGCCGGAGTAGAGCAGCGTGTAGGCGAATGCGCCGGCGATCGCCGCGCGGCCCCAGCTTCGAGCGCGTCCGCGCGACGACACCAGCCGATCGCAGGCGAGGCCGCCGAACATGGCGAGCACGAAGCACATCGGCAGGACGAAGCGGTCGTAGTTGTAGAGCATGACGTTGATGAACGCGAAATAGTACGACACGACCGGCACGAGCAGCCAGATCGTCATCCGCCGCAGACGCGGCGCTGCCGCTGCGATTACCAGGCCGGCCACGCCTGCCAGGAACAACGGCCACCCCATCGAGATTTCGATCAGCCGGATCGTCTGGCCGAGCAGCGCCACATGCCCGGCCATCGTCGGCTCGTAAATGCGATACGCCGCGGTCACCGGCCCGGTGATCAAGCGCACATGGCCGATGAATCCGCCGGAGTTGAAGAGCAGGTTCTGGCTCAGCGCAAACACCACTGCAGATGCGGCCGCCGCGGCCAGCAGGCGGCGGTCGACGAGCGCGCGCCATAAGGCGCGCGGCACGCCGGCCTGACGATATGTTTCGCGCCAGATCTGCTCGACGATGACGAACGGCGCGAGCAGATAGAGGCCGTAGGCCTGATCCTTCGTGCAGATCGACAGCGTCCCGGCGGCGGCGAACAGGACGTAGTCGCCGATGCGTCCTGTCTCGAGCAGCCGCAGGTAGAACACCATCGACACCGCCCACCAGAAGAGGTACGGCATGTCGACGTTCGCGGTCTTCGCGTGGTACAGGAACGGCGTCGCCAGCGCCACGATCGCGGCCGCGATCACGCCGGCACGCCGGCCGAACGCCCGCGTGCCGCACACGCAGGCAGCGGCCACCGTTCCCGCCGCCATCGCGACGCTGACGAGCCGTGAGATCAGCAGCAGCAGCGTGTAGCCGACGGCGCCGTCGAAGTTGATGCGATCCAGGTAGTTGAGCAGCAGCATCGGGCTGAGCGCCGCCGTCAAGATGTAGAACTGCACCGGCGGATAGATGTCGAACCAGCCGTGGGAGAAATGCCGCGACAACGCGTCGAGGATGAACTGCGGCTTCAGCTCGTTCCCGACCCACTCGCCGGGCAATCCCCACCAGATGCCCGCGACGTTCAGGATCAGCGACGCGCCCAGGATCCACTTCAGTGCGGGCCACGCGCAGGCGCGCTCGAGCATGCCGGCGATCCGCGCGAGCCCCGCGCGGGCGAGCGACGCGGCCGCGAGGACGAGCAGGCCAACCCAGACCCACTCGCTGAGCGCGAGCGCCCGATCCAGCGCCGCGCGCGCCAGCAGCCGTGGCAGGCTCCGGACCTTGCGCGTGCGCAGCGCCCAGGCCGGCACCGATGCCAGCGCCTCGCCGTCGCGCGCCCAGAGCAGGTTGAAGCGCACGGGGCCGCCGCGGTGCACATAGCGAATCGTCAGCGGGTGCGCCCCGGCCGCGAGATGCACGGGGCCGGCGATCGCCTGTCCGTCGACGAGGAGCGTCGCGGACGAGTCGGTGTCGACCGAGAACACGTATGTGCCGTCGCGCAGCGGGCACAACGCGCCGGTCCAGTCCTCGCTGAACGTGTCCGGCGGATCGCCGTTCCACTCCTTGTACAGATGGTTCGTCGACGGGCGGGTGTCGATGATCGTGCCGGCGGGAGGTCCGGTCTCCGTCGCGTTCGGGAAGTATTCGGCGTTGAGGCCGAGCGGCACGGGATCGAGACGCGTGGCCGCGCCGAGCAGCAGCGTCAGCAGCGTCGAACTCCCGACGGCTGCGGCGATCCACCGCGCCGCGCTCCGGCTATGCATTCGCTCGGCTAAAGCCTTCGCGCTCCATCACGGTTGTTTGCACGTGAAGTTCGCGGCCTCGTCCTGGCTGCCGGTGCCGTTCCATTTCGCGACCTGCGGGTAGACGCAGAGCGGCCGCGTGCGCTTCAGTTCACCCTGCACGACCTGCGCGGCGATCATCTTTTCCGGCGGGGCGCCCTTCTCGACCCACGGCTCCAGCGCGGCGAGCGCGTCGAACCGTGTCGGCGCGTTGCCGCCGGCGCAGTGGCCCATGCCGGGCACCATGAACAGTCGCGCGAAGTCGGCCGTGGACTGCGCGCCGCCCATCTTTTTCTGGATACCGAGGTAGTAGTTCAGCGTGTCGGCCGCCGGAATCAACGGATCGGCCCAGCCGGTGTAGAGCAGCAGCTTGCCGCCGCGTTTCCTGAACGCGCTCAGATCCGGATCGGCGTCGTCGAGGATCGGCGACAGTTCGTTGATGACCATCGTCGCGTCCTTGTCCCAGTCGTAGCCCGGGCCCTTCCAGTTCGTCCAGTAGGCCAGGCCGGCCGGCGGCCGCGGAAGGCGGGAGGCGGGCGCGTTGGCGAGCGTGCGATCGAGACCGAGCGGGTTGATCTCGCTGCCGAGATACATGCCCGGGAAAATCAGTTCGCCGGTGCGCGGATTCTTCGGCCCCTGATAGATCTTCTTCATCGCGGCGACCTGCGGCGCGGTGAGACAGTCGGCGGCGTCGGCGCCCGTGCACTGCAGGCTCGCGATGTCGAAGGTGCACTTGCGCGGGTCGTCGATGATGCCATCCGCGATGCCGTCGATCTTGTCGCACGCGTTCAGCACGGCCTTGTTGATCATCGGCAGCTTGCTCGGCGGGATGTAGCTGGCCGGATCATCGTGCGTCGCTTCATAGGCCCAGTAGCCATTCATGTGCAGTCGCACGCGGTTGTTCGCGGGATCGCCGGCGACGATGCCGTTGTAGTCCTCGGGGTAGCGGCGCGCTTCGGTGATCGCCTGATGCCCGCCGGTGGAGCAGCCCATGAAGTACGACTGCTGCGGATCGCGCGTGTAGTACGCCTTCGCGATCTGCTTGGCGACCACGGTCATCAGGTGCGTCGAGCGGTAGCCCCAGTCGACGACCATTTCGCGATGGCCGACGCCGAAACTGAAGTCGAGGCCGGTCGTCGACGTGCCCATGTCGGTGTTGGTCGTCGCGTAGCCTTTCGCGAGACCGGCAGCCAGCGCCGGATAGCTGATGATGCCGGCCGCGCCGCCGTTGCCGGTGCCGAGGAACTTGCCGTTCCACGTGGCGGTGGGCGGCAGCCAGACCTCGATCCGGATGTGCGACTCGGGAGTCGGCGTCAGCGTCGCCGCGATGCGGCAGAACTCCGGCGTGTTCATCGGTGTGCCATTGGCGTTGGCGCCGGGCGCGCGGAACGTTCCGGCGTACACCTCGACAGCCGCGGTGATCGTCGCGGCCGGCAGCTTGAGCGCGCCGAGCGCGTCGCAGGAGTTGGAAGTCTGGGCCGCGGCCGGCGCCGCGATGCACAACACGATCGCGAAATGTAGCGCGAAGGTCTTGAGATGTAGCGCGAAGGCTTTAGCCGAGCGTCCCATCACTGCTGTCCTCCCGTGGTCGTGGTCTTCGCGGGCGTCGTCGCGGGAGACGCCACGCAGGAGAAGTTCGCGGCTTCGTCCGAGCTGCCGGTGCCTTTCCAGCGCGCGACCAGCGGATACACGCAGAGCGGACGCGTGCGATCGAGCTTGCCGCCGGTGCTGTGGCTCGCGATCATTTTCTCCGGCGCGACGCCTTTCTCGACCCACTGCTCGAGTGCCGACAGGTGATCGAACTGGTTTGGTCCCGGTCCGCCGGCGCAGTGGCCCATGCCCGGCGCGAGGAAGAAGCGGTAGAACTCCTTCGTGCGCTCGAGGCCGCCCATCGTTTTCACCACGCCGTCGTAGTAGGCGACCGTGTCCTGCGGCGGCACGACCGGATCCGACCAGCCCGTATACATCAGCAGCTTGCCGCCGCGCTTCTTGAACGGCGTCAGATCCTTGTCGACCGCCGCCATGAACGGCATCTTCTGCTCGGCGTATGCGAGATCGCGTTCCCAGTCGATCGATCGGTAGTCCCAGTTCGGATCGTGGAAGAGGAAGTACTTGAAGAAGCCGACGCGCATCGGCTCCGCCGGGTCCATGATGTACGCGCGCCAGCTCTGGCCGGGCGCGTCGCCGAACCCTTCACTCCCGCGCGGCCAGCCGGTGAAGATCTGTTCGCCGGTGCGCGGGTTCTTCACGCCGTCGTAGGTTTTCTTCGCCGACTCCACCTGCGCGGCGGTGAGGCACGTCGGCTCGTCGCCGCCCTTGCACAGCAGCTTGGCCGGATCGAAGTGGCAGCGGCGCGGATCGTCGATGAGGCCGTCCTTCAACCCGTCGAGGCCGTCGCACGCCTCGACGGCCGCCTTCGTGAGCAGCGGCAGCTTGCTCTGCGGGATGATCGGCTTGCCGTCCTTGTCGTGCGTGGCGATCCACGAGTGCAGGAACGCGAACGTCTGCCGGATGCGGTTGTTGGCCGGATCGCCCGCGCTGATGCCGTCGTAGTCGTCCGGGTACCGCTGCGCTTCGGTGAGCGCCTGATGTCCGCCGGACGAGCAGCCGACGAAGTACGCATGATCGGCGAACTTGCCCTGCGCGACGCGCACGATCAGCTTCGACGTTTCGGTCATCACGTGGATCGAGCGGTACGCCCAGTCGATCACTTTCTCCGGATGCCCCTCGCCGAACTTCATGTCGTCGCCGGCATGGCCCGTGTCGGTGCTCGCGACCGCGTAGCCGCGGCGCAGGCCGATCGCCATCGCGGCGTAGCCGATCGCGCCCGAGTAGCCGCCGTTGCCGACGCCTTCGAACTTGCCGTTCCAGGCCTCGGCCGGCGGAATCCAGACTTCGAACTTGATGTCGGAGTCGCTCGTCGGCCGTGCCGTCGCTTCGACGCGGCAGAACGCCGGCAGCGTCATCGACGCCGGACCGCGCCCGCCGTCAGCCGCGATGGCCGCAGCCGGCGGCGTGAACGGCCCCGCGGGTATCGGCGTGGCCGATTTGATGGTGACGTTCGGGATGGTCAGCGCGGCAAGGTTCGCGCACGACGTGCCCGCGGTCGCGGCGGGTGTGGCGACCTGCGCGAGCACCGGAATCGCGGCGACGGCAAGGGCGGTGGCAAGGCGACGGGACATCATGGAGCGCCTCCTGGGCAGGCGTATTATACGGGCCATGACGCTCCGCAGAACGGGTCTCCTGCTGCTCGTGTCCGCCCTCGTGTGGGCCTCGTCCGCGCGTGCCCAGACGCCGGCCGACAAATTCTTCGACTCGAGCGGCGTCAGGATCCGCTACGTGGACGAGGGCCGCGGCGAGCCGGTGATCCTGATCCATGGCTTTGCCTCGTCGCTCGACGCGAACTGGGGCCGGACGAAAGTCATCGAGACGCTGGCTAAGGACTTCCGCGTGGTCGCGCTCGACGTGCGCGGCCATGGCCAGAGCGGCAAGCCGCACGACGTGGCCAGCTACGGCCTCGCGGTCGTCGAGGACGTGACCCGGCTCATGGATCACCTCGGCATCGCCAAAGCGCACATCGTCGGCTATTCGATGGGCGGCGCGATCACGGGCAAGTTCGTCACGCTGCATCCCGAGCGCGCGATCACCGCGGTGTTCGGCGCATCGCTGCCCAGGCTCAGCTGGATTCCTGGGGCCGAGCGCGAGTCGATCACGCTGGCCGAGTCGCTCGAGCAGGGGCACGGGATGCGGCCGATGATTCTGCGGCTCGCGCCGCCGAACGAGCCGAAGCCGAGCGACGAGGTGATCGAGCAGGAGTCGCGCGCGATCCTCGGCCCGAACGATACGCTCGCGCTGGCGGCGCTGCAGCGCGGCAATCAGCAGCAGTCGGTGACGCTCGGCGAGGTGCGCGCGCTGCGCATGCCGCTGCTCGCGGTAATCGGCAGCGCCGATCCGATCAAGGCCGGCGTCGACCTGTTCAAGACGATCAAGCCGGACCTCACCGTCGTCGTCATCGACGGCGCGACGCACACCGGTACGCGCGGCGCGGCGGGCCGGCGGGAATTCGCAGCCGCCGTGCACGACTTCATCGCCGCGCACCGGTCGACGCCTTCGATGTAGCGCGGCCCTTTCAGGACCGCGACGCGGGGCTGAAAGCCCCGCGCTACAACCGCTCAGCGTCCGACATATGATTGGGCCGCAGCTTTGCGCGCGGCGTCGGCTTCCGGCTGCAGGAGATATCCCTGCTTCACGAGCGCGTTGACCGCGGCGCTGAATGGCTTCATGAACGCGTCCTGCGTGGGGTAGAGCGACCGCAAGGTCGCGGCGTCGAACAGTTTCGTCCATCCAAACAGAAAGCAGAAGTTGCGCGCGGCGCCTGGCGCGGTCTCCTGGGCGCCCGTGTTCGCGCCGCCATCGAGCGTCGCGGTCGGCGCTTCCAGCTCCGGCAGGCGGATGCCGCCCTTCGCGTTGCCGTGCGCGTCGCGGACAATCGGATCCGGCGCGGCGGGATCGCCCAGCTCGATGGCCGGCGACTGCGGCGGCACGACGCCGTCGCGCACCCAGCGCGTCAGCGCGCTCAGCGCCGCCTTGACGACGGCGTGATGCGGCGCGCTGTTCACCGGATCCTTGCAGGCCGGCCCCATGTCGAGCGCGGGCGGAGTCTCGGCCACCCATCGCGGCGTTTCCGCGTGTGCCGCACCCGCGATCTCCCATCGCCGATAGTGCGCGAACGGCGCCTGGTGCGTGAGGTGCGCGCGCAGCGCGACCATGTCGCCTTCGGTCTGCAGGTCGAGCACCGGCACGTCGATGTCCGCGCGAATGTGCGCGCCGGCCGGCACCGGAGTCTCCGCGTCGCGCGCCAGGCCTTCGGCCTTGAAACCGGAGGCGTTCGCGCCGCGGCTGTGCACGAGATAGCCGTCGAACAGATGCGTCATCGGGTGCACGGCGTTGATGTAGGTGACGAGGCGGAACGCCGATTGCGATCGCCCGGTCGCGATCACCTTTCTGATCGTCAGCCCGCCGAGCGCGTTCGGGCTCTTCGGGTGGCGCAGCGCGTCGGCGGCCTGTGAAAAGATGTCGTACGAGTACGCGTCGCCCGGATGCACGAGCGATCCGTAGCGCGCCTTGTCCCAGTCCTTGAGCCCCGATCGCGGCGAGTTGACTCCGGCCGCCTGCGCGCCGACGCCGACCCACGCGTACCCCTCGCGCAGCAGCTCCTCCTGCATCTGCATGAAGTCTGCAGCGCCTTCCAGGTTCGCCGTCACGTTCAGCCATTCGACGACGACGATGCCGTTGAACTTCTTCGCGTCGGCGGGACGGCGTACGAGCATGCGAACCTTGTAGTCGGCGGTCGTGTCCGGCGCGACTTTCCACACGCCATCGGCCCCGGGCGTTCCAACGGGCTTGAACGCCGTCGCCGTGCCGCCGACGAAAAACTCGGCTTCGGTGTAGGCCGACTGCGTCAGCACGGCCGGCGTTATCTCCGAAAACGGCTGACCGTGGTCGCCGCCGGTGATCGGACCGGTGACCACCGCGAGGGCTAGAACAAACGGCATCATGATCCCACCTCCAGCACGACTTTGCCCGTCGCCTTCCGCGCGGCCATCAGCTTCAGCGCGTCGGCGGCGCGCTCGAGCGGAAACGTTTCCGAGACGTGCGGCTTGAGCTTGCCCTGCGCGTACCACGCACCGAGGCGCGTCATCGCCGCGGCGAAATGCCCCGGCTCGCGGCGCGCGAAATCGCCCCAGAACACGCCGACGATCGAGCAGCCCTTGAGCAGCGTGAGGTTCAGCGGGATCTTCGGGATCTCGCCCGCCGCGAAGCCGACGACGAGCAGCCGGCCGCGCCAGGCGATCGATCGCAGCGCGAGCTCGGTGTAGGCGCCGCCGACCGGATCGTAGACGACGTCGGCGCCGTTGCCGTTGGTCAGCGCCTTGATGCGCTCGCGCAGATCCTCGGTCGCGTAGTTGATCGTCTCGTCGGCGCCGTGCTGCCGGCAGACCGCGAGCTTCTCGTCGGTGGACGCGCAGGCGATCACGCGCGCGCCGAGGATCTTGCCGATCTCGATCGCCGCGAGGCCGACGCCGCCGGCCGCGCCGAGCACGAGGAGCGTCTCGCCCGGCTGCAGCGCGCCGCGGTCGACCAGCGCGTGCTCCGACGTCGCGTACGTCAGCCCGAACGCGGCCGCGGTCGCGAAGTCCATCTTCGGCGGAATCGGCAGCATGCGCCGCGCCTCGGTCTTCACTTCCTCGGCGAACGCGCCGTAGCCCGTGATCGCCATCACGCGATCACCGGTCTTGACGTTCGTGACGCCGTCGCCGACCGCCTTGACGATGCCGGACACTTCGCTTCCCGGCGAGAAGGGCAGCGGCGGCTTGACCTGATACTTGTTCTCGATGATCAGGACGTCGGGGAAGTTGACGCTCGCCGCCTTCACGGAGATCACCGCTTCGCCAGGGCCGGGGATCGGCGACGCCACGTCCTCGATCACGAGCGAGTCGGGCGGGCCGTACGCTTTGCAGAGGACAGCTTTCATAGCGGCGGAGTTTGCCACGAAATCACGAAAGCACGAAAGAAGGGCTACGAAGCCGGCTCGCCGGCTGTCACGGGAATGCACTGTCCCGAGATGTTGCGCGCGCCCTCGGAGCAGAGGAACGCCGCGAGCGACGCGATGTCCTCGGCCGT
>Ga0105854_1001007_pt1 | contig 11821 bp, 10 predicted proteins | sample OrgsoiDNA_201058_FD_89679 | JGI IMG/M metagenome (GOLD analysis project Ga0105854, IMG submission 89679) | Permafrost soil microbial communities from the Arctic, to analyse light accelerated degradation of dissolved organic matter (DOM) -... | ecosystem: Environmental > Terrestrial > Soil >... | reverse complement strand
GGTCATTGAGCTCGCGGTCGACGCCGCGGCATTGGTTGAGCGAATCTCGGGCCGGTCCACGTGTGCCAGTTGCGGGGAAGGCTACCACGACCGCTTTAAGCGGCCGACAATACCCGCTATATGCGACAAATGCAGAGGTACTGAGTTTATCCACCGGCCGGATGATAACGCCGAGACCGTCCACGCCCGTCTCAGCGCCTACAACGCCCAGACGGCTCCGGTCATCCCTTACTACAGGGCGAAGGGGCGGCTCTTTAGCGTGGATGGTATGGCCAAAATGGCCGATGTTGAAGCGGATATCGAAGCGGTCTTGCGCCGGGTCAAAGCAGCAAGCGCGCACACCGCGCCGAGCGCACAGAGGTCATTCAGGAGTTTGCAAATGAGCAAGGTGGCATCGACCATAAAGCGCGAAGAACTGCACGATTGCATCTCGAGCACCATAGATATCATCGAGGAAGCTCGAGCAGGTCGCATGTTCATTCTAGTGGACGACGAAGATCGCGAGAACGAAGGCGACCTTATCATTCCCGCACAGTTCGCAACGCCAGACGCGGTTAACTTCATGGCCAAGCATGCGCGTGGATTGATCTGCTTGGCGATGACACGATCCCGCTGTGAATCACTGGGCCTCCCCTTGATGAATCAGTTTAACGGCTCACGGCTAGAGACGGCCTTCACTGTCTCGATCGAGGCCCGTGAGGGTGTGAGCACAGGTATCTCAGCTGCCGACCGCTCCCGCACAATTTCGGTAGCCGTCGACCCGCAAATGGGCCGCGCCGATATTGTCTCTCCGGGTCATGTCTTTCCGCTGATGGCACGCGACGGCGGTACGCTTGTGCGGGCGGGGCATACCGAAGCCGCTGTGGATATCTCCCGCTTGGCTGGGCTTGCCCCCGCCGGCATGATCTGCGAAATCATGAACGAAGATGGCAGCATGGCGAGGCTGCCGGATCTGGTCGCTTTTGCGCAGCAGCACAGTCTGAAAGTGGGGACCATCGCCAACCTCATCTCATACCGCCACCGCACTGAAAAGCTCCTGAAGGTCGTAGAACATGGCGAGTTTACTGAGCCTAACGGAAGTCATTGGCGGATCGTCGTATATCGAAATTTAGTAGATCAGGTGGAGCATGTTGCTTTTATCATGGGCGACCTGGGAGGAGGCGATCCTGTCCTGGTTCGCATGCATGCAGTGGATACCATGAACGACATTATGGGTGGTCACCACCTTGCGTCTTTACGCGGTGCCGCCCGTATGCTGGCAGCGGCAAACCGAGGTGTTGTCGTCCTCATCCGCGAATCACGTCCGAACGCAGTTTCAGAACGTGTACGGTTCATAATGCACCCGCAACCGATGGAGTCGGCCTTGCGTGATTACGGGGTCGGCGCTCAAATCCTTGTCGATCTTGGCGTGAGGGACATGATTCTTCTTTCCAATCATGAGCGGACAATAATCGGCCTTGAAGGCTATGGGCTGAACCTCGTGGAGCAGCAAGGAATCGAGCGGGTCTATGACTATTAGGTATGTGAATCTAATAGAAGTCTCTCAGTCGAACTCGATCCCGATCTGGGCATTCGTGTCCGGCGATGACTTAAACCCCACCGAGCCGCGCTGATTGACGGATGACGAGCTCGGTGCAGTTGAATGACCATCGGTGGATATCTCGGCGAATCGAACTCTGCCGACACTGGTGTCATGCGTTATGAATTCGCTTACGAAATCTACGCCCTCGCAACCATGGACGCGGTCTCGCAATAACTCTTTACGGATTGTCTGAAGGGGCCGGACTCCTTCGGTACTACCTCCGAAGTGGAAAAGGGAACGTCGGCTGACCCTTAAACAGAGCCGAGTTTGAAGGAGAAGCGAATGGAAACGGCTGAAAGATCTTTGCGATTCATGGTGGAAAAATGGCTTTTGATGGTTCCTTCATTGTCGGTTCGGGTGACACGAGGAAGTGGCGCACGCTCGAATCAGAGGCGCTGCGTGTGCGTCGAAGCATTGCAATCGGCAGACACGTTTGCACTCTATTTATTCCGTCAAGGCGACGGTACCTGGGATGTGTTCCCGCCTGACGCCGACCGCCCGTCAATGAGTGCTTTTTGATGTACGGCGCGTTTAGGGTAGCTGCGCATGTGACCGAACGCCGGTCGCGTCGACAACCGAGAAGGGGTTCACTGTGTTTAGCGAATCAATCCAACTACCGCTTGAGTGCGAGCGAGATCTGAACGAGTGGACATGTGCCTGGTACGACTCAGCCGTTGCAAGGGACTTTGTCAGATCGTCCTACCATCCCGACGCCGCGACCGTAAAGCGTCTTCAAGGCTACTTCCGCGCCGGACTTTCGCCAGCGGAAGCCGCTGAAGCATGCTTCGGGCAAAAACAATGAAATGGCGTTGCTTATCGTATTGTTGCTTGAGCGGTCCCACTCTGAAAATAACAAGCATCGAGCTAAAAAAATGTAATGAATTTTCAACTGATGACGCTGGATCCTACTGTGCGACTCGAAACAAGAGGGCCAAATCGTGAATAATCTCAAGCAAGCGGAGGCGAGACATCTCGCTGGTATGACGTTCGAAGACGTGTCTGGCGCATTGGCCAACGGCTTTGATAGCGTCATTATTCCTTGTGGGGCGATTGAACAGCATGGACCTCATCTGCCTCTAAGTATGGATGCTGATCATGCGGAAGCTCTAGCAGTCGAGGTCGCTGCGTTGTTAGGCCTCACTTTGATTGCGCCCACTATACAAGTGGGCTGCTCGAAACATCATCTGGCCTTTCCCGGCACTATCTCGTTGCAAGAGGAGACTTTCACGGCAATCTGCCATGATTATTGTGTGAGTCTCGCGAAGCATGGGTTCAAGCGTATTTATCTCTTTTCAGCCCACGTGGGAAACTTCAATGCCCTTCGCGCGATGCTTCCGCGTGTCCGTGAGGCGCTCGGAGCGTCCACTCAGGTCTTCGCATATACGGACCCTCAGGCGTGGCTTCTCGAGTGGCGATCTGCGGTTGAACGTGCTGGAGGCGACCCTGAGTCCGTTGGTGGGCACGCCGATATCGCCGAGACGTCACTCATGATCCATCTTCGTCCGGATAGTGTTCGGCATGAGAAGTTGGTGGCAGGACATGTTGGTCTGATGACGACTGAGCAATTGAACATGATGTGGAAAAACGGGATCGCCTCGATCACGCCGAACGGCGTTCTGGGCGATGCACGAGGATCGACGCGCGAGATAGGAGAAAGTTGTTTGCATGGCATCGCCAAGCTCCTCGCGTCGACATTTGCAGCCGAAGCATCCTTGGCAAACGGTTAATGATTGACCAAACAGATGTCTATCGGGCGAACGGAAGATCAATAGGACTTGTCCATACGGACACCCCTTTTTATTTTGCGCAGAGCAGGACAGCCGACCGTTTGGGAAGTATGAATGGCTCGGCTTGCTAAGCACGGCAATAGACATTCGCGGGAGCGCCGAGCGAGATCTTCGGACTCAATGAAAGCGGATTGCAGTTCAAAGGAGCGCTTTACCGCATTGTCTGCTGTTAAATGCAAATTTATGGCGATAAAGAATAAAAAATTCTGCCAAATATACGGCAATATCAATCCACAACTTTGACTATCGAGTAAGGAATATCAAATGGCATTGAAAATTGGTTTTTGGTCGGAGCAGGAGACGCAGGTCGGCCACAGCTATTCCAACAGGTTGCACGAATTGGTTCGTGAGACCCTGCTGGCGGAGCAGATGGGGTTTGATTTTGTCGCCCTGTCGGAGCAACACTTTGCCTTGGGCGGTATTTCGAGCTCTGCCCCGGAAGTGGTCTTTGGTTATCTCGCTGCCGTCACCTCGCGAATTAAGCTGCGTCCTGCCGTGGCGTTGATGCCCAAAGCCATCAATCATGCGCTTCGTACTGCTGAGCGGTTAGCTGTTACCGACATACTTTCGAACGGACGCATGGAGATGTATTGTGGCAGAGCGAACACCACAATCGCGATGCGTGCGTTTAACGTGTCGCCCGATGAAACGCTGCCGCAAATGGAAGAGGGGATGGCCCTGCTTCGCACAGCGATGCGCGAAGATGTATTCACCTTCGAGGGGAAGTATTATCAAGTGCCTCCTAGGTCGCTTGTACCGAAGCCATTGCAGAAGCCCTATCCGGTGCTGGGTGTCGCGGCAACGAGCGAGAACAGCCATGCTTGGGCGGGCTCAGAGGGTCTGGCTGTGATGAGTCACGCCATTTACCAGGGTTGGGAAAAGCAAAAGGGCCTGCTCGATACATACTGGAAGAATTGGAAGCGCGACGAGACGGGACCCTTGCATAAGCCGCGCGCCGGTATGCCGCTGTTCATCGGGATCGGCAAAACCGACCAGGAAGCCAAAGACGACTTCGCTGAACCCCTGATGCACTACGCTCGTATCTCGACCGACGCGTACCCGCGACTCGCGAAGCTGGCTGGCGATTATGCCTATATGGCCGATAGCGTGCCATCGATGAAACGTGCAGGAGAAGATTGGGACTACCTCCTGAACGAATCCGCCACGACTGTCTGCGGAAGCCCCGATACCGTCATTCGTCAGTTGGAACAGTACGAGAAGCTGGGGATCGATGAAGTGCTGCTTCATATGGATTCGGTGCCTCACGAAAAAATCATGTCGGCAATCGAGATGGTTGGCCGGTATGTCATTCCCCACTTTAGCGATCGCAACAACATCGTGCGGCCATTAGAAGTGGTTCTCGATAAGATCCGCGCTATGCGTCCCCAACAGACACAAGGATAATTTGCAAATGGACACTTCTTCCCACTATCAGCATTTGAATGTTGAACATCGTCCGTCCGGTGTTGCAGTCGTCACGATGAATCGCCCCGAGATCCTGAACGCCATCAATTGGGACATGCACAGCGAGCTCGAACACGTATTTGGCGATTTGGACAGGGACAGTTCGGTCAAAGCGATCGTTCTAACCGGCGCTGGGCGCGGCTTTTGTTCTGGCGGTGATCAGAAGGCAGCCGATACTGATGTGGTTCCTTCGCCCACGCGAGGCGGGCGCCACCTCATTCGGAACATGCTTGAGGTGGAAGTACCGATCATTGCGGCTGTCAACGGTGTGGCCGTAGGCTTGGGCGCCACGCTTGCTTTGCTGTGCGACATGATCTACGCCAGCCCGACGGCGCGGTTCGCCGACACACATGTGAACGCCGGCGTTGTCGCGGGTGACGGCGGTGCCGTTATTTGGCCACTCCTTCTCGGGCCGGTTCGCGCGAAGCATTATCTAATGACGGGTGACTTTGTGAGCGCGGATGAGGCACTCTCGATGGGCATGATCAACAAAGTTGTCGAGGGCGACAAGCTCCTCGAGGCGGCCATCGACTATGCTGAGCTTCTTGCGAGCGGTCCTCGCGATGCGATTGTCTGGACAAAATATAGCGTGAACAAGATCGTCAAGCAGTATGTGCATCTGATCCTTGATACGTCGATCGCCCTCGAAACGATTACCTATAATTCACCTGAACGTAAGGAAGCGGTCGCCTCGTTTGCGGAGAAGCGCAAGCGTTTCGGAGACCATCACAAATGACCACTGCTGCATGGACTTCTGGAAGTCAGTTTTCCACGACTACCATTCCAGAGCTGTTTATGGCGCGGCTAAGGAGTCAGGAAGAAACGAACGCTTTTTTTCAGAAGAGAGAAGGGACGTGGACACCGACGACTTGGAAAAATTATGCAAACGCGGTTTGTTCGGTTTCCACTGCGTTTCAGAGAGTGGGCATAGCAAGGGGTGAGCGGATCGCCATTATGGGCGACATATCGCAGGAGTGGCTTATCGCCGATATGGCGACAATCTGCTCGGGTGCCGTCACGGTAGGCATTTATTTCACGTCATCTGTAGAAGAAGTTCGCTACTACCTAGAAGATGCAGGGGTGCGATTGGCTTTTGCAGGTAATGTTGAACAGCTTCGAGTGATCGAGGCTGCCGATCAGTCCCGTCGCCTTGTCAAGATTGTCGTGTTGGACCCGGCCTGGCGACGATCGGCAGGCGAAAGTGCCGAGAACGTGATGTCGCTCGCAGAGTTCGCATTACCTTTTGCAGGCGATGAAATTGCTTATCTCCTCAAGGAGTCTGAGACTGCAAAATCAACGGATATAGTGAGCTTAGGTTACACCTCAGGAACCACCGGGTCACCGAAGGGTGCGGTGCTTACGCACTTATCCATGTTAGGGGGCGCATTCACGTGGCCAACCTTCTGCCCGGCAATACTGTCCGAGCCGCAGCGAGTGGTCATACATCTGCCGCTTTCGCATACGGTGGCTCGCGTCCAGGCGATGGCGCTTCCGTTGATCACGAAGACGGTTCCTTATTTCGTTGATGTATCTGCGGCATTCGCGCAATGTATCCGGGAAGTTAAGCCAACGTGCTACATGGCACCGCCGCGCTTTTATCAAAAATTTGCCACGCAAATCATCAATTACGTCAATAGCAGCTCTGCCGCCGATCAAGCCAACTATCATCTTGCACTGAAGATTGCCAGTGAGGTCCTTGCTGACCGGTTGGGAGGGGGGCAGACTGACCCCTTCAAAGAGCAACTCTACTCTGCGTGTCAGCAGTTTGTATTTAAGCCGCTGCTGACCAGAATTGGGTTTGACGATCTTAAGTATCCCTATACTGCGTCGGCACCAATGCCGCATGAGGTTGTCACGCTGTGGCAGCTCTGGGGTCTCAATCTTAGAGAGACCTACGGCCAGACTGAAATGGTCGGTGGAAATCTGGCTCAGCTTGCTGATTGGTCAAAGCCGGGAAATTCCGGCTTTCCGTTAAAAGACCCTGCTTGGGAGACACGTGTTCTTTCGGATGGGGAAATGATCGTCAAAGGACCGGGATTGTTTATTGGGTACTGGAATAAAGAGGCGGAAACCAGATCTGCCTTACAGGATGGCTGGTTGCATACCGGAGACATCGTGGAGGTTGGGGCGGATGGTTCGTTTAAGCTGATTGACCGGAAGAAGGAACTCATTAACACCGCCGGCGGTAAAACTATCAGTCCCGTCCAGATTGAAAATGAGCTCCGTCAGAGTCCGTACATCACCGAGGCCCTGGTCATCGGCGAGGGTCGAAAATACCTCACCGCTCTGATCGAAGTCGATCCGACGCTCACCATGGACTGGGCCAAAACGCGCGATGCATCAATAGCAAGCTACGCTGACTTAGCGGCGTCCGAGGACGTAATCAGTTTGATCCAGGAGGAAGTAACGAAGGCGAATTCCAGGCTAGCTCGCGCCGAGCAAATAAAAGCTTTCAAGATTTTCCCCGAAGAACTCACCCCAGAAACTGGAGTGATGACTGCGACGCGCAAGAAACGCCGAAAGCCTTTGATGGAACGCTACGAGGAAATTATCGCCAGCCTTTACGACGATACCGAGGAGCAATTAATCAAAGGGCAAGTCGTTGGTGCCGAGTCTTCCGCTTCAGCTCGTCAGCATTGAGTGAAAAAATGGGCGGAACGACTGGCGGGGATTGCGGTGTGCGCTGAACGCGTATAGGCGTATTGCGCGGTCTGAGGATATCAGCGAACCGCGTTCACGCTCAATTACGCTATCGGGCAGAGAGCGAAGCCAAGAGCGATATCTCCAGCGCGTTGAGGACGAGGTAGTCGTGATTGGTCTTCGCTAGCCGGTGTACGCGGACAAGGTTACTCGTCCGCGGGAGAACTCACGGGCTCGAATATCCACCGCCCGTGCCCTTCGCAAAGCGCTGCCCCGGGTCGGAGGTAATTGATCGCGGTACGTTATGGGGTACCCGGCAATTGTCCCGATCACCCTTATCTATTTTCGGACGGTATGAATACTGTACGTAACAAGCCCATGCCCGGCACTTAGCTCCATTATTTTTGGCTTGGGCGCATGGATCGAAATACTTCCATCCGTTACCTATGACAAGTTGCCTTACACGTCGCGCGTGCTGCGCATGTGCGCCTGCCGGCAAGCTTGGATGGTCGACAAAGGATCGTCGCTCGCCACCTTAAATGATATTTGCTCGCTATTTCTCCATGTCCAAGCAAAAATTTTCCAAACACCCAGATCTTCCAGAGTCAAAAAACAACGACGATACATGTAACGTTGCCTCTGACGAGAGCTCCGAGCGTGCGGCGATTCGCGGAACGCAGGTCAAAAACGTCGAGACGTTTGCGGGTCGAACTCGATGGGGGTGGACTGCCCCTGGTCACTATGATTGGATGGATGAGCACTTGCCCTTTTGGGACAGAGACGGAACTCCTGAGACCTGAAGCACCTATCGTAGTGAACAAGCTTTCTATCAAGGGGGCCGCCGATTATCGGTATTTCATAATGCTCGACTATGTGAGTGGAATCACGAGCAAAAATTTAACACTCGGCCCACCAATTGATCGACGGCGATTTCAGATGGCCGCACCTTCTGGCCTTGATAGTAGTGGCGCTCGCAAAATTTCGCAAGCCTGCCGACACTGCGTTTAGGTATTCCTTAAGAGATCCAGGACTGTTTCTTGCGCCGCTTTGAGTCGCTGGATTCGCGCTGTTAGCTCTGCCGTTTGGTCAAACTCGGCGGTTGCTAATAGCTCATTTGATAATGAAGCACGCTCCTGAAAACCGCGCACTATAGACCACAATGCATCTTCGGACTGCCGGCATTGGGCGTCTGCTAGCGAGACACCGGAAAATGCATGGCCTGTGTTGCAACGGTAACGTAGCGGGGCACTGGCGCCTATCGTCCACATTACGCTGCCGCAGTCCGGACAGGTTAGATCGCTAGGCTTGCCGATGGAACGGAATGCAGCCGGGTCCGAACTACCTGTTAGTGCAATGTGTGCCTCAATATTGGCCGCCGAATGTACTCCCTCATTGTTTGGGAAATCTGCCGTTGCTGGCGTCTCCACCAATTGTAGAATGGTCCAACCAAGTAGCGCTATAGGCGCGACGACAGCAGTTTTGACTGCGCGTATAGCATTGCGAGGCATACCCGGCGCCGAGCATTCAGCTGGTTCTTGTACGACTGCGATCCCCCCACAGGCATGTATCAATTGCAATCCCGCTGCGCCATCGTCGAGATCACCTGTCAAAACGATACCGATCACGCGGGAGCCGTAGCCGATGGCAGCCGAGCGAAACAAGGCATCAGCGGAGGGACGCGCTGAGTTTTCTTTTGGTGCAGCTGAAAGGATAATCTTTCCCTCTTGAATCGTAAGCGCTCGATCTGGCACACGGGACCAACGTGACCGCGTGGCAACGGTCGCGTCAATACGGTGGTTGGATCACGCGTTGTTAAGCGGTCAAGGCGTAGGCTTCGAGAAGTTAAACGGCAGCAGGTCGGTAACATCGGCGTCTAATGCTCGTTGCGGCAATTCGCTGAGTACCCGTACGAGATACGCATAAGGTTCGACGTTGCACGCTCGGCACGTGAGCATCAAGCTGTAGATCATGGCGCTGGCCTTCGCGCCAGCAACCGTGTCACTGAACATCCATGAGGATCTGCCGGTGCAGAATGGCCTGATGTCACGCTCGATCACGTTGTTATCGATTGGGGCGCGCCCATCGTTCACGTAGCGGCTCAGGTACGTCCACTGATTGCGTGTATAGGAGATCGCCTTGCCCAGCAGGCTCTCAGGAAGGATCTGCGGTGCCAGTTCGTCAAGCCATTTCCTGAAGGATTCGAGCAGCGGCACGCTGTGTTGCTGGCGCAGCCGGAAGGTGTAATCGACGCGCGTCTCGCTTTCGGGCAGATCCCCCTTTGCGAGTGTTTCGACCTGGTAGAGCGCCTTGAAGTATTCCAGTGCATGTGCGGCCCGCCCGCCTGGTTTCTTCATGCCCTTGAGGGCATCCACGAAGGCACGCCGGGCGTGGGCCAGGCAACCAAAGTGCGTCGGACCTTCGAGCGTGCGCCAGGCGGCGTATCCATCGGTCATCAGCAGGCCCTTGTAGCCGGCGAGGAACGCCTGGGGATATTGCTGAGCGCGCCCCGGCTGGTAGTCGAACAGCACGACGGGTTCAGAGCAGTCTTCAGCGCTGCGGTAGACCCACATGTACGACGTGCTCTGGGCGGTTTTGCCCGGCTCCTTGAGCACCTGTACCGTTGTCTCGTCGCCGTGAATCAGCTGTTGCGACAGCAGTGTCTTGCGCAGCGCCTCGTACAACCGGCTGTAATGCAACTCAGCAGGCCGGATGATCCAGTTCGCCAGCGTAGCGCGTCCGACTTCGATGTCCGCGCGCGCCAGCGCATGGGCCATCCGGTACAACGGTGTTCCGTCAACGTATTTGCCCGCGGTGACCGTGGCGATCATCGCCGCACTTGCATTGCTGCCCGGCAACGGCTGGGCCGGCATCGGTGCGGTGATGACCGGCGTGCGCTCGGCGTGGCGCTCGCAGTGGCGGCATGCATATTTGAAGCGCACGTGCTGAAGCACCGACGCCTTGACTTCGATGTGCAACTGTTCGCTGAGCTCTTCACCCATGCGGTGCAGCGCGTGCGCGCAGCACGGGCATACCTTCGCGCTCTCGGGCAGATCGTATTCGATGCGTTGGCGTGGCAGGTGCGCCGGTAAAGGCTTACGTCCCGGTTTGCTTCTCGTGGGTGCCGGCGGATCCGGCAGGCCCGTGTCGGGGAGCACAAACGCGTCGTCAGTGGCGCCGGCGTCCATGTCGTCGGGTTCGGAGCCGGCGACCTGTTCGGCCTCGTCGAAGACGCGATCCTTGAGCTTCTCGCTGCTTGGGGCGAATCGCTTGCTTTGCGCGAGGCGGAACTGCTCTTCGAGCTGCGTGATCCGTTCGCCCAGCTGCCGATTGCGTGTCTCGAGTTCACGGATATAGGCCTGGGCGGCTGGCGGCAATCGGGAGAAGTCGTCCTCGTTCATGCCTCCACGATAACCAAGTGTCGCGCGCGATGGGTTTACGGAAATTTGTAACAGGCCGGCTGACGCTGACAGGTGACGCGCAATGCTCAACTGGCGTGATGGTACGACCGTACCGGGTGGCGGCGCACAGCATCAATGTCGATGCCCTCCAGGAGCCAGTGCAACTGCTCGCTCGTCAGCTTGACTACGGTTTGCTGCCGGCGTGGCCATACGAAGTGGTCTTCTTCGAGGCGCCTCAACATCATCCAGAAACCGTTGCGATCGTAGAACAGCAGTTTGACCCGGTTGCGTTTGCGGTTGTGGAAGGCGAACACGGCGCGTGCAAACGGATCGAGCTGCATGGACTGCTCGACGAGCGTCACGAGGCTATTGATGCCGGCCCTGAAGTCGATCGGTTCGCGATGCAGGAAGACCGCCAGGTCGGCTTCGAACCGAAACATCAGCGCGCTCCCAATGCGACGACCATCGCATTGACGATTGCCACGTCCTCTGCTGAACATTCGAGCTCGAGCTTCACGCCATTGGGCAGGTGGGCAGACAGCCGTGCCAATCGTGTTGAGCGTGGCGAAACGCAGGAGGATTCAGCTCTAGTGGCACGGTGCGACGCGGGCGCGGACGCCATGACCACTGTCGGCTCGTCGATCGCTACGACCGGAACAAACGCTGACGGTGTGACCGGCTCGTTGTATCCGATGGGGGGCCGGGCGCGTTCACGCGCCTGAACCCATTTATGCAACTGGTTGGCATTAACGCCTGCCTTCAGGGCGAGGCCCGATAGCGATGCGCCGGGTCGCAGACAGGCTTCGACGAGTCGTCGTTTGTCCGTCGGATCGAAGCTTCGCTTGCCGCCGACACCAACACGCGTCACGCGTAGGGGCAAAAAGCTGAGGTCATCTTCTGTCATGGATTGCGTCCGCAAAGTGAGGTTGCGGACGCAATCGTGAGCCTTC
>Ga0105854_1001006_pt1 | contig 11842 bp, 11 predicted proteins | sample OrgsoiDNA_201058_FD_89679 | JGI IMG/M metagenome (GOLD analysis project Ga0105854, IMG submission 89679) | Permafrost soil microbial communities from the Arctic, to analyse light accelerated degradation of dissolved organic matter (DOM) -... | ecosystem: Environmental > Terrestrial > Soil >... | reverse complement strand
CTGGCGCGCGGGAACCGGCCATGCTGTGGCCGAATGGATGCGCCGCCGCGGCCTGGCCGTGGAATATGTGGACCGTCCGGGGCAGTAAAGTCCGTAAAGCGCATACGATACATGGCGTCCGCGCGGATTGACGGACTCCAGCTGGACTCCTAACATGCCAGACGCCTCACTCAACCGCGGACACACGTCATGGCCTTCATCTTCTACGTTACCCACATCCACCTCGGTTACGACGCGCTCGCTATGCTCGACAGCGAATGTACGCGCGTCGGCATCAAGCGCCCGCTTATCATCACGGATAAAGGCGTCCTGGCCGCGGGGCTGGTTTCGCAAACCGTCCAGGCGCTGGACCTGGATGCGGGCGCTGTTCCCATCTTCGATGAAACCCCGTCGAACCCGACCGAATCGATGGTGATGAAAGCCGCCGCGCTTTACAAAAGCGAAGGCTGCGATGGCCTGATTGCCGTGGGCGGCGGTTCGTCCATCGATCTGGCGAAGGGCGTCGCGATCATGGCGACCCACCCGGGGACGCTGACGGAGTACGCGACCATAGAAGGCGGTAGCAACAAGATCACCGCTGAGGCCGCGCCGCTGATCGCCGTGCCGACCACCTCGGGCACCGGCAGCGAAGTGGCGCGCGGGGCGATCATCATTCTTGATGACGGTCGCAAGCTCGGCTTCCACTCGTGGCATCTGTTGCCCAAGTCGGCCGTTTGCGATCCGACGCTGACGCTGGGTTTGCCGCCCATGCTCACCGCTGCAACGGGCATGGATGCGATCGCGCATTGCATCGAAACATTTCTCGCCCCGGCGTTCAATCCGCCCGCCGACGGCATTGCGCTGGATGGGCTGGAGCGCGCGTGGGCATCAATTGAACGGGCGACGCACGACGGTCAGGATCGCGATGCGCGCTTGAACATGATGAGTGCATCGATGCAGGGCGCCATGGCGTTCCAGAAGGGTCTGGGGTGCGTGCATTCGCTGTCGCATCCGCTGGGCGGACTGGTCGTGAACGGACGGACCGGGCTGCATCACGGCACGCTGAATGCGGTTGTTCTGCCGGCCGTGCTGCGCTTCAACGAAAGTGCGCCGAGCGTGGTGGCTGACAAGCGTTTTGCACGGATGCGCCGCGTGATGAATCTCGCCGCCGATGCAGATATTGCTCAGGCCATCCACGATATGACCGAGCGTCTCGGCCTGCCGACGCGCCTGTCGCAAATGGGCGTCGAGCAAGACATGTTCGACAAGGTGATCAAGGGTGCGCTTGCCGATCATTGTCACAAGACCAATCCGCGCGAGGCGAGTGCGGACGATTATCGGCGAATGCTGCAGGAGTCGTTCTGATTCATGAGCCGCCCTGTCCCAACGACGCGCGCGGATTATCCGCATTTCCTGTCGATCGATACGCGCTGGTCCGATAACGATCTCTACGGCCACGTGAACAACGTGGTGTATTACAGCTACTTCGATACAGTCGTGAACGAGTATCTGATCCGGCACGGCGCGCTCGATCTGGAAGCTGGCAAGACGATCGGGCTCGTGGTGGAAACGCATTGCAGCTACTTCGCTTCGCTGGCGTTTCCCCAACGTATCGATGCCGGTCTGCGCGTGGCGCGGATCGGCTCCACGAGCGTGCGATATGAAGTGGGTATCTTCAGCGCAGGGTCGGAGCAACCCGCGGCGCAAGGGTATTTTGTGCACGTCTATGTCGATCGCGATGCGCGCCGTCCGGTTGCTTTGCCCGAGACGCTCGTCGCGGCGCTCAAGCCGCTTGTTAACGTCGTCACCGGGTAGGTTCGCGCAACGTGACCTCGTTCGTTCAGTGGTTCGCGATCAACCTTCTGAATGGAGTGAGCGTCGGGTTGCTGCTGTTCATGCTGTCGGCAGGATTGACGCTGATCTTCAGCATGATGGGGGTGCTCAACTTCGCTCACGCGAGCTTTTATATGCTCGGCGCGTATGTGGGTTACGCGCTCGCGGCGCATGGGGGCTTCTGGTTTGCGTTGGTTGTTTCGCCTTTGCTGGTTGGCGCGCTCGGCGGTTTGTTCGAGCGTTTCCTATTGCGCCGGATTGAAACACGCGGCGCACTTCCCGAGCTTCTGCTGACGTTCGGTGCGGCTTACTTGATCGCTGAAGTCGTGAAGCTTGTCTGGGGTCTGGTGCCCATCAACGCCGTTGTTCCTGCAGGTCTCGATGGCCCGTTGTTCACGCTCTACGGCGCCGCTTTCCCGCGGTATCGCGCATTCATGATGAGTGTATCGCTGGCTATGTTGCTGGCTTTGTATGCCGTGCTGCGGGTCTCGCGGATAGGGCTTGTGGTGAGAGCTGCGCTCACGCACGCGGCGACTGTCGAGACGCTTGGTCATAACGTTCCTCGTGTATTTACGCTGGTGTTCGCGACCGGTACCGCGCTCGCTGCGCTGGCCGGCGTGATCGGGGCGCCGCTGTTCGTGATCGAACCTTCGATGGCTGAGAACATCGGCCCCATCGTCTTTGTTGTCGTTGTAATCGGTGGGCTGGGGTCGGTGGGCGGCGCGCTGGTGGCATCGCTTTTGATCGGCTGCGTGCAGACGTTTGCCGTCGGGACTACGTTGTCGCTTGGTGGCATTGCCCAGCTTGTTGGCGCTGTATTGCCGCCTGCGTGGGCTTCGTTGAGCGTCGCGCAGATCGCGCCCTTGCTGCCGTATGTACTGCTTGTCGCGATGCTCGCGCTGCGTCCTCGCGGACTGTTTGGCCAGCGAGGCGACGACGATGCTTAACGCACCTCTCTCTTTGCGTCAGGCGCTTCCATGGCTGCTGCTCGTGGCCGGTCTTGCGTTACCACCCATCTTCACATCGCAGAGCTGGTTGCTCGCCTATCTCGCGCAAACTGCGACCATGATCGTGTTCGCGCTCTCGTTCAATCTGCTGCTCGGCGAGACAGGGTTGCTGTCTTTTGGTCACGCTATGTACGCGGGTCTCGGCGCGTTCGCCGCTGCGCAACTTTTCAATCGATTCGCAGTGCCTCTGCCTTTGTTGCCGTTGGTCGGTGGTCTCGCTGCAGCGCTCGTGGGTGTCGTGTTTGGCTTCTTTTCAACGCGTCGCGCTGGCACGACTTTCGCGATGATCACGCTCGGGATTGGCGAACTGGTTGCGGCGGGTGTATCGCTCGTGCCCGGTTGGTTTGGCGGAGAAGGCGGCATTTCCATCGATCGTGCGAGTGGTCCTGTCGTCTTCGGCTTGAACTTCGGACCCTCGATCCAGGCGTATATCCTTATCGCCGGATGGTGCGTGCTCGCGTGTATCGCGATGTCCGTTTTCTCGCGCACGCCGTTCGTGCGGGTGGCGAATGCGGTCCGCGATAACCCCGTGCGTGCCGCGGCCATCGGCTTCGATCCGCGTCGCGTGCGCTTCGCAATGGTGATCGTAGCGGCATTTTTTGCGGGCGTGGCGGGCGGGCTGGGTCTGATCAATGTGGAGCTGGCATCGGCGGAAGGAGTAGGGCTCGCGCGCTCGGGAAGCGTGTTGATCGCTGCGGTGATCGGTGGGACTGCAACGTTCTTCGGGCCCGTTTTGGGAGCCGTGATACTGACGTTCTTCAGCGTGGTGGTGGCGAGTGTATCGCCGGCGTGGGTAGCCTATCTTGGGCTGTTTTTTGTGTGGGTCGTGGTGGTGGCACCCAAGGGCCTGGCGGGGTTTATAGCCGCACGATCACGTGAAAGTTACTTGGCTATCGCGTTTGCATCGTGCGCTGTTGGCGCGTGGCTGCTGGCGATCACCATCGCTGTGGAACTCGCCTACGCGCTGCAATTCGATAGTCATGGCGACGGCCTCGCGCACATCGTGGGTTTCCTTCTCAGTGCCCGGCATGCGGCTCCCTGGTGCTTCGCGTTCTTCACCGCTTTGATTGCTGTTCTCTTCACCAGACAAGCCCGGAGCGCACGATGAACACCGCGCTCGAACTCAAGCAGATCACGAAGCGTTTCGATGCGACGCAGATCCTTCGCGGCGTCGATCTGAGCGTTCGCCAAGGCGAGCGTCATGCGTTGATCGGTCCCAACGGCGCCGGCAAGTCCACTTTGTTCGACCTGATTGCGGGGCGCACGCAACCGACGAGCGGCCACATCGCGTTGAACGGCGTCGACGTGACGGGAATGCCGGCTCATCAGTTGGGACGCAAGGGTCTCGCGCGCAGCTTCCAGACCACCAGCGTGTTTACGGGTTTAACTGTCCACGATAACGTCCGTTGCGCGGTGCTCGGTTCTCGTGCGGCCGCATGGAAAAATCGATGGTTCCGTTCGACCGTTATCGATGAAAAAGCGCATCGGGTCATGAAGGCCATCGGTCTTGCCGATCGTAGCGATGCACTCGCCACCAGCCTCAGCTACGCCGAATCACGTTCTCTCGATCTGGGCCTGGCGCTTGCCACGGGCGCGTCCGTGCTGTTGCTCGATGAACCCACCGCAGGCATGAATCGCGCGGAAGCCGCTCGTGCACTCGCGTTGATTCGCGAGACAACGCAGGGCAAGACATTGCTGATCGTGGAGCACGATATGGAAGCGGTGTTTGCACTCGCCGATCGTATTTCAGTGCTTGTGCAAGGCCGAATTATCGCGACGGGAACGCCCGCTGAAATTGCAGCGCACCCGGTGGTTCGCGCCGCGTATCTCGGCGAAACGCCATGACGACACTACTTGAAATTAATGGTTTGAACGCATGGTACGGCGCGAGTCATGTGCTGCACGGCGTGAGTTTGCGTATCGGCGAAGGAGAGATCGTAGCCTTGGCAGGACGCAACGGTTCGGGACGTTCGACGCTCGCCAAAGCGCTGATGGGGCTGGTGCACGCGCAAGGGGTGGCGAACTTTCGCGGGGTACCGATCCTGGGGAAACGTCCTTATGCAATCGCTCGGATGGGCGTGGGCTACGTGCCCGAAGAACGCGATGTTTTCCCAACACTAAGCGTGCGCGAAAATCTGCAGCTCGGCACGAAGCGGGGGGGATCACGTTTCACCATCAACGACGCGGAGCAACTTTTTCCCGTGCTACAGGAACGCGCGGCCGTGAAGGCGGGAATGTTATCGGGAGGTGAGCAGCAAATGCTGGCGCTTGCCCGCACGTTGACGGGCGATCCGTCGTTCGTGATCGTCGATGAACCGACGGAAGGGCTCGCGCCACAAGTCGTGGAGCAAGTCGCTTCATGCCTGAAGAACTTGCGGGACCGTGGTGTAGCGATTCTATTGATCGAACAACGCATGAGCATTGCGCGTGATCTGGCGACGCGCGTCGCCGTGATGGGGCACGGCACGATCGTCTTCGATGACACGCCCGCCGCGATTGCCGCGAACGAGCGCGTGATCAACGAATGGCTTTCCATCGGCGGCTGAAGCATCAGGCTTTGCTGTCCCGCTCCACGATCCATTCGTGCTTCGGATCGTTTTTAAAGTGCCAGGTCCGCTTGTCGCCGGCCATGACGTTCAGGTAGTAGTTGTCGTAACCATACGGCACCACGACAGGGTGATAACCGCGCGGCACCATGACGACGTCATGATCTTCCACTGCCATGGTTTCATCGAGATCGCGTTCGTCGGTATAAACGCGCTGGAAGGCAAACCCTTGCGGCGGATTCAGCCGATGATAATAAGTTTCCTCAAGCGAACTCTCCACCGGCACGTTGTCCCTGTCGTGCTTGTGCGGCGGATAGCTTGAAGCGTGACCGCCGGGCGTCCTTACCTCGACTACAAGCAAGCCCTCTGCAGGTTCGGTTTGCGGAAGAATATCGCAGACGTAGCGCGTATTCGCGCCTTTGCCGCGGGTCGAGCGTGTCATCTGCGACGGCTCGATCAATCGAGGCGGGTACTTGCCCGTAGCGGGCGCACTCGCCACACCGACTTCCGCATCGCGATCTGCGCGAATAGTCGCGGCGAGCTTGGGCGGCAGATAAACCGCGTAGGGCGCGGTGTCCTCGAACACGCTGTCGCGCGAGCCGAGCTTCTCCCATTTATGCTCACCGGCTTCTATGCTCACCGTCCCCGACAACACGACGATGCACACTTCACGTTGCGCCTCATGCACATGGACAATGTCGCCGGTTTCCAGCCGATAAGCGGCGAAGCCAACGTGTTTCCATAAAGCAGTTTCGGGTGTGACGCGCGCAATGGTCTGGCCTTCGCGCGATGCCTTGACGAGCAGGCTCATGCTGCCTCCTGAAGGTTTTGATCGACGAGCGCGCGCAGCGTCTTGTAGCCTTTTTCGGCGTACGCATAGCTGGTGGCAATGACGGGATCCTGCTCCGCTTCAACCACAAGCCAGCCGCGATAACCATGCTGCTTCAATCGAGCGATGATCGACGCAAAGTCCACCGTGCCGTCACCGGGAACGGTGTATGCGCCGTTGATCACCGCCTCCAGGAAGCTCCAGTTCCGGTTCCGGGCAAGTTTAATGATTTCTGGCCGCACATCCTTGCAATGCACATGGCAAACGCGCGCGATGTGCTTGTTGAGAACCGTCAGTGGATCACCACCCGCGAAAGTGACGTGACCGGCGTCGAAGAGCAGGCCCACGGCTTCGTTGGTGAGGCTCATCAGGCGATCGATGTCCGCAGGTGTTTCCACATACGCACCCATGTGATGGTGATAAGCCACCCGGACGCCGCGCGAGAGCGTGTATTCGGCAAAGGTGTTCAGGCGGGTTGCGTACTCGTTCCAGCGATCATCGGAGAAGAAGCGCGGTCGCTGATACAGCGGTCGCGGTGCTCCCTGGATAGAGTCCGACACTTCACCGTAGACCATGACCGTTGCGCCGTTTTTTGCAAGCAGGTCGAGATGCGGACCCACGGCTGCGATCTCATCCTCGGCGCTGCGTTCGGCGAGCCGTCCGGAATACCAGCCGGAGACCAGCGCGAGGTCGTATCCGGCGAGCAGCGTTTTTAACGCTTCCGGCTCGCGCGGGAATTTGTTGCCCAGTTCAAAACCTTCGTAGCCGATCTGCTTGCCTTCGGTCAGGGCCACGCTTAACGGCGTCTCACCGCCGAGCGAGGGCAGGTCGTCGTTCATCCATGACAGCGGATTGATGCCGATCCGTACATCGAACGTGCTCATCGCTTATTCCTTCGTGCGCTTCGAACGCGCCGTAATTTCATGTTCATAGTTTGCGCGCGCCGAGCGCACCGCTTCTCGCGACGACACTTCAGGCACCGCGACTTCCCACCACCAACCGCCTTCTTCTGTAGGACGCGCCGGATCGGTGTCGATGCTGATCAGATACGAGCGTGTGGACGCACGTGCGCGTTGCATTGCTGCTTCGAGTTCATCGATATTCGCCACATGCTCAGCGCTCGCGCCGAGCGAGCGTGCGTGCATCGCGAAGTCGATAGCGGGTGCGCCTTCCGGACCCTGGCGGCAATCGTCGATCAGGTTGTTGAACGGGGCGCCACCGCATGCCTGCTGCAAGCGGTTGATACAACCGTATCCGCGGTTGTCGAGCAGCACCACGATCAGTTTGGCCCCAAGCATGACGGACGTAGCCAACTCGCTGTTCATCATCAGATAGCTGCCATCGCCGACAATCACGATCACTTCGCTTGCCGGCCGCGCGAGTTTCGCACCTAGACCGCCGGCGATCTCGTAGCCCATGCACGAGTAGCCATATTCAACGTGATAACCGCCCGGTGTGCTCGTGCGCCAGAGCTTCTGCAGATCGGCCGGCAGGGTTCCTGCGGCACATACCACCACGTCATGCGCTGCCGATTGCGCGCTGGAACGCTGCACCGCACCGATCACATCGGCCTCGCGCGGCAACGTGTTGTCGTCTTGCTGCGCGTTCGTCACCTGGTCGACGGTGCCACGCCAGCTGTCCGCGAGTTCGTGCGCACGTGCGGTCCACGGTGGCGACGCACGCCAGTCGTCGAGCGCGGCGCTTAACGCACCGAGGGCAAGACGCGCATCGGATTCCACCGATAAAGCGTCTTGTTTCAAGGCATCGAATGCATTTGCATTGATAGCTATGATCCTGGCCTGAGCGAACAGTGTGTTCGATCCGGTCGTGAAATCCTGCAGACGTGTACCGACCGCGAGCACGCAATCTGCGTCGTGCGCGAGTTCATTGGCCGCGTCCGATCCCGTTACGCCGATACCGCCAAGATTCAGTGGATGGTCCCACGCGAGCGCACTTTTTCCGGCTTGCGTTTCGGCAATGGGGATGCCGTGGCGCTCGGAGAAAGAACGCAATGCATCGGTTGCCAAGCCGTAGAGCACACCGCCGCCCGACACGAGCAAGGGCTTTTTAGCCGCGCGCAATGCAGCGGCGGCCTGCGCGATTTCTGCATCGACGGGCGAGGGCGTATGAAACGGCACCACGCGTGGTTCGAAGAACGACGCAGGGTAGTCGTAGGCCATTGCCTGCACGTCTTGCGGCAGCGCAAGTGTCACCGGGCCGCACAATGCGGCGTCGGTCAGCACTCGCATTGCGCGCGGCAACGCAGTCAGCAATTGCGCCGGATGCACGATGCGGTCGAAGTAACGCGAGACGGGTTTCAATGCATCGTTCGCGGAAATACCGCCATCGGCGAAATCTTCTACTTGCTGCAAGACCGGATCTGGGGCGCGCGATACGAACACATCGCCGGGTAGCAACAACACCGGCAACCGGTTCACGTGCGCGAGCGCAGCGGCGGTCACCAGGTTGGTTGCGCCGGGACCAATGGACGTGGTCACCGCCATCATGCGACGTCGAAAGTGCGCCTTTGCATACGCAATAGCCGCGTGCGCCATCGCCTGCTCGTTATGCGCGCGATAGGTCGGCAGCGTCTCGCGATGCGCGTACAACGCCTCGCCAATGCCTGCCACGTTGCCATGCCCGAAGATCGCAAAGACGCCGCCGAACAGCGGCTCGCCGTCCGGGGTTTGCTGCGCGGCGAGATAGCGGACCAGCGCTTGCGCGGTGGTTAAACGAAGCGTGCTGTTCATGCTGCCTGCTCCTGCGTAAGCGCTTGCGTGGCGTTCTTTGTCCGTGCTTCGCGCCATGCATCGATCAACGTTTCGAACGTCCGTCGTACCCGCGCGATGAGTTCGGCGTCGTCGATGGAACCCGCCAGCCACGCGTGACTCGGCTCGTAAAAGATCGTCCTGCCGACGGTGAATCCGCGACACGTCTTCGACAACGCAGCAGCCTTGAAGCCCTCGCACAGTTGATCGACGGCGGCAGACAAGCCCAGCAGAACGACACCACGGCACGCCGGATCACGCTCGGCAATCAGTGCATCGACCGCTTGCCACTGCGCTGCGCTCATAGGTTCGAGCTTCCACCACTCGGGATAGATGCCAAGGTTGTAGAGGCGTTTCAATGATCGCAACGCTGTATCTTCCTCGATCGGTGGACCGTTCTTCGGGACAATGATTTCGAGCAATAACTCGTGCCCGCTGGCCTGAACCGCGTCGTATAGCGCACGAATCTGCGCTTCCTGTTCCAGGCGAAGATCGTGCGGATGATCGGGATGATAGTGAACCAGGCACTTCGCCACATGCTCGCGCGGCCACTCGATCAGCGTCGTACCGATCGACCGGCCGTGATCGAAGATAAGCGGCATCGAGCCCGGCAATTCCACGGGCCGTCCGATCCACCAGCCACGTCCGGTCGCCGCGTTCAACGCGTCCTGACCGTAGCGGTCATCAATCAGCACGCCGATGCGTCCTTCCAGGCCGCGTTCTTTTTCCGTCTGTGCCACGGCTTCCACGAACAAGGCTTTGAGGGCAGCAATGCGAGCCTCATTCGCGCCGGTTTGCTGCGCGAGATCGAAGAACTGGTTGCGGTGATCGAAGGCAAAACCGAGCACTTCGTCCCATGTTTTGCGAGCCGGCGTAACACGATGCAGGCGCGCGAGCGTTGCATCACGATCGGGCCTGCGCATGCGGGCAGGGTCGGCCTGCGCCGCATCGAGGAAGTAGGTGAGTTCGGCGGGCGTCGGCATGGCGGGCGCGCAACCATGACGCGATACGACCAGCCCACCGCATGCATTCGCCGTGCGCGCACAGGCTTCCAGCGGTTCGTCTCTCAACCATCCAGCGAGGAAGCCCGACGCGAAGGCATCCCCCGCGCCGAGCACGTTCAGAACCTCCACTTCAACGCCGCGATAAACCGGCGCATCGTCGATCGAAACCGGCACGTCACCGTCGATGATCGAGCAGCCCATCGGCCCGCGCTTGACCACGAGCATGGCGTCTGTCACCGCGCGAACGGCCGCGAGTGCGTCGATCATCGTGTCCTTGCCGCCTGCAATCCGAAACTCTTCTTCCGTGCCGATCACAAGATCCATCAACGGCAAGATGCTTTGCAGATGCGCGGTCACGCTCTCGTTCGCGATGAACCGTGTTTCGCCATCGGCCTTGCCGGTCAGTCCCCAAAGTACCGGCCGGTAATCGATATCGAGCACTGTGCGGACCTGGTTGCGGCGCGCGTATTCGAGCGCACGACGGCTCGTGCGGTTGACCTGTTCGGTAGAGAAATGCGTACCCGTAATCAGCAGCGCCTTCGATGAAGCAATGAACGCCTCGTCGAAGTCGTTTTCATCGACGGCCATGTCGGCGCAGTCATCGCGATAAAACACGAGCGGGAACGTATCGCGATCTTCTATACCGAGCAGGACCAGGCCAGTCAGCCGGTCATGATCGATGCGCACGTGGCTCGTATCGCAGCCCTCTCGCTCCAGTGTCTCGGTGAGAAAGCGGCCCATGTGGTCGTTGCCGACGCGTGAGAGCATTGCGGATTTGAGGCCGAGCCGCGCGCACCCGAACGCGATATTCGCCGACGAGCCGCCGAGATATTTCGCGAAGCTCGACACGTCTTCGAGCCGGGCGCCGACTTGTTGCGCGTAGAGATCGACCGCGAGCCGCCCGAGGCACACGATGTCGCGGGTTCGCCCGGTTGCGAAGCGCGATCCGGTTGATGATTGCAATGCCATGTTCGATCCTGTTCTGTAGATGACGACGAATGCAGCGGCCGCGCGTGCCGGCTCAAGCCGGAGCGCCCTCGAGTTCGTTCATCATTTCCTGCATTTCGGCGCCGCCCGCCATCATGTCGAGTACTTCGTTCTTGGTGATCGTGTCTTTCGTGAACGTACCCATCGACTTGCCGCGATTGAGCAGCGTGAACGAATCACCGATGGGATACGCGTGGTGTACGTTGTGCGTGATGAAGATCACGGAGATGCCTTTTGCGCGCGCCGTGTGAATCAACTTCAGCACGTTAAAGCTCTGCTTCACGCCGAGCGCCGCAGTGGGTTCGTCGAGAATCAGAACGCGCGCGCCGAAGTGGATCGCCCGTGCAATGGCGAGGCATTGTTTTTCGCCGCCGGACATCGTGCCAATAGGCTGATGCGCGTCCCGCACGTTGATGCCCATTTCGGAGAGCCGCGCACGCGATGTTTCCGCGGCGAGATCCAGGTCCATCACGTTGATAAAGCCGAAGCGTTTTTTCTGCGGCTCACGTCCCATGAAGAAGTTACGCGCCACCGACAGCAGCGGTACGAGCGCGAGATCCTGATAAACCGTTGCAATACCGAGATCGAGCGCTTCTTTCGGCGAGCCGAAGCGGACCGGTTTGCCATCGACGAGATACTCGCCGGAGGAGGGCGTATGGACGCACGCCAGCGTCTTGATCAGGGTCGACTTGCCGGCACCGTTGTCGCCGAGCAGGCAGTGCACTTCGCCGCGTTTGAGGCGTAGCGTGACGCCGTTCAGCGCGATCACCTTGCCGAAAAACTTGCTGACGTTTTCCAGCGCAAGGATGGTGTCTTCGGGCGCGGGCGGTGCGCTCTGGATGGGATCTGACATGATTTTCCTCCTTGCTTATTGAGCCTGTGACACGCG
>Ga0105854_1001005_pt1 | contig 11844 bp, 13 predicted proteins | sample OrgsoiDNA_201058_FD_89679 | JGI IMG/M metagenome (GOLD analysis project Ga0105854, IMG submission 89679) | Permafrost soil microbial communities from the Arctic, to analyse light accelerated degradation of dissolved organic matter (DOM) -... | ecosystem: Environmental > Terrestrial > Soil >... | reverse complement strand
TGAGTATTCTTATCACCACCGCCACCAATTCTCATGAGCTGCCGTCACTTAATCTCGTGGGGTGAAATCGGCCAATAGTAGACGTTTAGGTATGCAACAAAGCCCCAAATTTGCAGATTATTTTTTGATATGAAAAAGGCAACAATATATATTATCACCGGCTCGACCGGGGCGGGAAAAACCACCTATTCACGTGAGCTTTGCGAAAGAACTGGTGCTGCGCGCTTCTCTATCGATGAGTGGATGGAGAAATTATTCTGGATGGATAGTCCTAAGCCTATTCAATATGAATGGACCATAGAAAGGATTAGCCGTTGCGAGGAAATGATTTTCACGATGGTACTCGATTTGACTAAACTCGGGATTTCGTCTGTCCTTGACCTAGGTTTTACTAAGGCTGAACACAGAGCGAAGTTCTTCGACTTGGCCAAGGTGGCCTCACTACCTTATCAACTTCACTGGGTTGATGTGGCTCCCGATGTGCGATGGCAACGTGTCATTAGCCGTAACCAACAGCGTGGGAAAACCTTCGTTATGGAAGTAAATCGCGAAATGTTCGACTTCATGGAAAGCATATGGGAACCACCGTCAAGCGATGAGCTTGATGGGGCCAACGGTGTGCGCTTCCAAGGACCGAAGAGCGCGCCGGACGCGGCACTGCTGCGGGCCTGAGTGCCGGCGCGGAGCAGGGGATCCCTGCTATATCCCTATGCGGAATTGTAAATTTGACACACTCTATTGTTAATACACTTCGAAGGTGAGTCCCTTGCATTCACGCTACCTAGTTCTTGCGGCTGCCGCCGCCTGTGCGTCCTCGCTGGCACAACAGCCCGTCACCCAGGTCGTCGAGGTCACTGGAAGTAGCTCCAACTACAATGCGCGGCGCGACGATACGGCCAGCAAGACCGTGGTTGGGCGCGAAGAGCTGGCGCGCTACGGCGATACCAACCTGATCGATTCGCTCAAGCGCGTACCGGGCGTCACCGTCAGCGGCGGCAATCCGCAGCTGCGCGGGCTTGGCGACGGCTACACCCAGATTTTACTCAACGGTGAACGGGCCCCGGCCGGTTTCTCGCTGGACGGCTTGTCGCCGGACGCGGTGGAGCGGGTCGAGATCGTGCGCTCGGCCACGGCCGACGCCAGCACCCGGGCCATTGCCGGCACCATCAACATCATTCTCAAGCGCGCCGTGTCCAAAGCCCAGCGCGAGTGGAAAGCCGGCTTCGGCAAATCGTCCGGCATGAGCGAAGGCAAGGCCAGCCTGAACCTGTCTGACCGCGATGGCAAATTTTCCTACTCGTTGGCGGTGACCGCCTCGCGCAACACCTTCCGCCGTCCGGTGACGGTGACCGAATGGGGCCGCGACGCCGCCGGCAACACGTTGTACCAGGACGCGCTGCACGGCGGAGACGTCGGCAACTTCAATGCCTTGAACCTGACCCCGCGCCTGAACTGGGAGCTGGCCAACGGCGACACGCTGAGCTGGCAATCGTTCGTGCACATCAACCGCCTGCACTACGATTCGCCGTACCGCACCGAATACCTGGGCGGCACTGCACGCATCGATCCTCTGACCGACAGCGTCACCTTTTCCACGCGCAGAAACCTGCGCACCGACCTGGTCTGGACACGCAAACTGGAAGGCAGCGCCAAGCTGGAAACCCGCATCGGCTTCGATGCCGCCAACTATGCAACCGAACTCGACCAGCTGTCGCGCGCGGCCACGGGCGCCTTGACGCTGGACCGTTTCGTCGATGGACTAGCGCGCGACCGCACCGTGCGCAGCAGCGGCAAGTACAATGGCCGCTCGGGCGCCGAACACGCGCTCGGCTTCGGCTGGGAGGCCAGTGCGGGGCGCAGCAACAACGACCGCAACCAAGCCGATTTCGGCGTCGCAGCGGCGCCCGAGCGCTATCTGGCCAGGGTCAATGCGCTGGCGCTGTATGCGCAGGACGAATGGACCATCTCTCCACGCTGGTCGGCTTATTTGGGCGCGCGCTGGGAAGGCGTCGACATCGACCTCAGCGGCACCGGCGCCAGTTTCATCGACAGCGGCAACCGCAGCAGCGTGTGGAGCCCGATCCTGCACACGCTGTACAAGCTGCCCGGCACCTCCGGCGACCAGGTCAGGCTGGCGCTTGCGCGCACCTACAAGGCGCCCGAGATCGCCCGCCTGATCCCGCGCCGCACGCTGACCATCAACAACAGCGCCTCGAATCCGGACAGCATCGGCAATCCCGCCCTGCGCCCCGAGCTGGCGCTGGGAATCGACGCCGCCTACGAGCATCATTGGTCGAAGGACGCGCTATTCTTAGTGGCCGCGTCGGCGCGCCGCATCGACGACTGCACCGTTCAGGCGCTCAGCCTGGAGGACGGGCGCTATCTGCAGCACCCGGAAAACGCCGGGCACTGCACCGTGCGCACGCTGGAAGTGGAGACGCGCTTCCCGCTGCAAACGGTGGTGCCGGCCGCGCCCGCGCTTGACGTGCGTCTGTCGGTCAGCCGTAACTGGTCGCGCGTGGCGACGGTGCCCGGCCCCGACAACCGCCTTGCCGCCCAAGTGCCGCTGTCGGCCAATGCCGGAGTCGATTACACGCGCGGCAAACTGACCACCGGGGCCGCGTTCGTGTTCAGCAAGGGCGGCCACGTGCGCCTGTCGGACACCGAATCGATGACTACCTCGTCGCGCCGCGACCTGGAACTGTATGCGCTGTGGAAGCTTGACAGCACTACCCAGCTGCGCATGACGGCGTGGAATTTCCTGCAACAGGATTTCGAAACCGACCGCACCTATACCAGCGTCAGCGGCAGCCAAAACACCCACTCGGTGCAGCCCGGCAAGCCGTGGGTACGCCTGATGGTCGAGTCGCGCTTCTAAGCATGGGCCGGGGTCGGCATCGCTTGGCGTCCTTCGCTGAAACCGCCACCAAGATCAGTACCGGCATCGCCTTGATGCTGGGGGTTATCGGTTCCATTTCGCTTGTGGTCGGCGGCATCGGCATCATGAACATCAAGCTGGTTTCGGTCACTGAACGGACCCGCGAAATCGGCATCCGGATGGCGATAGGCGCCAAGCCTAACGATGTGTTGTTGCAGTTCCTGACCGAGGCGGTGGTCATCTGCCCGGTCGGTGGCCTGATCGGCATCCTGCTGGCGGGCGGCGGCGCCGCCATCATCGGGCAGTGATTCTACTTGCCCCCCCGACGACGTCTATGTGGCCGTGAGGCGCGCGCATTAGCCAATGAGGCAATACCTCAGCTTGGCCTACAAGAGCGTATAGGCGATCCTGGGGGGCGCCGGCGACCTCGCCAAGTCCCGGCACCTCTACGGGACCGGCGGCGTGCAGCCGATCTATCCACGCGGTAGGCTTTACGATGCTGTTATACTCCAGTAAAACAACTTTCCATCTGCCATGCTCACTTCAATCGCCGAGAACCTGTGGCATGTGCAATATGTGTTCAAGGTCCGTGGCGTGCCGGCCAGTTCGCGCATGACGGTGCTGCGCCTGGCGAATGGTGCGCTCTGGATTCATTCGCCGGTTCCTATCGACACGGATACAAAAAAGGCACTCGACGCGCTAGGCGAGGTGCGCTTCATCGTGGCGCCCAGCAAGGTCCATCACACCTTCTTGGCGGAGTTCGCAGCACACTTTCCTACAGCGGCGATTTACGGGGCGCCCGGACTGGCACAGATGCGTCCCGACCTAACGTCGCTACAACCACTTACCAGCGAACCTGGCGATTGGGCGCCCGAACTCGTATATCTGCTGTTTCAGGGCATTCCTCTGGTGAACGAGACGATCTGGTTTCACCCATCCTCGAAGACGCTGATCGTTACCGACCTATGCCAATGGTGCCAGGGAGATTTGCCATGGAAGGCAAGGCTTTGGGTTTACCTGTCTGGCGTGCGCAAGCGCCTCAGTGTGCCAATAACCATGCGCGTGGCGGTGCGCGACAAGGAGGCCGCAGCGGCTAGTGCCGAACGGCTGCTCCAATGGCCGGTTAGACGCATTGTCATGGCGCATAACAGTATCATTGAGGCTGATGCCCATGCGCATCTTGAACGCGCCTTGGGCCGGTTCACCGGGCGTTGAACGGGAGCAGAAAAATAAAGAAGGTTGGTTGGCCCTGGCTTTCTCCTTTATTTGCCCAGCAGCACGCTGACGTGAGGCTTGCCCGCTTTTTCAGCGACAATTTGTAAAGGATGCAGAAAATAGTGGCCGATGACGATATCGGATTGCGCACATAGTGCTTGTACCTAGCACCATGGCCAGCGCCTCGAGGCATTCCGATCGTTTGGGCGCGACGGCGACGCACTGCTCGGCGATTTTCACCGCGTCGGCAAAGCGGTTTATCGCTGACGCTGTACCAGTTCTACGATGACTTGTTCGAGCGTCGTCATTCCTGCCCATTCGACTGCAGTGGGATCGCTCTTGATGTCGATATGCGAGCCATTGAGGCCACGGGTCATTTCGGTGAAGCCAGCCAGGGCGGCCCTTGAGAAGCCGGCATCCGCCAGCGCCATGGGCCACTCTGCTTCCGGCAGGACTGCCACGTCGACAGGTTTCGTGAGCGTGGCCGAAATAATGGCGGCGACATCATTCGGGGCGTAGTCTTCGGGGCCGGAGAGTGTGACGGCACGATTCCCCGTCCAGTCTTCCTGCAGCAAAGCCGCTGCGGCGCTGCCGACATCGACAGTCGCCACCATCGGGATGGGACGCTGCGCTGGCCCCAGAAACGTCGGCAGGGCGCCGCTGCGAACGGCGTGGCCGACCAGCGGCGTCCAGTTCTCCATAAAATAGGCCGCGCGCAGGAAAGTGATGGGTACACCGGTTTCGCCCAAGCGCTGCTCGAACATGCGGTTCATGGCGATCCATCCCGTTCCGCCATCACGGTCGGCGCCGACCGAGGAAAGGGCCACGAGCCTGGGTACCTTCGCCGTCACCGCAGCGCGCGCCGTGATCTTGGCAATCAAGTCCGCCCTCTCGAACAGGTCTTCACGGTTGTAGTGCTGCGGACTGACGACATAGGCGCCCCGGGACCGACTGAGCGCCCTGGTCATCGAGGCCAGGTCTGTCAGGTCGGCCACGGCAAGCTCTGCGCCACGTTCGGCCCACGGCCGGCCTTGGGCCGGGGCGCGCACCACGACGCGCACGGCATGGCCGGAACGCAAAAGCGCGTCGGCGGCAGCGGCGCCGGTGCGGCCGGTCACGCCGAATACCACGTAGGGAAGGGGAAAGACGGTAGTCATATGGAAATCTCCTATTCAGATGAACCAGAATGGTGGATGATTGCCGGACATTCTTCAATGACATGAAAGTCATAACCAATATGCACCAAGTGGATTTATCTACACTTGACCTCAACCTGTTAAAACTGTTCGAGGCACTCGTCAGGGAGCGTAGCGTCACCCAGGCTGGGCTCCGGCTGGGCCTGAGCCAGCCGGCCGCCAGCCGTGCGCTGGCGCGGCTGCGCACGATGTTGGGCGACCGCCTGGTGGTTCGCGGCAAGCTCGGATTGGAACTGACGCACCGTGGTGAAGCACTGGCGGGGCCGGTGACCAAGTTGCTGGATGACGCCCGCGGTATCGTCGCGCCTGCCGTCTTCTATCCCGCCTCGGCAACCGGACACATCACAATCGCCGCTCACGATCACCTGAGCCTGATGGTCCTTGCCGGATTGATGGCCCGCTTCGAGCGCCATGCGCCTGCGCTAAGTCTGCATATCGCGCAACCTGCCGGGGACAACGTGCGACTCATCGAGCAGGGTGGCGCAGATCTGGCATTGGGTATTTTCCAGGCGCTACCCGGAAGTTTCCATCGGCGCGGCCTTTACGTCGACAGCATGGTGTGCGTGGCGCGGTCCGGCCACCCCGGCGTGAAAGACGGACTCAGTCTGGAGCGTTATGCGAGCTTGCGTCACATTGCCGTGACCATTTCCGGCGTGGGCGAGAGTGCGGTCGACGTTGCGCTCTCGACACTGGGGCTCACTCGCCACGTCGCGCTGCGGGTTCCCCACTTTCTTGCCGGTGCGATGCTGGTGGCGGACAGCGACATGATACTCACCTTGCCAAGCCGTCTGGCGCGCCTGCTGGCGAACAGGCTGCCGCTGGCGCTCTTGGATCTGCCGCTACAGCTTGCGCCCCTGTCGCCAGCCATGATCTGGCACGAGCGTTTCCACCGCGACCCTGCCCATGTCTGGGTCAGGCAACAGCTGGTCGACGTCGTCGCGTCGTTCAATACGGTCGGGTAGCTACCCAAAATCTCTTTTGGCCGGCGGCGTTGCGCGATAGGGTATCCATTACGAGGGTGGCGCACAAACGCCCCTGTGGCCACCGATCCTCGTCAATGTTGACTCCCAAATTCTTGAAACGGCGTTCTCTCGGCGTGAATGCAATAAGCAATGCAATCCTAATTTCCTCCCAAGATGCCGGTCGCAACGTGACGTAAATACTTACAACCATCCTGCTCCAGCGATCAATCAGCAAGTAGATCAAAGGGGTTTTTAGGACAAGCTCAGGATCTTGGCTGTCGACGATATGAACCCGCCCCCCCGTAGCATCAATCTCGTAGTATTCGCCTGGTCCCGTTGCGAGAGTGGCACCCTTCGGCGTCCTTCTACCTAAACCGGCGTTCTGAGCGACGTCACGTGAGAATTGAGTGTGTTGATTTGTGTAATTCCGGAATTGCCGGAGTGTAATTGGTCTCGGACACTTACGGTCCATGAAGCTTGCGTATAGCTCCGGATGACGCTTCGCAAACAATGTGGCGAAGTACTCTGTGTATGCCTCAGTGCGAGGGATCCGCCCTTTCGTTGCGATCTTCTCCAGGCAGTCGACCATATCCTTAACGTCGTCCTTGGAAACGACAAAGTTGTTCGCGCCGAGCTTAACGGCGACGACAGATTGTCTTCCCCTCCTTTTCGGAGCGCTGCCATCTTGATTGGCAACTGCATAAGATGACGATTCTTCGATAACACGCCCTGGTTTTAGGGAATTTAGAGCCCCAGGTACCCGGCTGAAGTAATAATATCGAAGGACGAGGCGGCGAAGGGTTCCTGTCGCGTGCGCTGAGCTATGTCCGCGATCAGCTGGGCTTGTCCGCTTCGGGCTTCCTGCATGAAATGGTCGAGGGCATCCTGGGCTGCAATTATCCGGTGCCGCCGCGCATGCTTCGCATCGGCGAGCAGATCGCCAAGCAATACGTGGTCAAGGAGATGGTCGGCGACACCCTGCCGCCGGGGGCGATCGACCTGTTCGCGGTGGAGGGCGGCACGGCGGCGATGACCTACATCTTCAATACCCTCAAGCAGAACCGGCTGCTGAAAAAAGGCGACAAGGTCGCCATCGGCATGCCGGTCTTCACGCCGTACATCGAGATTCCCCGGCTCGACGAGTATGCGCTGGAGGAAGTGGCGATCAATGCCGATCCGGCCCATGGCTGGCAGTATTCCGACGCCGAGCTCGACAAGCTGAAAGATCCGGCCATCAAGATATTTTTCTGCATCAATCCCAGCAATCCGCCATCGGTCAAACTGGACGCCCGTAGCCTGCAGCGGCTGGCCGACATCGTCCAGCACGACCGCCCGGACCTGATCATCCTGACCGATGATGTGTACGGCACCTTTGCCGACGACTTCCGCTCGCTGTTCGCCACCTGCCCGAAAAATACGCTGCTGGTGTATTCGTATTCAAAATATTTTGGCGCCACCGGCTGGCGGCTCGGCGTCATCGCCACGCATGAAGACAATGTGCTGGACCAGAAACTGGCGGCCTTGCCCGAAGCGGACAAGCAGGCGCTGGACAGCCGCTACAGCACGCTGACGCCGGATGTCCGGGGCTTGAAATTCATCGACCGCCTGGTGGCCGACAGCCGCACGGTGGCGCTCAACCACACGGCCGGCCTGTCCACGCCGCAGCAGGTGCAGCTGGTGTTGTTCTCGCTGTTTGCGCTGATGGATGAAAATGAAGTCTACAAGACGTCGCTGAAGAAAATCATCCGCCGGCGCCAGGCTGCGCTGTACCGGGAGCTGGGCGTGGCGGTTGAAACCGATCCGAACGGCGTCGACTATTACACCTTGCTGGATCTGGAAGACCTGGCGCGCAAGATGTACGGCGAGGCCTTTGCGGCGTGGGTGAAGCAGAGGTTCAGCGGCGGCGAACTGTTGTTTCGTATCGCGGCCGAGACCGGCATCGTGCTGCTGCCGGGGCAAGGCTTCGGCACCCATCAGCCGGCGGGACGCGCCTCGCTGGCGAACCTGAACGAGTTTGAGTATGCGGCGATCGGCCGTGCGCTGCGAAAAATGGCGGACGACGCTTATCGGGAGTTCAGCGCGCGGTCCTGATTGTTTGGCTGGGCCGGCCTGGGTTATCCTATTCCTCCGCCGGTCCGCCCTGGTTGCGCTGCTCGACCAGGACATGCAAACGCCGCCTGGCCCGATCACGCACTTCGGTGAGTTCTGCGATGCGCTGTTCGATCGCGTCCACCTTGCCCCATGGGCACCTGTCTTTATTTTTTCTCCTGGCTCGCTTCCGGATACTCGCGCTCGATTTCCTTGATGATTTCCGCGCCCAGCGCCGCATATTCGCCGTAGCGTTCATACAGTTGGGGGAAGGCGATCTGGTGGCGCAGCAGGCGCTTGCCCTTGGGGGCCACCACCAGCCGGTAGCGCTCGGCAAGCGTGTCGTCCCCTACCATGTCGTTTTCCATGTAAGCGCGGAATTTATCCTGGTTGTTCGCCCAGCCGCGTTCAGAGGACTTGATGCCTACCGTGGCGGATTCGTACAGGCCCAGTATTTTTTCCAGCAACACCTCATTTTCAATATGGGTCAGCTTGCCTGCGGATTTGAAACCCTGGTAGCGGCTGACCACCGGATTGAAGTAGATATTGTTGTCGGCGAGACGGTAGCTTGCCTCGAACTTTTCCGGCTCGGGCGCACTGCGCGGATCGAGCTTGCTGAGATAGTCGAAGTTGGCGTCGAAGCTGTGGTAGGCGGTGCTGAGCTGTGCGGTGGCGCTGATGTCGTTGGCGATGTCGTGCCGCAGGCCCAGCAGGAAGGTGCGCACTTGCTGCTGCTCGTGCCGGTGCTCGCTCAGGCTGTGCAGCCAGATGCTGAGGCTGACCGCGAAGACGATGGTAAAGATTTCCAGCGCCATCTCGCCCAGCTTGTGGCGCCAGCCATGTTCGCTCTTGTCAAACAGTCGTACCACGTTCTTGGTGTGCTTCGCTATTTCCTGTTCCGCCATGATGATCCGTAGTTGAAAAATTAAGTAGCCGAAACTATAACGCATGGAGGCGCGGCGGCGAAAAAAACCGCCGGCAGTTCAGGCCGGCGCTACTGCCCGCCGCAGGCCACGGACGACCCGTCAGGCGAGGCCTGGCAGAACGGCGCCGCGCCGCCGCAGGCGATCTTGTGGCCGTCGGCCGGGTGCTCGCAGAATGGCGCCTTGCCGCCGCAGGCGACGTTCTGGCCATTCGTCGATTTCTCGCAAAACGGCGCGGCGCCGCCGCAGGCCACCGTGCTGCCGTCCTTCGATTTGGCGCAGAACGCCGCCGCGCCGCCGCAGGCGACTTGCTTGCCGTCGGACGAGGTCTCGCAGAATGGCGCCTTGCCGCCGCAGGCGACCGCGCTGCCGTCGGACGATTTCTGGCAGAACACGGCGGCGCTGCCGCAGGCTACCGACTTGCCGTCAGGTGAGCTCTGGCAAAACGGCGCGCCGCCAGCGTTGGCGCCGGTGCCTGATGGCGCCGGGCCGGACTGCGGCACGATGGCGACGCAGCCGGCGCACAGCAAGGTGGCGATCAGGGTCAAGCTGGAGCGTACTGCCTGCGAAATGCGCATGGTGATCCTTAGAGTGGTTGTTAATCTTTTGCCACGATAACCGAGCTGAAGGCTGGCGTCCATGCTAACCTTTGCGGGATGCCGAAGCTGTCCCCACTTGGAAGAGAGGAATGACCATGACCTTGGAATCTGACACCCGCGCGGCCGAGGCGGCGCTGACGGACTGGCATCGCGCGCTGGAGCTGCATGACTGGGGCGCGGTCGATGCCGGGCTGACAGCGGAATTCCTCATGATCGAGCAGGACCGCATCCTGGACAAGGCCGCCGTCATGGCGCTGCTGACGTCCAGCGCCGCGCTGGGCCGGCAACGGGCCGGCCTGCACGGCTTTCGCACCCAGGCGCAGGGCGACGTCGCCTGGACCACGGTCAGCAACGACGCCGTCTGGATCGCCAGCGATGGCGCGGAAACCCCCTACGGTTTTCTGGAAACGGCGGTCTTCAAACGCGCCGGCGACACCTGGCGGATCGACCGCTACCACGCGACCCGCCTGGCCAAGCGCTGAAAGTTGCAATTTCCGTATATCGCGGCAAGAATGGCTGCTGTTCAATTAACAACAGGACCACCGATGACAGACCTGAGCCATGACGGCCAGCCGCAGCTGAGCAAACACCGTATCGAAGCCCTGGTGGACGGCATTTTCGCCGTCGCGATGACCTTGCTGGTGATCGATTTGCGCCTGCCCGAACATGCCCACCTGGTCAACGAGGCGGCGCTGCAGGACGCGCTGGTGGGCCTGATCCCCAACCTGATCTCGTGGCTGATCAGCTTTTTCGTGCTGGCGATCTTCTGGATCGCCAACCACCGCCTGTACAGCTACGTGCGGCATGCCGACCAGGGCCTGCTGTGGTTGACCATCTTCAGCCTGTCCGGCGGCTCGTTGCTGCCGTTCGCCTCGGCGGTCAACGGCCAGATCGCTTCGACCACGGGGCAGATGGTGTATTCCGGCGTGATGATCTGGCTGAGCGTGTCCACCTTGCTGGTGGCGCGCCATATCTACCGCCATCCCGGCCTGTGCGCGCATCCGATGAACCTCGGCGCCTACCGCGCGACGATGGTGCGCAGCTTCGGCGTGATGCTGATCGCGACGCTGGCGCTGCTGATCGGCTATGTCGCGCCGGGCAAGGCCAACTTCGTGTTTGTGCTGATGTCCACGCTGCGCCCGCTCGGTGCGCGCATCGAGCGCCGCTACGCGGGCGTCGCCGCCGCCTGAGTCCGGCCTAGACCTCGCTCCACTGCCGCAGCAGGTTGTGGTAGTGCCCGGTCAGGCCGACCAGTTCCGGGCAGTCGCCCAGGCGCGCGCGCAGGCTCTGGATGTTCTGGTCCAGCTCCAGCAGCAGGCTGCGGCGCATATCGTCGCGCACCATGCTCTGGGTCCAGAAGAAGGAACAGACCCGCGCCCCGCGCGTGACCGGCTCGACCCGGTGCACGCTGGTCGACGGATACACGATCAAATCGCCGGCCGGCAGCTTGACCTCATGCTCGCCATACGCGTCGGTGACGATCAGCTCGCCGCCGTCGTAGTCCTCGGGATCGCTGAGGAACAAGGTCGACGACACGTCGGTGCGCAGCCATTGCCCGCTGGCCGCCACGCGCCGCAGCGCGCCGTCGACATGGGCGCCGTAGTGCTCGCCGCCGGCATAGCTGTTGAACAGCGGCGGACAGGTGCGCAGCGGCAGCGCCGCCGCAAAGAACAGCGGACTGGCCGCCAGCGCCGCCAGCACCTCCGCGCCCAGTTCCTGCGCCAGTGCCGAGCCCTCGGCCAGCTGGCGGTTCTGCTTGACCTGGGCGCCCTGGGCGCCGACCGTGCCGCGGCCGTCGACCCAATCGGCCTGGTCCAGCCGGCGCCGCATGGCGGCCACTTGTTCGCGGCTCAGTACGGCGGGGATGTGCAGCATCATGGAAAACTCTCCTTGAATAAAAAAAAGCCCCGCCGGTGAGGACGGGGCCAGCGTGGCAGCGAGGCGACCGCTTAGAACTTGAAGTTGGCGCTCAGGCTGGCCGAG